>Ga0180438_10003057_pt1 | contig 25951 bp, 22 predicted proteins | sample SS_ome_12_FD_132455 | JGI IMG/M metagenome (GOLD analysis project Ga0180438, IMG submission 132455) | Hypersaline lake sediment archaeal communities from the Salton Sea, California, USA - SS_3_D_2 metaG | ecosystem: Environmental > Aquatic > Non-marine Saline and Alkaline > Hypersaline >... | reverse complement strand
CTTGCGAGAGATGACCTCCACGGTGACCGGACGACACATAGGAGCATCGTCGGCATAGGGCTGGATCCGCGACAGTCCTAGGTGGTTCTCGAAGCGCAGATTGAAGAGCGAGCCTTTGACCTTGTACCATTTCTGACCGACGCGGAGATACTGAGCGCCTGGAAGATCAAGCAAGTGATCCCGCCACTCTCGAAGGCAGCAGCGGGCCGGGAAAAGCGCAGTGATCAGATCAGGTGGAATGGAGGCATCGTAATCGCGGTCTTCGAGCTGTTGAATGAGGTGTGTGCGGATGTTGTTCATATGCAGCTTCGCATCGTACCCATCCGTCCTACTCGGCAAACAGAAGGTCCTGCCTGGGCTTGCGGCCGCCGAGGGGATCACTGATTCTCATCACGGATGGCCCTTTTTCCCGCATGACGGGCAACATCGTCAGGTTCTGGCGGGCTATTGCATAGTCCGGGTTGATCTCTAGGGCTTTCTGAAGCGCTTCCTCGGCTTCGTCGTAGCGTTCCTGCATAATGAGGCAAGCTCCCAGGTTCCCCCAGGGCTGATGGGGTACATTGCCCATTTCGATGACGCGACGAAAGACCGATTCAGCCTCCGCCCACTCTTCTGCCTCCATCAGGTGGACGCCACGCCAGAACGTGCGTTGTTCCTCGATGAGCCGATCTACCGTGCAATCCGGTCCACGCAGAGCCCGTTGTTTGTCAACAAGATCGCGGAGAAATGCCCGTTCCTTCTCGTAGACGCTGCGTGCTTGGGGATTCTTCTCTAGTTGAACCGCTTGCTCTATGTCGCGCAGAGCCTCGCCGGTGCGCAGCAGAAAACGGTAGGAGAGGCCACGATTGTACCATGCGTTGGCGTTATCTGGCTCCAGCTCCAGCGCCCTGGACAGCGCCTCGCAGGAGCCCTCGAAGTCCTGGAGCATCGCGAGAGCCACGCCCAAGTAGTATTGGGCCTCACCGTAGGACTTCGAACCTTCCGGGACGTGACGCAAGACCCGGCGGGAGATCTGGACAGCGCTCTCGTACGCTTGATTCATCACCTGGCGCTCTGCTTGGGTTAACCAGGCTTCGATCTGTTGAGGACGGGCCTGCCGACCCTTGCGTTTCTTGCCCATTTCTTGCTCCTTGTCGTTCAATTTATTCGGTTTTCGGTTCCCGATTTGTCGGCGGAAGTGCTGGTCACCTTCGCCTGCTCAAGAATGGCAGTGATTTTGTCGCTTTCGCCGCTGCCGGTTCTAGCCAGCCATCTGCAGCAAGCCTAAAGATCGGCTGCCGCACGGCGCACCTCGTCGATGAAGTCCGCCGCGGCAGCCGTGAATTCTTGAACGTCCAGCTCGGCGATATGGCGATGGAAATCGACTCGACGCTTGGGCATCTTCATAATGCCCCTCATCCGCTCGCCGTATCGCCGCGCCAGCTCGGGGGCGATGCTCGCTCTCTTGAGCTGGTGCTCCAGCGTGGTTTTCGCCCACACCTTCAAAGTGCCCCAGGTCTCGACGAAGAACACAGAGGCCTGAACCTGGGCGCCCGGGATATCAAATCGAACGACCAGGCCGGTCTTGACCGGGTCAATACTAACCCCGTCGGTTGCGCGGAACGTCTCAATCAGGCGGCGCACGTCCTCATAGTCGTCAGGCGCCTGTTCCCTCAACAACTCCCAGAAGGCCTCCTCCGTCAGCGACACCCGCTTACGGCCCCGGTCCTTCTCCTCGGTCCGCTCCTGCCGAACGTCCACCCGGTGATCGCCGTCCTGCTTGACCGTCACCTGGATGACCGACCGCTCGACGATCTCGGTGCGGGCGACCACGCTGGGCACGACGAGCAGCGGCCAATCATCCTCCCTCTTCCACCGGTAACAATGGAGCTCCACCAGGGCGACGTCGGTGGCCAGGTGCGGGTAGCGGTTGACGTGGTTCAGCATATCGACCAGCGACCGCCGGATCCGGTCGCCGACGATGACCGTGAGAAACCGCCCCAGGCGCAGGTTCTTGGCCACTGTCTCCTCGAAAAAGTACCGCCCTCCCTCGACAGGACCGTGATGCTTTTCCACCCAGCCCAGCAGGTCCAGACCAGCGCCCTCGTAGGCCTGGAGATACCCTCGCACTGCATCGTCCAACTGGCTGTAACTCCACTGGGATAGGGAGCTGGCATAGTCGATCGCCTGGGCCACGACCTCCCTTCTGGCTTGGGGGTTGCGCCATAGCTTGGTTTCGACCAGCACCAGATAGCCGCGCGGGCTGATGAACAGGTTGTCAATCGAGCCGGTGGCGGTGCCGACCTCGCAGCCGATCGAGAGCAGTGGATGAAAGATCGGTTCAATCTCGGCCACCGGCAGGACGTCGGGGTGCTGGCGGAGCAGGATCTGGAGCCAGGCTTCGTCGTAGGCTCTCTCTCGCTGCCCAATGGCGTGGAGGGCCTCGCCAGAGCCGTCCTGGCCAATCAAGAAGGGCGATGCTGTCATTGTGCTTTTCCTCGCGAGTTGTTACCTTGACTGTTTGACCTCTGGTGGTTCAGTTCCGCAGCCGCCCAGCAGATCGTCCAGCAGGCCAAGGTTGATGGCGGTTCGTAGTGATCGCTTCAGCGCTTTGGTGAAGCCACGGCACTGAAGTGCCTACTACGAACCTACCCGCACCTCGACCGGAGTGGGTCGTCTATGAGGCCGCGTTTGATGTGGCGGAAACGCACGATGGTGGATACACAAAAGACCACGGACAATAGCTTGCGATCACGGAACCAACGAGCGCTTATGTGTCTGGTTGAGCCCTGTCAATCCACGCTTCGAAGTATCTTTTCACCGGAACCAACAGCTTACGCAGGTTCTTGTAGGGAACCAGTTTCTCGTACTGTAGTCGTCCTAATGCAATGCCAGGATGACGGCCTTGCTTTTTTGCGAAGGATCGAATCTTCTTCTCAGAGAAATAGGGAGCGACGGCGTCTACGAAAGCGGCGAGCGCATCGGCGTCGATCAACCAATCCCGGGCCATTCGATTGGCCTCTATTTCCACAGGGTTTGCATCTTCCTCATCCAAATTGTCCAGATAGCCACCCTCGTGGTCGGCGATGATGTGAGCCAGCTCATGCAGCAAAGTGAACCAGAAGTTGTCGATCCGATCATAGCGCAATGTGAGAGCCACGACAGGATGGCTATCCAACCTAAAAGCAGCACCGTCAAGATACGTTTTGGAAAGATGCGGCACAACGACGAAGTGGACACCAAGTTGATGTAAGAAAGCCGGAACATGGTTCACGTCTTCAGCCTTGGATGCATAAGCCAGTAGATCAGGTATGGCAGCCCGCAGGCATCCACGGTCAAACTGTCCCACGGTTTGCTCCCGTGCCAGATGCTCCACGCGCTTGACCCAGGAGATCTCCGCAGCGACTTCAGGGTCCCCGATATCCGATTGGCGGAAACTGACCGCCAATCGCGGTACTTCGTTTGGTGTTTTGATCTCCAAGAAGTCACACACTGCTTGCTCTATCTCGTCCAGCAAGCCTCCGCACTGAATCCAGCCCCGCCTGCGTATCTCCGTAAGCGGGACCAGACTGTAGAGTCGACTCTTGCGGGCGATGTCTGGGTCGTCCTGTTCCTTGCGGGCCTGGTAAAGCTGGTAACTGGCTTCCATATTGAGCCAAAGTTCCGCCGACGTGCCAAAGGCTGCTGCCAATTGTAGCGCCGTCTCCGGCGTGATGAGCTTCTTACCATTGATGATCTGGCTGATCGTTTGCTCCGGGCGATCCATAATGTGCGCCAACTCTTTCTGACTCCACCCACGCGCGTCCAATTCACGCCGGATAATGCGCCCTGGCGGTATAACTCTTGCTGGTTTCAGATTAGCGCCCATCTTTTTCTCTCCTTTTCCTGATTCTCAATGGTAATCCTCAATACTGATGAGTCTGAAGAATTTGCCGTTTTCGTCTTCCTCCCTTTCAACGATCAAGCGAAACTGTCGATTGAGCCGCAGGGATCGTTGGTGACTTCGTTTGCCGCTGAGCTTCTCGTAGTGAAGACTCTTGAGTGCGTAGAGATCGCGTTCGTCAGAGGCGCTACCTATGATAGTCATCACCTCAAAGAATGCATCGACGACGCCGTCTGGATACTTGTGTGCTCCCTTTTCCTCGGTGTAGAGCCTTTCGAGCTTGTTATCGGCGAAGAGAAATCGCAACGGCTGCTCCTGTGTGAGGCAAGAACCGTGATTCAGCGATTCACCTTATGACTGAATCATCAGTATTATACCAGAAATTAAGAGGAAAATCAAGGGTCAATTTTGCCTAGGTCTCAAAACCCCAACCCATCCACCACCGTCTCAACCGCCCGCCGCAGCATACCCGCCATCTGCTCCATCTCCCCCTCCGTCACGATCAGCGGAGGCCCCAGCGTGACCAGATCGCCCGCCACGCCGTCGGCACAGCCACTGCTGGGGTAGACGATCAACCCTTGCTCGAACGCGGCATCCGCCACCCGCCGCCCGAAGTGCACCTCCGGCGGGAAGGGGGCCTTGCTGCCGCGGTCGGCCACGAACTCCACCCCCCACATCAGCCCGATGCCCCGCACGTCACCCACGCAAGGTAGATCCCCCAGCGCGGCGCGCAGCTTCTTGCCCAGCGCCGGTCCCTTCTGCGCCGCCGCTGCCACCAGGTCGTGGTCCTGCATATAGCGCAGCGTCGCCAGCCCGGCCGCCGCCCCGACGACGTGGTGGGAGAAGGTCCCCCCGTGGACGAAGTCGCCGCTGCCGTTCACGATGGCGTCCGCCCACTCCCGGCGCACCGCCGTGACCGAGAGCGGGAAGTAGCCGCCCGTCGTCCCCTTGCCCATCGCGATCAGGTCCGGCTCAACCCCCCAATGCTGGATGGCGAACCACTGCCCCGTGCGCCCGAACCCGGCCATCACCTCGTCGGCGATCAACAGCAAGCCGTATTCGTCGCAGATCTCGCGCACGCGCGGCCAATATTCTTTCGGCGGAGCCACCGCGCCCAGCGTGGCCCCGCTGACCGACTCGGCGATGAAGGCCGCCACGTTCTCCGCGCCGGTCAACTTGATCTGCACCGCCAGCGCCTCCGCGCACCGCAGTTCACAGGCGGGATACGCCAGCCCGAAGGGACAGCGGTAGCAGTAGGGCGGCGGGATGTGCGGCGTCTGCGGCAGCATGGGCTGGAACGGGCGGCGCATCATCGGCTTGCCGGCCACCGCCAGCGCGCCCAGCGTCGTGCCGTGGTAGGATCGCCACAGGGAGATGGTCAGGTACCGGCGCGGCTCGCCCCGCTCTACGTGCGCCTGGCGGGCCAGCTTGAGCGCCGTCTCCACCGCCTCCGAGCCGCTGCTCAGGAAAAAGAACCGAGCGTCGGGGATCGGCACGACCTCGGCCAGCGCGTCGGCGTAGTCCTCGAGCGGGCGGCTAGTGAACATCGTCGGATGCGCGTAGGCCACCCGGGCGGTCTGTTCGGCGATCGCATCCGCCACCTCCCGCACCCCGTGCCCGATGTTGACCACGAGTGCCCCACCCGACGCGTCCAGATAGCGCCGGCCCTCCGGGTCGTACAGATAAGCCCCCACCCCCCTCTCGACCATAGGATGCGGGTACGTCGCCCGCCGATACAAAACGTGCCCCCCAGGATAAGAGTATCTCATCCGAACCACCCCCACCCTTCACTCAAAACCCACCCCCTACTGCCCACCTGCAATCTGCCACCCGCAATTTGCATCTTGCATCTTGCAATCTGCAACCCACCATCTGCCATCTGCAATTTCTCATTTGTCATTTTTCATTTGTCATTTTTGATTTCTCATTATCTATAAAGCCCCTGCGGGTCCAGTTCCTCCCGCAGCAACCGCAATTCCTCCTCCGTCGGCGCCAGCGTCTCACCCAGATCGGAGGCCATCCGCAGTTCCCACCCCACCTCCTCCTGCACCTCGGCTCGCGTCACGCCCGGATGGAGGCTCGCCAGCACCATCTCCCCCGTCCTGTCGAAATGGAACACGCACCGGTCGGTGACCACCAGGTGAGGGCCGCCGCCGGGGAGCCCGCGCGACGCGCGCTCGCCCCGCCCGCCCAGGTGGCCGGGGCTGGTGCGGAAGTCCAGCCGCTCGACGAAGGCCCGCCGCCGCAGGCGCATCATCACGAAAACCCGCCGGGCGTTGGTGGCGATCTCGCACGCGCCTCCGCTGCCCGGGAGCCGCACCCTGGGACGCTCCCAATCGCCGATGACCGTGGTGTTCAGGTTGCCGAAACGGTCGATCTGCGCCCCGCCCAGGAAGGCCACCTCCACCCGCCCCCCTTGCAGGTACAGGCCGAAGAGGTCGGCCATCGAGCAGACCGAGGTCGCCCCGCTGATCAGCGCGGGGTCCCCGATCGACAGGGGCAGCCGGGCCGGCCGGGCGCCGTAGACGCCGCTCTCGTAGATCAGCTCTAGGTCGGGCGCCACCGTCCGCCGGGCCAGGTTGCAGGCGCTGTTGGGCAATCCCACGCCGACGAACACGGTCCGCACACCGGCCAGCGCCCGCGCCGCCGCGACGATCATCATCTCTGAGAGTGTGGGCTCAATCATCGGTACCCTCCATAGAGGTGGTCTTGGACGACTCCCCCGCGCTGCCTGTGAAGCCATAGTTCACCGGCCCGGACCAGGCATCGCCTGGCTGCAGCCGTTTCTCCATCGCGGGGCCGCATCGGGCCACATACTCCGCTCGATCCCCCACGCCGTAGACCCACTCCTCCAGCCAGGCCTGCGTGGCCGCCTCGTCCCGGCTGATCTTGTCCCATCGCAGGTAGAAGTCGTTGTCCCGATCGTAGTAGCCCTGCACGTAGGAGGGATGCGCCCCGTAGGGCTCGTGCACCACCGCATCCACCACCAGGTCCGGTATGATGGTCCGGTTCGGATCGGAGCGGATCACCGCTTCCTCCACAATCTCCTCGACGACGACGACCACGTGCGTGGCCGCGAAGGCCGCCTCCTTCTGCACCCCCAGCAGCCCCCACGCCTGGGTGTTTCCCCGCGCGTCCGCCCGCTGGGCGTGGACGACCGCCACGTCCGGATTGAGCGGCGGCACGACGGCGATGCGGTCGTCGCCGTAGGGGCTGTCGACGAAGCGGATGCGCGGGTTGACCTGCGGCAGATCGCTCCCCACGTAGGAGCGCAGCGGGAAGAAGGGCAGGTGATAGGCCCCCGCCAGGTACCGCCCCACCATGCCGAAGTGCGAGTACTCCTCCAGCTCCAGCGGGTGCGGGACGCCGCGCTCCACCGCCCGGCGGACGCAGTGGAGCGAGCCGACGCCGGGGTTGCCCAGGTAGGAGAACACCAGCTTGCGGGCGCATCCGGCGGCGACCATCTGGTCGTAGACCAGATCGGGCGTCATGCGGCACAGGGTCAGATCCCGCCGCCGCTGGCGCATGATCTCGTGGGCGGCGGCGAAGCAGATGCAGGCCGTGAACCCCTCGATCGCCACCGTCTGCCCATCGCGCACGTACGTCCCGATGGCGTCCCGCATGCGCATCAATTTGCCGCTCATGATCCGCCTTCACAACCGCAGAACCGCAGCGCCGTCAGCGCCAGCGTGCGGGTCACGGCGATCAGATCGTCGATCGGCACAAACTCATCCGGCCTGTGCGCGCGGCGCACGTCACCCGGCCCGAAGAGGACCGCCGGCGTGTGCCCCTCGTTCACCAGCAGCCGCATGTCGGCCCCGTACGTCATGCCCTCCACGGCCGGTGGCCCGCCGCTGGCCGCGGTGAAGGCCGTGTGGACGGTCTCCACCAGCGGATGATCGGCCGGGATGCTGGCCGGGGGGAACTGCCCACCCCACCACTCGACCGTGGGCGGATGGGCCCGCAGCCAGTCGTCTGCCTGGGCCGCCTGGGCGACGGCCTCCTCGAACTCCCGGCGCGCCCCATCCAGGTCCTCGCCCGGGGCCACGCCGTACCGCCCCTGGTAGACCAGCCAATCCGCCACCGACGAGGCCCAGTCACCCGCCTCAAGCCGCCCCCCGCACAGGGCGTACGGCAGCCGGTAGCGGGCGTACAGGGGATGCGCCGCCCGCTGGTTGCGCGCCCGCTCCAGCTCGACGAGCGCCTGGTAGACGGGGATGAACTTCTCGATGGCGCTGACCCCCTCCTCGCGGACGCAGCCGTGGGCCGAAAGCCCCGGCACCTTCACCCGGAAGGAGAGCGCGCCCGCCTGCGCCGGCGCGACCGCCATCTCGGTCGGCTCGACCACGACCGCCCCGTCGGCGCGGTATCCGCGCAGGACCGCCGCCAACGTCCCCACCCCGCCGTCCTCCTCGCCGACGACCGGCTCGATGAAGAGCCGGCCTCTCAGCCCCACCCCCGCGTCGCGGATGGCCTGGGCGGCGTGGAGGGCGCAGGCGAGCCCGCCCTTCATGTCGCAGGTGCCCCGCCCGTAGACCCGGCCGTCGGCGACGGTCGCCTCCCAGGGCGGATAGTGCCAGTTGGCCTCGTCACCCGCCGGCACCACGTCCACGTGGCCGTTGAGGATCAGGCTATGCCCGCCGGCATCCTCCCCCATCACGCCCACCACGCCGAGCGCGTCGTGCCGCTCGACCTCCGTGCTGAAGGCCGGATGACGGCTCAGCGCCTCAAGATCCAACGTCCAGACGTCGACCGCCATGCCCAGCCGCCCCATCAGATCGGCCACGTACTCCTGGGCCGGGGTCTCCTCCCCGTCCAGGCTGCGGATGGCGACCAGGTCCGAAAGCGTAGCCAGCAGCCCATCGACGTCGATCCCATCCAACACCCGGCGTTCCATCTTCGTCAGCATCATTGATCGTGTATCCCCCTTGTTCTACAACCCCCGCTACCCCACCCCCGCCAGGGCGTGGAGAACGATGCCCATCCCCACAACAAGGCAGCCTGGGAACGACACGCACCACATACCCAGGCTGCCTCTGCATACTCCTCCCTCACGCGTTGTTCGGTGACAAACGCGCTTCTCCCACCCTTGTCTACCTCTTCCCTGTCTACCTGTCTACCTGTCTACTGTCTACCTCTTCCCTCCCTACTTATTCCTCTCGTGCCGGTCCAAATTCGCGGGCTCCAGCACCACCGTATCCCCGTCGAAGATGCTGGCCAACCCCACGCTGGGATCGAGCCCACGTTCCTTCCGCTCCTTGCATATCTGGCAGTTCTCCGGGCACCCCTTGGACAGGTTGTCATCAGGTTCCGTGTACTTGGCGATCACACCTTCGTAGTTTCGGAAGATCGTCGTGCGTCCGTCCCGGCTCAGCACGTAGCAGGGGCTGATGGGCGTCTTCCCGGCGCCCCCGGGGACGTCCAGGATGAACCGCGGCACGGCGAAGCCGGTGGTGTGGCCCCATAGGTGCTCGATGATCTCGATCCCCTTGCCGATGGACGTGCGGAAGTGGGAGATGCCCAGGGACAGGTCGCACTGATACAGATAGTAGGGCCGAACCCGGTTGTGCACCAGCCGCTGGACCAGTTCCTTCATGATGTACGGGCAGTCGTTGACCCCCTTCAACAGCACGCTCTGGTTGCCCAGCACGACGCCGGCGTCGGCCAGCTTGGCGCACGCCTCCCGCGACTCGGCCGTCATCTCTTTGGGGTGGTTGAAGTGCGTGTTCAGCCACACTGGCTGGTATTTCTTCATCATGCTCAGGAGCTCGTCCGTGATCCGCATGGGCAGCACCACCGGCACGGCCGAGCCGTAGCGCACGATCTCCACGTGCGGGATCTCGTGCAGTTTGGCCACGATGTACTCCAGCCGGTCGGTCGACAGCGTCAGCGGGTCACCACCGCTGAGGAGCACGTCGCGCACCCCCTTGTTGCCCCGCACGTAGTCGATCATCGCGTCGATCTGAGCCTGCGGCAGCGGCTTGTCCGTATCGCCGGCCATTCTCCGCCGGGTGCAGTGGCGGCAGTACATCGAGCACTGGTCGGTGACCAGGAACAATATCCGGTCCGGGTAGCGGTGGGTCATCCCGGCCACCGGCGAGTCCACGTCCTCGTGCAGCGGATCCGCCTCATCCTCGGGGCTGATCTCCGTCTCGTGGATCGTCGGCACCGCCCGCATCCGGATCGGGCACGTCGGGTCATCGGGATCCATCAGGCTGGCGTAGTACGGCGTGATCGCCATGCGCAGTTGGTTCAGCGATTTCTCGATCACCTCTTGCTCTTCGTCGGTCAGGTTGATCACCTGGCTCAGCCGATCGACGGTCGTGATCCGGTTGGCGATCTGCCAGTGCCAGTCGTTCCACTGCGCCTCGTCCACGTCCTTCCACAGGGGAATGCTTCGATAGTGTCTTCTCTCCATGGTTCAAACCTCCAACATCTCAATGATTGCTATCCTCTCCCTCCGGGAGAGGGCCGGGGTGAGGGATCCCTACTTCTCGGTAGTCTCCCACGTCTCGGTGAATCCGATGTCCAGTGTCTCGAGCTCGGCCAGGACCGGGTTGTAGATCTCCGGCACGACGGGCGTGTGCACGCCGGTCAGGTTGATCTCCCCCTGCAGGATCATGCGGACGCCGATGGCCGCCGGCAGGCCGACCGTCCGCGCCATGGAGGAATCGCCGTGCGGGATGCCGAAATCGACCATCGTGGCCGTGATATTCTGCACCCGGTCGGCATATTCCGCGACGAACTCGTGCTGCAAGATCAGCAGGTCCCGCTCACCCTCCTTAAATCGCATCTTCTCCAACATGCGCGCGGTCAGGATGTCGATCGGCGCGCCCTGCTGCACCGGCAGTGGATCGTCGCCCAGCAGGCCCAGCCACTCCATGCGCTCCATGATATCCGAGTCTTCGTCGATCTCCAAATGGGCAGCCAGGTCCTTCTTCAGATCGCCCGTGCTCCCGATGAGCCGGGCCGTGAACTGGCCGAACGTGAGACCGGCGATGTCGTCCCGCTCCTCAACCTCGATCATGCCCAGGTCCACGATCTTCTTCATCGTCTCGCACCAGCCGGCGTTGCGCAGCGTGCCGCGGAACATGGTCTTGGTCGTCGTGATGCCGTAGGTCTCCATGTAGGGCAGGCTGTCCCGGTTGGGGTAGCCCACAAAATCGATCACCTGGCCCTCGACCTCCACGGGGACGGTCCAGCGATGGTTGAACAAATCCTCCCCGGGGATGGATACGACCTCTCCGTCCTCCAGGTAGCGCGCCGAGTTCCGGCTCGCCAGGAGAACGCCCCGCGGGCTCCAGGAGAACTTGTAGCCGTAGGGATTGTCGTTGGCCTCCGGCGCCGGCAGCCCGCCACACCAGGAGCGGAAACTGGTGATCTCGCCCCCGTCCTTCTGAACCTGGTGGATGATCTTCATCGCGGCCATGTGGTCGATGCCGGGGTCCACGCCGATCTCGTTGAGCAGGATGACGCCGGCCTCCTTCGCCGCGCCGTCCAATTGGAGCATCGGCTCCTTCACGTACGACGTGGTGACCATGTGCTTGTGATGCTTGACGCACAGCCGGGCCACCATGGGATGGTAGGCATAGGGCAGGAGACTGACGGCCAGGTCGGCCTGGCTGATCAAGTCCTCCACCGCTGCCTCGTCTTTCACGTTCAATTGGCGCGCGTCGCCGTTGTCGTAGCCCTCGACGATCTTCTGGGCCTTGCTCACCGTCCGGCTGGCCACAGTGACGTGAAAGTCGGGCTGTTCCAACAAATACCGAGTGTGGGCGCCTGCCACCATGCCGGCGCCGAGAACGAGAACCTTCTTCATAGGTCGCCTCCTAGAAAATCTGATTCGTGAAACGTGAAAACGTAATGCGTAATGCGACGTTAAACTTGAAACCTGTAACCTGTAACGTCTTGCGTGTTGCGTCAAACTTGAGACTTGAAACCTGAAACCTGCAACCGCCTTGCGTCTTGCATCTTGCGTCCTGCATCTTGCGTCCTGCATCTTGCATCTTGCATCTTGCGTCTTGCGTGCTACGCGACGGCGTCCCGAAGCACCCTCAGAACCACGTTGTGAATCAGCTCCGGGACGGTTTCGAACGAATAGGGCATGTGGACGCGCTCCCCTTTTCCGTGCGCTTCCTTGCCCCACGGGCCGATGTTGGCCACGTCGCAGTCCAGATCGCGGATCCCATCGAAGGGGATGCTGAAGTATTCATCCCTCAGGTCTTCGGAGACCTCGTCGTCCCGGTTCCGCCACAGCGGGAAGTTCTTCGTCAGCACCGGCAGACTGTCGTACACCGCCGGGTCCACCCGCACGAAGCTCATGTCAGAGACGTACGGATAGAAACCTCGGAAGCAGATGTCGCCATACGCCCCCGAGTTGACCTCAGCCGCGATCGCCTGGTTCAACCGGGACGCCCGGTCCCCCTGGATCGGCGGGAAGAACGGCGGCGCGAAGTAGACCACGATCGCCGGCTTGCGCAGGTCCAGGACCTGCTCGCGGGCCGCGATCTCCACCAACGACCGGACGATCACCAGGCTCCGCTCCCGGCTGTCGATCCCCGCCACCTGCCCGTGATCGATCAGGAAGTCCACCTCCTCCGGGGAAAGCCGGCCCAGGATCTGGCGCGCCTTCGCCAGGTAGCCGAACGCCCGCTCTTCGAGTTGCTGGCTCAGGCCCGGCCGGGCATCTCCCAGCTTCCGGTCCACAGCTTCGTACAACGCCTGGTAGGTCCACACCCGTCCGCCCAGACTCTCGATGGTCTGGGTGCTGTTCTGCCGCGCGGCGTACTCGCCCCACTGGACCAGCCGCCGGTGATTGGCGCTGCTGAGCGCCCGGTTGGCCATGGCCACCATCCGCACCAGGATATCCTGGGGCGTCCAACCGTGCGTCAGGAAGCTGCAGTGGACGAGGGCCGAGATCGGGGTTTGGGCATCGTAACGGGCCTTGAAATCCCGCTGCTTCTGCGTGACCGACGGCACCGTGATCTCCCCATCCGCCTCGTCGCAGAGATCGACGTTCAGGTTGGTCTCTCCCACCAGGTTGGCGGCGATCAGGTTTGCGTCCAGCCCGCGGAACGCCTCGCCCACGTGCGTCTCGCAACCTCGGATGTAGAAACAGGTCAACAGCTTGCCGATCGTCCCCCGGTAGATGTACCGGTTGTCGTCGCCGGGCGCGCGCGGCGCAGTGTAGTCCGAGTTGATGACGCCCACGTATTCCAGGTTGTGCTCGTCGCGAAGCCGGACCAGCTTCTCCACCATCCGGATGGTGCCTTCCGATTCCGCCTCCTCACCGAACGTGGTCACCATGACCACGTTGCCCGGCAGCGAGCTCCTCGCCCGGGCCAGGGCGCCCATGACGGCGATCTGAGCGGCGACGCCGCTCTTCATGTCGAAACACCCCCGGCCGAACATCCAATCCCCGCTGCCCGCGTCCAGTAGCAGGTCGTCCTCGGTGACGGGATTCTTCCCGTACTGCGCGCGGAGGGCCTCCACCAGGGCCTGGGGATCGAACGGATCCACGTCAGGGCCGTAGTCCTGCACGCCGGCGACGTCCAGATGGCCCAGCAGGATCACCGTAGGGATGCTGCCGGCGTCCGGCGGAACCGCGCCCCCCGTCAACATCGCCCAGACGTTGTGCCGCTCCCCCGCCCCCGGCCCTTCAGGATGCGGGGGGTAGTAGCCCGCTTGCAGCCCACGTTCCTCCAACGCCCGGTGGATCTCTGCCGCGCACGCGTTCTCGCCCGCCACGCTGGGGCTGACGCTGTTGATCCGCACCAGGCGCTCGGTCAGTTCCTTGACCTCAGCGTACCATTTTCCACGATGATCTGTCGACATTGAGTCACCTTCGATACGTAGGTCGGATTTGCTATCCGACTGCTCGCCCTACACAACCGGCGCACCATCTCCCTGTAGGTCGGATTTGCTATCCGACCGTCCCACCGGCGGTTAGCAAAACCGCCCTACAGGAACTCTGCAATGTACTCGTAATCCGGCGTGAGCTCCCCCCGGTGGGCGATTACCGCCCGCTTGATCGCCGGGGGAAGGTCCAGCTCCTCGAACGGCACCGAGTAATCGGCCTTGGCGATGCCGGGGATGAACTCCCGCAGCACCGCACTGAAGTCGACGGAGGCCTCGCGCGGCAACTGGCTGGGCAGGATATCGACCGCCATCACGACCGGCCCCTGCCCCTCAACCCCGTCGGTCGTCTCACCGGTGAAGGGATCGTACACGAAGACCGGATTGTCCGCCTCGGTGTACTTGACCGTGCACTCGATGGCACCTTCGAAGTCACAACTGATATCGCCGATGACGCGCAGCCGCGGCTGTCCATCCCCGTACAGGTACTTGAGGTACTCCTTCGTGATCAACCGGGGGTATTTGGCCTCCCAGTAGATGCAGTTGACGACCACCGTCAGATGGGGGACGTAGCTCTCGAACTTGCCCCGGTATTTCTCGGGGTGATCGTAGAAATCCTGCAGTTCAAACGCCACGTCCGGGGAGACCGGTTCTACCGTGTGCTCCTCCTTGAATACCACCTTGTAGATGGCGTTGGCAGTATAATCCGAGCCTTGGGCCACGGCAGCCACGTCCTCAGGCGCGATCTCAATGATGGGTAGGCAGTCCAGGATCTCCCAGGTGCCGCGGGCGACGTTCCCATACCCGGCGACGCCGCAGATCAGGGGCGTCGCCGCGTCCGGGAGGCCCTCGGCCTTGATCTGGTCGCCGATTTCGGCCAGCGCCGCTTTCGCGTGCTCCAGATCCTCGTACTCATACGTATGGCGAAGCTGGGTGAAGACGTTGGGGATCCCCTCCCAGTCCAGGCGCTGCCCCAGCGCCCACAGCGTCTCGATCATCCCGGCCAGGCCCGCGTGGCGCCCGAAGAAAATCAGCCGCCGCCCCTTCTCATCGGTCACCTTCTCGTAGTCGATCAGCGTGCACCCCAGGTCCAATAGCTTCTGGAGCATCGGCATATTGTCAGCCTGCCCCTTGATCGTGTGGGAGAAGAAGATGTAGGTACTGTCGGGGACGAAGAAATCGATGGGGATCTCTTTGACCGCGAAGACGACCGGGCAGGACGAGATGTCCTCCTGCACGACGGCGCCCGCCTGCGTGAACTCCTCCTCACGGAAAACCCGGATGGGTGAGGGTTGCACCCAGACTTCGATCCCGTGTTCATCCTTCAGCCTCGTGGCATCTTCCGGGGTCACCGGAACGCGGCGCTCCCAGCGGCTCTTGTCCTCCCGACGAACTCCGATACGCACACTCATATCCAATCCTCCTTGAGAAACGAGTGATTGCGTGTCTGCGCGGGCGCACACGCGCCCGCGCAGACACGTCGTCAGCCCTCCAGCTCCAACGCCGGAGACCAACGATAGCTCAGCTTGTAACTGCGGGCGATCATCAGCGTCTCGGTGAAACGGATCCCCGGGATCGCCTGGATCTGCTGCGTGAGCAGGCTGGTGAAGTGTGGGAGATCTCGACAGAAGACCTCGACGATCAGGTCGAAACGCCCCAGCGTCATGACCAGGTAGCTCACCTCCGGGAGGTCGCCGATCGTCCGGGCCACCTGATCCGACATGCCGGGCTCGACCGTCAAACCGACAATGGCCGGGGCCTGGAAGCCGAGCGCGTAGGGGTCGACGATCCCGACGCTGCGGATGATGCCTTCCTCAACCAGGTTCCGGTAGCGGGTCCGAATGGTCGTCTCGGACACACCGGCCAGTTTAGCGATGTGGGTGAAAGGAGTCCGCCCGTCCTCCTGCAGGGTCTGCAGGATGAGTTTGTCCAGGTCGTCCATGGCACCTCTGGGGGAATTCGCTTGAATCCGAACTCACCGCCGTTGATCGCAAATACGAAAGAGAGGTTCGAAAATCAACGATACAGACATATTTTAGCACTGAATTCAATTTTTGTCAATAGTTTTGCTTCGATTTTCACAAAAAATCTCCCACTGCGTCCCAGACGCGGTGGGAGGTCCTACCGGTGGATCAAGATCACGAGGCTACGGCTTCTCCCGGATGGCCACGTACAGATCGATCTCGGGGTTGTCCTTTCGGATGCTTCGTTCGTCGTGGTATTCGAAGTCGTCGATGGTCCCAGCCGGCTCGTACCCAGAGCCGGGCAGCCACGCCGTGTAGGCATACCGCTTCACACTCGTGATCGCCACGGCCCACCCCCAGCGGTTCTTCGGCCGAACCGGAAAGACCGCGTACGTGCCCGGCGGTATCTCGAACGGAATCAGCCCCCCCGGCACCTCCTCCAGGCTCGTGACGACGTCCCCCATCATGTACCAGAAAGTCCCCTGTGCCTCGTCGTAGTCCTTGCTCACAGCGGCGAATCCCCACGGCTCTTTCCGGTTGGGGATCCCGATCTCCTTCTTGGTCTTCTCGAATTGACCGCCCAACCGCGCCACGTCGCGGGCCACCCGCCGGCTATTCGTATCTACAGCCAGCCCCAGGATCCGGATCGGGTGTTCCAGCTCGACGATCCGCGGCTGTACCTCGACCTCATGCGTGAAAAGCCCCCGCAGAAAGCGCTTCATGGAACCCATGCCGTCACCCCTTTCGCACACCAAGCTCCCAGCCCCCGTCTCGGAGGCGCCCCATGCAAGACCACGCCCCACATACCAAGCTCTCAGCCCACGTCTCGGCGGCGCCCCATACAAGACCACACCCCACATACAAAGCTCCCAGCCCACGTCTCGGGGGCGTCCCATGCAACACCACGCCCCACATACCAAGCTCCCAGCCCACGTCTCGGCGGCGCCCCATGCAAGACCACGCCCCACATACCAGGCTCCCAGCCCACGTCTCGGCGACGCCCCATGCAAGACCACACCCCACATACCAGGCTCCCAGCCCACGTCTCGGGGGCGTCCCATGCAACACCACGCTCTACGGACTGAAAGCCCCTGCTGGCTTCGCCTCCAATATCAGAAGCGCGTCGCCCTCCCGATATGGCGTCAAATCATACCCGCCCCACTCTCCCGTGACCGCGAACCCGGCCCGATCCAGGACCGCAGCGCCGGATCTCCCGATCCCCCACCTCGGCCCGTCCTGCCGGGGACAGCGGCGCATCCTCCATCAACCCCAGAAACACGTCGAACACCAGCACGCCACCGGTGACCAGGTGCCTGCCCACGTTCGTCAGCGACGCCAATCGCTCCTCTTCGTCCAGGAAGTGGTCGAAGCAGCCGGACAGAAACGCCGCTGGAAAGGTACGCCCCACGTCGAACGACCGGGCGTCGCCCGCCACGAGGTGAATGGCATCTCGCAGCTCAGGCCGCCGGGCCAGTTTCTTCTCGAACTCCCGCCGCATCGCCGGGGACGGTTCGACACAACACAGCTTCACCCTGCGTTCGGCCGGCGGGATCGCGATCCGCCCCGTCCCTGCGCCGACGTCGAGCACCTCCCCGGCCCGCGCCCCATAGCGGTAGAAGAACTCGACGTTCTCCTTGCGGTCGAACAAGTCATACAGGTGGGCCGATTTCCCGTAACTCCGATCGTCCGGCTGGCCTGTCTCCAAACGCGACTTCTCCCGCTATGGAGTTGTTCAAAAACAACTTCCCAGCTTTGCTCGCCAAGCCTATGGCTTGCGCGCCCGCACGAAGGCGACGTTCGCCGAAGAGCCCGCGCCCCCCCTGGGGTCATCGGGATCCGGGAACGCATCCTCCAGATGCCTGACCTCGGACGTCTCGATCTCCAATCCCGGGATGAGCGCGACGATCTCATCGGGCGTCATCACTTCATCCTCCCCGAATCCCCAGGCTGCGCTCATCGAACGATCCCACTCCGCCACAATCAGCGTCCCGCCGTCGGCGAGCGCGGCAACGGCCGTCTGGAGCACACGCCGGCTCCCGTCGCCACCCGGCAACGCATAAGTGCTGATCACCAGATCAAACGGCTGCGCAGGCTGCCACTCGGTGGTGTCAGCGACGACGAAGGTGGCATCGAGGCCCTGATCCGCAGCGGCTTGCGTCGCCAGCTCGATGGCCCGTTCGGCCCAATCGACCCCCAAGACCGACCAGCCCCGCCGGGCCAGCATCAGCGCATTCGCCCCGGAACCACAGCCCAGGTCCAGCGCGATACCCGGCTCCAGGCCCTCGATCTCGGCATCCAGGAACTGATCCACAACGTCGACGAAGCGTGGATCCTGGCGATACGAATCGTTCCAGAAGTCTCGGTCCATCATTCCATCGCGCTCATAGATCGAACGCCCACTCCCCACCGCGCATCACCGGCTCGGCCTCGCCATCCGCCGTCAGCCCGTCCACGTCCATCTCGCCCGAGCCCACCATGAAATCGATGTGGACCAGGCTCTGGTTGCCCCCCAGCGCCGCGAACTCATCGTCGGGCATCGTCTCGCCGCCCTCGACGTTGAACCGCAGCGCCCGGCCCAGCGCGATGTGGCCCGCCGCGTTCTCGTCGATCAGGATGTTGTAGAACAGCAGCCCCGACTGGGAGATGGGCGAGCTGTGCGGCACCAGCGCCACCTCACCCAGCCGGCGCGCGCCCTCGTCCGTGTCCAGCAGCTTGTGCAGGCTCTCCTCCCCCTTCCGGGCCGTCGCCTTCACCACCCGCCCCGCGGAGAACGTCAGGCTGAAGTCCTCGATCAGGCTGCCGCCATAACTGAGCGGCCGCGTCGCGGTGACGACCCCCTCGGTCTTGTCCCGGTGGGGGATCGTGAAAACTTCCTCGGTCGGCATGTTGCCGGTGAAGTCGATGCCGGTCTGGCTGGCCATGCGGGCGCTGCGCCAGACGTGTCCCTTGGGCAGGCCGAGCGTCAAATCGGTCCCGGGTGCGGCTAATTTGAGACCCGTGTACTGCTGGTCGGTCAAATAGTCGCTGCGGGCGGCGAGCTGGTTGACGTGCTCCTGCCAGGCCGAGACGGGGTCCTCCTGGTTCACCCGGCAGATCTCGAAGATAGTCTCCCAGAATTTGGCCTTCCGGCGCTCCGGGGGGAGGTCGGGGAACACCCTATCCGTCCAACCGTCCACCGGCGCGGTGACGATCGTCCAGTTCATCGCGTTCTTGCCCCGCAGATCGGAGAACGGCTTGAGAAACTTGAAATCGGCCTGCTGAGCGGCGGTGATCCGGGCGCGGTACTGCCCGTCGAGCAGACCGGGATCCTCGGAGTAGATGGTGAGCACCGCGTCGCCGGCCTCGGCCATCTCGAAGGCGCCATCCGCCCGCCAGGTGGGGAATTCCTCGAAGGAATCCTCAGGGGCGTGTTGGAACCGGGCCAACCGGATCTGGTCGTCGTTCCACATCACGTCGACCAACCTGGCCCCGGCCTGGTAGGCCTTCGTCGCGACCAGCCGCACCAGCGGGGCCAGTTCAAGCGGCACACCGTGGACGCCCAGGATAGGCGCCCCGATCAACAACCGCTGCCCCGGCTGCAGATTAAGGCCGACTTCGACGATCACGTCGGCGTATTTGTCCAGGTTTTGTTCGAATTGTGTGGGCATCTGGAAACCTCCTTTGAATGCAAGTATACATCAAAAGCCCCCGCACGCCAGAGCGCAGGGGAGGACAAAAAAGCCACACAGCGAAAAAGGCTCTCTCTTTGCAACGTTGGGCTCCTCCACGTGAAGAACCCCGCAGCAAGCTGCGGGGTTCGTTTGTTGCCCCATTCATTCTGAGGACGCCGTGTCAGATCAGCCATTCACCACATCCCAGCGAGGGGGTCAAAGAGCGGCACGCCCACACAAATACTCCTGCCCCCTGCTCCCTGCCCCCTTGTCTCCCTATCTCCTTGTCTCCCTGTCCCCTTGTCTCCTTGTCCCCCCGTCCCCTTGTCTACCCTCCCGACTGATCCTCCAGCCCAGCGCACCCCCCTCTTCGAGGCACATCTCCTCCGTCGCCTCAAACACGTGGCCACGGGCAACCGTTTGCGTCACGCGCAGCTCTTCATCCAAAATGACCACGTCGGCGTCCTTCCCCACCTCCAGGCTGCCCTTCCGACCCGAGACGCCCAGAATCGTGGCCGGCGTCAGGCTGGCCATCCGAAACGCATCCTCCAGCGACAGGTCCATGCTCTCCACCGCGACGCGCACGCAGTGATCCATAGGTACGGCCGTGCCCGCGTACGAGGAGCGGTCTGCCACGTAGGCAATGTCCTTTTCCAGGACAACGTCTGTGCCAAGAAGAGAGTAAGAGCCTGGGGGCAGGCCCGTGAGTGCGCTGCCATCCGTGATGATAGCCAGCTTCTCCACTCCCTTCACCTTCAACCCGAGCTGCATCAAGCTGGGCGCGATGACGTACCCATCGGTGATCATCTCCGCGGTCACCCGGTCATCCAGCAGGATCGACTCGACCAGGCCCGCCACGCGACGCAGGTCCGCCCTCCGCAGCGTTCCCATGTTGCAGAACATGTGATCCGCGTGCGATAGGCCAACATCCACGGCCCGCGCAAACTCTTCGTCGATGGCCACGCTGTGACCAGCCGAGACAACGACGCCACGATTTTTCAGTTCCCGGATGAGATCCAACGCTCCCGGGAGTTCTGGAGCCAGCGTGAAGACCCGGATGACGTCCGCGTAATCCAGCAGCAGGGAGTACTCCTCGATACGGGGCTCAATCAGCAGATCTTCCGGATGCGCGCCCCGCTCCTGCGGGCTCAAGTACGGGCCCTCAATCCGGACACCCAGGATCTCAGCGCCCACCTTCTGGTCCGCGGACGCAGGTTCAATGTCCGCGGACGCTGGGCCAATGTCCGCGGACGCAGGTTCAACGTCCGCCATTGCCTCCCGAATGGCAGCGCAGGCGGCTGCGATCTCGGCAAGCGGTTTCGACGTGGTCGTCGGCACCCACGATGTGACGCCGTGCCGCGTCAACAGCCACGACATCGCTTCCAAGCCGGCGACCTCGCCGTCGTCCGTGTCGTAGCCCCCTACGCCGTGGATGTGCATGTTCACGAACCCGGGCGCGATCAGGCCACCGTGGGCGTCGAGATGCTGCACGTCGTCCGGCAGCGCCAGCTCGTCTCGCTTGCCCACCGCCTCGATGCGCCCCCCGTTGACCAACACGCCCCCGCCGGGGATCGGCCCGGCAGGGGTGTACACAGTGCCGTTCTCGATGATCAGCATCAGTTGCCTCCACGGACCCTCGACCCGGACAGACCGGCGGGACAGGTGCCTTCCCCCGGTGGGGCCACTCCTAGACCCGGATTCTCTCCTCCAGAGCACCGAAGTGCACGCCCCCCAGGTGATGGAGCGGCCTGGCCTCTCTGTCGGCCAGGAGCCAGGTCTCGGCGAAGGTCCCGGTCGCGGCGTGCGCTGCGACGACCCGGCCCACGAACAACGTGTGGTCGCCCAGGGAGTAGCTTCCCTCCACCTTGCACTCCAGATGTCCCAGGCACTCGCCAACCAGGGGAACGCTCACCACCTCAGCGTCCACCGGCGTCAGGTTGGCTTCCTTGAACTTATCCATCTCCCGGCCCGAATGCGTGCCACAGAATTTGACCTGCTCCGCCAGGCTGACCTCCGGCACGTTGAGCACAAACTCGCCGCCCTTCTCGATCAGAGCGTGGGTCCAGCGATCCGGGCTGATGGACACCCCGACGAGCAGTGGATCGTGGCTGATGGCCATCGTCCAGGCTGCTGCCATCACGTTGTGAACCCCCTCGTACTGGGCAGTCACCAGGACCACCGGTCCTGGGCTGATCAGACGAGTGGCATTCGAAAGGGGAACGCTGGTCTTTGTCTTGGTGTTCATCTTCGACTTCATATTCTCCTGCCTCCTCCTGAGTACTCCTCGATCACGCGAATACGCTTTGCCTACCTATCCACCTGCCGAATCCGCGAACCCGATCCCCCCAGATCCGCATGGCTGCCCAGCCGTCGCCACGGGCTAGCTACGTGCCACCTAAAAGGAGATAACCACCGTGTTCTCGGAGACGCCGCCAGCAAGAGAAAGCGTCAGTTTCGGGCAGGAGACCTGAATCCCGTAGGAAGGCGCATACAGCCCGGAATCCAACTGCCATCGACCGCCCGACGTCGCAAACTCCAGGTGCACACCCTCTCGTTCGACGACGGCCAGCCGCCCGTCCACGATCGGGACTTCACACCGGGGATGCAGCATAAACGTCACCCGTGCTTCGGGGCCGGGCTCCGCAAGGTCCTCTATCACCAACTCGTCGGTGATCGTCACGCTGCGCTCGGCTTTCTGCCACACGACCCGCCTTCGGTGCAGGACCGGCGGCTCCAGCCGCAGATACCCCCGGTGCTCGCCCACGAACACGTCCCGAGCAGAGGAGCTCTCCCATTTGATGCACCGGCAGCACGTGTCTTCGTGGCAACCCCACCACGGGGATTCGGACAGGAACCGGTTCTGTTCCTCTCCATCCACAGCAACCGTGCTGTGCGCGGATACAGACCGATACAGGTCTCTATATTCCTTGCTCGCCGTGTACACGTAGACGCCGGGATCGACGATGACCTCCACGTTATCCACGCAGAGCGTCAGGGACAGCTTATCGTTGTGACAGTGTCCCCCCTTCCCACCGGTACCGATGGCGCCGCACGATATCAGGCTGTGGAGACCCGCCCCCCTCATGATGTAGAACCCCACGTCAGGATACGCCGTGCTCTTCGATTCGATCGGGCGCCCCTCAAGCCGTCCTCCATGCAGTAACAACCCAGCCGCTGACCCGTCCTGCGGGACGACGGTGTCAGGAAGCAGGGTTGGGTCCTCAAAGAGCGCTGCCCCGGCACCGCTCAGGAACCGCCAGTCCCGCTTCGCGCCCTGTGGCGTCTCCAGATAGAGAAATCGACCATCGTCGGTATCGCCGACCAGGGGGATCAGGCCGTTTGGCTGGATGATGTCACGAAGTGCGACGAACATCGCTCTCAACCTGGCCAGGCGACCTGCCCCCAGATGGTTCCCGATCCAGGCCCGAACCGCCGGTGGCTCATGGTTGCCCTCCACGCGGGCCGCCAGAATCAGGCCATAGCTGACCATCTCCAGGACGAGGGCGTGATAGGACGTCGCTGCTTCAAAATCAAAGCCATCCGCCAGGACCTGCCGGTCCAGTTCGACCCTCAACTCACGCAGAGCCAAATTGTGCCAGGCCGCGGCGTCAGGATCCCACCCGCGACAGAAGCTGCACACAACCAGGAGTCCTGCCAGGTTGGCCACGTAGTGGTTGGGATGAAAAATCTCATCTGGAAACTCCAGGTTCTCCGCTATGAAACGACGGTGACGGATCAGGCTCTCCTGAAAGGCCTCCAGAAATGCACGATCCAGATCCAATTCCACCTGGAAGCTATCGCGGATGATCGAGAAGGCAACGATCCAGTTGACCACGCGTATGCTCACGTTCATGTTCGCCCGCCAGGCGGGACCGTACTCGAACGGATTGAACGCCATCCAGTCCAGAATCTGAGCCAGCATCTCGCGCCGATATCGTTCCTCGCCCGTCGCCCACCACGCCAGCGCCAGCGTGACGAAGTGATAGCAGCGCGACAGGTCGGCGGAAACCTTGGCGTCCAATCCCCGGACCAACCCATACTTGAGCTGTTTGTGATGGACCAGCGGGTATCGGTAGCCCGACTTGAAATCGATGTGCCAGTCGATCGGCACGTACTCTGGGGCGAACTGGCGCGCAAGCCGTAGCAGTTCCGCACTTCTCCCGCGACGGGCGGGGGCCAACTGCTGCAGGACCGATTCCGCCGTGACCGTCAGATCGCTGTAGTTCTCACCCTCGAACCCCTGGCACTGCATCCCGTAGTGCACGCGCACCCACCCGCTACCCAGAACGTCGAACTCGTGACGGAGGTGACGGTCGGCCACGTGACGCCACGCGCCTTCGTCGTTCACACGCACGTCGGGGAAGAGAATACGAGATTCATCGAGTATGGGCAGAGGCCCTGGCTCACTTGACCGGCTACTCAAAACGATCCCTCCTCGCGTACGCTCACAACCACCGGATGCGTGGGCGGTATTTCCTGTATAGCACCTGGTTCCTCTTCTCACCGTCAATGACGTTGATGCTGTTGATAATTGGCGGATCGATGCCCCGCTCGACCAGGATCGAGGCCGCCTCCAGGATCAGGCTGTTGCAGATAAAGGCGTTCGCAAATGTCGAATAGGGTCCAACGCCGCTTTCAACGCCCTCCACGTCGACGATTGCATCGCCGTACGGGACGTAGGTCAGGAGGGTCAGTTCCGATAGCTCGTGCAGATTGAGACCAGACTCGTGTCGACCACGAAACCCCTTGGGCAAGCGCTCAGCATACTCCGTTGAAGTCACGGCGATGATTTTGACGCCACGACGCTTCGCCTCCAGGGCTGACTCTATCGTCACCGGATTGATGCCATACGCGTTGACCAGTATCAGCAGATCATCTTCCCCGATTCCGTAGAAATCGAATATGTACGGAACGATCCCCGGGCTTCGCTCACCGAGCGGTACGTGCGGAATGCGGATGCTGTCGACAAAGACGGGACTGACACAGGCGAACCCGCCCGCTCGATGGAACAACTCCTCCGCCATCATATTCGAATGGCCGCCGCTGCCGAAGACGTAGATCAGACCGTCCTTCGCAACCTGGTCCGCGACGACTTCCGCACAGCGGTGGATCATCTCCCGTTGTTCGGCATAGATCCTTTCGAGGTTATCCTCGATGGTATTGAGATACTCACGAACGTAGTCCTTCTTCTCTGGCTTCGCACGAGCAGACATCTGTATCCTCCTGCCATCCTTATGTGGTGGTGTGCATCGATTCGATTCAAAGCGAGCGTGCATTTGACTGCAGCCCGCGACTACAGCTCGTTGCTACAACTCGTTACTATAGCTCGATGGGATAGGTCCCCTTCTCACGCGCGACGCGTAACATGGTCATGTAGTTCTCGTACTGGGTGCCTGCCTGCACAGAATTGCTGCTGCTGAGCACGAACCCCCCTCCAGGGGCCCCGTACCTGAGACAGTATTCCACTTCCTGCGCTACGTCTTGCGGCGTGCCCTCGATGAGGGTGCCGCATTCAATGGCCCCGAAGAGGGCGATTCGGTCGCCCACCTGTTCCTTCAGACGCTTGACGTCCATGCCGGCGCTCGGCTGAATCCCGTGCAGCGCGTCGATGCCCGTGTCCACCATCGCGTCGAGCAGAGACCACGTGTTTCCGTCGGTGTGCTTCAGAACGTAGACGCCCTCCTCTTTTTTGAAGGCGGTCACGTGTTGCTGCATATAGGGCAAGATGAACTCCTCAAAGTGGGCAGGCGACAGCCAGGGGCCCGTGTTGATGCAATAGTCGGCGTTGATCTGCACCGCGTCCACGCCGGCCGCGATCAAGATCTTTCCGTAGTCAATGGCCCGCCTGGTGTAGGCGCGCAGAATCGCGTGCAGGAATGCTGGATCCTCATAGATCATCATCAGGAATTCGTGAACCGGTACGTTGAATCCCTCGCCGGGTTGGGGGAACGAACCATCCAGCCACGTGGAGGGGCTGTTCCAACCGCGCCCGATGATGAAATGGGTGTCGCCCAGTTTCTGGACCACATATCGCACCAGTTCCAGTTGGGAATCGTCCACCGATGGCGGGGTTGCCAACATCTCTTCAAGGTAGGCTGGCGTGATCTCGCGAGATTGGAGGCACAGCGCATATCCAGACTCGTCCGGCGCTTGCCAGATATTGCCTTCGGCGTCCTCCCATTTGAGCTTGTCCTCGGACAAGAACCGTCTCGGGCGGTAATCCACCTGTTCGCTGTAGGTGAGCCAGACGGGAACGATGTCCCACTCCAGAGCACCCACCAGGTCCACCAGATCCTCCTTCTGGCTGCGAACTACCTCGTCCCGACGTCCAGACCATATCGCCGTGCGTTCCTTGCCGCGAGCACGATAGAACGTCGGATGGCCCAGGACCTGCTCGATGATGGGCGAGTCAATGCCCATCTCGCCCACGGGCACCCGGTCCGGCTCACGATGTGCGAGCGTCGCCCGTACTCGCTCCTTGCTGGTCATACCCATCGTTCTCCACCCCCTTTCGGTGCGCCATGTACGTCCCAAAGACCAACGGCGCTCCACCGCGCTCAAGCCCGATCTGGATGCCTTGCTCGCATCGCCCGCAGGACGCCCCACATCGGCACAGCGCT
>Ga0180438_10003056_pt1 | contig 25952 bp, 25 predicted proteins | sample SS_ome_12_FD_132455 | JGI IMG/M metagenome (GOLD analysis project Ga0180438, IMG submission 132455) | Hypersaline lake sediment archaeal communities from the Salton Sea, California, USA - SS_3_D_2 metaG | ecosystem: Environmental > Aquatic > Non-marine Saline and Alkaline > Hypersaline >... | reverse complement strand
CGCTCGTTTCCGGACTTAACCGTACATCTCACGACACGAGCTGACGACAACCATGCATCACCTGTCTAGCACCCTCGAAGGAGTCCTGGTTTCCCAGGATTTGCAGCTAGATGTCAAGCCTTGGTAAGGTTCTCCGCTTATCGTCGAATTGAACCACATGCTCCACCGCTTGTGCGGGTCCCCGTCAATTCCTTTGAGTTTTAGTCTTGCGACCGTACTCCCCAGGCGGGATACTTAACGCGTTAGCTTGGTTCAACGACACTGGAAGGGTCGATACTTCCAATGCCTAGTATCCATCGTTTACGGCGTGGACTACTGGGGTATCTAATCCCATTCGCTACCCACGCTTTCGTCCATGAGCGTCAGTACTGTTCTAGCAAGCTGCCTTCGCATTTGGTGTTCCTGCCGATATTAACGCATTTAACCGCTACACCGGCAATTCCGCTTGCCTCTCCCAGACTCAAGTTTACTAGTTTCAGCAGCGTTCCCTAAGTTGAGCTTAAGTCTTTCACTGCTGACTTAATAAACCGCCTGCGGACGCTTTACGCCCAATAAATTCGGACAACGCTAGGGGCCTTCGCATTACCGAGGCTTCTGGCACGAAGTTAGCCGCCCCTTATTCTTTAGGTACCGTCATTAGTTCTTCCCTAATAAAAGACCTTTACACCCCGAAGGGCTTCTTCAGTCACGCGACGTCGCTCCTTCACACTTGCGTGCATTGAGGAAGATTCTCGACTGCAGCCTCCCGTAGGAGTCTGGGCAGTGTCTCAGTCCCAGTGGTGCTGGTCGTGCTCTCACACCAGCTACCCGTCATAGCCTTGGTGGGCTTTTACCCCGCCAACAAGCTGATAGGACATAGGCCTCTCTTAAAGCGCCGGAGCTTTATTCCGACAACTTATGATGTCGGAACACATCAGGTATTAGCCCAGATTTCTCTGAGTTATTCCTAACTTTAAGGTGAGTTACCAATGTGTTACTACCCCGTTTGCCACTATTCTGAACAAAGTAAACTTCATTCAGAACCGTACGACTTGCATGCCTTATCCACGTCGCCAGCGTTCGTCCTGAGCCAGGATCAAACTCTCAAATAAAAGTAGTAGACCATTTTAGAAAGAGATGGCCAAAAACTCTGTAAATGTAAACAATAGACTTCTTTCTATCAATTTTCTAATGTAAATGTTCAATGTGGTAAAGATTATATCGCATTTTTAAAAGTATGTCAAATATTTTAACAAGTATTTTATGTGGATTAATTGTGGGTTGTTTTTTATAAAAAAAGCAGCCATTTTAGGGTGCTTTATTAAATTCCTGGTTCTCTTACAATCTCAATGTGCATTCCTTGTTTATCTGATAATATTTTTCTTACAGTGTTGATTTTTCGCCAATGTTTTTCTTTGTCTTTAAAGTTTTTAACTGAAATTCCATCGGTTTCACTTAATTCTTCCAAGTGTATTTCACCAACATATTGTGTTCTGGGATCACAACAATGAAGATGGGGATTTTCATGCGGAAAAACATCAATCTGAAATTCAGGAAAATCACGATTTCTGATACGGATTATACATTCTTCAGCCCTAGCAGTTTTTCTTAAATTATCCAGAATTTTTTTAAGTTTAGAAATTTTTATTAATTGTTTTTCTTTTTCCCATACAAGTGCCAGTCTTACTCTTTCGGAAATAAAATCTTTTATGCTCATTGTTTTTTTATCAAACAATCCCATTGGCGCCTCCTTTGGTTGGGATATATTGGTATTCAATTTAGCAGAATAACATTATAAGTCAAGAATTTATTTTTTTGATTGTTTTTCCCGCCATTGCTTAATTTTAGCATGATGGCCTGATAAAAGCACTTCTGGTACTTTGTATTGTTTTTTTCCAATCTTAAAAACCTCAGGTCTTGTATATTGAGGATATTCCAGATAACCTTTTTTTGAATGTGACTCTTCTTTTAAAGAAGCTTCTTTACCCAGAACTCCTGGAATTAATCTGGCAGTTGAATCAACTAAAACCATGGCACCTAATTCACCGCCAGTTAATACATAATCACCAATGGAAATCTCTTCGTCAATAAAATTTTTCACTCTTTCATCAACTCCTTCATAATGTCCGCAAATTAAAATTAATTGATCTAGCTTTTTATATCTCTGCGCTTTTTGCTGAGTCCAAGTTTTGCCTTTAGCAGATAATAAAACAACTTTTGAATTTTTTTTGTGTTTAATTTTTTTCAAAGTTTTATAAATTGGCTCAACCATCATTACCATGCCTGGCCCGCCGCCATAAGGTTTGTCATCAACTGTGTTGTGCTTGTCAACTGCATTTTTTCTAATATCATGGACTTTAATTTTAATTTTTTTACTTTTTTGTGCCCGGCCTAAAATACTCTCATTAATGTAAGAGTCAAAAATATTTGGGAAGATTGTTAGGATGTCGTATTGCATATTTTTAAAATTAGTCATTAGACAATAGTCATTGGTCATTAGGGTTTGAATATTTAGAAAATGCTAGAAGAAAAAGGTGAAGTGAGAATAGCCTTTTCTATAGTTGAATTTTAATAAGGTTGATAATGTTTTTTGTATATGTTATATTGTGATAACCCTATTTGAGAGGGAAAAAAGGAGGAGCAAGCATGCCAGATTCATGTCCGAGAGAGGTAGATATTCCTGCATATTTCGATCATATTAAAGGTCATATGGAAAAGCCAGAGTTGACAGATGAACAAATCGCCGGGATAGGAGCCCATATTTCTTCCTGTCAAAAGTGCACCTCGCTCTTTCAGGATCTTGAGCTCTTCGAACGTATTGAGAGTGAAGAGAATCCTCCTGCTTTTAGTGATGAGGCTTCGCAGCGTATTTGGAGAAGGGTCGTTGCAAGTATGAGCAAGATGGGACTTATTTCAGAAGAAAGGGCTGCAGAAATGATACAATATCCACCTAAGGCTGAGTGAAACATCCGCGTTTACAAACAAACGTGGATTTTTTGTTTCTTACTTTTTACCATTTAATTATAACATCAAAAAACAAAAACCACATCTAGTGTGGCTTTTGTTAATTTATAAAAATTAAATTTAGATCTTTAGGTCATCAACAACGTCTGTGTCAACATCGGCTTTTCGGCCTCGAGTTGAACCTTCTGGTTCAATGATCTTTAGGTTAACACGCGCATTGTTTTTTGCTCCGATAACTTTTAGTAAAGTCCGGATTGACTTGGCTGTTCTACCTTGTTTACCAATTACATAACCCATGTCTTCTGGATTAATGTTAAGGGTAAGTAAAACACCCATTTCGTCGACAGTTCTGTCAACTTTTACGTCTCCTGGATGAGCAACAATTGATTTAACAATGTACTCAACAAATTCTTGGTCAGCAAATTTTTCTGCCATAGAAATTCTTTTCATTCTTAATCAATTCAGCAAATACTTGCTGGTGACCAGACCAGTCTGTTTTACTGAAAAATCCTTTTTCGAGGATCTGAAAACATTATAGCAAATTTTTTTTAAAATGTCAAGGCAATGTGGACTGGCGCGGACTCATGCTGACTATGTGGATATATAAAAAAGCCGCTTTTTGCGGCTAATATTTGATTATTTTTTTTCTTCAGTTTTTGGCTCTTCTTTGGATTTTTCTTCCTTTTTCTCTTTAGGTTTATCTTCAGCCTTTGGTTCTTGTTTTGGCTCATCTTTCTTTTCTTTTGGTTTATCTTTTGCTACTGGCTTATCCTCGGTTTTCACACTTTCTTTTTCAGTTTTTTCTTCTTTTTTATCAGCCTGAGGCTTTTCGCCTTTTTTCTTTTGTTCCATTTTTTTCGCTCTCTTTTTGCTTATTTTTGAAACCCTTACTTTTTTTCCGTCAATGACTTTATGCTCTACAAATAAATTATGAATGGTTGAAGAAGGTTGGGCACCATGTTCGAGCCAGTATTTAATCCTTTCATTATTAAGTTTTATCTCTTTTGTTTTTGGATTATAGTGGCCTAATTTTTCAACATAATTGCCTAATGGATCTTTGTGAGATTCAAAAACAGCAATTCTGTAAAATGGCTGATGCTTTTTTCCTATTCTGGCTAATCGAATTTTTAACATAAGTGTAATAAAGAAATTAAAAAATAAATGTAATAAAATGATACATCAAAACCATAGGTCATGTCAAGGAATAGGCAAATTTGTGTTTAAAAATCATGTTAATAAAAACCTTGACAAGCATATAGATTATTGATAGTATTATTCTCGTTTGAATAAAATTATTGTTTTATTGCTAGTATTGACAAAATGTTAAAAATATGCTATAATACTAAGCATGAAATAATGAATTAAGTGAATTTTATGAACAAATTAAACATATTAAAAACATTAAAGAAACGTGATAAAAAGCGTGCAAAAGTAGCTATATTTATTGTGTTTTCTGTAATTTTAGCTAATGTTGCTATGCCAATACAAGCTAAAGAATTAAATAGAAATCCTGTTGATGTCAAAGCTGTTTTAATTGCTGACAAACAGGATATAATTACAGAAAATATGCTTGCTTATCAGCAAAAGCAGGAGCAAGCAAAACAGCGAAAAGTTGCATATCAAAGAGCTGTATATCCAAAGTATAGAAATGGTGAATTATATGTAACCGCTACTGCTTATACATCTAGTGTAGCTGAAACTGACTCTACACCTTGTATTACAGCTGACGGATATAATGTCTGTGCAGCAAATGAAGAAAATGTCATTGCGGCTAACTTTTTACCATTTGGTACTAAGGTCAAAATTCCAGAATTATATGGTGATCAAGAATTCATTGTTCATGATAGAATGAACAGACGATATTCAAACCGTGTAGATATTTGGATGAAAGACCGAGGTGAAGCAATCCAGTTCGGTAAAAAGCAGATTAAAATTGAAGTTGTTGAGTAAATAAAAGCTTAATATATTGAAAAATTGCCCGCCTTTGGCAGGCAGTTTTTCTTTTAAAAAGGTTTATATTTACAGTGTATATGCATTATGATAAAATAAAGTGGACTTTATCTTTTTCGGCACGGTAGCCAAGCAGTAAGGCAGCGGTCTGCAAAACCGCTATGCACGGGTGCAATTCCCGTCCGTGCCTCCATTCTTCGCGAAAGCGAAGAATGTCGTTCGTAGCCTTGGTGAAGAACGACAGAATTATCCAAAGTTATAGCACAGTTTGCGTGCGCTACGAACGGCACAGCCAAATTTTATATAAAAAATCATAAAATTTCCCTAAAGTATGGGATTTTTTTGTTTTTACAATATACTTGACAAATTTCAGTAAATGTTATAAGTTGAGATACACTGCATTTGCAGTAGAAATATAGTCTTTTGCAACCCATCACATAGGAGGAATGGTTATGAAAAAGGCTGTTTTGTACATTTCAAGTGTAATTTTATTTTCAATTTTTGCAATCAGTTGTGCTGGATCTAAACTCAGGACTGATGTAGAAAATGCTGATACATCTGGGCAAGACATGACGTCTGCCGATGGTGAAGCCACTATTTTTCTATGGGCAACGCTGCTCTCTGAACCTGAGGGCGCATCTGTCTTTATCGATGAAGATGAAGAACCTGCGTGTACAACTCCCTGCCAATATGAAGTGGCAGAAGGAGATCATACATTTACTTTTGAACTTGAAGATTATGAGACTGCGGTTGTCGATCATTATGTCACCTGGGGTGACAGTACAGTTTCTGCCACTTTGATTTCTGGGACAGAGGAAACGGTCTTTACTCAGATTGATTCATCTCCTCAGGGAGCAATGGTGGCCATCGATGGCCGGGCTGGGGTTTGCGTTACTCCATGCGAGCCTCAGGAATTGACCGTGGGCGAACATGAATTTGTGTTCGAGTTGACCGGTTATCTGCCAGAGACTGTGGTTTATGACGTGTCATTCACAGACAATTACGTGTTTGCCACTCTGACCCAAGGCCAGCCTGGCCTGATTGCGGTTCAGCTCAATTCCACTCCAAGCGGTGCTTCTGTCACTGTTGACAGTGCTGCTGATGTTTGCACTACGCCATGTCAGTATCAGACCACGGCTGGAATGCATACTTTCAGTTTCAGCTTGTCTGGATATCAGCCGGCAATGGTTCAGCACAATGTGACAGAGACTGATAATACGGTTTCTGTTACTTTACAGCCTGGCCAGGCTCAACCTGTAATGGCTCAGATTGACTCGAGCCCTCAGGGCGCTTCAGTGGCAGTGGACAGCGCGCAAAACGTCTGCACTACGCCATGCAGCTACCAGGTTACTGAAGGCCAGCATGTTTTCGGATTTTCACTCAGTGGATATCAGTCAACACAGGTAACACACTTTGTCAGTCTCTCTGACAATTATGTGTTTGCTGTTCTTACCCCGGAAACTACCCAGCCTGTAACAGTGCAGATCAATTCTACTCCTGCTGGAGCATCAGTGGCTATTGACGGATTGCAGAATCTTTGCACTACGCCTTGTTCTCAGCAGTTGACTGAGGGAACACATGAGTTCGTGTTTACTCTCAGCGGCTATGAGACAGCCACTGTACAGCAAAGCGTCAGTCAGAACAGCAATACGGTAAATGTTACGTTGACGCCAGCTTCTGCAGGAGAAGTTTCTGTCAATATTGAGTCAACCCCTCCAGGTGCCTCAGTGGCTATTGACGGTGAGCAGAATGCTTGCATCACACCTTGCACTGAACTGCTTTCAGTTGGTATGCACACTTTTGTGTTTACCCTGGATGGTTATGAGTCAGAGACTGTGCAGCAGAATGTATCAACTGATGGTGATACGGTTTCAATCACCCTTACACCAGAAAGCACTGGGGAGATGGTGACCATTACAATTTCCTCTGTGCCCATGATGGCTTCAGTGTCAATCGATGGAAATAGTGTGGGCACTACTCCATTTTCTGGAGATGTCGAGGCTGGCTCCCATCAACTTCAGATTGAAAAGCCGCCTTGCGATCCGGTTAATGAAACGATCGACGTTTCTCAGAGCAATAAGAGTTTCTTCTATCAACTTCAGAATTGTTATAAATGAAAATTAGTATATAGATCCTGATTTTAAAAATCAGGATTTTTTAATTGACAAAATCAATACTTTATTATAATTATAAATTGAGCATGTGCCAATTCAGCAGGAGGATAGAAATGAGGCAAAAGCTACTGTTCTTTTACATGTTTTTTGTAATGGCCTGCAGTGATGGTGTTGGGGGAAGTATTTCCGTTTCATTCACTACAGAACCCTTGGGAGCAACTGTAGAGATTTACCATCGGCATAGAAGCTTGTCAGAAGAACCAAATCATATTGGCATAACGCCGTTTGAATTGGTTTTGTCAGGTCCGACGAATTTAGTTTTAAGAATATCAAAGGAAGACTACGAACCAATGAGGGCCTGGACAGCTATCGGTAGAAATACTGATAATATACATTTTAATTTAACATTAAAGAAAATTTATACAGAAATTAAATCATCTCCTCAAGGCGCATCAGTCACAATTGATGGAGAAGATGATCTTTGTATAACTCCGTGTGACATCACTCTTGAATATGGAGAACATGAATTTATTTTTTCGCTTGAAGGGTATGAACAGATCATAATTATTCAAGACATTGAGCTGGGCAATGGGACGGTTGATGTTGATTTGAAAAAAATGATTATGGTTGATGTTGATTCATACCCACAAGGCGCACAAGTAATTATTGATGATGACCAAAGTAATTATTATATCACACCATTTGAGGTGGATTTGGCTGAGGGTGAACATAAATTACATTATAAATTGCAGGGTTATCATGATTATATAGGAACAGTTGAAGTAAGCACAAATGATAAAGATTTTTTTGCTGAGTTAGACTCTATTGAACCATTAGAATTCGATGTATTATTTAATTCTAATCCTCAAGGGGCAACCGTTATTATTAATAATGATTTTGAAAATGTTTATACAACCCCATTTAACATCAGTTTACTTGAAGGAGAATATGAATTTTTGTTTGAATTAGATGGATATAGGACAGAGATTTTAGAAGCAACTATTGATCGACATACTGAAACAATATATATGCAACTTGAACCTGCAGAAAAAGTTTTACTTTACTCAGATCCACAAATGGCCTGGGTGGAAATTGATAATCAAAATGATGTGTGCCAGACCCCGTGTCAGGTAGAGCTCAGTCCTGAGCTTCATCATTTTGTTTTTTCTTTAGAAGGACATGATAATATTTATCTTGATGAAAATATATCTGAAACTAATAATTTCCTTTTAGTTGAATTTGTATATGTCCCAGAAGTATTTGTTACTGTCGCTTCAGCACCTCAAGGGGTGTTGGTATTAATTGATGGTCAAGAAGTTGAGCATACCACACCATTTCATACTAATCTAAAAGAAGGCTGGCATCTTTTTTCTGGAAATCTAGTTTATGATAGTGTCGAAGTATTAACAGAAGTATCTTCTGATCAAAATTATGTGTTTATTGACATGGAATAAATGTTTAAATCCTGATTAAAAATCAGGATTTTTTTTGTAATTATTTATTTAAAAAAATCGTCATACATTAATGAGAGGGGTATTTTAGTGTAAATATACATAATTATTGACAAATTTTTAATTTTATAGTAAAATAAGGTACCACAGGTCTTTGACAACAAACTGCCTATATAAGGCTGAGGGAGATGGAATCATGAGAAAGTTCGCCTTGTTTTTGTGCATTTTTTTCCTTTCATGCGGATCTACGCCTACAACCGTAGATACGTATTTAGTTCAAACAAATGATGGCACAAATGGCCTAGATATGGAAGAATATGATATTGAAGATTTTGATATTTTTGAAGAACAGGCTCAGCCAGATATAGAAGATGTAGGAACTGAAGATGTTCCAGCTGAAGATCAACAGCCTGTTTTGGATATCCAGGAAGACACAGCTGTTCCTTTGATCAAAGTTTTTGTGGACTCAGAGCCAGCTGCTGCCTTAGTTACAGTTGATCAGGGAACAACTCAGTTTTATACACCATTTTCACTCCACCTGCAGGCTGGTCTTCATAGTTTCCAATTTTCAAAGGATGGCTATCAGGGTCAGACACTTAATGTGGAAATCAGCCAAACCACTGATATGGTTTATGCTATTCTGCAGGAAGAACCATTGGTCTTGGTGCCAGTGGTTATTGATTCTGTGCCGCAAGGGGCTTCTGTCGCCATTGACAATGAGCCCACTGTCTGCACTACTCCTTGCATGAATGTGGTGTTGCCTGAAGGCATGCATCAGTTCTCTTTTACTCTTGAAGGTTATGAGCCTTTGACAGTAGCGCAGGAGATCACTGAAGAAAATTTCGGCGTCTTCGTCGAACTTACAGAACTGCCGCCAGGTGAATATCTGGTGTTTATCGATTCAATGCCGCAAGGCGCGCTTGTTTCGATTGATCAGGATGTTGATGTCTGCACCACTCCCTGTGCTACCAATCTGGTTGAGGGTATGCATCATTTCGCATTCATTCTGTCAGGTTATGAAACAGAGGAGCTGGATGACTATATTTCGCAAACAAATACCAGTGTGTTTGCTGAGCTGACTGAAATTCCACCAGTGATATTGTCTGTAGATATCAATTCTACTCCAGCAGGCGCTGATGTGTCTGTTGACGGAGAATATGTCTGTCAGACACCTTGCTTTAACCAGCCACTGGAAGAAGGTTTCCATACCTTAGAATTTTCTCTCACTGGTTATAATACGGCAGTTGTTCAGCATGAATTTAGTGAGGTAAATGACTATATTCATGTCACTTTGACTGAATTGCCTACGGGCGAGGTTGAAGTCGACATTGATTCAGAACCTCAGGGAGCAAATGTGTCCATTGACGGAGAAGCAGATGTCTGCACGACTCCTTGCCTTCAGGTATTGGAAGTGGGCGAGCATCAGTTTGAATTCACTTTGGACGGCTATGAAGCTGAGACAGTCAGCGAAGACATTTCTGATACGAACAGTAGCGTCTTTGTTACGCTGACAGAACTGCCGCCAGTTGAATACTCAGTAGTTATCACTTCTAACCCGACTGGGGCTTCTGTGGTCATTGATGGTCAGGATACTTGCGTTACGCCATGCGTAGAAATGCTTACAGAGGGTATGCATGGATTCGTCTTTACTTTGGATGGATATGCGCCGCATATTCATTTTCAGAATATTTCAGAGACAAACACCAGTGTAGCAGTTACTTTGACAGAACACCCGCCTGATGAGATTGAAGTCAATTTTGACTCAGATCCTCAGGGCGCCAGTGTGTCAATTGATGATACGCTCAATGTTTGCATTACTCCCTGCACCCACTTGTTGGTTGAAGGGGAATATACTTTTGGCTTTAGCCTTGACGGATATGAGCCAGAAGTTAGCACTAACTATATCTCTGCTACAAATAATGACGTTTTTGTTATTTTGACTGAGCTGCCGCCTGATGATGTGCTGGTCACTATTGATTCAGATCCGCAGCTCGCGTCGGTAGCAATTGATGGAACGCTAGATGTGTGCACTACTCCGTGTATGCAGTCTTTGACTGTAGGAGCACATGAGTTTGTGTTCACTTTGGACGGTTATGAAACAGAAACAGTCAACAAAGACGTTTCTGATGTAAATAATAGCGTCTTTGCTACATTGACAGAGCTGCCTCCTGAAGAAGTGCTGGTTAGTATTGATTCAGAGCCACAGGGAGCATCAGTTGCTATTGATGGCACTTCTGGTGTTTGCACAACTCCGTGTGACCAGTATTTGACTGTTGGCATGCATGAATTTGTACTTACTTTGGATGGTTATGAGGTAGAAACAGTCAATGAAGACGTTTCAGATACGAACAACAGCATTTTTGTCACTTTGACAGAAATTGTTGAGACATTTCCAGTTACTATCAGTTCAAGCCCGATGGGAGCCTCGGTTTCAATTGATGGCACGCCAGACGTTTGCACTACTCCATGTTCAGAGCAGCTTGCTGCTGGATCACATGAGTTTGTGTTTATGCTTGACGGCTATCAGCCAGAAACAGTCAACGAGGATATCTCAGCGACTAATACCAGTGTTTACGTAGCATTGACAGTGCTACCACCGGACGAAGTGGTAGTCAGTATTGACTCTGCTCCACAGGGTGCGTCTGTTGCTATTGATGGTATACCAGGCGTTTGCACTACTCCGTGTTCTCAGTCTTTGACTGTTGGATTACATGAGTTTGTGTTTACTCTCGCTGGATATGAAGTCGAAACTGTCAATGAAGACATTTCTGTCAGCAATGACACAGTTTCAGTCACATTGACAGAGCTGCCTCCTGAAGAGGTGCTGGTGAGTATTGACTCTGCACCGCAGGGTGCGGCAGTAGCCATTGATGGCACGCCAGACGTTTGCACTACCCCGTGTTCCCAGTCTTTGACTGTTGGATTACATGAGTTTGTGTTTACCCTGGCTGGATATGAAGAAGAAATTCTCAATGGAAATATTTCTGCCAGCAATGACACAGTTTTCGTCACTCTGACAGAAATTGTTGAGCAGTACTTTGTCAGCTTCACTTCAAACCCGACAGGTGCCTCAGTTTCGATTGATGGCACACCAGACGTTTGCACTACTCCATGCTCTCAACAGCTTACTGTTGGTATGCATGATTTTATGTTTACTTTGGCTGGGTATGAAGATGAGATGGTGAGTGAAGATATCTCTTCTACAAACACCAGTGTGTTTGTCACTATGACTCCTCTTCCAGTGACAGTGACAGTTACGTCCAATCCTAGTGGCGCAACTGTAGTCATTGATGACGGAGCATATACTGATACGACAAGTTTCACATATGAACTGCAACCAGGCAGTCACAAATTTGATTTTTCTCTGGCTGGCTATCTGCCCCAGACGATTAATCAGGATATTGATGTAGCCAATAATACAATCCATGCTGATTTGGTCGCAGATAATACTGTGTTGGTGCAGATCAGTTCAGATCCTCTGGAAGCATGGGTAGAAATTGACAGCGTTCCAAATGTTTGCCAAACTCCGTGCGAACAGAGCTTGACAGAAGGACTACATGACTTTGTATTCACTGTAGACACATATGACCCTGTATTAGTGCAGGAGAATATTTCCGCAGTGAACCACTCAGTTTTTGCAGTCATTGATACTGTACCAACAATTGAGGTCACAGTGGTTGCCACTCCTTCCCAGACGCAGGTAACCATTGATGATCATTATGTAGATACAGTACCATTTCTTATAGACCTGAAAGAAGGTTCACATAATTTCGTCTATGAAAAACTGGGTTACATTACCCAGGAACATGATGAATATGTTGATATTGATAATGACTACTTCTTTATTACCCTGCAAGCAGGGAAATAAGAAGTAATTTAACCTTGATTAAATAATCAAGGTTTTTTATTATAAGAATTGACAAAGTTTATGATTTATGCTAAATTACAATAACGTGCTGTTTTACAATAAACCAAGGGCTTTTTCAACCTATAGGAGGAAAAAATGAGAATTATAGCCCTATTTTCGGTCGTTTGTCTGATAATGTCATGTGATGATGGGCCGGTTACAATGGCTGGCGATGTGATCCACCCTGATTCTGCAACTGATCTGGAAACTCCTGACATGGCTGCAGAGCTGGTTGATGTAGATCAGGAAGTTGAACCTGACATGCAGCCAGAAGACATGCCTGAGGATGTCCAGCCAGTGGACGCGCCAGAAGATCTTCCGGTCGATGTGGAGCCTCAGCAGTTTGACGTAAGCATCGGCTCAGATCCGACTGGAGCATCGGTTTCTATCGATGACATTCAGGATGTCTGCGTTACACCATGTACTCAGACACTTACTGAGGGAACGCACGTATTCCTCTTTTCTTTGGAGGGATATGTGATGGAATTGGTTGAGGAAGATATTTCCGAAACCAATACCAGCGTCTTCGTCACATTAACAGAAACGCCTCCAGATCAAGTAGAGGTGAGTATTGATTCTGATCCTCAGGGGGCAATGGTTTCAATTGATGACGTGCTGGATATCTGTGTTACGCCGTGTACTCAGACATTGATGATCGGCGAGTATACCTTTGAGTTCACGCTTGAAGGTTATGAGCTCGAGAGCGTCATCCAGGTTGTGGACGTAGAAAACGATACTGTTTTCGTCACTCTGACCGAGCTGTCTGTACCAGAGGTGGATGTCGACATTGACTCTGATCCTCAGGATGCAGCAGTGGCCATTGATGGTGAAGCAGATGTGTGCACTACGCCTTGCACCCAGTCTTTGACTGAAGGCCCGCACGAATTCGTCTTCACACTTGATGGCTATGAAACAGCCACGGTCAATGAGGACATTTCTGATACGAACAACAGCGTTTTTGCCACGCTGACTGAGCTGCCGCCTGAAAATGTGGAAGTGACAATCGATTCTGAACCCCAGGGTGCAATGGTTTCGATTGACGGAGTGCTGGATCTGTGTACCACTCCATGCACTCAGACAATGCTGATCGGTGAGCACACCTTTGACTTTGCTCTTAACGGTTATGAACCGGAGAGTGTTACTCAGGTGGTGGATGCGGCAAACGATTCAGTTTTCGTCACTTTGACTCAACTGCCTGTGCCTGAAGTGGATGTCGATATTGACTCTGATCCTCAGGACGTAGCAGTGGCCATTGATGGTGAAGCAGACGTTTGTACTACGCCATGCACTCAGTCTTTGACTGAGGGCCCGCATGAGTTCGTATTCACTCTGGACGGCTATGAATCAGAAACGGTCAACGAGGACATTTCTGATACGAACAACAGCGTCTTTGTTATGCTGACAGAACTGCCGCCGCAGGTGCTGGTCAGTATCAATTCTGATCCTCAGGCAGCGACAGTGATGATTGACGACGTGCCTGATGTTTGTGTCACTCCTTGTGAGCAATCTATGTCTGAAGGTCTGCATGACTTTGTCTTCACGGTCGAGCCGTATGACCCTGTTTCCATGCAGGTCGATATTTCTGAAACCAATAACACTGTATACGCAGTGATTGATACAGTGCCGACGATCGAAGTCACCGTGGTTGCCACACCGCCAGGGACGACAGTGACCATTGATGACAATTACATCGATACTATTCCGTTTATGGTTAACCTCAAAGAGGGGATGCATCATTTCGTCTATGAAAATCCTGGGTATATTACCCAGGAGTATGACGAATTCGTTGATGCTGACAATAATTACTTCTTTATCACCCTGGTAGCAGGGAAATAAGAAGAAAATCTAACCTTGATTTCAAATCAAGGTTTTTTAATTTTAAAAAAGTGGTAAATTTAAGTTGAAAATGATATAATTTTATTGATTTTATATGGCATCAAAAAAGACAAAATTTGTAATAATTGACGGTAATTCTGTTTTGCACCGGGCATGGCATGCTTTGCCTCCTTTGACGACCAAAGACGGCCGGTTAGTTAATGCTGTTTATGGCTTTACAGCTATTTTATTAAAACTTTATCCTGACTTAAACCCAGATTATTTAGCAGTTGCATTTGACCGCCGAGAACCAACATTTAGAAAGGAGGCTTATAAAGAATACAAAGCACAAAGAGAAAAGCAGCCAGACGAGCTTTATGAGCAATTTGATGATGTAAAAAATGTTTTGGAGGCATTTAACATTTCATATTATGATAAAAAAGGATATGAAGCTGATGATATTATCGCCACTTTAGTTGACCGTAGATCAATTGATAAACCTGATGTTGAATCAATCATTGTTACGGGAGATTTGGATGCTTTGCAGCTGGTAGATAAAAATACAAAGGTTTATATGCCACACAAAGGTCTTTCAGAAACAATTACATATAATGAAAAAGCAGTTAAGCAAAAATACAATGGCCTAGGGCCAGATCAAATGATTGACTTTAAAGCTTTACGTGGAGATCCTTCAGATAATATTCCAGGAATTCCAGGAATTGGAGAAAAAACTGCCATTGATTTACTGACAAAATTTGAAACATTAGAAAATTTATATAAGGAACTGGAAAAAGAAACTGCAAAAATCAAAGAATTGCGTCCTCGGATTGTAAATTTATTAAAGGATAATAAAAAAGAAGCTTTTGAAAGTAAAAAGCTGGTTACTTTGGTTCATGATGTGCCTTTAAAATTTAAGTTATCAGACATAAAAGTGAAACCGTTTAATAAAGATGAGGTTGTTGCACTTTTTCAGGATTTGCAATTCAAAACCTTGATGAATAGGCTGGGAAAAATTGAAATTGCCGGACAAAAAGAAGAAAAAAAGATTGCAAAGGTTAAAGGTAAATTAGATTATCAATTAATAGATACTGATGCAAAGTTTAAAAAGTTTTTATCGGCCTTATCAAAGCAAAAAGAATTTGCTTTTGATACAGAAACAGATGCGCTTGATCCTTTTTTTAGCAAGCTTTTAGGAATAAGTTTTTCCTGGAAAGAGGGTGAGGCCTATTATGTTATAAACAAACCAGCCTGGATTGAAAAGATGAAATTAGTTTTTAATAAAGAATCAGTAAAAAAGATCGGCCATAATCTAAAATTTGATTATGAAGTGGTGGGTCAAGTTGGCCTGGAAACAAAAGGTTTATATTTTGATACGATGATTGCTTCTTATTTACTAAATCCTGGATCACGCGGCCATAATTTAAATGATCTGGCTTTTCGAGAGCTGGGTCATGAAATGATTACTATTGAAGAATTGATTGGTAAGGGAAAAAAGCAAATTTCACTTTTTGATGTGCCTGAGGAAAAAGTTTCAGAATATTCCTGTGAAGATGCAGACATTTCATTTCGTATTTATAAAATTTTAGAAAAAAGATTAAAAGAAAACAAATTATTTGAATTATTTCAGAAAATAGAAATCCCTTTGATTTATGTATTAGCAGAAATGGAAAAAAACGGCATACTTTTAGATAAAAAATATTTAAAAAAACTTGCCAAAGATATTGATCAAAAAATTAAGGATTTGGAAAAGAAAATATATAAACAGGCTGGTAAAAAGTTTAACATCAGCTCACCAAAACAATTAAAAGAAATATTTTTTGAAAAATTAAAGCTGCCTACAGCTGGACTTAAAAAAACAAAAACTGGAATTTCTACTGCTGCAGGAGAATTAGATAAATTATTGGGTAAGCATCCGATTGTAGAATTAATTATTGAATATAGAGAATTAACCAAATTAAAATCAACTTATGTTGATGCCCTGCCGCAATTGGTCAAGTCTGATAAGCGAGTTCATACCAGTTTTAATCAGACCGTCACAGCTACTGGCCTGTTATCTTCTTCTGATCCAAATTTACAAAATATTCCAAAAAGAACAAAGCTGGGCATGAAAATTAGAAAGGCTTTTATAGCCAGCCCAGGTTACAAAATAGTCGCATCTGATTATTCTCAGGTAGAATTGAGAGTGGTCGCTTGTTTGGCAAAAGATCAGAATATGATTAAAATTTTTAAAGCTGGCAAAGACATTCATTCAGAAACAGCTGCCAAAATTCATGGAGTTAAGCTTGATAAAGTAACAAAAGAAATGCGCAGAGAAGCAAAGATGATAAATTTCGGTATTTTATATGGCATGGGCCCGTTTGGATTGTCAGCCAGAACAGGTATTTCAACCAAAGAAGCAAAAAAATTTATAGATAAATATTATGAAGCTTTTAGTAGCGTGCAGGAATATATGGAAAGCATTAAAGAATTTGCTGATGAAAAGGGTTATACAGAAACCATGTTTGGCCGTCGAAGGTATTTTCCAGATATTCATTCTGGTGTTCATCAGATTAGGGCTGCAGCTGAAAGAGAAGCCATTAACACGCCGATTCAGGGTACTGCAGCTGATTTAATTAAAATTGCCATGATTGAAGTTCATAAAGAATTAAAAAAGGTCAGTCCAAAAACAAAAATGATACTTCAGGTGCATGATGAACTGGTTTTTGAAGTGCCTGAAAAAGAATTAAAAAAAGTTGCTAAAGTGATTGATGATAAAATGGAAAAAATTCATAAGACTTGTGTGCCAATTACAGTTGAGACTGAATTTGGGAATAATTGGCGGGATCTCGAAAAACTTTATTAGGCAGAAGGCAAGAGGCAGTAGGCAAAAGTAATAATATGATTGAATCTTATAAAGATTTAAAAGTTTGGAAAAAGGGTATAGAAGTAGTGAAGGAAATTTATAGAATAACAAAGGAATTACCTGAATATGAAAAATTTGGTTTAGTTGTTTAAATGAGAAGGGCAGCGGTTTCCATTCCTTCAAATATTGCAGAAGGTTATAAAAGAAGAAAGACCAGAGATTATGTAAGGTTTTTAACTATTGCTGATGGTTCAGCAGCGGAACTAGTAACTCAAATAATAATTGCAAAAGATTTATATCCCAGTATTAGTTTTTAAGAAGCTGAAAAAATATTAGAAGAAGTTTAGAAAATGTTAACAGTTTTAGTACAAAAATTAAGTGTTTATTAAGTCACTACTGCCTATTACCTGCTGCTTGTTGCCATTAAAAAAATAGTCTAATGCAGACTATTTTTGTATTTAGCAAGTTAGTAGCAATACTGAAGCGATAATTATTGGAATTTGGGCCATTAGCAACCTAAAAAAGATTTGTTTGAGTTGATAATTTTTTCTTTTTGTCAGTTTTACATGCTCTTTGGCTCGTTTGAATAAATTCCACAAATTGTATACAATAATCACACTGATTATCAATATGGCAACTTTGAGAGCTAGGATCATAACGTTCCCTCCTTTCTTTATAAACATTACTTGAATATATATATATATGTCAAATAATCAAAAACAAATATATGCCTGGTATGGTGATAATGACTGGGCGATTTCCAAGCAGATCCAAAAATGGATTGAGGTTTTTGATAAAAAATTTGGTTCATTAAATATAGTAAAAGTTGATTTTGAAGACAAAACAAGCAAAGACAGGCTGGAGCAGACATTAAAAAATGCCATGCAGGTTGATTCTCTTTTTGGTCAAAATAAGTTGATTATTTTAAAAAACATTTTTTCCTCAAAATTGGATAAAAATATTGAAAAGCTGATTATTGAAAGCATGGAAAAATTACCTGACAGTTTTTTTATTATCATTTCGCAAAAAGGGAAAATTGATAACCGCAGCAAATTAGCTAAAAGCTTAAAATCTTTAATGCAGGCAGGAAAAGCAGAAATAAAAGAGCATAAAAAGCCAAAGGGTGGTCAGCTTATGCCATGGATAAATGAGCAGGCTAAAAAACAAGATGCAAGTATGTCTTTTGGTGCAGTAAATCGGTTAATCGTATTGGTGGGAGATAATTTGTGGCAGATAGAGGCTGAGATAAAAAAGTTAGCCAGTTATTGCAAGGGTAGGGAAATAGCTGAAAGCGATGTAGATCAGTTGGTGATTGGCCGATTTAATGATGATATTTTCCAGTTTGTTGACGCAGTTTCATTAAAAAATAAAGCCAGAAGCTCGCAGCTTTTATCAGATCAATTATCCAGCGGTGCTAATCAGTTTTATTTACTTACAATGTTAACCAGGCAGTTTAGAAATATTTTATTAATTAAGGATTTAAAAGATAGGAGAGAAGTGAACTCATCAGGCGAAGCAGCCAAAGTTTTAAAAATGCATCCTTTTGTAGTCCAAAAGACCTGGGGTCAGGCTGACCGGTTTGGCAGAGAGGAAATTGAAAAAATTTATGAAAGGCTTTTGGCAATTGAAAAAAAATTCAAGTCAACTTCTTGGTCGCCGCAGCTTTTGTTTGATTTATTTGTAATAGGATTATGACCGCGCGTGTTTAACCGGGGCAGCTGAGCTACCCCTCAGCATTGCGCGCGGTTTTTTATTGACAATATTTCAATGTATTGTTAAAGTCTTTTTAACATCCTATTTCAAAAAGGAGGGAACATGAACTTTAGGCTCCTTAAAAGAGATGATAAGGATGGATTGATAAATTTGTTACAGCAGCTTTCTCAGAAAAAAATTGATAGTAAACAGTATTGTATACATCATTTGATTTCCAATCATCATTGTCGTTGTTTAATTGTTGAACAAGATGGAAGAATTATTGGCTTTGGCGCTTTAGTTTTATATCTGACACCACTGAATGGAAAAGTTGCCAGGATTGAAGATGTAATAGTTGATGTAGAATATAGAGGGCAGGGTGTAGGAAGAGAAATAATGCAAACTTTAATTAAGTGGGCAGCGATTAATGATGTAAATAAGATTGTTCTTTCAAGTAATCCTAAACGAGAGGCTGCCAGGAGTTTATACAGATCATTAGGATTTACGAAAATAGATACAGAAGTTTTTATTCGGGAAATGCTACTTGAAGAACGAAAAGGGCTTATATCAGAAGATTAACCAAAAACCAGCTCACAAGCTGGTCTTTTTTATTTAAGAAAAATTTATTTTACTGTAGCAGCTTTCGTCTTGTTATAACTTTTTACCATCCTTGATTTCATTCTGGCTCCAGTGTTTTTCTTGATTCTGCCTTTTTGAATTTGTTTATCAATTGCCTTTATAGTTTCTTTAATATTTTTTTCAGCATCAGCTGATTTTGATTCAATTGCTTTTTGGGTTTTCTTTCTCAATGTTTTTACATTCGCTAAAGCAACGCGGTTTCGCTGCGCTTTTCTTTGACTTGTTCGTAATGCTTTTTTACCTTTGGTTGTTATAGGCATAGTATTGGTAATTGGTAATTTGAAATTAGTAATTTGGATTAATTAATATAACTTACATAATAATAACTGAGAATTTTGAAAGTGTCAAGTAAATAATTTAGGCTACATTGACAAAATCGGGAAAATTTGCTTAAATATCAAGTCGTGAGCAATCAGGCCAGGAGAAAGTTATGGGAACATCAGGACAATGTATTTTTTGCGATAGGAGTATGAAATATATAGTAATTATTGGAGATGCCTGTATTTGTGCGGAATGTGTCAAGGAAAGTGTTCAAACATTACTTGATAGGGGATTTAATCCTGACGAACTTGTTAATGTGCCTACTATTGATATTAAAAATGATGGTTTTTGTATAAGAATGGGGGAAGAAGTAAAAAGATTTTATTTTAATCCAGTTCAAAGAACTGAACAAACTATTCCTCCATGGGATAAACTTTGTGGGTTTTTAAAATCAATCAAGGTTAAGGAACTGCAGCAGCAGATTGAGAAAAAAGAAGCTGAGCTGCAAGAGCTTTATAAGCAGATTGAGTTTTTTCAAGAAGAGCATTCAGACGCTGAATAATAATTCAGCGTTTTTTTATTCTGCTTGTGGTCGATCAATCTGCATCGGGTCAATAGTACCTTCTGCGCCGCTAATTTTTACAACATCTTTATCAATTTTTTTTAATTCTTTATAAGCTGTATTGTATGCATTTACTGTAGTACCTAAATTATTTCCCAGCCTTTGCATGTATTGCTCATAAGCTGACATATGTTTGTGAAGCTGTTCTACTCTTTTAATAATTTCTTTTGTCTGTTCTTCTATCTGCATTTTTTTCAAACCCTGAATCACAGTTTGTAAATATGCATAAAATGAAGTTGGTGAAACAATGATTACATGCTTTTCTTTGAAGGCGTATTCAATCAAATCTCGGGTATTAACCTTGATTGTACCCACTTGATTTACTAAAAGATCATAATAAATACCTTCAGATGGAATAAACATAAAAGCAAAGTCAGTTGTTTTTTCCTGTGGCCGGATATATTTGGAAGTTTCATCAATTCTGTTTTTCAAATCCTGTTTAAATTGTTTTTCCAGCTGTTCATGGCGGGCAGGATCTTTTTCCTCAACAATTTTATTATAATTTTCTAAAGAAAATTTTGAATCAATTGGAATAATATTGTCTTTGACAAAAATAACTGCATCAACAATTTCGCCGTCATTGAATTTATACTGCACCTGATATTGATTGGGCGCAAAAACATTTTTTAAAAGTGTTTCCAAATAATATTCACCTAAAATTCCTCTTTGCTTTGGGTTTTTTAAAATATTTTCCAGACTTTGCAGCTGCTCAGCAAAACCCATAACTTGTTTATTTGTATCATCAAGTTTGGTTAAGTGTTCAGTCACTTCTTTTATAATTTTTGCGCTTTGGCCAAACTGCATTTGGATTTGCTTTTGCGATTCATTAAGTTTAAAATCCATTGTTTGACGGATTTCTTTAAGCTGTTCTTGCATTAGCTGCATGCTTTTATCATCTTCTTTATCTTCAGGCTTGAGCGAGCTCAGTTTTTTTGAAAAATAAATAAGCGCTACAATAAATAATATTGCAAAAATAGCTGTTGTTATTATATAAATTGTTTGCATATGGATTGATTGCTTATTGTTTATTGATGATTGTTGTTTTCTTATACCAAAGTTTAGCATTTTAGGTTGAAAATCGCAATTGACATAATTTTTATATCTGATATTCTTATATAAACCTTCTAAAGGAGGGTTAAAGATGACTGAGAGGGCTTTGGGTATATTGAAAAAAAGTCGTTTAAGGTTTCACAAAGATATTGTTTGGACAGAGATAGCCCTTGAGGTGCTCGGAAAGCTTCGCATTTTTTCAAGTTAGAGGAATGTATGGTTTTAAAAAGAGTATTGGCCATACTATTGAAGTCTTTTTTAGAAATGAAAACGGAGTAAATATTATCACTGGTACAATTACGGATAAAACTGTGAGCAGAAGCTTAAAAAATTGGGCTATCAAATAGCTCTTTTTAATTTGACAAGAAAAATGTTTTTAGATATTTTATATAAGTCAGTGCGAAAAGGAGGGTGCAATGAGTGTCACAGAAGGTGTGTTCAAGCGATTTGTTCAAATTGACGGAAGCAATGCGAAGAAAGGTCACTACTGTACTTTAATTAATATTGAAATTGATGGAGTAGAAACAGTAGTTGCTTTTCAAGGCTTAATTTGCTCTAGTGCTGAAGGCAGAACAGTATCTTGTATCATTGATAAACAAAAGCCAGAAAGAGGTGATTTGCTAGTTTCTGATATTAGAGATGCTGAAACAAACAAATCATACGTTACCTACAGATAAAATTGTAGGAATTGTTGTTTCTGATAGGCCTCTCCGGTATCACACTAAAATCACAAAATCTTTAAAAGTCAGTCATCGATGTTCTATTCCAGTATTAACTAATGGTTGTGTTATTAGGTTTACCACAGATGGTGTGATTAGAGGCCATGAGATCAAAAATCGTCCAGTTAAGTTTGACTTGGTTGATCCAGCTTTAATGAAAATTGCAAATATTGTTGATATGGCTACAGGAGAGAGGTATAATATTCCATAAGCAAGTTATCATATAGCTTGTTTTTTAAATTTGGGATTTTAGGATACTGGGTTGACAAAATTAGTAATCATTGCTATAGTACTTGATTATAGTTCATTTCACCAGGAGGTCTAAAATGGGAAAATTGACTGGCAGAGAAAAGTTTTTGAAAAAGCTTCGTCCATTTATGCTTGAAGACGAGCTTAAGCAGGTTGCCACTGCATATGTATTTGCAAAATACGCTCATCGCGGACAAGAACGCGATGGAGGTGGAAGATATTTTGAACATTTGAAAGAAACGGCAATAATAATTATTGAACATTTGAAATTGGTTGATGACTGGAGGATTATTGTTACTGCATTGAGCCATGATATTCTTGAAGAATCTTGGCTGCTTGATGAACATCGGCTGGAAGTTAATTTTGAAAGAACTGTTGCCCTTTGGGTAAAGCTTCTTACCAAAGATCCGAGGGACCCAAAGGAATTATATATTAAGCGGCTTAAAAAACATGCACCGTGGCAGGTTATCTTGATTAAACTTTGCGACCGGCTTCATAACCTTCGGACTCTGGAGGGTTGCAGTATTGAAAAACAGCAAAAGCAAATTGCAGAAACGCAAAAAGATTATTATGATCTTTGTGACGTATTGATCGATAAAATTCCAGAAGATCAAGCTTGGCGTGCTAAGCTTTTGGCAAAAGATATTCGCATGCTTTGCGACAGCCATGTTATGAGGCTGGAATCTTTACGTAACCGCTAGACATTTCTGGTGGTTTTTTATTCGGGTCAAATCTGACAAAAGCAAGAAGACCTTGCAGTAGTTAGTTACGGATGGGGGCTTTGAGCATACTTTTGTCAGCGGGTTACGGATATATAAGGTCATATGGACTTATAAATAGGGTTGAAAAAAAATTGTATGAATTTAAATTTGCGACTAAATTTAGAGAAAAATTGGGATCTTCTTGTTGACTTTTTAACAATAGTATGATATAATAATATATCTTTAGAATAAAGAAATTTAGACTGAAATTTGCCTAAATTTCCCTATTCTCAAGGAGAGAAGGGACTGGAAGCGTTGACCAGAATTTTAGCGCAATTTTTCAGCATAGGAGGATAGCCATGGAAAACATGGTTGTCAGTGGTTCGGATATTACATTCGGGCTGCTTGGAGAGCTGATGACACAGCTAAACGCAGGCGTCAAAACAGGTGGAAGAAAGGGAATTACTGGAGCTCAGTTCCGGGCATTCCTTGAACACCGCAACCCATTCAGCAGGTCGGATATTGAGGAAGTTTTGCCATTTGCTGATGAAGAGATTGATAGTTCTTATGGCTATCCGCCAGGTTTCAGAATTCTTTCAGTTCAGGAGCAGCTACAAACGCTTATAGAGCGAGCAGACTTCTTTGAGAAGAACGATGCCAGCCATATTGATCAGTTGGCCAGCAGGGATCTTCCTGAAGGAGCAGAGGGCTGGGGCTTGTTTCCTAAACCTTCAGTTGTGGGATCAGCGCATCATAATAATTTGATCATGTTCCTTCGATTGCTTTCGATTCAGCGATCCTTCCATACATGGTCAAATCATGAAGTCACAACGAATCACCTGCGGATTTCAGCAAGGACACTGAATGCTATTGAAATATTGGAAACTGAAACACCAGGAGATTTTCTGGTAATTCCAGTCCAGTTTGGAATGCGGCATCGCGGACGCTCTATGCGGCGGACCCGTGCGTGTTTTGCAGAAAATGAATTCGGTCTTGGGCCTTATGAAGTAGCAGTATTGATGCTCACTCATCCAGGCCGAATCACCGGGCATAGGCAGCTAAATGCTGGTTGTCCAGGAGCAGATTATGCTCCTAAAGGCAATTGCGCCTATCGAGAAGGTATTTACTTTCACTGGGGACTCGAATTTGAGCGGCTGAGAATGTCCTTCAGCACTCCAAATGATATGAGCAGGCAGTCAGGTCCTTGTACAGGATTTCTAATGCCTTAAGCTTAACCTCCCTGCATTTCTTATAATGCAGGGATTTTATTTTAAAATAAAAAGCCCAGCAAAGTTTTGCTGGGTTTAAGAATATTGATTATAAATTACAGCTTGAACAATCTTTAATAATAGTAAAACAATTTGAGATTGCCCTACAGATATTTGAGAAATTTTTGTCAGAAGAGGGCAGTTGAATACATGCCATTGCTTTTTGAGGAATAGGCTCCATTGGAGGCATTTTGCTTGCACGCCAGCGAATACAACTAGAAATTATACCATCTTCCTTTATATATCCATTAGCGTTTTCAGGATCATCAGGTTTTGGATTGTAATCTACATGAAATCCCTGTGATCGTAGTAAATCAACGGCTTTACTAACTGTTTCAGCCACATAGATATTGTGCCAATGTTCTTGCATTTTACCCCCCCTTGCTAACTGATTTTGATTATATATATTTAGCAAAATTTTTTGTTTATGTCAATAATATTAAAAAACCAGCCTTCACTAAAGTTTCGGCTGGTAACCCAACAAAGTTTTGCTGGGTTTAGGCTGCTTGTTCGCGAGCAGCTTTTTTTCTCAATAAGTTTTTTCGGGTTGAATCATTTTCTGGTAAAAGTTCAATTAATTGATCTTCAATATATTCTCTAATTTTTTGCCCTTCTTTTGAATGAACAAATCGGCTTGTATCTTGAATCAGCGTTTCTACATTAATAATCACATCAATTGCTTTAATCCGGGCAAGTTTGCTTTCATCAAGTATTGCTAAAACTTCTCTGAGTTTTTTTAATTTATAATAAATCTGAGTATCCCAACTATTAAAATCTTGAGAGTGCTTAGCGTTAATCAACATTTCTAGAAGACGTTCTGCCGGTAATGTTATCTTATTGCTCAAACTATCAATCACTTTTACATACCCAGGCAAAGATCTGCTTTTCTTAAATTTCCAGTATTGGCCCCAGCCTTTCATTTCATTATTATTAATAATGATTTTAATCGGATGTCTTCGCCAGCCGCCTAAAATAATTACAATGGCAATTGGAGATTCTTTTATTCTGTTGTTAAAGACATGTTGATAGTCAAAGATTTCATCATAGTATGAAACTTTTATTTCTTGCTTTTCATTTACCCAAACCAGCATTTTTCTGCCTTTGATATTTCTATACCAATATTGCCGAAACCATACATCTACATGGTTGTTTGTAATTAGAAGAGAATAGCAAATACACATTACAAGTGCCATGCCCAATGAAACAGCTATTACTAACTCATTTCTTACATCTAATGGATTTAAAAGATGAAACGATCCAAAATAAATAAAAATTCCTACAACTGGCAGGGCAAAAAGTTTTAACCCGCCTTTTGGAATTGGCATATGTTTTTCAACTGGATCATGCGACATTGCTTCCTCCTGCCGATTCAAATGTGAATGGACAGCGCTGCGGAACAGCCTTTTCCTCTGGAACAATCTGTTCGGCACGCATTGAGTGCCAGGACTTTCCTGGCAAGATTGGATTGTATTATTTTTAATTAAAATTGTCAATTAAAAAACCCAGCAAAGTTTTGCTGGGTTCGTTTACAGGATATTTCATTCTGCAATTTCAACTGTTTTTTAGAAATGCAGTATGCCCCCAACGGCTAGTGAGAATTTTCATTTTTAGTCTTGGAAAATTAATATCAGTGCAAGTTTCCCCATCTTTTTTGAATTCCCAGTATTTCAATTTTTTCAATCCTAATTTTGTATCAAGTTCAATATGGAAAATCCTTCGGCCCCACGTT
>Ga0180438_10003055_pt1 | contig 25964 bp, 18 predicted proteins | sample SS_ome_12_FD_132455 | JGI IMG/M metagenome (GOLD analysis project Ga0180438, IMG submission 132455) | Hypersaline lake sediment archaeal communities from the Salton Sea, California, USA - SS_3_D_2 metaG | ecosystem: Environmental > Aquatic > Non-marine Saline and Alkaline > Hypersaline >... | reverse complement strand
CCGGATCGAGCAGCTTGAGGCGAAGCTCGCCAACAAGAACGAGGTGATCGCCGAGCCCGAGCCGAGCCGCGCCCGTCAGGAAGCGGCCCCCACGTCCGTTAACCCGGCTGCGGCCACTCCCTCACGGTCGTGGCTCAGTGTCGATTTGCGGCGGCCATTCCCTCACGGTCGTGGCTCAGTGTCGATTGGTTGCGGCCACCCTCACGGTTGCGGCTCGGTGTCGATTGGTTGCGGCTGGTCATCTACATGGACAATGGGCCCAACAACAGCGGCCGCCGTACGCAGTTCCTCAAGCGGATGGTTCAGTTCGCCGATTGGTCGGGGTTGGAGGTCCGGCTCGTGTACGATCCGCCGTATCACAGCAAGTACAATCCGGTGGAACGCTGCTGGTCGGCGTTGGAGGGCAAATTCAATGGGGTCTTGCTCAATTGTGTGGGCATCGTGCTGTGGTGTGCCGCTCGGATGACCTGGAAGAAACACCACCCCGAGATTGCCCAACTGCGAGGCGAGTATCCGTCGGGCGTGAAGCTCAGCGCGAAAGAGATGGCCCCCTGGGAAGCCCGCCTGGAGCGCTCAGCAAACCTCCCGAAATACGACATCACGATCAGGCCGCATAGTACGGCAACGGCGGGAATTTAGTTCCTGCCGCTCGCCTTACGACAATCGATGCGTTCTCGGGAGGCCGGGGGGGGGGGTCGGGAGTCTGTTTCGGTCAACGTGTTTTCAATGGGATCGCCGACTGGACCGAAAAAGACTCCCGACCCAATCCCTCCCCTACACTGCATCCTGCTCCCTTGGCGATTCCGTCCCTCACCCCACCAGCCGCGCCGTGGGCGCCGAGGCTACGCCCGTTGGCTCACGGGCAATGCGGCCATCGGTGACGGTGAAGAACGCGACCCGCTCATCCGGCAGGTCGCTTTCGCCCGCGGCATGGCGGAGGAGTTTGGCCGTGGCCTGGTGGCACGAGAAGACGAGGGCCTGCCGCGTTCTGGCGAATTCGAGCAGCACCCGGGCGGCGGCCGCCTGCCGGGTCTCATCGAACCGCACCAGCACGTCGTCGAGGATCATGGGCAACGGTTCCATTCGCTCGCCGAATTCGTAGGCCAGGCTCAGCCGCACGGCGAGGTACGTCTGATCGGCCAGGCCGCTGCTCCAGCACGCTTCTTCTTTGCGGGCGCCGGTCGTGTCTTCCAGTTGGACGGCGGATTGGCCCGGCGGCGCCACTAGGCGGTAGCGGCCGCCGGTCATCGCCGCCAGGTACTCGCTGGCCCGGCGGATGATCGCGGGCTGCCGCTCGGTCTCGTAAACGGCTTGGGCCTTCTCGATCGTTCCCTGGCAGATGGCGAGCGTGGCCCAACGGCGAAGCAGCCGGTCGATTTCGGCTCGATTTTCCTCCCGGGCCTGCAACTGTTCGGCGAGCTGGTGGTCGTGGGCCATTTCCTTGATTTTTCCCCCGAGTTCTCCGATTTCCTTGGCGTCGTCGTCGATGCGTCCTTCGAGCGAAGCAGTTTCCTCGGCCAGGTCGGCGTCTTCGCGGTCGAGGGCAACCGGATCCGTTTCTGTCAACTCCTGCTCCAACTCGGCGACTTGTTCCGGCGAGCCCGCGAGAAGATGGAGGTTGCGGGTCGCTTCGTCGATCATCTGCTTGGCCTGCTGGTACGCCTCATGCCGCTCCGCTTTGGCGTAAAAGGCGTCGGCGTCTTCCACCACCGCATCCTTGAGCAATTTGTCGCGTTTGGCCTGCTTTGCCGCCAGGGCGCGGGAATAACGGGCTTGCTCGTCGTTGATCCGCTCGATATTTTCGGCCAGCCGTTCTTGCAGTTCCTTGGCTTTACGAGCGGCGTAAAGCGCCGCCTGCATACGTCCAATCACGTCGAGCGCTCGAAAGGCGACGCGTCGATTCGGCGGCGGCTCGATGTTCCCGGCCGCGTCATCGCCGTCCGCTTCCTCATCGCCCGGCGGCCCCGTCGGTTCCGCCGCAAGCCCGTGCGCCATCGCGGCGGAGAGTTCGGCGTGATCGACGCCGGTCCGCTCGGCGATTTCCGTGATGCGGCGGGCGGTGGCTTCGATGTAGTCGGTCACTTTTTTCAGGCGGTCCCGCGCCTCGGTTTCCTGCTTGACCGCATCGTGCGCTGCTTCGACCGCTTGCAGCACCATGCCGAATTGGAGGGCGGCGATGGTCGCGTCGAAACCTCGCTCGGTCAGCCACGCCTGCCACGCGCGTTGTGCGTCGGCGAGTTGCGACGCGGCCGCCGCGTGGGCGTTGCGCGTTTCGGCCAGTTCTCGCTCGGCTTTGGCGTGGACGGCGCGGGCCTCTTCCAAACGGGCCGTCCATTGCCTGTGCGTGTCGAGTCGTTCGGCGAGTTCTGCGAGGCGGGTCTCCGCCGCGTCGAGTTCCACCAGGTCTTGTGGTCGTTCCATTGTGGCGGCGGCGGCCACCGCGACCATTTCCTGCTTGAGCGCATCGCGGCGGGATTGCAATTGGGCGATCTGACCCTCGATTTCCGCAAGCCGCCGGGCAAGGGCGTCGCGCCGCTCGCTTTGACGGCGGGCGGCCGATAGCTGCGATTCCCGCTGCTGACGGAGGAACCACGCCAGGCCCGCCACCAGCGCGGCTCCGGTGATCAGGAAGGTGATGCCCAGCGCGACGCTTTGGAAAAAGCCCAGTCCCGCCATCACCGCCAACACGCACCCAACCGCGATGGGCGTCCACCAAGCGAGAATGGGCGGGCTCGGTTCCGGCGGGGCGTCTCTCTCGGCCGCAGCCATCTCGAAGGCTTGCCGCTGCGACGCGATCGCGAGTTCCTGCTTTTCCGTTTCGTGCACTAGCCGGCGAATCGTCTTGAGGGCTTCACCCTGCCGTTTGAGGGCTTCTCTATCGACCCCGTCGGGCAGCGGAGTTTCCGCCAGGGCCTGTTCGGCCTGCTGGACCGCGGCGTCGGCGTCGGTCAAATCGGTTTCGTGCGGCGCCAGCCGGGCCTCGGCCTCCTGTTGGCGTCGGCTCGCTTCCGTAAGCCGCTGCGCGAAGTCCTGCGCTTGCTGCCGGGCCGCCAGCGATAGATCGACCTGCGCGATCCGCAGCACGGTAAAGTCGGGCCCCAGGTCGCTCAGTCGGTCCGCGAGCGCGGCTTGTGCCCGGCCCCAATCGGCCTGGCGGTCGGGCAGGTCGTCCAGGGCGGAAATGAGCTTCTCCCGCTCGCCTAGCAGGGCGTCGATATCGCCTGCGGCCGACAGCGCCCGCTCATCAATCAAGAGTTCCGCGGCCCGCTTCTCTTCTTTGGTCAGGTTCTCTTCGGAGGCGCCGATCTCGACCTGGATGTCTTCGATATCTTTGTCGAAGTTCCGAAAGTTGACCGCCCCCAGCGGCGGGAATTCGCGGGCGTCGCCCAGTTCCTCCAGCTTGCGGCGGGCGTCGGCGAGCCGTAGCCAGGGCTCGCGCGCGGCGGACAGTTGATCGATGCGGCGGCGGCGGGCGGTGAGTTCCTTCAGCGCCTCGCGATTGGCGGAAAGCATCACTTCGAGTTCCCGCAACCGTTCTTGCCTGGCCGCATACTCGGCGGCCTGCCCACCGAGCGTGGCGATCCGCCGTTGGATTTCGTATTGCTCGTTGAGCGCCGCGTTGAGCAGCGGTTTCTTGGCGTTTGGCCCCTTGAGCAGAGCCTGCATACCATCGCTGAGAGCCCGATTGGCGGCGACGATGGGCACTTCCCCACCGAGCGCCAGGCGGCCGCGGACGTCGGCGGTGGAAAGGACATCGAGTTCCTGCAAGTCGGCCAACCCCAGGGCGAAGACCCGCTGGAAGGTGCTTCGCTCGATCGACTGAAAGAACCGCGTGGCCGGCTCCTCTTCGAAGCCTGGCCCGTGCTCGAAGAAGATTCTGGGCCGGCGGTCGATCCGCTCGAACGTGACCCGCCCGCCAGCGAGTTCCGCGGATAGCCTTCCCCCGTGAGCCCCGCCCCGTAGCGGCAGATACTCGTTGACGTCCTTGCTCCGCCGCGGCGGGGGGAAAAGGACGTAGCGAAGAAACTCCATCAGCGTCGACTTGCCGCTCTCGTTGTCGCCCGTGATCACCGTCAGCCCGGGGGCGATCTCCTCGACCCGTTCGTCACGAAAGATGCCGAAGCCGTCGATGGCGAAGCCGGTGACGATCATTGGATCGGTCCCTCTTTCCAATGGCTACGTGGTTAAGGATTGGGAATCCCGAGGTCGCGGCAAGTCTTGCGGGCGAGCACCTTCGAAATTTCATGGTGACGCGGTACGGCTGACCGTTGTCCGTTCGCAGGATTGCCCCACCACGAAGGATTGCCACCTTCACGGATCCAGCCGATCCACCACTCGCCGTCTCGTTGGATAATGGCCTGATAACCTGGCGACATCAAACACCTCCCTTCCGAAGCAAACGGCCGACACACAACGCCGCGAATTGTTCAGTCTTCTCGACCGTCGGTCAATAACTCCACGCCCAGCGCCTCCGCGTCGGCCAGCGCTTCCGACCAATCTTCGTGCGTCCACCTCCTCAGCCGGTTGGCGACCGGGCCGTTCTCGCGGCCGCTTTCGGGACGAGACATCGCCAACTCGAGCAGCGTCGCCGCGGGGTCCGCCGCCTTTTGCATCGCCTCGGTTGCCCGCAAGAAATCGCCGATAAAATCGTCCGCCTGCCGCCGGGCCGCCAGGTCGATGTCGGGCCGGGTGTGGGCGGTAAGCGATTCGAACCAGACGAAATCATCGCGTCCGGCTTCCTCCGCGTGCATCCGCTCCAGCAGGTCCTCACACTGGCGGTCGGCACCCTCGCCTGCGATCAATTCATGATGCACGGGCCCGCGGCCGACGAGTTTCATTCGCGCCACCGCCGCGCGGCCTTCCGCCTCGGAGCGAATCGTCTCGCGCTCCTCGCAAAGGCGACCAACGAGCGCATCGAGGTCGGCCAGCCCCGCAATGTCCAACTCCCGCACGAACCACCGGATCACGTCCGTTGCGACAAACTCCGGCTCGACGACGCCGTTCTCATGGACATGCACCACGTAACACCCCCGCGGACCGGCGTCCTTAACGCTGCGGCCTTGCGGAGCGCCGGCGTACACCACCGTCGGCTTCTGTTCGCGCAGCACCGCGGGCTGGTGGATGTGCCCCAGGGCCCAGTAATTCATGCCCGCGGCGGCAAGATCTTCCAGGGTGCAGGGGGCGTAGTTGGCGTGGTCTTCCCGGCCTCCCACATTGGCGTGCAACAGCCCGATGGCGAACGGCGCCTCGCCCTGGATGCGAAATCGTCGGGCCAGGTTCTCCTTCACGTCCCGCGTCGGGAAACTGACGCCGTATACATCGGCCAGGGGAACGTCGCCTCGCCGCATGGTGACTCGCTCGACCGCGTCGCTTTCGAACCGGCTCACGCCTTGTGGCCAGGCAAGCCGTAACTGCCAGGCGTCGAGCGGGTCGTGATTGCCATGAACGACGCAGCACGCGATGCCCGCGTCGGTAAGCCGGGCAAGAAACTCCTGCACGCAGAGCTGCGCCCGCAGGCTGTGATCGGCGCCATCGAAGACATCGCCGGCAATGAGGACGAAGTCGACCCGCCGGTCAACCGCCAATTTCGCGATGTTGTCGAGGGCGGCGAAGGTCGCGTCGCGCAGCGTCGCCGCCACGCGCTCATTCACCGCCTTGATCCCTTCAAAGGGGCTGTCCAAATGAAGATCGGCGCAGTGGAGAAACGAGAAGGGAGTCAACGGGCGCATCCTTGGGTCCAAGCCAACACGTTTAACCCCGAGCCGCAGGCGACGGGGAGGTCGCGTGGCCGACCGGTGTCCGGTAACGCCGTCGGCGATGGCTCACGGTGAAGCGAGTTTAGCCTAGCGGCGCCGTCCGGGTATCGCAACACAGTCGGCAAATCCGCCTCAGGTCGGCCATAACTCACGTGACCACGAAAGTCGCGGCAAAGCACGCAATCCTTTTACTCGGAATATGTTGCGCCTGTTGACTCCGATTTTTTTTCCCTCTATTTTCCCTAGTTGCCCATTCGACGTTAGAATAGGGGGAGTTGGTACTTTGACAGCACGCCAGCCGCCACTGGGATTTTTGCAATGGTCACGCAGGACTCGTTCCTACGTCGAGATTTGAATCGGCGGGTCGTGATCACGGGCGCTGGGTGGGTCACTCCGCTGGGCGCGGACATTTCAACGGTGTGGAAACGGCTAATTGGGGCTGAATCGGGGATTCGGGATATTTCCGCCTTCGATGCCCGCGAGTTCCCCGTTCGCATCGCCGGGGAGGTTTCCCCAGAAGACGTCGAAACCTGCTCGTCCGCCACGTCCTCGCCGTCAGCCGCCCGTCAAACGCGGTTCGCCGTGGCGGCGGGGGAGTCGGCGTTTCTCAGCGCCGGGCTGAGCCAGACCCGCATCCGACCCGAGCGGCTCGGCGTGTACCTCGGCTGCGGCGAGACGTTCCCGGACCTTCCTTGGCTTGCCGATCTTATCGCGAAATCGGTGAACTGCGACGGGAAGTTCGACGCCAACGCCTTCGTGAAGGCCGCGCTTGCGAGAATCCAGGACAAGGAAGCGATCGAGCAGGAACCGCACGCCGCGGCCAGTTTGCTGGCGGCCCGCTGCCGGGCGGAAGGGCCGGTCGCCAACTGCATCGCCGGTTGCGTTTCCAGCACGCAGGCGATCGGCGCCGCCGCCGACACCATTCGTCGCGGCGCCACCGACGTAATGCTAGCCGGCGGGGCGCACAGCATGATCAACCCACTGGGCATGTCGGGCCTGCTCCGGCTTTCGGTGTTAACGACCGACAACGAACTTGGCTCGGCCGCGATGCGGCCATTCGACGCCGACCGGGACGGATTCGTCGCGGGCGAAGGGGGCGGCATTATCGTGCTGGAAGACTACGAACACGCCCGCCGCCGCGGCGCCGAAATCTGGGCCGAACTGGCAAGCTGCGTCTCCGGGCACGACGCCTACCGCATCACTGACGGGCATCCCCAGGGGCGGGGCCTGGTAGGATGCGTTTCGCGGGCCCTCGTCGAGGCCGATCTTACCGCCCACGACATCGACTACGTCAGCGCCCACGGCACCAGCACGCGGCTGAATGATCGGACCGAGACGATCGCCCTGAAAGCGGCGTTGGGCGAACGCGCCTACGAGGCGCCGATTTCCAGCGTGAAAAGCGCCCTGGGGCATTTCACCACCGCCTGCGGCGTGATTGAAATCATCGTCGCGGCCCTGGTGCTGCGGCATGGGGCGATCCCGCCGACGATAAATCTCAAGCGGCCCGACCCCGAGTGCGACCTCGACTACACGCCCAACCAGTCCCGCCAGAAGCAGTGCCGCCACGTGCTGAGCACCAATCTGGGCTTCGGCGGCCAGGTCGCGGCGGCGGTGGTGTCGGCGTATCAGGGATAGGCCAGACACTTGGATTGGCTGGACCCACCGTTATCGGCATTCTCTCAGCCCCACTTCCTCCCACTTCTTCTCGTGCCGCAAATGGCCACCTTCATCCCCATCGCCTCGGCCATGGCCGCCTTGGCGAGCATCGCCTTGTCGGCTTCCGCGGCGCTGTTGGCGTAGGCGACTTGAATGTGATTGCTCTTGTGCCGGGCCATCATTTCGTCGCGGGTCACGCCGTAGGTGACCGCGTGCATGATCGGCCATTGGACGGTCGTCTCGTCCCACCGCCGCTGCGTCTCTTCCGGCGGCAGCTCGATGACTTCCGCCCGGCCGAGGTCCATGCACAGGGCGCCGCCTTCGATAAAGATGCGCGACCAGACGATCTCTCCCGGCTTGGAAATCCCGCGGAGCGTGCTGCCGCCGTTAGGGAAATACATGGCCGGTTGCCGCCAGCCTTCGGCCCCTTTCCAGCCGTCGACGAAATGGGCAGGCGGGGCGGAGCCGCTGATCAGGAACACCCATACGTATTCATCGGTCGTGCCGCTCTGGTCCCAATCCCCCCAGCGTAAATCGTGGAGTGTGTTTTCGACCGGCTGCCCCATCGCCTTGTGCACGCGGTAGGTCATCAGGCCGTCGAGGCCCGCGCATTCATCCACTTCGTTAAAGTGCGGAATCGGTTCGCCCTTGTACAGCTCGCGGCGGTTGTCGCGGCTTCTCACCGGCGGGCGGTCCGAGTTGTTGAGCGTTCCTTCGACCAGGTCGCTCGCCGGCATCAGGTCCTTCAGGCCCTGCTGGTACTGGATGCCGATCGTCGCGCAGCCGAAGTCGTCCGCCAGCCGCACGGCGGCGACATACATCTTGCATTGCTTGAGGATTTGCGCTTCGGTCAGTTCTTCCTCATGGATGGCGCCGGTGTGAAACTTCATGCCTTTCTTGAGAAACCACCGATAGCACAATTCCGCATCCTGATCGCTCGTCTGCATCGCCTCATAGTACAGGGCCGATTGGCTCAATCGCTCTTTGTACACTCCGGTGGGATTGAGGAGGTGGTCCGGGATGATGGCGTTGAACATCCCCATGCAGCCTTCATCAAATACGCCCATGATGGCCTTCTCGCGGGCGAGTTGTTCCGCGAGGGCCTGGCCGAGCTTCTTTTCTTTGGCCGCGATCGTGACTTTCTTCAACGGCGTCACATGACGGGTGGGATGGCGAACCTCGCCCTTCTCCAGCCAGGTTTTGAGTTGGCGTTGGAAGTCGTCCGACTCGAAGTCCTCGGCCCACAGGGTGCTGTACTTCACGCCCGCCTTGGTCAGCGATCCGTTGAGGTTGAGCATGCCCACCAGTCCCGGCCACGTGCCGCTCCAGTTGGCGACCGTCAGGATCGGCCCTTTGTGAGAAATCAATCCATGCAGGATATGGTGCGAATACTGCCAAACCGCCTCGGCGACGATCAGTTTGGCCTTGGGGTCGATACCGGCGAACACCTCCATGCCTTCCTTCTGCGAGCCGATAAAGCCGTGTTCCTCGGCCGGCTTGGTATCGTGGACCCGCACGAGGCTGTATCCGCACTGCTTGACGGCGGCGGCAAGCGCGGCCTCCATTTCGCACTGTGCCGGCCAGCACACACGGTTGGCCGAGACCCGCAAGTCGCCGTTGGCAATGAGTATGACCTCGCGCTTCTTGGCCTTGGGCGGGCGGGGCGGCTTGGGAACGGCGTAGGTGGCGGTGGCCATGGCAGGTCCTTTCTGAGTGGCTAGATGCCGGGTGCGGAATACGGGGTTACCGCCGCCTGAAAAGGGCACGACGGGCCGCCCAAGCGGCTTCATATTAATGTAACGGGCGTAAACGTTGCAGGGAATGACTCGACGCCAGCCGCGGCCGCCGTGACGATACGGCACAGAAGTGGCGCTGTAACACGTTAATCTATAGATAGTTACGTCGATGTGTCGCAGGTCGGCCGCAGCGCCGCGGCGCCTTCGGGCGACCGACAATTTCTCTTGACCGCCGCGGGCCCGGCGCGGTAGTTACTGCGTGCTTGTCTCTTCCGAATCGGTGGAGTTCGTCCGCCGGTGGGCTCGAACTTGAGAAGAATCGTGAGTCTCTCATCCTTTTCCACCGCCGCCCAGGCGGCTGTGCTGTCGATGGGCTTGCTGTCGGCCGCCACGGCGCAGCCGCGGATGCAGTTTCCCTCCGAGGTTACCGGCACGTCCGGCGGCGCGGCGATCGGCGCCTTGCCGGTGGCCGGCGGTTTGCCGGTGGCGCCGGCGCAGGTGGCGCAGTCCCCCGCGACCACGCCCGGCCTTACCGGAGGCATCCAGCCGTTCGATCCGTATTCGACCATGCCGGGCGGAACGACGATTCCTCCCACCGGATCGCCGACGCTGCCCGGGCCGGCGCCGGGGGGAACGATGTTCAATACGCCGCCGGGGGGTTTCCCGCCTGGGACGGCGCCGACGGGCCCGCCCGCCTTTCCCGGCGGACCGCCGGTGCAATACCCGTATTCGCAAACGCCCTACGGGCCGGGGTACAACCTCGCGAATCCATTTCAGGGCGGCTATGGCTCGCCGTTGGCGAATGCCTCCGCGACAACGGAGCGTTACCTGCGGCTGATCGAGCGGGTCGGCATGGAATACACCTGGGTGGAAGGCCTGGGGGGTGGGCCAGCGGAAGTCGATAGCAACGACGTCGAGGTGTACGCCATCTTCGCGTTCCCCAATTTTCTGTTTTCGCCGCAGCCGCTGTACGTGACGCCAGGGTTCACCTTTCACTTCTGGGAAGGACCGAACTTCGGGCCGCCACCGGATCCGGTTTTGCCGCCGCGGGCCTATGACGCCTATCTCGACTTCGGCTGGTCGCCGCAAATCACTCCGCAGTTCGGGGCGGAGGTCAATTTCCGTGTCGGCATGTACACCGATTTCGACACCACCACCGTCGAAAGCGTTCGCTACACGGGCACGGGATTGGCCGTCCTCCACGTGGCCCCCACGCTCGTCGCCAAGTTCGGCGTGGTCTACCTCGATCGCGTCGATTTGAAGCTGCTGCCGGCCGGCGGCGTGGTGTGGACGCCCAACAACATGACCTACTTCGACATCTACTTCCCCCGGCCCAAGCTCGCGCAATATCTCACCACGCTCGGTAACACCGATGTATGGTGGTACATGGGCGCCGAATACGGGGGCGGCTCGTGGACCCTCGACGTCAATCCCGACGGCGTCGGCACGGCCGAGGGAAAGACGGGCGTGGACCTCAACGACATCCGCACCTTCGTCGGACTGGAGTGGACCCATCCCAATCGCATGCAGGGCTATGTTGAGGTCGGTTACGTGTTTGAGCGGGAAGTCGTTTACAACCGCGCCACCACGTTCAATTTCGAGCCTGAGGATTCGGTCATGCTGCGGGCGGGGGTGAGTTTTTGAGCAGGCCCTCAGCTTTCAGCCATCCGCTTTCCGCGATTCCCATGGTGGGACAGCGCCCGCGCAAGTGGGTTCTGGTTCTCGCACGTGGCGTTGTCGGCCATCTCCTGATGGTGACGGCTGGGGCGGCGGCGTGGGGCCAGGAGCCGGTTCCGCAGCGGTTGCCGGCTGTGGTTCCGAATGACATCGAGCCGGAACCACCTCAGTGGCGGCCCTATCGCGACGAGACCTCGTTCGATACCGTCATTCCCGCCGCGTTTCCCCAGGCGTTGAAGGAAAGCGTGGTCGAGGAAACGGCCGACGGACTCGATTACAGCTTCATCCAAGCGCACAAGAACGGTTTCTTTCAGCGGGTGGACTTCACCGGCACGTGGATCCACCGCCCCCGGCAGGACGACTACGGCGTCTCGAGTTTGGAATTGAGTTCCACCTTCGGCCTGCCCGCGCCGCGGCCCGATATGCCGCTGATCCTCACGCCCGGCTTCGCGGCACACTACGTGGACGGCCCGCCCGGGCAGGACGTCCCACCGCGGCTTTACGACGCGTACCTGTCGCTTCGCTGGATGGGGCAGATCAACGACCGCTGGGCGTTCAACGTCGGGGTGACGCCGGGCGTGTACAGTGACTTCGAGCAGTGGGACGACCGCGCCATCCGCATCACGGGATACGGGTTCGCCGTTTACGTGTTCGGTCCGCAGTTCAAGCTGCTGCTGGGTGTGGCCTACCTAGACCGGGACGACGTCAGCTTGCTGCCCGCGGCCGGCTTCATCTGGAAGCCGAGCGATCTGGTCACGGTGGAGGCGATCCTGCCGAGGCCGAAGATCGCGGTTCGGATCGATCCCTTGCTCCCCTACGGCGAGGGTAACCTAAGCCCTTGCCTGTTTGAGGATTGGCTGTACGTGGCGGCGGAGTTCGGCGGCGGCAGCTATTTCTATCAGCGGCTCGATGGTTCGCTCGACACGCTCACGCTCCGCGATTACCGGGCCCTGCTGGGCGTGGAACGCAAGAAGAACGGTGGAGCGGGGGCCCGCCTGGAAATCGGCTGGGTGTTCGGCCGCGAGATCGATTTTTCCGGCGCCACGAGCTTCCCGGGCGACTCCACAGTGCTGCTGCGGGGTGGGGTGACCTACTGAAGTCGCGTTTCGCTCCACGAAACGGCGGCGGCCGTCGCTGGCGCGTCCCGCCCCGCTAGCCCCCGGCTTTTTTAGCCCCCGGCGTAGCGAACGGGCCGCCCGGCTGTTTCCATTGCACGCCGACCCGCCAACGGCCGTCGCTCAAGGGGGTTACGTTGCGGATGAGGGCCTCGGCGCAGCGATTGCCGTAACCGATAACGGCGGTGTCGCCGGCGTTGACGCCGGGATTCTCGGTGAGGACGAATCCCATGCCGGAGAACGACTCGTCCGCGATCTCGACGGCGAGCCGATTGGTCCACATCGCCACTTCGTCCGGGGCATCGCAGTTGAACCGCATTTCGTGCCGCGCGGGAACCTCGCCCACCTGGGCGGTGAAGTCGGCGGCTAACGCATCGGCGAGATCGGCGGGGGAGGTGGCCATCATGCGAAGGGTGGGGTGGGATTTGCGACGAACCTGCGGCCAAGGGCGAGCGGCGACCGGCGACCGGCGGGCCATGACGATTATGACGGCGAATCGGGCATTCGCCGGCGGACGCCAAGCGTCGCGGCGGGATGTCGCCCCTGTAACATAGCTTATGATTCGGCGTCGCCGTCTCAATAAATCACTCGCTTGCGGGCCGCGCTTGTATGCGTTTTCACACGGCGGCTAGAATGGTCGAATGGATCCAGCCGTTGTCATCGCCAGTCTTGTCCTGGGGGCCGCCGCCGCCGGTCTCGCATATTACGGCCGTGAGTATTACGACCGGTTCGTCGATTTGATGCAGGCCGATTTGGGCGGCCGCGTGCGGGCCATGCGAATCCGCCCCGAGCGGGTGCGGCCGTACATCCACCTGTGGCTGGGCGCCACGGCCGCCGTCGGGCTGATTGTATGGTTGTATCTGGATCGCCCCGTGTTCGCGTTGCTGGGCGCCGGCCTGCTCGTGGGCGTGCCGTGGTGGTTGGTGGCCCGAATGGACCGCCGCCGCCGGCAGAAGATCGAAGACCAGTTGGCCGACGCCCTGGTCACGTTCTCGTCGGCGGTGCGGGCCGGGCTGTCGCTCGCCCAGGCCCTGGAACTGCTGGCCAACGAGTGCCCCAAGCCGCTCGCGCTGGAGTTCCGGCAGATCGTCGGCGAATACAAGATGGGAAAGCCGCTCGAGCGGACGCTGACCGAGGCCAAGGAGCGGCTTAGAAGCGAAAACTTCGTGCTCTTCGCCGCGGCCCTGCTCGCCAGCCGCGAGAGCGGCGGCAAGTTGAATGAAACGGTCGAGCGAATCTCGAAATCGATCCTGGAACTGCAGCGGTTGGAGCGGAAGGTCCAAAGCGAAACGGCCCAGGCCCGCAAGTCGGCGGTGTATATGGCGATGGTCCCGCCGATCATCCTGGTGGTGTTCTGGTTTGTCGATCCAGACAACACGGCCCTGTTGTTCAACACGTTCGTCGGCCAGATGCTGCTGGCCACCGCGGTGCTGCTGAACGTAATCGCGTATTTTTGGGCGGCCCGGATATTGAAGGCAGACATTTAGCCCTGACCAATGGTCAGGGGTATGACACCCCAAATCCCAAATCCCGAATCCCCATGCCCCTCACTGTCTGGCTCACCACCGAGACGTCGCTCCCCATCGCCGCGATCTCCGAGACGCCCGTGGCGGCGTTTGCCGCTTGTTTGCTGGTGGGGGCCGCGGTAGCCGTTGTGGTGTGGTGGGTGGTTCAGGCGCTGACCACGGAAGAACTGACGCAAGACACCGAATGGCGGTACGACGTGACGCGGATCAACGAACTCCGCCGGCACGATATGCTCTACCGTATCTTTCAGCCGCTGATGACGCCGCTGGCCAAACTCAACCGGGCGGCCTTCCGCGGCCGCCTGCCCGAGATCGACCGTGAGATTCAGGCGGCGGGTCTCTCGAGGTTCTGGTTGCCGGAAGAATACCTGGCCCGCACGCAAATCGTCGCGCTTTTGCTGCTGCCGGCGTACCTATACTTGTGCATTTCGATGTTGGAGGACGTCTTGCTCGCCGCGTTTTCCGCCCTTTTGCTTTCTGCCTTTACCGCCTGGATGCTCCGTCGCCGCCTTTCCAGTATCGCCAGGCGGCGGTTGATGATGATCAAGCGGCGGATGCCGTATTTACTCGACCTGCTGACGCTGCTGATGCAGGCCGGGTCGAGCTTTCTGCACGCCCTCAAGCAATCGGTCGCCGAGTTCCACGGGCATCCGGTGGCGGCGGAGTTCGGCCGGGTGCTTACCGATATGAACATGGGCAAGGCCCGCGGCGAGGCCTTCGACGCGATGCGCCGGCGGCTCGCGGACGACGAGATCGGCTCGATCGTCGGCGCCATTTTGCAGGGAGAAGAACTGGGCACGCCGCTGGCCGACGTGTTTCGCACGCAGGCCGACGTGCTGCGGCTCAAACGCAGTCAACGGGCCGAGACCCTGGCCGCGGAGGCGGGTGTCAACATGCTATTGCCCGGCATTCTTGTTATGATGGCGTGTGTAATCGTCATTTTGGGGCCGTTCGTGTTGAATTACTTGCAGTCGGGGTTGTTTTGAGGAAAGCTCTCAGCTTTCAGCTATCAGCCGTCAGCCCGATTGCGCGGGAAGGGCGCCCCTGCTCCGCTGAAAGCTGATGGCTGAAAGCTGGAAGCTCCAATTATGATCCAAGTCCGCTGTCCCCGTTGCAGTTCCGCCTGGTCGTTGCCGCCGTTTATGGCCGGCCGGGTGGCGCCGTGCGCCGGCTGCGGGGCGAAGTTCTCGGTGGGCAAGGACGGGCGGACAAAACTGGTGGCCGACGCGGAGAGCGACCTCTCTTCCGACGCCGGCGCCGCCCCGCCTCACGATCCGCCGAAAGCGACCGAAGGCGGCCCCAAGTGGATCGGCCAGCGGAATCCGGAGTTCGCGGCGGCCACGCGGCCGGCGGCGACGGCCCCGCAATTGCCGCCTCCGCCGCCGATCTCCCCGTCGCCCGCGCGCCAGCCGACGCCGACGACGGCCCCGGCGCCGGCTTCCCGTTTCCCGGCCTCGCCCAGCCCGCCCGCGCCACCGCCGGCCACACGTGAACAGCGGCGACCGCGTCGGGCCCGGTTCATTTCCGCCGACCCGACAGCCACCAACATCGAACTGGGCGCCGACGGCCGCTTGCCGGAATTGCGGCTTGCCGAAGCCGCCAAGAAGGAACGCGCCGGCCAGAGCGAGCAGAAGTCGAGCCCGTGGCTGATGGTGATCGTGCTCGCGGTCAGCGTGGGGCTGTCGGTGCTGATGCTGTTTGTCGACACGCAGCCGGCCGCCAGGGCCAGCGACTCCGCCGCCCAGGCCCGCCGCCGAATCGAGGAACACTACATCGGCGAAACGCAGCCGTTCAGGCCGTACCAGATCAAGCTGCGGGCGGCCCTGCAAGCCCACGCCCAGGGCGACCGCGAGGAAGAGCGAGACCGCTACCGCGAAGTCCTGGACATGCTGATGGCCGAGGACAAGAATGACAAGCAGGGAATTACCGGCTTCCGCGAAGAGACCACGCCGCCCAACGACATGGACCTGAAGCAGCAGTTGGAGACTCTCCTTCGCGAGTTGTAGGCAAACTGTTTGGGAAAGGTGGCACGCCCAGAGCCCATGGGGGCGATGGGCGTGGAAGGCGGCGCGGTGGCGTCCACGCCCACCGCTCCCGAAGCGGAGGGCAAACATTTCAGAGGGGGTAGAGATGCCTGATCGTGCCTGCGCTATTATGTACGGACCGCGATGGGCGTGCCACCCGTTTTTTTGTGGATAATGGACACCAACGAACGCTACCAAATCGTCGAAACGATCGCCCAGGGCGACTTCGCCACGGTGTATCGCGCGCGGGACCAGGAACTGGCCCGCGAGGTCGCCATCAAGCAGATCCACCAGCAGTACCTTACGGATCCCGCCCAGCTCGACCAATACTGGAAGGAAGCCCAGCTCCTCGCGTCGCTCTCGCATCCCTTTGTAATGACCATCTACGACGTGGTGCGGCCCCGCGGGTGGCTCGTGCTCGAACTGATGAAGGGCAACATCCGCGAGCGCCTGAAGGGCCAGGCCTGCGATCTCGACTACCTGCGGCTCACCCTCACCTATGTCCTGCACGCGCTGCATTTCCTGGAGCAGAACGGCATCGTCCACGGCGACGTGAAGCCAACCAACCTGCTGCTCGACGGCGCCAATCGAGTCAAGCTCGGCGACTTCGGCATCGCCCGCAAAATGAGCGGCGACGAGGGATCGCTCGTTAAGGGCACCACCAAGTACATGGCGCCGGAGGTGGTCTCCGACCAGTTCGGTCAGGTCGGCCCGCACAGCGATTTGTATTCGCTGGGTTTTTCCGCATACGAGCTGATGTGCGGCGGCCATTTCGACAGTCTCTTCCCCGGCCTGAACATGTTCGGGCGGGACCAGCAAATCGCCTGGATGATGTGGCACACGGCGCCCGACCGCCGCTTGCCGCCGATCGCCAAGGTGCTCGAGGGGGCGCCGGAAGACCTGGCATACTGCATCGAGCGGCTGTGCGAGAAGGACCCCGCCAGGCGATACCGCCATGCGGCGGAAGTCATCGCCGATCTCAAGGAAAAGGCCACCCCCGCCGCCAAGGCCGCCGAAGAAGAGGCGGCCAAGGCGGAACAGCAGGAAGGCCAGCAAACGAAGAAGCGGCTGATCGCGGTGGGGGCGCTGGCGCTGAGCCTGGCGCTCAGTCTGGGGATCGCGCTGATGCCGCGTGGCGGTGGCGACACCCAACCGCCGAACGACCCCGCCACCCAGGCCGGCGATATCAGCGCGGGTGTTGTGGAAGCCGTGGATTTGCGGGCGGGGCATTTGGCCATCGCTCCCTCGCCTGGCGCCGACCCGCGTCGGGCGCAGATCGAACCCGAACTCGACAAGCTCCTGATTAACGACGAGCCCGCTCCGCTGAGCGAACTGCGGCGGGGCGACAAGGTGACGATCGAAAGAATTACCAGCAGCGCCGGCGGCCAGGAGCGGAAGTATCAACGCATCCACGTCACCCGCGCCGCAACGAAGGAGCTTGCCGGCGTGGCCCGGTCGATCGCGCTGGCCGATCAGCGAATCACGATCGCGTCCTCGGCGACCGGCGGCGGCGAGACGGAAACAACGATTTACGTTCCCTCCACCATCGAAGTTCGCCTGAACGGGGAAGGCGACCGCGGTGACCGTCCCTACGTGCTTTCCGACTTGCAGGTGGGCGACCGGATCGTCGCGGAAGTCCGCCCGGGGGATAAGGAACATCGCGCCACGCACCTCGCCGCCCTCCGCGATCTATCGGCCAGCGGCAGTTTGCTGCGATTTAGCGGACCGCGGCGGGAACTGACCTTTCGAACCGCCGACAGCGACGCCCGCACCATGCCCGTCGCGGCCGATGTCGTGGTCAGCCTGAACGACCGCAAGGACGTCGAGGGTCGCATGTTCACCTTGGAAGACCTGCAGTCGGGTGACCGCGTCGAGTTGGAGTACGACGTCGCAGTAAAGCGGATCGACGCGTTTCGCGAGTTCGAGCACGTGGGCGTCGTCAGCCACCCGCCCACCGACGACCGCCGCCTCGCGGTAAGCGTGGAAGGCCGGCCGCGCCCGGTAATCTTTGAAATCGACCCCGAGTCCACCGCCATCACGCTGCCCAACGGCCGGCAAGTGCGGCCGGAATTTCTCAAGCCGGGTGACCGCCTCCACCTCCGCCATCGCTCGCCGGGGCTCTTGGCGCCCAAGGCGGAAGCCGTGACCGTGCTCGACCTGGCGCCCGACCCGCGGACGTGGGCCGTCGTGCTCGGCGTTTCCGACTACGAAGACGCGAAACTGACGAAAATCCCGCACGCGGAGCGGGACGCCGATGCGGTGTCCGAGGCCCTGGCCCTGAGCTACCGCGTGCCGGCCGATCAACTGCTGTCTCTTACCAACCCCAGCAAGGAATTGTGGCGGCAGCGGTTCAGCGAATTCCTGGGCCGTGTCGCCCGCGGCAGCCAGCTCGTAGTGTATATCGCCGCGCACGGCTACCTCGAGGCCGGCGTGGCCTACGTGGCGCCGAAGGAGTTCGACTTCAGCCGCATGCCGTCTACGGGCATCAAGCTCAAAGAGATCATCGCGGCGATGGAGGCCTGCCCGGCGGCTGAGAAGATTCTGCTTTTGGACACGTGTCATCGCGGAACCGGAAGGGATCTCGACGCCGAGCCTTCGCCTGTCGAATTGGCGGAGTCGGTCAAGGAAAGCCCGCTGGCGCCCGTTTCGACGTCGGTCACCGTCATCGCCGGTTGCCAGCGTGAAGAGCGCGGCCTGACGCACAAGGAGACGAAACACGGCCGGTTCGGCGCCGCCATCGCCGAGGCGCTTTCCGGCGTCGCCGACGCCGACGCCGACGGCCGCGTTTCGACCGACGAGTTGTTCACGCACGTAAGCGACGAAATGGAGCAGGCGAACGTCGTCGGCGCCGCACAAACGCCGGTGCGGATCGATCCCAACCCCAACCCGGAGCGCCTGCCGGATGAAGTGAAAGTGGCGGTGCGAAAGATGCTCGGAATGATGGACCGCGCGGGACTGGGCGACGACGTGATCACCATGCTGAATCAATCCCTGATGCGAGCGCAGTCGCTGGTCCCCGGCGAGGCGGACCCGATGATGGCGTACGGCCTGGTGCTGCTCAAGCACGGCAAGACGTCGGCGTCGCTCGAGGCGTTTCAGCGGGCCCTCGCGGTGGACCCGGAGGCGGCCTTCGCCCATCAGGCGGTGGCCTGGCAGCAATTCAACAGCCGCAAGTACGAAGACGGGGTCCGCTCCCTCACTCGCATGATCGAATCGCTCGAAACACCGCCCGGCGACGAAGAATGGGATATTTACGAAGGCGAGATGCTCCGCATGGCGGGCATTCTCCGGCAGTACGCGCTCCGCGTGGCCGATCCGCCGCTGGCCGATGATTCACCAGCCATCGCCGAGTTTAACGCCGCAATCAAAAAGAAAGACGCCCGCGGCCTGGGCTACTGTGGCGCCGGCGTAAAACACGTCGAAGCGAAACGCCAAACCGGCCCGCAGCGCCTTAACGGGCTCGTCTCTTTCTACACCACCTTCGACTACAACTCCGCGGCGGACTACCTGAAGCGGCGGCTCGAGGAGTGAAAGCGCAGAACAGGGGCGCGAGGCAACGGCCCTTCACCCAGTTTTGCGCCGCCGTCGCCGTGCCAGCGACGGCTAAACAGGTAAGCGGCATGGTCCGCTTGGGGCCTAAAGCTTATTGCAAATCGCCTCGGCCATCTCCTGCGTGCCGACGGCGGTCGGGTCGTCGCGGTGGGGCTTGAGGTCGTAGGTTACATCCTTGCCTTCTTTGATGACCGCCACCACCGCGTCTTCCAGCCGCTCCGCCGCATCGGCTTCGCCCAGGTGCTTGAGCATCAGCATCCCGGACAGGATCAGGGCCGTCGGATTGACCTTGTTCTGCCCCTTGTACTTGGGGGCGCTGCCGTGGGTCGCTTCGAAAACGGCGCCGTCCGGACCGATGTTCGCTCCGGGCGCCACGCCAAGTCCGCCGACGATGCCCGCGCCAAGATCGCTCAAGATGTCCCCGTAGAGGTTCGGCAGCACCATCACGTCGTACAGCTCCGGCTTCTGCACGAGCTGCATGCACATGTTGTCAACAATGCGCTCCTCGAACTCAACATCCGGGTAATCTCTCGCAACCGTCTCGGCCGTCCTCAGCCACAGGCCGTCCGTGTACTTCATGATGTTGGCCTTGTGAATGGCCGTCACTTTTTTGCGGCCTTCCCGCCGGGCGTATTCGAACGCGCAGCGGACGATACGGTCGGTCCCGCTGACGCTGATCGGTTTAATCGAAATGCCCGTTTCGTCGCCGCCGGTCTTGATTTTGCGGTCGCTTTCCAGGCCGTTGATGAACTCGATGAGGCGGCCGGTCTGCTCTTGGCCAGCTTCAAACTCCACCCCGGCGTACAGGTCCTCGGTGTTCTCGCGGACGATGACGAAATCGACGTTCAAATCGCCGAAGAAACTCCGCACGCCCGCGTAGTGCTTGCACGGACGGATACAGGCGAACAACCCCAGCTCCTGCCGCAAAAATACGTTGATGCTGCGAAAGCCCGTGCCGACCGGTGTGGTAATCGGCGCTTTCAGGGCGCACTTGGTGCGGCGGACGCTTTCCATGGTAGCGTCGGGAATGGGCGTGCCGGCCCGCGCCATCACATCGACCCCGGCCTCCTGGACATCCCAGTTGATGGCGACGCCGGTCGCATCGACGCATTTGCGGGCCGCCGCAGCCAGTTCCGGACCGGTGCCGTCGCCGGTGATGAGCGTAACTTCGTGAGCCATGTGCACAACCTCTCTTGGTAAAGGATTTGCCGGTCAGGTTTTCGGGAACGGGAACAATGATAACGGATGGGGCGGCGACGTGGCATGTGGGGCGCCGCCGGCTTTAGCCCTCGGGCTGGTCCTACCCAACGAAGGTTGAAAAGGCTAGATTTGACCCTGGAGGGGACGCCCCAAGATGGGCGGTTTCCCGTTCGGGCGATTAGCTCAGTTGGTTAGAGCGCCGTGTTCACACCGCGGAGGTCACTGGTTCGAATCCAGCATCGCCCAGTTTAAGACTTCGCAAGGACTCGAAGAAACGCCGCAAAACAGCGCAAGAGACGCAAATCCTTTGCCCACGCTGCGGGTCTCGAGGCGATTTCAAACAAGGCCTAGTCGAATTTGCCTCGGGCTTCCTTCCACACGAGTTGTGGGAAGACCGCCGCGTCTTGGGCGTAGCGCTTCGCCAAACGGCCGGGGTCGCCCGAGAGGCGGTGAAGCCATTCCAGCCCGAAGTGTTGCATCCACGCCGGGGCGCGCCTCTTGTGGCCGGCGATAAAGTCGATCGTCGCGCCGACGCAGAGGGCGACCTTGGCCGTAAGCGTCCGGTAGTGGGCGTGAATCCAAAGTTCCTGTTTGGGGGCGCCCAGACCGATAACCAGCACGTCCGGCGTCGCTTCGTTCACGCGGTGGATGATTTTCGTGTTCTCGGTGTCCAATGTCTCAAATCCGAGTGGCGGGCTGAGCGTCCCGACCACTTCCACGTTCTTCCACCGCGCGTGGATGATCTTCGCGGCCCGGCCCGCCACACCCGGCGCCGCGCCGAGGAGAAAGACGCGCAGGGGTCGGGTCTCGAAGCGGTGATGGTTCGCGGCCGCCGTGAAAATTGCGGGCGTTACGTCGGAGCCCGCGACTCGCTGCGGAATCCTTCGCCCCAGCAGCTTGCCAGCCAGGACCACCGGCAATCCATCGGCCAACACCAACGACGCCTCCGCATACGCCCGCCGCAGGGTTTCGTCCCGCTGGAAAAGCACGCAGTGATCGACGTTGGGCGTAACGACGTATCGGGTCTGGGTGAACGGCTCTGCCGCCCAGCCCAATATATGCCGCACCGCTTCCTGCATTGTCACGGGATGAAGTGTGATGCCGAACATGCGGGTTGTGCGGGGCGCAGCGGTGGCGTCGAACATTGGGTAGGCGTTGAACAGCGGGGGCGGCAGAGACAGAGATTCTGCCTCAAGTCTAGCTCACAGGCCGGGACGAGCCGCGCCCCTAGTGCACTGTTCCAGCTTAGATCTCGGGTTCCACTGATTAGCCGCACGGCGCTAGCCGCGGTTTCGTCAGCCGCAAGAACCGGGGCTAGCGCCCTGCGGCTAATTCCCCCAATCCGAATTCTTAGATGTAACAGTGCACTAGCCCTGACCCTTGGTCAGGGAAGACAAGTCGGAATCACGCGACCGCGTTGCGCCTTGTCATGGAGCTGGTCTCTCGCGAAGGCGCCGTGGTGTCGCGAATCCACGTGGGGCTGCGCTTCCCGCAACCCTCCCCGACCACTGGTCGGGGCTATGTGGCGGCCAGCAACGTGTTTTGCAACAGCATGGCGATCGTCAACGGGCCCACGCCGCCGGGGACCGGAGTGATGGCCGATGCGACCACGCTCACGGGTTCGAAATCGACGTCTCCCACCAGCTTATCACCGACGCGGTTGATGCCCACGTCGATGACCACGGCGCCCGGCTTGACCAACTCGGCCGTAACGAACCGGGCCTTGCCGATCGCCGCGATGAGGATGTCGGCCTGGCGGCAGATTTCCGGCAGGTTGACGGTGCGGCTGTGGCAGACGGTGACGGTGGCGTTGACGGCGTCGGCCCCGAGTTTCGACTTCTTCTGCATCAGCATCGCCGCCATCGGCTTGCCGACGATGTCGCTTCGCCCCAGCACCACCACCTGCTTGCCCTGTACGGTGATTTCCGACCGGTGCAACAGTTGCATAATGCCATGCGGCGTACATGGCAGAAACCGCGGCCGGCCCTGCACCATCAGGCCGACATTGTGCGGGTGAAACGCGTCGACGTCCTTGGCGGGGTGGATCGCGTCGAGCACCTGCACGGCGTCGAGATGGTCGGGCAGCGGCATCTGCACCAGGATGCCGTGAACGGCTGCATCTGCGTTGAGCTCGCCGATGAGCCGCATCAGTTCCTCCTGCGGTGTATCGACGGCCAGCCGATGGTCGCGGCTTTCGATCCCCGCTTTCTCGCATGCCTTGTGCTTGTTTCGCACGTAAACGTCGCTCGCCGGATCGTCGCCGACCAGGACGGTGGCCAGACACGGCGAAATGCCGCGCTCTTGTTTGAGTGCTGTTACGGCGGCGGCGGTTTCTTCACGCAGCGTCTTGGCGAGGGCTTTTCCGTCAAGAATTCGGGCGGGCATGGGCAGGTTCGGGGGTTGAGGGGCTAAACAAGCTGGCGCCGCCAAACCTCGGGCACGGCGTCAAAGGCCCGGTTATAGGTCCCGTCGAGCGGGACAGGAACGTACCTTTCGGTGGTGAGGAACACCGGCATCTCCGGCAGCGGCTCGCCAAAGCCCGCCGGTTGGACATACGCCTCGGGCATCTCGCCGGCGACGTACGAGGCGAAGGTGAACGGCTGGTCGGCGGGCAGTTCGAAATACTCGCGATTGAATGCGTTCCAAATCATCGGGTGAATCCCCTGCGGATCGCGGGGCGTGGGCGGGTGGACATCCATCACCAGCAAATGCACACCCTTATTCAAGAACTCCTGCGCCTTTTTCGCAAACTCGTCGAGCTTTTGCTGCCCGTCCTTGTTGCCGGGAGAAACGATCTCGATGACCGCCACGATGCGATGCCCGCTGCGGTGGCGGACCACAATCGACCGCGCTCGCCGGGCATAGACCTCCGCGTCCGCCATGCGGCTATGGATGGAAACTTTCGGCGGGGCGGTCGCCACCGCTAAACCGCCGTTCGTCTCGGGTTCGCCGCGACCAAAATCCGCCTCTTCCTCGGGCCGCTGGAGGGTCAGCACGTCCGGGATGGGACCCTCCGCACGCTGTTCCGACATGGCGTAGTAGCCGTCAGGCAACAATCCACCATTGAGCTCGCGCGCTATCTCATTCGTCCACGCGAGATGGAAGTGGTGAAATATCCCGGAGTCAACGCGTGTCCAGTCGTGCACGGGCATGATGGTATCCGAAGTTCGAGGGATGCGTTTCGATGCCTCCATTCTCCGCCGCGCTATGCGGCCGAGCAACCGGCGTCGACCGTTTGTAGTCTAAACGCAAGCCGAAGGCGCGGCGCGGGGGTGAGGCGAATGCTCATCCGCCCGTCGCCTGCGGCTCGGGGTTAAACGTGTTGCGGTCCCCCGTCGCCTGCGGCTCGGGGTTAAACGAGATTGGGACGCTGCGTCGTGATTGCCCATCTGCCCGTCGCCTGCGGCTCGGGGCTAAACCAGGCGCCGTGTCGCGGCGCCGTGTCGCGGGGCGAACGCCGGCTGCTCTTCTCTTGGCGCCGGCACGCCGCTAAACTCTTTATGCACGGCTTGTTTCCCTATGCTCCACACGAATGCTATGCCCAACCCAAAAAAACCCGCCGAAAAGCCCGTCCCCGCCAGGCCCGCGGCCAAGAAGAAGGACCCCAACGCCCCCAGCGCCGTCGAGGGCATCAAGGAGCGGAGCCGGTATCTCTTGCAGCCGATCAAGGATGAGCTGGGCAACGGCCTGGACCACTTCTCCGAGGACGCCGTGCAGGTGCTCAAGTTCCACGGGTCGTATCAGCAGGATGACCGGGACCTCCGCATGGCGATGCGTCAGCGGGGGGAGAAGGGCAAAGCCTATTCGATGATGATCCGCAACAAGATCCCCGGCGGGCGGATGACCAGCAAGCAGATGCTGGCAGAACTCGACCTGGCGGACGAGCTGGGTGACACGACGATCCGTCTGACCACGCGGCAGTCGATCCAATTCCATCATATCCCCAAGAAGGACCTGCGGGCGCTCATCAAGCGGATCAACGAGATCAAGCTCAGCACGTTGGGGGCCTGCGGCGACATCAACCGCAACGTGATGTGCTGCCCGGCGCCGATCGACGACGAGCCGCATCGGGCCATGCGAACACTGACCGACGAGTTGGCCGTCGCCCTCGCCCCGCGGACCTCCGCCTATTACGAGCTGTGGCTGACCGATGAAACGACGGGCGAGAAGGAGTTGGTTGGCGGTGACATCGACAAGCCGGCCGAGATCGTCGAGCCGCTCTACGGCAAATATTACATGCCGCGAAAGTTCAAGGTGGGCGTGGGCCTGCCGGAGGACAACTGCATCGACATTTACACGCAGGACCTGGGATTTCTCTGTGTGCATGAGCACGGGAAAGTCCTCGGTTACAACGTTATTGTCGGTGGCGGCTTCGGCGTGACGCCCGCCAACAAGAAAACCCACCCGGCGCTGGGCAAAAAACTCTGCTTCTGCACGCCCGAGCAAGCCGTGGATGTGGCCAAAGCGGTGGTCAAAACGCAGCGGGACCACGGCGACCGCTCCGATCGCAAGGTGGCCCGGCTCAAGTACACACTCGAGCGACTCGGCGTCGAGCGATTCAAGACGTTCGTGGAAGAACATTTCGGTGGCCCGCTCCCCGACCCGCACCCGGCCGACGTGCACGGGTTCGACGACCACATCGGCTGGCAAGAACAGGGCGACGGCAAGTGGCTGTTCGGGCTGAATGTCGAGAATGGCCGGATCAAAAACGAAGGCAGTTTCCGGCTCAAGTCGGCCATCCGCCAGGTCTGCCGGGAGATGAAGCCGCCGCTGGCGATCACCACGCATCAAAGCCTGCTCTTCTGCGACATTGCGGAAGCGGACAAGGAAAAGCTGGAACAGGTATTCAAGGATCACGGCGTCCCGCTGCCGGGCGACATCAGCGAGGTCCGCCGCTTCTCGATGGCTTGCGTCGCCTGGCCGACGTGCGGCCTGGCGATCACGGAAGCCGAACGGGCCCTGCCCGGCATCATCACGGAATTGGAAGGCGAGTTGGCCAAGCATGGCATCTCGGAGGAGCGATTCACCGTCCGCATGACCGGCTGCCCCAACGGCTGCGCCCGGCCGTACAACGCCGACGTGGGCATCGTCGGCAAGGGGAAGGACAAGTACACACTGTTTCTCGGCGGTCGTTTGCTCGGCGATCGGCTGAGCTTCATCTACAAGGATCTCGTGCCGCGAGAAGATCTCGTACCGTCGCTCTCGCCGCTGCTCGGCTATTTCAGGGCGGAGCGAACGGCCGGAGAGACGTTCGGCGACTTCTGTGCGAGGAAGGGGAAGGAGGAGTTGCTAGCGTACGCGGAAAGCGGACCGTAAGACCGCCACCCGCGCCATCAAGCCGCCACATCCGGACGAGGACAAGGCGCCAGCCACGAATGGCACTGTCGTTGACGTAACTGCACCACTGTAAACGCTTAAGCAATGCTGTCACGTCATTGCAGGCACTTGGCGCCCAAGACACTGGATCGCAGAAGCCCGGGAAATCCAAAAGCGTTTGGCGAGGCGAAGTGTGCCACCGGATGACAGCAATGACACGCTAGCGATACTTACCCCTTATGTGAACTCAGTTTATGGAAACGACAGTGCCATTCGCGCCAGCTGTCCTGCCTCACCTGAAACTGGAATTTTCCGCTGGTTGGGTTAGTCTCACCTGACAGGAAACCGCCAAGGGCCACCGGATCGAGCAGCTTGAGGCGAAGCTCGCCAACAAGAACGAGGTGAT
>Ga0180438_10003053_pt1 | contig 25966 bp, 18 predicted proteins | sample SS_ome_12_FD_132455 | JGI IMG/M metagenome (GOLD analysis project Ga0180438, IMG submission 132455) | Hypersaline lake sediment archaeal communities from the Salton Sea, California, USA - SS_3_D_2 metaG | ecosystem: Environmental > Aquatic > Non-marine Saline and Alkaline > Hypersaline >... | reverse complement strand
TGTCGAGTGAGATGGGAGTGGCGACCCGGGTGGAAGGGCCGGGGCCGATGGTGCACCTGGCCTTTACGGACGGGGAGCCGATCACGGATTACCGCAGCTTTGTAGAGCACAGCGATATGGAGGTGTGCCATCGCTTCGTCGAGTTGTTGCTCGACGAGGGAGTGCGATTCATCCCCCGGGGCCTGTGTTATCTATCCACCGCGCATACAGAGGAGGACGTCGAGTTCACCTTGCAGGCCGTCAGGTCCGCCCTGCAAAAGCTGTAGAGCACTGGGAAAGGAGTACGAGGCCCTGGATGTTTGATCGCTCCTTTCTTCCCAGTGCACAGCTCGAGTTCGTGGTCGTGTCCGATACGCACTACATGCTGGATCCAGGAACGCGACCGGTGGAATTTGAGTCACGGCGACTCCAGACGGCGCGCGCGGAGCGGGTGCTTCGTCTGATTGCCTCACTGAAGGCCTCATTTGTCGTGCACCTGGGCGATCTGGTGCAAGAGTTTCCTGAGACGGAGAGATTCAGCCAGGCGATGGCCGAGGCGCGGGAGCAACTCGAACGGTGTGGCGTCACCTGCCGGCACGTGGCGGGGAATCATGACGTGGGTGACAAGCCGGATCCCACGATGCCGACAGACTGGGTCACCCCCGAGTCGCTCGCCGCGTACCATGCGCTCTACGGGCGCTCGTGGTACAGCTGGGACCAGGCGGGCGTTCATTGCGTTGTCTTGAACTCCCAGATCATGAACACGACCCTACCCGAGGCAGGCGACCAGCGGCGGTGGTTAGAGTCGGACCTGGCCGCGCACAGGGGGCAGCGCATCTTTGTTTTCTTGCATCTGGCGCCGTTCCTGAAAGATGCGCATGAGCCAGCCCTGGGGCACTATGACAACATCGCTGAACCGGCACGGGCATGGTTGCTCAACCTGCTGCGCCGGCACCAGGTCGAGCTGCTGTTTGCCGGCCACTCTCATTTTGCATTCTTTGACCGCATTGGCGGGACGCGGTACTTTATCGCCGCATCACCCACCTTCACCCGGCCGGGCTTCGGCGAGGCTTTCTCTAGCTGTCCACCCGCCGAGCGCGGACGGAACGATGCCGGCAAGCTCGGCTTCTATCTGGTTCGCGTTCAGGATGGCGGGGTGAGTGTTCATTTTATCAGGACCTACGGCCGCACCTCCCTGGGGGATGGCGCACCGCGGGGGCGGCACGTCATCACCCGCACCTCTCGCGACCTGCCAGGTTCGCCGCTAGGGGTTCTTCTGCACCATCCGTTGGGACAGGCTGCCGAGGTGCCTATCGCCTGGCCGTCGGTCATCCGCCAGCGGGTGCGCAACGACTATCCCTTGCTGGCGTGTACGGAACTCGGCCTGCGGCACCTTCGTGTCCCTGCTTCTGACCTGGACGACCGCCTGCAACGCAGACGGCTGGCAGTCCTCAGAGACGAAGGTGTACAGATCACCGCCGCCTGGCTGTGGTCTGACCGGCTCGATCTGGCCGGTGCAGTGGCGCGACATCGGTACGAGCTGGACGGCGTAGAACTTCAGCTACTGGGAACACCCTGGCCGGAGGAAGAGTGCCTGCGACAGGTTCGCCGATGTAGGGATGAGCTAGGGGTACCGGTCACCCTTTCGACAGCCATTCCCAGGGAATGCGTCCCCGGCAAGCAGCACAGTCGCACACGGTGCGGCTATCGCCTGCCGGAGCTGGTTGAGTTGAACCGTCGCCTGTCCGAGAATAGGCTTGAGGTAGACTGTGTGCTTTGCCGGGTGGATCCAAACGCCAACCCCTGGGAGTCGATTCAAGGGGGGCTTGAAACGGGGCCGCTGAGCCACGTGAGGGCGCTGGACTGGATTGTTGGGCTTCCGACGACGGATGAGGCGAGCCAGGTTGTCCGGGCCGCTGAGGCCACGTTCGCCGCGGCGCTGCTTCCGGGATCGCGCCTCTTCCTGGAGCCATTGGTCGACCTGGATCGCACCATGGATGTGTCCTACGGACTGCTGGATCGCTTGTGCAATCCGCGGCGGGCATTCCACGTTGTGCGCTGCTTGAATACCATCCTCTTTGGCTCGCCCGAGACATGGCGCCCGGCGACGGCTCCGGCGCTGGACGGTGCGCGGATCTTGGGACTTATCGGGCCGGCCACCGCTGCCTGGCTGCTCCTGCCACTGCCGCCCAGAGGAAGGCTGTCGCTCGATCTGCGGAAACTCGGGGGCTTTGGGGCAGGCGCCCGTGAGGTACGGTGCTTTCATCTGGAAAGAGGGACGAGTGAATCCCTCGCTCTGACGGGAGATCGGACACCGTTCGAGTTTGGTTTTGACGAGGCAATTTTTCTCATGTTGTAACGGTACGACGAACCTTCGCCTCAAGCAAGTGGACGCCCCAGCTTGCTGAGGAGAACACAGCAAGCCACGACGTCCAAGAATCTTGTGCCCAGGAAAGGGGCATCTTTTGACATCCACATCTATATGAAGGGAGAAACATGAAAACGTCTGTCATTCAGAAACTTGAAAGCATTGTGGGTACAGAGAACCTCTTGACAGCGAAAGAAGATTGTTTTCTCTACTCCTACGATGCCAGCTTTCCCGAATTCCAACCGGACGTTGTGGTATTGCCCCGTACCACGGAAGCGGTCTCCGGCGTGATGGCCCTGGCTTCAGAGGAAAGGGTGCCGGTCGTGCCTCGTGGCGCCGGGACAGGCCTGAGTGGTGGTTCGGTGCCTGCGCAAGGAGGCATCGTTCTCTCTCTGACCAAGATGAACCGTATCCTCGACCTAGACGCCGACAACCTGGTGTCCCAGGTGGAGCCAGGACTGGTTAACGCCCACCTTCAGGCAGCCGTGGCCCCCTATGGCCTGTTCTTCCCTCCCGACCCGGCCAGTATGAAGGTGTGCACGCTGGGGGGCAATGTGGTAGAAGATGCTGGAGGCCCCAAGTGCTTCAAGTATGGTGTGACGAAAAACTATATCCTTGGCCTGGAGGTCGTGCTGCCTGAGGGGGAGGTGATCGACACGGGGGGCTGTGTCATCAAGAACACCACCGGCTACGATCTCACCCGCCTGTTCATCGGTTCTGAAGGGACGCTTGGGGTCGTCACCAAGATCATTCTGCGGCTGTTGCCGGTGCCGGAAGGCAAACGGACGATGCTGGCCCTCTTTGATTCGCTCAATGCAGCCAGCAGGGCCGTGGGTGCCATCGTTGGCGTCGGCATCATCCCCTCCGCGCTGGAGATGATGGATAATCTTCTCATCCGGGCCGCCGAAGACTTTGTCCATGTCGGGCTGCCGACGGATGCGGCGGCCATGCTCCTCATCGAGGTGGACGGAGCCGAGGCGGGGCTGGACCCGCAGGTGAAGGCCATCGAGCAGGTATGCCGCGAGGCGGGGGTACGGGATTGGAAGGTGGCGACCTCAGCCAGCGAGGTGGATAGCCTGTGGCTGGCCCGGCGTACCGTCATCGGCGCGGCCGGCAGAGTTCGTCCCTCCCTGGTGCTCCAGGACGTCACCGTTCCCCGCAACCTCTTGCCAGATATGGTCGCCAGGGTTGTCGAAATTTCAGAGAAATATGACCTGCCCATCGGTGTTCTGGCCCATGCGGGCGACGGCAATCTCCACCCCCTCATTCTGTTCGACGGGCGCAACGCCGAAGAGATGAAGCGGGTCAAGGACGCGGAGAAAGAGATATTCGCCACAGCGCTCGAGTTGGACGGCACGCTGACCGGCGAACACGGCGTTGGCTTGACCAAAATGAAGTACCTCTCCTGGCAGTTGAAACCCCGAGAAGTGGAGATCAACAGGGAGCTTAAGGCGCTTTTCGACCCACAGAACATCCTGAACCCAGGCAAGATCTTTGCCTGAACTCACTAACCCTTAGGGTCTTGGAGGAGTATCGAAGGTGACTGATCAAACCTTGAAGCTCGAAGAAGCATTGTATCGCTGCAACAAGTGCGGTTTCTGCCAGGCGACCTGTCCTTTTTATCAGTCGACTCAAGAGGAATGGACGGTCGCTCGGGGACGGCTTCGGCTGATGAAGGCGGTGATGGAGGACGCACTGCCTGTGTCTGATAGGTATATCCGAGGGATTTTTCAATGTTTTACGTGTGGGGCCTGCTCCGCCACCTGTCCCAGCGGCCTCCAGGTGGATGAAATGCTTTTGGAAGGCAGGCGGGACACGGTCTTGAAAGGACTCCTTCCCGAATCGCTGGCCCGTCTCGGACAGACGATTACCACGACGGGCAACCTGACCGGGGAGGCAAGCGACGTCCGCCTTTCCTGGGCCCAGAATCTAGAATTCACCCCTCCCCAGAGGGGCAACCATGAGGTGATCTATTTTGCCGGCTGCGTGTCTTCTTTGTATCCCCAGGCCTACGGGCTGCCCCAGAGTATGGTCAGGCTGCTGGAAAGGACTGAAGTTGACTATGCCATCCTGGGAGGGGACGAGGTCTGCTGTGGCTATCCCCTCTTTATCAGTGGGCAGGAGGACGAGGCCCGAGAGATGGCCAAGGCCAATGTGGGGCAAGTCCGGGAGGCGGGCGCCACACGCTTGATCGTCACCTGCCCCTCCTGTTACCGCGCGTGGCGGGAGTTCTATCCGCAGTTGCTAGGCGAGGACCCGGGTGTAGAGGTCGTTCACGCCACCCAGTGGTTGATGGACGCCGGGCTGTCCCTGAAGCCCCTCGAGAAAAAGGTGACCTATCACGATCCTTGTGACCTGGGGCGGGGAAGCGGCATCTATGACCCTCCCCGGGAGTTCCTGTCGCGCATAGAAGGCCTGGAGTTGGTCGAGATGCCGTACGCCAGAGCCGAGGCGATGTGCTGCGGCGGGGGAGGGAACATGGAGAGCCTGGATCCCCCGGCTAGCCAGTCGGTGATCCAGATGAGGATGAAACAGGCGTCTGGCACAGGGGCCGACTGGGTGGTCACCGCCTGCCCGCAGTGCAAACGCACGCTGGCCAGCGCCCGGGCGAAGGACATCTGCATGCCCGTGGTAGACATCGTTCAACTCGCCTGGCGTTCGGTTTCCGGGACCTGATGAAGCTTCCTGCATACGTATGTTGGCAAACACAGGCAGCTAGGAAAGGACAAATCATGCGTATCGGCATTGCACAGATCGCTTCGGAAACGAGCACCTTCAATCCCGTTCTAACGGATATGGCGGCCATTCGGGCCAGGGGTGTTGCCCGTGGTCAGGGAGTCCTTCAGCCCGCGGACTGGGCGGACTATATCCGTGGATACCTCGAGGTGGTGGGAGACGAGGAACTGGTGGGCATCACGCGCGCCGTCGCCGACGTGGGCGGGTCTCTGACCGAGGAAGCGATGAACACCGTCCTGGAATGGTTCACCGAGGACTTACGGAAAGCGCTTCCCCTGGATGGGTTACTGCTCAGCCTGCATGGGGCTTTTGCCGGCGTGGCCGATTCAGACGTGGAGGGATTGGTTCTTCAACGCGCCCGGGAGATCGTGGGACCTGACGTGATCATCGGTGCCTCGATGGACCTTCACGCCAACATGACCCGGCGCAAGGTCGAGAACGCCGACCTGATCCGTGGGCAGCACACCCACCCTCACGTGGATAGTCAAGAGACTGGCCGGAGGGTGGCCGAGATGCTCGCTGCCGCCCTGCGAGGGGAGGCCAGACCGGTCATGAGTGCGGTCAAGATGCCCATGATCACCCCCGCCGAGACCCAACTGACGTACGAATATCCTATGAAGGAGCTCATGGCAGCGACCCGACGCCAGGAGGAGGATGAGCGCGTTCTCTCTTCGTCTATCTTTGCCGTGCAGCCGTGGATGGATATCCCAGAGATGGGGTGGTGCAGTGTGGTGGTGACCGATGGCGACCGGGCGCTGGCCGATCGATTGGCCAGAGAATTGGCAGAGGTGGCCTGGCGCCAGCGAGACGACTATATCCAGCCCTGTCCCACGCACGTGGAGGCGCTGGATGAGGCCTTTTCGACCGACGTTCGACCGGTCGTTATCTCCGACCTGGCCGATCTGGGCGGTGGAGGCACGGGGGACTCTACCTGGTACTTGAAGGAACTCCTGGCACGCAGCCCGCAGGAGCCATGCTACCTGACGATGGTGGACCCTGAATCGGCCTGGGAGATGATCGAGGCAGGCGAGGGGGCCGAGGTGACGCTCATGCTCGGTGGGAAGCAAGACAACATCTACTCCACGCCTGTTGAGGTGACCGGCGTCGTGCAGCGGGTGTTCCCTCCCTCGGCCGGGCGAGCGCTGCCGCAGAGCATGGGGCCGGTGGCCGTTCTGCGGGTGGGGAATATCTATGTCGTCGTTTCGGAGCGCAAGGGGTGGGGACACAACCCGAGCATCTATTCGGGCGCGGGGCTGGATCCGGAGATGGCAAAGATCTTTATTGCCAAGTCGGTCGTGGACTGGCGGGAAGGCTACAAGGGAGTGGCGAAGCGCTTCCTGCTGGGAGAAGCGCCGGGGCTGTCCCCTTCTAACCTGCGGTCGCTGGAATGGAAGAACGTGCCCCGGCCTATCTTTCCCCTGGACGACGTAGTGTCCTGGGACAGCGCACAGGCTCCCGTGTATAGAAGCCGCTCGACATCAGAGTGAATGCCGGCTGCCCCGGCCCTGTGGATCGAGTTCTGCCGCAGATGGAGCCACGGATGAGGCCAGGATCCTGCCGGAGGACGTCGCCGATCTGGCCCTCTTTTTGGCCTCATGGGAGGCCGAGCAGATCAGCGGTGGGGCTATCACCGTCGAGAGGTAGATGCGCTCTGACAAGAGACCGGAATGGGATCGCCAGGGACTGGCCAGTCTTGGACAGCGGTGTCCCGGTAGCTTTCTGTGCGAGTACAGCAGCAAGGAGGACATGATGGCGGAAAAAGTCAACACGGCAGTCATTGGCCTGGGAATGTTCGGCGCTCTGCAGGCGCGGATCTATGCCGAGAGTCCCCTGGCCGAACTGAAGGCCGTGGTCAGTCGCACCCCGGAGCGGGCGCGAGAGATCGGCGAGCGATTCGGCGCCAGGTGGTACACCGACTATCGGGAGATGCTGGCCAAGGAGAAGGATGTCCACGCCGTCTCCATCGTGAATCGGGACGCGGAGCACAAGGCGCCAGCCATCGCCTGCGCCCAGGCGGGGAAGGATATCTTTTTGGAGAAGCCGATGGCGCCGACGGTGGAGGAGGCCGACGAGATCATCGCCGCGGTGGACAAGGCGGGGGTGCGGATGATGGTCGATTTTATCCTGCACTTCGATCCGGCCTACGTGGCGGCGCATGAACGGATACGGGCCGGGGAGATCGGCGAGGTGACGACCATGTTCGCCCGTCGCAACGGGACCAGGAATGGGGGATACCCGGGACAGCCCCAGCCGTATGGCCAGTGGTCAGACATCCTCATCTCCACCGGCATCCACGAACTCGAGGCCATGACGTGGTATGCCGGTTCCAGGGTGAAGCACGTCTATGGCGAGTCCGTGACGCGGCTGCGCACGGATTGGCTGGGGGACGATGCCTACATGGCCCTTCTCAGGTTCGACAATGGCGCCATTGGCAGCCTGGAATCGAGCCGTATCCTGCCGCCCACCGACCCGGCAAGGTTGAGCTCTCGGTTCGACATCGTGGGCACCAAGGGTTGCATCTACATCGAGAACGTGAACAAGACGCTGTTGATCTGCACAGATGAGCGGTGCTATCATCCTGACCTGTCCTACTGGCCCATCATGCGGGACCAGGCCGTCGGCGACCTGCGAGAGTCGATGACCCATTTTCTGACCTGCCTGCTGGAGGACAAGGAACCCAGCGTGGGCGCCAGGGAGGGACGCCTGGCCGTGCAGTTGGTGCGGGCGATTCAAGAATCGTGCCGCACGGGGGAGGCCGTCGAGGTAATCTAGGTCTATCGTGCGGCTCCGCAAGGGCCCACTGGCGCAGGCGTTGCGCGGGATGGAGGCTTGATCGGTGTCGGGAAGCAGAAGGTTTTCTGAGTCTTTCCGAGAGCACTGGGCAGGGAAAGGAGGTGATGCTGAACCACCGAAGAGGTAATGGGCAGCGCCATGGCTGCCGGAGACGAATATCTCGGACACCATGGCAGCGCGAATTTCAAAAGTGCTAGCGTGTCATGTAATAGGAGGTGAAAAATGACTCGCAACAAGTGGTTCCGTCTCTTGGGCCTAATCATGGCCCTGGGTATGTTGGCCGGATGTGCCACGCCGACCCCTGAAGTGATCGAAAAAGTCGTCACCAAGGAGGTCGAAAAGGTCGTCACCGAAATCGTCGAGGTCGAAAAGGAGGTGACCAAGATCGTCGCCGGGACGCCGGTCGTCGAGAAGGTCGTCGAGACCAAGGTTGTGGAAAAGGTCGTCACCGCCACCCCAGAGCCTGCGGCTGAGCCCACAGAGAGGGAGCGGACGCTCATCATGTCCTATCCCTTTGAGCCGAGCCAGATCGACCCCCATGCCTACTTTGAAGCCGAGATCAACATCCCCTACAACGCCGTTTACGAATCCCTCTTTAACATGTGGGGACCGGACGGCGAATTCACCCCTCACCTGGCAGAGTCGTTCGAGTACTCGGACGATGGCCTGACGCTGACCTTCAAACTCCGGCAGGGGGTCAAATTCCACACCGGCGAGGATTTCAATGCCGAGGTGGCCAAGTGGAACTTTGATCGCATCATGGGCATGAACCTCAGCCCCGCCGGCAACCTCGTCCGCTACATTGATTCGGTCGAAGCGGTAGACGACTACACCCTTGCCCTCCACTTGCAGAATCCCACCCCAGGTTACCACAAGCTATTCGCGGGCAACTGGGCGATGAAATTCGTCTGCCCCGCGGCGGTCGAAGAGCACAAGACGGACGATGACCCCTGGGCGCACGAGTGGTTCAAGGATCACATGTGCGGCACTGGCCCCTACCAGTTCGTTTCTTACGAGCACGGCCAGCAACTGGTCATCGAAAAGTTCGACGACTACTGGGGAGCCTGGGAAGACCCACACTTTGACAAGATGATCGAGCGGATCATCCCCGAATCCTCGACCCAGCGCATGCTGCTGACGAGGGAGGAGATCGATCTGACCTGCATGCCTCTCGAACTGGAGGACATCAAGGCCCTCCAGCAAGAGAAGGGTATCACCTGCAAGTCAGACCCCACCGTTTTGATCTTCATCATCAGCGTCAAGGCCACAGACGCCGGGGAAACGGGCCCCATCATGTCAAACGTCAAGGTCAGGCAGGCCCTGGCCCACGCTTTCAACTATGACGCGGTCATCGAGAACATCATGGGCATCAAGGGCAGCCGGATCTCCGACATGCTCTTCACTCCAGGCATGGAGGGGTATGACCCTGACCACTTTGTCTACACCTATGATATGGAGAAGGCCAAGGAGCTTTTGGCCGAGGCCGGTTATCCCGACGGCGGTTTTGAGCTGGAGCTGATGTGGCTCGAGGGCTTCCCCGACTACCCGCGCATCGCCGAGATGTACCAGGCCGACCTGGCCAAACTGGGCATCACCCTGAAAGTCTTTGGGGCGCCGCCTGCTACCTTCCTGGATCGCATCGCCGACCCAGCGACCACCCCGGATCTGGTCCTCCGACCTCGGGCACCTGCGACGATAACCTGGCTGTGGATCGAGGGTTGGACCAAGGTGAGATTCCCGCCTGGCGGCCTGAACGAAGGCTACTACACCAATGAAAGGTTCGAGGAACTGTACCAGGCGTCAACCAAGGAAATGGACGACGTCAAGCGGGAGGAAATGATCAGGGAGGCTGCGGCCATCGCCTCTGAGGAGGTGCCGGTCATCTGGATCGCGGCTGTCAACGATGTCATGTGCTTCTCTGACTCGCTCGCTGGCTTTGTCCACAGTCCGTGGTACATGTACACCTACTGGCCCTACAACCTCTATCGCGAGTAGGCTGAGGCCAAGCCAAGTCCTTGCTCTCCCAGGGCCATGCCCTGGGAGAGCAGGAAATTCTCAAGGAGTTGCAATGCGCTTGCAATATATCGTTCAGCGCTTGATGTGGATGATCGTCTCTCTCATCGGTATCTCTCTCATCACGTTTGTCGTATCGCATATCGTGCCCGCTGACCCCATCCGTGCCGTGGCCGGCATGGAAGCCTTGGGGGAGCAGGTAGAGGTGCTGAGACAAAAGTACGGCCTGGACAAGCCCCTGCCCGAACAGTACTGGCGGTGGTTGGTGAACCTGGCTCAGGGCGACCTGGGGCTGTCCATACGCACTGGCCAGCCGGTGACGGAGGACCTGGGCCGCTATGCGCCAGCCACCGCGGAACTGGCCCTGTCTGCGATGTTTCTGGTCGCTATCGTGGGATTGCCTCTGGGCGTCATCTCTGCGCTCAACAAGGATGGGCCCCTGGATCATCTCAGCCGTATTGTCGCCCTGAGTGGCGTTTCGATGCCCATCTTTTGGGTGGGTCTCTTGTTACAAATCGTGTTCTTTGCCCGTCTGGGCGTGTTACCTGCCGATGGCCGCATAGACATCATGATCAGCCCTCCGCCCCGCGTGACGGGCTTTTACACGCTGGACAGCCTGCTGTCTGGTGATATGCAGGCCTTCAAGAGCGTCGTGCAGCATCTCATCTTGCCTGCGGCCAACCTGGCCTTCGGCTCCCTGGCTGTATTGACCAGGATGGTGCGTTCCAGCATGCTCGACGTCCTGGGTGAGGATTACGTGCGCACGGCCCGGGCCAAGGGGCTCAAAGAGCGACGGGTGATCCTCCTCCATGCCCTGAGAAACGCCCTCATCCCCACCACGACCACCATGGCCTTGCAGATGGGTGCCCTCATGGGCGGGGTCTTTTTGGTGGAATTGATGTTCTCCTGGCCGGGCCTGGGGTTCTATGCCATGCGGTCCATCACCCTGATAGACTTCCCTTCCATCATGGGGGTGGCGATATTGATGACCACCATCTATGCCATCTTTAACCTGTTGGCCGATCTGCTGTACGGTTTACTCGATCCCCGCATCTCCGTGGAAGGGGGGGCGGAATAGGCATGGGCGCAAAGAGAAAAGGGAAAGCCGTCGGCAGCGCAGACCTTTTTCCGGAGGTGCAATACGCCCAACGAGGCTTGTGGCAAAATATGTTGCGCAACCTGCGGCGCAATCCCCTGGCCATCGCCGGCCTGGTTCTGGTATTGATCGTCCTTTCGTTGGCCATTCTGGCCCCTTGGGTAGCGCCTCGCGACCCCTTGGAGGTGGATCTGCCGAACAAGCTCTTGCCTCCCGGGGGGGAGTACCTTCTGGGCACCGATGATATGGGCCGGGATCTGCTCTCGCGGTGTATTTTCGGCTTCCGTATTTCGGTGCGAACCGCGGTCAGTGTGCTTTCCCTGGCCTGCTCTGTCGGCATCATCATCGGGGGGACGGCCGGCTATGTCGGAGGGAGGTTGGATAACCTGCTCATGCGTCTGACCGACATGTTCCTTGCCTTCCCAGGGTACATATTGGCCCTGGCCATCGCCGGGGCTCTGGGGCCCAGCCTGACCAACGCGATTGTCTCTGTGGCAACCGTGTGGTGGCCGTGGTATGCCCGGTTGATGCGAGGCCAGGTCCTGTCGGTCAAGCAGAATCTCTACATAGACGCAGCAAGGAATATTGGCGCCAGTGATGCGCGCATCGTCCTGCGTCACATACTGCCCAATTGCATCACACCCCTCCTGGTTTTGGCGACGATGGATTTTGGCATTGTCATCCTGGTGATGGCCAACCTCAGTTTTCTGGGGTTGGGTGCCCAGCCTCCCGAGCCGGAACTGGGCTACATGATCGCCCGGGGCCGTCTCTACTTTATGAACCAATGGTGGGTGGCGACCGTGCCGGGAGTTGCCATATTCCTGATGGCTCTGGGCACAAACCTGATGGGCGATGCATGGCGGGACATCCTTGACCCGCGAACCCAGAGCCGGTAGGCAGGACCCGGTGGAATCATACGCTTCGTTCGCCGAAGGTCTCTGGCCGAGTCGGGAGGGGCTCATTCAGAGACCTTTGCCCAATCCAATATTGCCGAGACCAACGAGGGGGGGAAGCCGACATAATCTCTCTGATTCTATAGGAGGAAGGATGGAAAGGGAAGATCGGGCACAAGCGGTGCTGAGCTATCTGGAGGCCCGCCGGGAGGAGATGATAGATTTCGCCTGTCAACTCGTCGCCACCCCCAGCATCAACCCGCCGGGGGATGAGCGGGCGGTGACGGAGGCCGCCCTGGCAAAGATGAAGGAGTTGGGTCTGGAAGGGGCGGAGGTTCTGGCCAAAACGCCGGAACGCCCTAACGTCATCTATCGCCAACGCGGCAAGAGCGGGTCGCCACGGCTCATCTTCAACGGCCATACCGATACCAAGCCGGTGGGGGAGGAAGACCGCAAGTTGTGGCACACCGATCCTCTGACGCCGACGATCGTGGATGGCAAGCTGTACGGTCTTGGGTCCGCGGATATGAAGGGCGGAATCGCTGCCATGGTGTATGCCACGGCTGCGCTTCGTGCCTTGGCCGATCCGCCGGAGGGCGATCTGCTGCTCATCCTGGTGGCCAACGAAGAGGCTGCGGGAGAGTTCGGCGCCAATTGGTTGGTCAAGCATCATGATATCCAGGCCGATTTCTGTCTCGTCGCCGAACCGTGTGGCATCAAGGAAGAGCTTGAGAGTCTGCCCGTGTGTGCGCGCAACACGGTTATTTTCAAGACCAAGGTCTATGGCACGCAGATGCACAGCAGCATTTCCGACCAGTTTCCTTCGGTCAACGCCAGCGTCAAGATGGGCTGGGTCCTGTGGCGGATGGCGAGGGACCTTAAGCTCCATTATGATCCTCACCCCTACTATCCCCAGGGGCCTACGGTTAACCTGGGCGATTTCGTCAAAGGTGGGATCTATTACGGCGTCTATCCTGGCTATGCTGAATTCGGCAGTGATATCCGCATCATTCCCGGGATGACACGTGACGGTGTAAAGCAGGACCTGGAGGAGTTTATGGAGGGGCTGTGCCGGGAGGACCCGGAGTTGAAGGTGGAACTCGAGTTCGCCGGAGAAGGCAGAAAGCAGGATTGGAAGTGGCTGCGCGGAGATGAGCCTTTCGTGGGCATGATGCGGCGGGCCGGCGAGCGCATCCTGGGGCGACGGCTCCCCCTGGGTGGGTTCCCGGCCTTCACCGATGCCTATTGGTTCCACACCTACGCGGGCATACCGGCTATCCCTGCCTTTGGGCCCGGTCTGTTGCCCCTGGCCCATGGGCCCAACGAGTATGCCTCCACGGAGGGCATCATTCAGTCGAGCAAGATATACGCCCTGGCGGCTTTGGAGTATCTCGATTCGGAATCGGGCGAAGAAGCGACGTGACCCTGACTTTGTTCGCCGGGGGTCTCTGACCGAGGCGTCAGGGACTCGGTCAGGAGACCTGCGCCCAACCTTTGTTCGCCGAGGGTCTCTGACCGAGGCGTTAAGGGCCTGGTCAGGAGACCTGCGCCCAACCTTTGTTCGCCGGGGGTCTCTGACCGAGGCGTCAGAGCAGACAATAAGAAGGGAGAATAGGGGAAATGTCTTTAGAAGAGTACGTTTTAGATTTCTTGGGTGCACATGAGGGCACGTTCACCAGTCTGGCAAAGGATATCTGGGCTAATCCTGAGCTGGGGCTGCAGGAATTTCGCTCATCCAAACTGCTTGCCGATGAGCTGGAGAAAGCTGGCTTCGCCGTCAGCATGGGCGTTGGCCAGATGCCGACCGCCTTTGTGGCGTCGTGGGGGGAGGGGAACCCGATCATCGGCATCCTGGGTGAGTATGATGCTTTGCCTAGCCTCTCGCAGAGCGTATCGGCCACCCGAGAACCGATACAGGAAGGCAAGCCGGGGCATGGCTGCGGGCACAACCTCTTTGGGGTGGCAGCGCTCGGCGCTGTGCTCGCCGTCAAAGAGGCCATGGAGAGAGCCAAGATCAAGGGAACCATTCGCTACTATGGTTGCCCGGCTGAAGAGACGCTTGTGGGCAAGGTCTTTATGGCGAGGGCTGGGGTCTTTGACGATCTGGACGCAGCCATCACCTGGCATCCGGGCTATGTGAATTCTGTGAGGAGCTCCTCGTCCACCGCGATGAATTCTTTCAAGGTGAATTTCCATGGCGTCGCCGCGCACGCTGGCTCAACGCCGGAGGCGGGGCGCAGCGCATTGGATGGCGTGCAACTGATGGACGTCGGGGTGAACTATATGCGCGAGCATATCATTCAGGACGCCCGCGTCCATTGCGTGATCACCGAGGGGGGCAAAGCGCCGAACGTCGTCCCGCCCTATGCCCAGGTGTGGTACTATGTCCGTGCCCCGAACAGAGAACAGGTTGACCAGATCTATTCCTGGGTGCTCGACATCGCCAAGGGGGCGGCCCTGATGACCGGCACGACGCACGACGTTGATTTCTTGACCGGATGCCACAACACGTTGCCCAACGAAACCATCGGCGATGTCCTGCAGGAAAAGTTGAAGAAGGTTGGCCCGCCCAGGTTCACCGAGGAAGAGAAGGCATTGGCCAGGCAGTTGCAGGAGACGTTCCCGCCCGGTGCGATAGAGAAGAGCCTGAAGCGCTTTGGGATGACGAGAGAAGAGATGGGCGATCCGCTGTGCGAGGCGATCACCGAACCGCATGGCAAGGGAGAGGTGATGGGAGGCTCCACGGATGTGGGCGACGTGAGCTATATCACCCCGACGGCACAGATCAGCACGTGTTGCCAGGCGCTTGGGACGCCGGGGCACAGTTGGCAATTCGTCGTCACGTCTGGTTCGAGCATCGGTGCCAAAGGCATGATGCTCGCTGCCAAGGCGATGGCCCTTGCTGCTCTGGACCTTGAGACCAAGCCGGACGTGCTGAAGGCGGCTCGTGCTGAGTTTGAGAAAAGGACCGAAGGCAAAAAGTATGTGTCACCGCTTCCTGAGGAGGTCGTTCCCAACGAGGGACACCTTCACCAATAAAGCTCACGCCTGGCGGCGCGCTGTCAGGCGCTATGAGATAAGCAGATAGGAAAGGAAGCGAACTGATGCACAAGTTGGAAGAGCGGGTGCTGGCAGAGATCGAGCGTCGTGAGGAGACCATGCTCTCTTTTCTGCAGGCTTTGGTGCGCCAGCCGAGCACGCTCGGCAATGAGATGGGCGCCCAGCAAATCGTCTATCGCAAGCTAAGATCTCTTGGACTGCCGGCTGAGTTGTGGGAACCCGGATTGGATCTGCTGCGCACCCATCCGGCCTTTGCGCCGGTGGAGTGGAGCTACGAGGGGCGCCCCAACGTCACCGCCGTTTACAAGGCCCGGAGCGGCGGGGGTCGATCTTTGGTTCTGAACGGTCATATCGACGTCGTCAGCCCAGAGCCATTGTGGGGCTGGACTCACGATCCTTGGGGCGCCGAGATCGTGGGCCGGCGCCTGTATGGCCGTGGCGCAGGGGACATGAAGGGTGGTATTGCCATGGCGGTCCTTGCCTTGGAAGCAATCATCGCTGCCGACGTCGGTCTGCATGGCGACGTCTTTGTGGAGACCGTCTTGGAAGAGGAGTGCTGTGGCAACGGCACCCTTGCCTGTCGCCTGTGTGGCTACAGCGCTGGCGCCGACGCGGCTATCATTACCGAGCCCTGTGCCCTCAGCGCCAATGTGGCCGACATGGGCGTGATGTGGTTCCGGGTTCGGGTGCGAGGCAGCTCAGGCCACGTTGGGAGGGCTCACGAAGCGAACAATGCCATTGAGAAATGCTTTCCCTTGATCCTGGCCCTGCGGGACCTGGAGAGGGAGATGAACCAGCAGATCAGCCATCCTGCCTATACCGAGCATGAGCACCCTGTCAACCTCAATGTAGGCACTATCAAAGGGGGTGACTGGCCCTCGTCAGTGCCTGCAGAGTGTGCCTTTGTCTGCCGTCTGTCCTTCGAGCCAGGTGTGCCGTACAAGGATGTTCGCCAGCGTGTCAAAGTGCGCATTATGCAGGCGGCGCAAAAGGACCCCTGGCTGAGGCAAACCCCGCCCCGGGTTGAATACTATGGTTTTCAAGCCGATGGCTCGGTCATTGACAAGGATGCCGAGTTGCTGCAAGTGCTGGGTAGCTCACACCGCAAAGTGGCCGGTGAAGAGATGCGCTGCAGCGTCAGCACAGCCTTGACCGACATGCGCTACTTTAATCTTTACACAGATATCCCTGCCACCTCCTACGGGCCTGTCGGTGCCAATATTCACAACGTTGACGAATACGTGGAGCTGGACAGCATTGTCACGGGCGCAAAGACTCTGGCTCTCTTTATGCTGGACTGGTGTGGATACGCCGGCCAGGACTGAAACGGAAATACGATCAAATTTGGACGGTAACTCTGATGATGTACATACGGACAGGGAGGCTCGCATGGTTAACATGGAACAGCATGAGAAGCTAGTAGATTCAATCAGCAGACTGCCCCGTATCAAACTGGCCCATCTACCTACGCCATTGGAAGAGGTCCCGCGGCTTTCCCGGGCTCTGGGAGGCCCGCGCATCTTCTTCAAGCGAGATGACCTTACGGGTATGCCACTGAGTGGCAACAAGACACGCATGTTCGAGTTCAGCCTGGCCAAAGCGATCGAGGAGGGGGCAGAAGTCGTCGTGCAAAGTAACGCTGTCCAGTCAAACTACAGCCGGCAACTCGCGGTAGCTTGTGCCAAGTTGGGGCTGGAGGCGCATCTGGTTCTGCGTAAGGCGCGAGGAGACAAGGAGCTGTCGGTTCAAGGTAATCTTCTCCTGGATCTGCTGGCTGGCGCAAAGGTTGAGCTCGTGGATGCCGATGTGTCTGAGCAACGACGGCTAAAGATGAAAAAGGCGGACGAGCTAAGAAAGGCTGGGCGCAAGGTTTATGTGGCCAGAGGAACGGATCGTGACACCGCGGTTGAAGCTGTGGCCTACGTAGAATGTGCCCTTGAGCTGTATGAGCAATTGGAGAAGCTAGAAATTGAATCGGATTATCTATTTCTCTCTGCTCATGATACCACTCAAGCAGGGCTTCTTGTGGGGACCAAGTATTTGGGCATTAACACGCAGATCGTGGGTACAAATATGTTCAACCACGATTCGGTGCCACTGATTGCTAAAGTGGTGAACGACATCATCGAGCTGCTTGGGCTCGATTTGACGATCAGATCAGACGAGGTCATCAACACGACGGATTACGTGGGGGAAGGATACGGCATACCCACTCCAGAGGGCCTGGAGGCGATAAAACTCGTCGCTCGTACGGAGGGGATCTGCCTTGATCCGGTGTATACCGGAAAGGCCATGGCCGGCCTCATTGACTATGTGCGTCAGGGAAAGGTAAAAGAAAACCAGACCGTTGTGTTCTTGCATACTGGCGGATTCCCATCTCTGTTTGCCTACAACGAGGAACTTGAAGCCGTTCTAGATACGAAAAGTCTGTAATCTGCTGCTGAGGTGAGACAAGCCTGGGCGTCGAGACTTGTGGGGTTCTCGATCAAGAGTGGCAAGGAGGAATGTGATGAAGCTGACGGATAGGGTGTACCTGGTCGGCAGCGGCGCCTGGGGTTTCGGCCTCAGCGATGACCACGACTGCCACGTCTATTTGTTGGATGGGGGCAGTGAGGCGGCGCTCATTGACGCGGGGGGCGGGAGAGACGTCTCCTCCATCCTCAAGATCATTGAGGACGATGGCGTTCCTCTGGATCGAATTCGCTACCTTCTGTTGACCCATGGACATGGTGATCACGCCGCTGGCGCGGCAGAGTTAAGGGAGAGGTTGGGCCTGCAGGTGCTGATCGCCTGCAAAGTGGCCGAGTTCCTGCGGCAAGGGGATGAGAGGGGCATCTCTCTGGACGTGGCCAAGCAGGCCGGTGTCTATCCTCCGGATTTCTGCTTCCGCGCCTGCCCCGTGGACGGCGAGCTGGAGGAAGGACAAAAGGTCGTCGTTGGTGACTGCGAGCTTTTGGTGATAGAGACCCCCGGCCATTCTGCGGGGCATCTGTCTTTTCTGATGGACAGGGATGGGGTACAAACCTTCTTTGGCGGGGACTCGATCTTTTTCGGAGGCCACATCGTCTTGCAGAATATCCCCGATTGCGACCTGCAGGCCTACCTTCGCACTATTGAGAGGCTGTCAAAGCTGTCAGTGGACGTGTTTCTCCCCGGTCACCTGTGCTTCTCCCTGCGCGACGGCCAGCGACATATAGACGCGGCCATGGAGATACTAAAGACATTGGGTGTCCCGACTAACCCGACGTGAAGCGGAGGGAAGGCCGGACGGATCAGGTCTCAGTTTTGACATCACGCCGCAGAGATTCATTTAGCTCGTCGCCTCCCCGCGTCGGGTTGGGGAGGATGGGAGACACTTTTGGAGGTGAGAACTGCCATGGAACAACTCTTTCAACCGATAAAATTAGGCCCCGTCGAGGTATCCAATCGGGTGGTTTTGGCGCCCATGGGCCTGGGCTTTGAGAGCGTTGATGAGACCTGGCCGGAGAGGTATTTCCCCTTCATCGAGGAACGCTGCCGGGGCGAAACCGGCCTCATCCTCACCCATTTCACCAACGCCACCCGCCTGGCGACGGCACCCATCGTCGGCAGCTACGATGACTGCTTTCTCGATACCCACACACGGCTGGCAGACGTGGTGCATGGCTACGATTCCAAGATCTTTCTTCAGATCGCGGCCTTTGGCGGCAAAGGGGGCGATGCGGCGCCGTCGGCCATCGAGAGCCCGAACTACTTGGGCCTGCCTCGCGAACTCACCGTCGAGGAGATAGAGCAGATCATCCAGGACTTTGCCCGAGCGGCGGCGCGAGCGCGCCGGGCCGGCTGCGACGGGGTGGAGCTTCATGGAGGGCACACCTACCTGGTGGGGGCCTTTGTGTCTCCCCACACCAACCGGCGACAGGACAAGTATGGCGGCGATTTCGAGGGCCGGATGCGTTTCCCGGTGGAGATTGTGCGGGCCATCAAGCGAGAAGTAGGGGGCAATTTCCCCGTGGGCTTCAAGTTCAGTGCCTGGGAGGAACTGGAGGGCGGGGTGGACGCGGAACTGGGCGTGCGCATCGCTCAGCGGATGGCCCAGGAAGGAGTGTGCTACCTCCATGTTTCCTCCACCTCGGCTACCTTGGGGCTGACTTCCCGTTATCCCTCTCTTCCTACGATGTATGCCCCGAGCAATACCCTCTTACCTCTGGCGAGAATGGTGAAGGAAGCGGTGAAGGACGTACCGGTGATAGCCGCTGGAGCCATTGACGAACCCCGCGACGCCGAGGAGATGATAGCCCGGGGGGAGTGCGATATGGTGGCCCTGGGTCGCGGCCTCCTGGCCGACCCCCATTGGGCTCGCAAGGTCCGACTGGGCCAGCGCGTTCGACCCTGCATCCGGTGCAACGTGTGCTATCAGCAACTGTGGACGCCGCACGCGTCGGTGGTCTGCACGGTGAACCCTTACCTGACATTTGAGGTTCAGGAGCCCTTGCCGCCCGTCTCCAGAAAGAAAAAGATCATGGTGGTGGGCGGCGGGCCAGGCGGGATGGTCGCAGCACTCACCGCTGCAAAGCAGGGACACCAGGTCACCCTGTACGAGAAGAAGGATGCCCTGGGAGGAGAGTTGATCCCTGGTGGCCAACCGGCCTTCAAGTCAGAGGTCGGACGTTTGCTCCGATACTGGAAGGAAGAACTGGCCGACTCTCAGGTCGCGTTGAGGCTCAATACCGAGGTCACACCCGAGTTGGTGAGACGCGAGAGACCCGATGCCCTGGTGGTGGCTGTGGGGGCTGCCCCTGTCATGCCTTCGATTCCCGGCATCGAGGGCCCGAACGTGATAAGCGCTGTGGAGGCTTTTCTCGCCCCTGACAGGGTCAAAGGCAAGGACGTGATCATCCTGGGCGGTGGAGAGGTAGGGTGCGAGTGCGCTGTTTTCCTGGCTCAGCAAGGATGCAAGGTGACTATCGTCGAGGTGCTAGACGAGTTGATGGTGACCGGAGAGATCCATAGCATCCGGGTCGATCTCCTTAGAATGCTGGGCGAGGCAGGGGTCAAGGTTTTGACCGACACGCGAGCTACAGAGATCGCGGAGAACGGGGCCACCCTGCAGTCAGGTGATGGGTCGGAACAGTTGCTCAAAGCGGATTTAATGGTGGTGGCCGTGGGTATGATGCCCCTCAGGCAGGCGGCTCATCAACTGGCCGGGGAATGTGCCGATGTGAGACAGGTTGGCGACTGCCTGCAGCCCCGGCGGATTCGGGACGCCGTGGTAGAAGGAGAGTTGGCGGGCAGGCTGATTTGACAGCCGCTGTCTGTTTGTCGCCTTGACCACAAGGCCTAGCTTTTTCATAAGGAGATCGACAATGTTGTCAAATGAAACGTTATCCAAAGGGTCGATTATGGCTTCACGTCGGGCTCAGGAGGTGCCGTGGTCGGGCATCCGCAAGATGTTCGAGTTGGCGGCCAAGGAGCCCGACGCTGTCACTTTTGCCGTGGGCCAGCCGGACTTTGCCACGCCACGCCATATCGTGGAGGCTGGTCAGCGGGCTCTGGAGGAAGGGTATACGAGGTACGCCCCGGGACTGGGGTTCCTGGCGCTGCGAGATGCCATTGCCAGGAAGGTCTGGCGGGACAACAAGATGGAGGCTGACCCGCAGACAGAGATCGTCGTTACAGTAGGGGCCATGGAAGGTCTCCTCCTCAGCTTGATGGCGGCGGTGGATCCTGGTGACGAGGTGATCATACCGGATCCGGGATACACAAATTACGAGAGCGTCGTTCGAGTGATCAACGGCGTCCCGGTCTCCGTTCCAGTTCGGGAGGAGAATGACTTCCGGTATAGCCCCGATGATGTGGAACAGGCCATCACTGAGCGGACAAAAGTTCTGGTCCTCAATTCGCCGGCCAATCCTACCGGCGCGGTCATGCTGAAATCTGATGTGGAACAGATGGCTGATATCGCTCAGCGTCACAACCTGATCGTGCTCTCTGATGAGGCGTATGAGAAGTTGATCTATGGTGGCCTGGAACACGTGAGCATCGCCAGCTTGCCTGGGATGAAAGGACGCACCGTCTCCGTCTACACCCTGTCCAAGACCTACGCGATGACCGGCTGGCGCGTCGGGTTCGTCGTTGGCGGTGAGCGCCTCATCGATCAGATGCACAAAATGCAGGAGGGTGTGGTTTCCTGTGTCGCTTCCTTTGTTCAACAGGCTGCCATCGCGGCCCTGGACGGCCCACAGGAGTGCGTCGGGGAGATGGTCGCCGAATACGACGTTCGGCGAAAGTTCATCGTTCGGGCTCTCAATGAGATTGAGGGCATCAGTTGTGTGGAACCAAAAGGGGCCTTCTATGCCTTCCCCAATATCTCTGCCCTGGGGCGTTCCTCTTCAGAGGTCGCCATGTCGCTGCTAGAAACGAGCAAGGTCGTCTGTGTGCCGGGGACCGCCTTTGGGTTCCAGGGAGAAGGCTATCTCCGCATCTCGTACGCCTCTTCGCTACAGGATCTGGAGGAGGGTGCCCGGCGCATAAGAGATGGCGTGAGGAAACTCCAGGGATAGGTCATCTCGCATTGAAGGGAGGATAGACCGGTGAGCAGCATTCGCGTCGGGGTGGCCCAGGTGCCTCAGACCCCGGATCTGAGCAAGAACCTTGACAAGGCCCTGGAGTATATGGAAAAGGCTGCTAGCAGCGGTGTGGAGCTCCTCTGCTTTCCGGAGACCCATCTGCCTGGTTATCGTGTCGGGATGCTGGCTGTTAGCATCCCGTGCGATGAGGAGGGCCTGGCGCGGGCGACCCGGCAGATTGCTGCCAGGTGCCGTGAGCTGTCTATGGGCGTCATCCTCGGCACGGAGACACCGAACCCCGGGGGAAAACCTTTCAACAGCGCCCTGATCATCGACCAGAATGGTGAGACGATTGCCTTCCACCACAAATCCAAACTCACCCCCAAGGATGCCCTGGCCTACACACCTGGTACCGGCCCGACGCTGTTTACGTTCAAGAACATTCCCATGGGGCTGGTGATCTGTTTCGAAGGGTTTCGCTTTCCCGAGACGGCGCGAGAATTGGCCAGGGGGGGCGCAAAGATCCTGTTCCATCCGCAGTTCAATCACGTCCTGCCTGGGATGGAGTGGAAGCTCCCCGTGCACGAGGCCCTGCTGGTGGCGCGCGCTGCGGAAAACACGGTTTATTTTGTGTCGGCGAACATGAGCCATCCGCGCAATAATTGCCGGTCCCTGGTGATCGCTCCTGACGGGTTGATCCAGGAAGCCTCGGTTCTGGCGCAAGAGATGCTTTTGGTGGCCGATCTAGACCCGGACCTGGCTACTCATGCCTTCCTTGAGGACGACCCGGTAAAGAGAATGAAGGTTCTGGCGGAGAGTTAGAGGGTTGACATCAGGCCTTGGGCAAGGTTCAGAAACTTTTTGAGTTGGATTGGCGCTTGTGGCGTCAGATCAAATAAAACCAGGAGAATGACCAGACATGCGTATCGGGATTGCCAGAATATCGCAGGAAACGAACACCTTCTCGCCCACTCTGACGGACCTGGATGCGATCCGGGCTTTTGGCGCTGCTCGTGGCCAGAAAGTCCTTCAGGCCTCGAGCTGGTCGAAGTACATGGATGGGTTTCTTGACGTGGTGGGAGACGAGAAAGTGGTGGGCATCACCCAGGCCCAGGCCATGCCGTCGGGGTATCTGACTGAAGAAGCGATGCATACCATCCTGCAGTGGTTCACCGAAGATCTGAAAAAGGCCCTCCCCCTGGATGGACTGTTGTTAAGTCTCCATGGGGCTTTTGCCGGCGTTGCCGATTCAGACGTTGAGGGGCTGGTGCTTCAGAGGGCGCGGGAAATCTTGGGACGGGACGTGGTCATCGGCGCTTCCATGGACCTTCACGCCAATGTCACCAGGCGCAAGATCGAAAACGCCGACGTGATCGATGGCTTGCACACGCATCCTCACGTGGATAGCCGTGAGACGGCTCAGAGGGTGGCCCATATGCTTCTCGCCGCCCTGCGCGGAGAGGTGAGGCCGGTCATGAGCGCGGTCAAGATCCCCATGATCACCCCTGCCGAGACCCAACTGACGTACGAATACCCTATGAAGGAGCTCATGGCAGCGACGCGACGCCAGGAAAAGGATGAGCGGGTTCTTGCTTCGTCTGTCTTTGCCGTGCAGCCGTGGATGGATATCCCGGAGATGGGGTGGTGCAGTGTCGTGGTCACCGATGGCGACCAGGGGCTGGCCGATCGACTGGCCAGAGAGTTGGCGGATGTGGCCTGGAGTCAGAAGGCAGACTATACCCGGCCCTGTCCGACCTATGTCGAAGCTTTGGACGAAGCCTTTGCGACGAACGTTCGGCCGGTCGTCATATCCGACTTTGCCGATCTGATGACGGGCGGCGGGACCGGCGATTCCACCTGGTATCTCAAGGAACTCCTGGCGCGCAATCCTGACGAGCCCTGCTATATCACGATGGTTGATCCCGAGTCGGCCAAGGAGATGGCCGAGGCGGGTGAGGGTGCAGAGGTCACGCTCACGCTGGGTGGGAAGCAGGACAACGTCTACTCCACTCCCGTCGAGGTGAGCGGTGACGTGCTGCGGGTGTTTCCGGTCACGGCAGATCGGGAACTGCCGCAAAGCATGGGGCTGACAGCCGTTCTGCTGGTAGGGAACATCTATGTTGTTGTCTTTGAGCGCCTGGGATGGGGCTCCAGCCCGAGCATCTACTCTGGCGCGGGGCTGGACCCAACCAAAGCCAAGATCCTTATCGCCAAGTCGGTCGTGGATTGGCGGGAGGGCTACAAGGGCGTGGCCAGGCTTTTCCTTCTGGGAGAGGCGCCGGGGCTCGCCCCGTCTAACCTGAGATCGCTGGAATGGAAAAACGTGCCCCGGCCTATCTTTCCCCTGGATGAGGAGATGGCCTGGAGCAGCGCAGAGGCTGCCGTATACAGAAGCCGCCCCGTGATGAAAGGGAGGGCTCTACTTTGATGGAGGAGGTTGAAGGATGAAACGACACGTGAAATTGATGATCCCTGGGCCCGTGGAGGTGAGTCCTGCAGTTCTCGAGGTGATGGGGCGGCCGCTGGTGGCGCACTATGAAGCCGAGTGGGCGCAGATGCACGCCGAGACCATCCAGATGGCCAAGACCATCTTTCAGACGACGGGGGATCTGTTCATCATGGTGGGGAGCGGCAGCACCGGGCTGGAGGCATGCCTGAGTGGCATTGCCGGAAACGACGGGACAACGCTTATCGTTACTAACGGTGTCTTTGCCAAGGGGCTGGTGAGGGCGGCGATCACCTATAGCGACCGGGTCGAGGAAGTAGAGTTCCCGGACAAGGAGCCGATCCCGCCGGAGGCTTTGGATCGCCTGCTCGCGGAGCGCCAGGATGTCCGTTCGGTGGCTATGGTACACTCGGAGACACACACCGGCCTGCTGAATCGGGTGCAGGAGTACGGTGAGATCTGCCGGGCGCATGGGGCGCTATTCATGATTGACGCGGTCTCGTCACTTGCCGGGGCCAGACTGGAGATGGATGCCTGGAAGATCGATCTGTGTGTCACGGCTTCGCAAAAAGCCCTGGGGGCGCCTCCCGGGCTGTGCCTGGTCGCGGTGAATCCCCGTTGTTGGCCTCTCCTTGAAAAGCGGGCGAATGGGCCGGGACGCTACCTGAATCTCAATGCCTGGAGACAGCGGGCCATAGAGTCGGCAGACAGGCACCCGACGCTGTCGACGATGGCGGTGAACAACTTTCTCGCGCTGCGCAAGGCCATGGAGTTGCTTCTCGAGGAGGGGTTGGACAATCGTTTTGCGAGGCAGAGACGCATTTCGCTTCTGGTGCGGCAGGCAGTACGGAGCCTCGGTCTTGAGACTTATGTGCCCGACGAGTATGCCTCGCCAACGTTGACGGCGGTGGTGCTTCCCGATGGGTTAAAGGCCCAAGATGTGCGCAACTATGTCAAGGACGAGCATGGGATGATGCTGGGTGGGGCCAACGTCCCCTGTGGGGAGAGCGTCTTTCGCATCGGCCACATGGGACCTCAGGCGACGGTAGACAACGTGGTGGGCGCTCTCATCGCGGTGGAGGACTATCTGAGGAAGGCCGGACTGGAGGTCAAGGTGGGGCAGTGCCTCACTGGCGTCGATCCCCAGCTATTGAGTTAGAGGGGCCTAGTCCACATTTGCATTATCTGGGGGAGCTTTGTGGGACAAGATGCCATCTTGTCCCACGTCCGTTGCGGCAGAAGGCCGTGTTATGCAGGAGAGGAGCGTATGCCAAATCTGGGTGCACAACCTGAGGTTTTTGTAAAAGGGTTCAAAGCCCCTGAAGGGCCATCCTTCAGTCGAGAGGGCCATCTCTTTTTCGTCGATTTCCAAGCTGGCAGAATCTATCGTGTTGCACCGGATCGTAAGGTGGAGGTCTTTGTAGAGGGGGGTATCCCGACCGGCACCAAATTCCATCGAGATGGACGGCTGCTGGTGTGTGATGGGGCACGCGGGCTCATCGCCGTTGGCCTGGAGGGAGGGGTCTCAGTTCTAGCCAGCGAATATGGAGGCCAGCGTCTGCACGGTCCCAACGATCTGACGATCGGCCCACAGGGCGACGTCTATTTCACCGACCCAAAGGGCAGCAATTTGGACAACCCTACGGGCGACGTCTACCTCTACCGGGCAGATGGTAGTCTGGAGCTGCTGGACGGTGGCTATGCACTGTGTAACGGGATCGCCATCGGACCTGATGGACAGAGTGTGTATATGGCCGAGACCTTTACCAGGCGGATATATCGCTTTGCGCTGGGGGAGGGCGGAAAGCTCACCAGGCGGGTGATCTTTGCCGACCTTGAAGGAGGACTGGGGCCTGACGGCATGGCTTTTGACATCGAGGGCAATCTGTACGTCGCGCATTGGGGCAAAGGCTGCGTCGCTGTGCTCGGCCCTGACGGTACCCTGCTCGGCGAGTTGCCCACAATCGGCTTGAAACCCTCGAACCTGGCCTTCTGGGAAGATACCATTTACGTCACCGAGGTAGAGCAGGGTCA
>Ga0180438_10003052_pt1 | contig 25976 bp, 18 predicted proteins | sample SS_ome_12_FD_132455 | JGI IMG/M metagenome (GOLD analysis project Ga0180438, IMG submission 132455) | Hypersaline lake sediment archaeal communities from the Salton Sea, California, USA - SS_3_D_2 metaG | ecosystem: Environmental > Aquatic > Non-marine Saline and Alkaline > Hypersaline >... | reverse complement strand
CCGGCGTGTCGATGTAACGTTCGACTCCCGCGAAGGCGACGATCTCATCGAAGGTACGATCGATCTCGGCCTTCCGCATTCCCAGAATGGCCCCGTTGAGATAGATGTTTTCGCGCCCGGTTAGTTCGGTATGAAAACCGGTGCCGACTTCCAGCAGCGTTCCCACGCGAGCGTAGACGTCGACGTAGCCGCTGCTCGGCTCCATGATTCGCGAAATCACCTTCAGCAGCGTGCTCTTGCCCGCGCCATTGCGTCCGATGATCGCCACCGCGTCGCCTTCTTTGACCTGAAAGGATATGTCTTCCAGGGCGGTGACTTCCTCGGTCGAGGGTCGCAGCACGCGGCCGATTGTCTTGAGCGGCGACTTGGCCGCTTCGACCATCGAATCGCGCATCGTGACATACCGCTGCTGTCTCGCGCCAATGCGAAAACGCTTGGAAACGTTGTGAGCGTCGATCGTGATCTTGGACATAGTTTCGACTAGGGTTAGCGTGACGAGCCAGGTTCGCATCGCAATCTCGCTGCGAAGCCCGATCCGTTAGATCATGTCGGCGAAGGTCTTTTCCATACGACGGAAGACAAACATGCCGGAAAGAAGTATCAAGCAAGCAACGGTCGAAGAGACGAGGATCATCGGCCCCGGCGCGGTGCCGGTTCCGAGCAGAGCCCAACGAAAACCTTCCACCACGCCCACCATCGGATTCACGGCGTAAATCGTCCGCCAGGGCTCCGACAACAGGCTACTGGGCCACATCACGGGGGTGGCGAACAGCCACAGCTGGATGATGAACGGCAACACATAACGCGCGTCGCGGTAATAGACATTGATGGCGGCGATCCACAGCCCCACGCCCAAGGCTGTTACCAAAGCCAGTAACAGCAACAGCGGCAGAAACAGGATGTAAACCGTCGGCATGATGCTGAACCACAGCATCATTACAATCAGCACCGAAAACGCGATAGCGAAGTCGACCGTCCCGGTCATCACGCCCGCCACGGGCAAGACCATTCGCGGAAAGTAAACCTTCTGAATCATGTGGGCGCTATTGACCAGACTCATCGACGCCAAGGAAAGTCCGTTCGCGAACAAGTTCCAGGGCAGCAACGCCGCGTAGGTAAAGACGGGATACGGAATTCCGTCCGAAGGCATCTTGGCCAGGCCGCCGAAGAAGATACTGAACACGACCATCTGAGAGACCGGCTGAATGATGGCCCAGCCGGCGCCCAGCGCGGTCTGTTTGTAGCGAACCTTGATATCGCGCCAGGCGATAAAGAAAAACAGCTCGCGAAACTCCCACAGCTCGCGAACATTGATCGGAATCCAACCCCGCGAAGGCTGAATGCGGTAGCGACTGCGAACCGACGCGTCGCGATCGATCTGCTCGGTCGGCGCGTCTGCCGGCTCCGCCTCTTCCACCGTGGAAGAGGCGACCGGAACGTCTTCAACATCGTAATCAACTGTCTCGTTTTTTAGCACGTTACCGTTTGCCTGCGCTTAGAGCGTCTTCTCCAGACCATCTGCTTCGGTCAATTCGCTAGTGGCGAGCAGCGGGGCCGCCGCATCTCGCTGGGTGTCCTCTTGCTTCACGTCGGCCGCCAGCGCGGGCCCATACTCGGGCAACACGGCCGCCAACCCGGCGCGGACTTCCTCTTCCGGCAAGTGAATCAGCTTGGCGACCTGATGAATCGCTTCTTTCACCTCGGTGAGCGAGTGGAAACGATGCCTCGCGGCACGCACCTTGGGATTCTCCGTGGCCAGCGTCTCTTCGTCGTCAAACAACAACTCTTCGTAGAGTTTCTCGCCTGGACGGGCGCCGGTAAACTTGATCTGGATATCCTCGGGAGAGAGTCCCGACAGCTGAATGAGGCTCTTTGCCAGGTCGACAATCTTGACCGGCTCGCCCATGTGCAGCACGAAGATCTCGCCCCCACCTCCCATACTGGCGGCCTCCAGCACCAATTGCGAAGCCTCGGGAATCGTCATGAAGTACCGCTCCATGTCGGGATGCGTGACCGTAATCGGCCCACCACGGCGAATTTGATCCTGGAAGATCGGCACCACGGATCCGGCCGATGCCAACACGTTTCCGAAGCGAACCGCGACAAATTTGGTCTTCGAGTCTTCCGAACGGACGTGCACGTAACGCTCGGCCAGATGCTTCGAAGCTCCCATGACACTCGTCGGATTCACGGCCTTGTCGGTCGAAATCAATACGAACCTCTCGACGTCGTATTCGTCCGACAGGTCCGTCAGCAGTTTGGTGCCCAGAATGTTATTGGCAATCGCCTCGCCGGGATTGCTCTCCATCAGCGGAACATGCTTGTGCGCCGCAGCATGAAATACGATCTCCGGTCGCTTCCCTTCAAACAGGGCCCGCATCCGATCCTCGTCGCGTATATCCGCCACACAGGGCGAGACCTTGACGCCCAATCCCGTGCGCAACAGCTCCTGATGAATTTGAAAGAGGTTGTTTTCAGCCCGTTCGACGAGCATCAGTTCCGCCGGATGACAGTTGAGAATCTGGCGACAGATTTCCGATCCGATACTTCCCCCGGCACCGGTAACCATGACTCGCCGCGAGGCCAGCATCGCCTTGATGGCCTCGGTGTCGAGCTTGACCGGCTCGCGACGGAGCAGATCGTCGATGTTGATGTCACGAACTTGAAGTCGGTGCGATCCCTCCAGTAACACGTCGACTGGCGGAATCATCTTGACCCGGATCGAAGCGTGTCGGCAGCGCTCCATCAGGTCCCGCAATCGCGAACCGTAAGTGCTGTCGGCGACGACCAGAACGTCCTGCGCGTCGTGGCGATCGGCCAGGCTGGTCACGTCCTGGGTGCTACCGACAACCGGGATGCCGCCCAGGCGAGTTCCATGATGCGACTTGTTCTCGTCCAAAAACCCAACGATGTAATAGTCGAGCTTACTGCGATTATTGATCTGCCATGCCAGGGCGATTCCCTGCTGATCCGCGCCGACCAACAAGGCGGGACGTCGATCTTCCGCCGTCAGGCTGGGCCACACGTGCTCGTGAATCAACCGCCAGACGCTACGAAGACCGCCCAGCAAGAGCAGCGTGGTTCCCCAGTCGAGCAGCAGCACCGATCGCGGGATCTGATAGATCTCCACAAAGAAATAGTCGATCGCGGCGATGATCAGAGTCGAGGCCACGCTAGCGCGAATCAACGAGGCCAGGTCGGCAAACGTGACGTACCGCCACCAGCCGTGTAGACTTCCAAAGCATTGGAAGACCACCAACTTCACCAGAATCACCCACGTCAGAGAATGCCAAAAGATGGCTTCGCCATACGGGGGAACGGCAAAATCAAAACGGAGCTGGAAAGCGCTCCAGTAAGACAGCGCGCAGATCGCCAAATGGACAACCGCCAACAGGTAGATCCGCCGCGAAATGAGTTGTTGAGCTAGTTCACGCAATGTTGCAAATCGCTCGAATGAGTTTTGTGCTCATGCCGCCGGCGACCAGGAAGCCGTCGGCGCGCACTTCGTTCCCCTGGGTGGCAGACCCAGAAGGTGAAAAACCATATCGCCAGGCATCCTGCCGAGGAAGGACTCCGCCGTGACGCAACGCCCACACCAATCGAAACCGTGAGCGTGACTCCTTCCCCAAGAACCAGTCCGCAATTCAATCCACCACCGTCTGGCGATACAAACGCCTGACGAAGGAACGTAGCCCTCTGCCACCCAATCTCACCGGCAGCGATACTTGGCCCGAAAGCTGCCTTGGCAGTGGCGCCGCGAGGCCCCGCCTATGAAGGCGGCATCCACCTCGCGCAACTCTGTTGCGGTTATCTATATAGGAGCTTGATCGGTGCCCGCTGACCAAACAACGTCCGCGGTGGGGTAGCGCGTGGGCCGCTTTGGGGTAGCTAGAAGACCAGACGGTAGACCAGCCTTGCCAAACGCCTAACCGCGCGGCGTCGATCGCGAGAAAGCCCGGCAAAACGCGGTCCACCCGCACCGCGAACCCCAGCGGGGGTCGATAGAAATATCCGCCACAGGCTCACGCGGCGAAACCGTCTCAGGCTATACGACCGGAGCGACCTGCTCCCACATGACGCCCTGACCGGTCCCATCGCCCTTGAAACGAATCAGACGGCTTTTCTGCGAGCGATTGAGATTCTTGATCGTATCGTGCAGTCGCCGCTTGGCGTCGATCGTCGGATGGGGCGACAGCGGATCGTCGATCCGGGGCGGCCAACCTTCCTCCTCGAAGGCCATCAGAATCCGCTCTTGATTCGTCGATGGCAGACGAAACTGCTTGATCAGACATTCCTCGATCCGCAGCTCCCGTCGCTGGCTGTCCCAAGTCGGTTGGATGGTCTCCGAGCTCAATTCCGTTTGACGTGATATTGGCAGTAGATGGGCCACGGCTTCATCACCGAGAGCGACGCGCCGCAGCTGACCGTCTCCCAGGGTTTCGATATCGACGCCATCTCCGGCGAGTCCCGGCGAGAGCTTACCGGCCAGTGGTTCGCGACCCACCACACAGCGGCCGACAGCCAGACCGAGCGGCGTTAGCGCGAAGCAAGATCGATTGGAGAACTTCAACTTACTGCAAGGTTGAAAGGTACGGACATCGCCCTTGCAGGCGGTCGTCTCTTCGCGATGCTCGACATAGCCGCTGCAGGCCAGCCAACGAAGATCGTTCACCGTCAGCCCAGCCACACAGAGGTGCTGAACTTCCACTGCAAACTCCCAGTGGTCTTCGTTCAGCGATTCCGCATAGTCATGGGCTTGAAGCAGCAGCGGGAAACTGAGCTTCACCTGCGAAGGAATTTCTTCGTCACTCCCTTCGCCGGAAGCCACCTGATCGGTAGGTGCCGCCACGGGTGTTCCCGAGGAGAAATGGCGATCGCGTAGATGTTTATCTGGCAGCATAGAAATCTTGACGACTCCAACTTTCACATTCCGTCTGGAACTCCGCCCGTCCAAAACTCCGCAGTGACTTCCTCGCGAGGTCGCGCCCCAGGCCAATTTCCCGCAGGTAAGGCAGGAGAATGGGGCTCTATTTGAGAATCCCTAACTGAGAGGTCACAACAATGGAAAACGAATCATGAATCCCCCACACGGAGTACTTCAACTCACTCCACAAAGCGGGCCTTTCAAGGTTAGCTCAAGGCACCCTTTGAGAGTCTTACGCCCAGTTTCCTAGGTCAACTTAGAGGCCCTTAATCTGCGATGAGTATAACTCGCAGGGTATCTGCGTAACATACGCAATTTGACGTTTTTCCTAATTTAATATCCTTGTCGACTTATGCATTTGGAGTTGGTCTACAAAATCGCATCGGTGAGTCCCTCCGTGGCCATCTTTGCAGACCGAAAGACGTTTCCTAAGCCGTTAAATAAAAGCACTTTAGAAACCGTCTCATCAGATCTCTTCGCGGATCTGCAGAGAGCCGCCGGTCCGAGTCACCTGGATCGGAGACGCCGAGCCCTAAGTTGGCGTCCCCTGCAACATCCGCCAACCGATTCGTGAGATTGACAACGCACTGCGCTTCGAACCCAATAAGCCATCGAAATGGTGGCTATTCTGGCGAGAGCCCTGCTCGGCTGACGACCCTCGGGCTCCCCGCCGACAGGGACTCTATTCTTCGTACTGATCCAGAAACACGAAACCGGCCTGCCCGCCTTGATCGACGAAGTCGATTTGATACCCGCGGGTTCGGGGGACGGAACGTTGCGGGACCACGATGGTCAGCTTGCCTTGCTGCCGCTTTTGCTGCGTATCGGAGTCAAAGTCATCGGCATCGATGAATTCGATATTCCATCCACCATCCGTCAGGTCGGCCATCAGGAACGTGGTGGCCGGGTCGAGCGACTGGCTCTCGATAATCGCCTCGACTTGATTCAGGGCGGCCGGAGTGAGATCGATGATCGGCAGCTCGGCGACCGCGATCGCACGACGCTTTAGATAGTCTCGCGTCGCCTGCTGATACACCTGGTTGGCGCGTTCGTTGGTTATCGAAATCTGGCAGACCTCATCCCGATCCGCCAAGATCTCTTTCGCCAGGAACTTAGTAAGCGGTGCGAGGATATTGAAATGGTCCGCCCCTTCGATAATGCAGGCGGTAAACGGGGCCCCTGCCCTCTTCCCTTTCGCCTCCATTCTCCTGGCATCGCGACAATAGTTAGAAGCCTCGCCTTCAAAGTAGAACGTCGGCGACTCGATCGCGTTGACAAAATGAATCGCTGACCGCAGTCGAACTTCCTGCTTCGATTCCGGGTCGAACGGCGTATTTCCATACCCACCGTTGGCCAGGACGACCTCCATGTCCGGCGCCCCGCCGAAGGAGAACACGGCTCGAAACTGGTGGCTGGCCGTGGCTGCCAGCAGCGCCAAGGTCCCACCCGTGCTATGTCCGGCCAGGTAGATTCGTTCCGGGTCGACATACGGCAGTCCGGCCAGATACTCGCGAGCGGCCAACAGATCGTCGATTTCTCCAAAGAACAACTCAAACGATCCGTCATTGTCGTTTTCGCCCCTCCAAGATGGCAGCATCATCACGATGCCGGCTTCACGAAAGGCGCTGGCCGTCTGGTCATCCTGCGGACTCGCCTCTTCCCAAAACCAGCTGCCGATACCGCCGAAACCGCCGTGAGCCCACAGGACCGCCGGGTGCCGCTCACCATCCTCAGGATCGGGCGAAACGTAAGCCGCCAACTTTCCAGCCGGCGACCGGTATTGGACGAGTCGCAGGTTCGCGCTCGCCGGCGGCACCGGCGCCTCGTCATCCGCTTCATAGCTACTGGGAATCAGCTCCGTCGTGAAACCTTTGCGAGCGGTGAGCAAGCTCTGAGTCTTCGGTTTCTCTTTCGACGCGACCTGCGTGGCCGCCTGCTCCTCGTCAGATCGACTCGCCGGACGGGCTGCTGCCGCGGCTTGCTCTTCAAGTTCTCGCTCGGCCGCAGCGATTGCCTGAACCGCATTCTGCTGAGGAGCCTCTCCCCGACCGCAGCCCGCGAAAGCCAACATTAACAGGCAGGGTGTGACCAGCGCTAATTGGCGCGCAGGAAAGAGAAGAGAGACCGAAAACAGCTTCAAGAAGTTCAGGTCCATAAGAAGTTTCACCTTGGCAATTGGTCCGCTTTCGGTTGAGAGACAACGGCCTCCGTTCGCCGCGCTCGCTCGAATCCCTCCGCCACGCTGGCTCTTGGCACGAAGACGCCTTCAGGTTACGCGATCGGCAAGTCAAGTCAACGCATAGACCGGTTTTGACTTGGCAACGCCAAACTTTTTTTGAAACTTGAATTGACGAGGCACTTCGGATAGGTTGCGGCATGGCGATGAAACCTACTTGTTAAATGCCATACAAGAGCCGGCCCAGACGCTTCACAACGCGGCGTTGCGGAAAGTTAGCTGGGCGGCCTGTTCGTTTCGCTGCCACGACAAGAACCCAATGGCTCACCGCTGCCTCGTGCTCCTCAATCTCTTCCAAACATGTCGCACATCGCCATGGCCTGAACAAGACTCAGACAACCAACCAACATTCCATCAACATCGACAGAACATCCAGGGAACATCGCACGAACAACCGCCGCACAGATCCACAGCGGCCGCTAACAAATCGCCTCACCTCCGGCCCTTGGCCTCAACCACCATCTGACACCATGCAACGTAAAACCTGCCTTCTCCTGACTCTCTTCACGACGACTCTTCTCTTGGCCGCGGAGCCCCAGGCCCGGGCTGACGAGCCGGCGGGCAAGCAAACGGCCCGGCCCAACATCCTCTTTATCATGAGCGATGACCACGCCTATCAGGCGATGAGCTGCTACGGGAGCAATCGCAACCAGACGCCCAATATCGACCGGCTGGCCAACGAAGGCATGCGATTCGACCGCTGCTTCGTCACCAACTCCATCTGCGGGCCAGCGCGGGCCGTAATTCTCACCGGCAAGTACAGTCACCTGAACGGCTTTCGTCGCAACGGCAATCAATTCAATCCCGACCAGCAGACGGTGGCCAAGCTGCTCCAAAGAGCCGGTTACCAGACGGCCGTTATCGGAAAATGGCATCTCGGCACCACGCCTACCGGATTCGACTACTGGCATGTGCTGCAAGGCCAGGGCCCTTACTACAACCCTTGGATGCACACCACGGATGGCGAGGTGCATCACACCGGCTACACGACCGATATCATCACCGACCAGACTCTCAAGTGGCTGCAGGAGAAACGGGACGACAGCAAACCCTTCTTCCTGATGTACCAACACAAGGCGCCGCATCGCAATTGGCAACCCAACCCCAAGCACATGCGAAAGTACGACGACGTCGAGATCCCCGAGCCGGAGACTTTCTGGGACGACTACGAGGGTCGCACCGCGCCCGCCCGTGAACAGGAAATGACAGTGGCCACGCACCTCAGCCCCTCGGACTTGAAATTCCTCATTCCAGGGCATCTCACGAAGGAACAGGAGCAGGCATTCATCAAGGCGTATCGCGAAAAGAACGATGCCTTTCGCGAAGCCAAGCTAACCGGCAAGGAACGGACCCGCTGGCAATATCAACGCTATGTGAAAGACTATCTCCGCTGTATCGACTCGGTGGACGAAAACGTGGGACGGGTACTCGACTACCTGGACGCCTCGGGACTGTCCAAGAATACGATTGTCATCTACACCTCCGACCAAGGATGGTACCTGGGTGAACATGGCTGGTACGACAAACGCTGGATGTATGAAGAGAGCTTCCGCACTCCGCTCCTGGTCCGCTGGCCCGGTCACATCGAGCCAGGCAGTGTCACCAACGCCATGGCGCTGAACCTCGACTTTGCCGAGACCTTCTTGGAGATAGCGGGCGAGAAGGTCCCCAGCGACATGCAAGGGACCAGCTTGATTCCCATTCTGAAAGGCAAACAGCCGGAGGACTGGCGGAAGAGTGTCTACTATCGCTACTACGAATACCCCTCGGTGCACATGGTGCGCCAGCATCATGGGGTGCGCACCGAGCGTTACAAGCTGATCCGCTTCAAGACACGCGACAACCAGGTTCAAGACGGTCCCGAGGCCTGGGAACTATTCGACCTTGAAAAGGACCCACACGAGCTGCGTAGTGTCTACGGAGACCCGGACTACGACACGATCGCCGCCGACCTCAAACAGGAACTGGCGCGACTCCGCGAGCAATACCTGGACAAAGAACCGTAAACCACACTCCACAAGCACTTCAATCGAGCGAGATGCCAATCAACACCGAGAAAGGCTCAGCCGCGCTACGGCCACTTCGGAGGCCGCTTCTCCAGGAAGGCGGAGATACCTTCCTGGGCGGCGGGCATGGCGGCATTCTTGGCAATCAAACCCGTCGACAACCGATAGGCCTCGGCCTCGCCCAGCTGAAGCTGCTCGTAGAAAGCTCGTTTGCCCAGGGCAATGACCTCACCGCTGGTGGACAGAATCTTCGCCACCAACTCATTCACCGTTGCGTCCAACGCATCCGCCGGCACGACGCGATTGACCAGCCCCAACTCATAAGCACGCGATGCCGAAATGGCATCGCCGGTAAGCAACATCTCCAATGCCGGCTTGGCGGGAATCGCCCGCACGAGCGGCACCATCGGAGTGGCACAGAACAGACCGATCTTGACTCCGGGAGCGGCAAACGACGCCGACTCGGCGGCCACGACCAGATCGCAAGCCGCCACCAATTGGCACCCGGCCGCGGTCGCCAACCCGTGAACCCGCGCGATCACCGGCACGGGCAACTCGCGCAGCTGCTGCATGACGCGGCTGCAACGCGCGAACAAAGCGTGATACGCGGCCTCTTCCCGACCCCGCATTTCCGAGAGATCGTGCCCGGAAGAAAACACCGGGCCGGCGGCAGCGATCACCACAACCCTCACCGTACCCTCACCGGCGACATTCGCCAGCGCCGCTTCCAATTCCGCCAGCAGCGACTCACTCAGCGCATTGCGCCGCGTGGGACGATTCAAAGTCAACCGAGCGACGTGGCCGGAGACCTCGACAAGCAACCCGGGCTCCGGGGCCGCGTGGTCAATCGCCGGTTGCTCGATACTGGTCACGTAGGTCTACACCCAGATATCGGAGGAGCAATCGCCACCCGGGAAACGCATCTCATGCGCGCGAGCAGGACCCAGAGGCTCCTTGCCAAAGTCGACCATGAAGTCTTCATTCAACGTCATGCCGCCCTTCTCCGAGTCGCAATCAATCATGATCATGTAGGAGCCTTCCTTGGCAATCTCCGGATAGAACTGATTGTCCCACTTGCTGAGCAGCGAGTTGGTGGCGTAGAGCCGCTTGCCATCGAGGCTAAGCTGCAACATCTGCGGACCGCCGGTGAGTTTCTTCCCCTTGACCGTGGGGCCATCGACACCGACGCCCCCACACTTGATGTTACCCGCCAACCGCGGCTTACTGGGATCGGTAATGTCGTATTGGTGAATCTCTCCCTTCAGCCAATTGGAGAGATAGAGGTACTTGTCATTCATCGAGATCAGGATATCGGTGATCAGAGCGGGCAACTCGCCGGACGGTTCGACCTGCAAGATCTTTTCCTTGCCCCACTTGTCCTGCCCTTCTGGTTTGTGCCAGTGCCAGACGGCGCTGGAAAGCGCGGCGCCGACAAAACCGTGCGTGCTGTCAGGGTCGTGGTGAAAACGAACCTCCAAGGGAATGAGCCCGTTCTCACCCAAGTCATGGGTGTCGACGATCTTCCTTTCATTCCAATCCCAGAAGATAAGTCGCTTACCGTACTTGCCCGCCTCGACGTCCTTGGGATCGAATCCCGATTGGAAGGTGTTGGGCGTGGCCCACTCGCTACTGACCATCAGGTTGTGGCGTGGCTGATACCAGAAATCGTAGTTATAGGTCATCTCCTTCGACCCATCCTCGTCTTCCCAGCGACCCTTGATATTGAAGTCCTCATCGAGCAGCAGAAAGCCGCCTGGGCCGTCTCCCTTGGCATCGCCCAACATCGAGAACATCACTTCTCCCGAGGCCAGGCAATGGGTGGTGTGTGGCGAGGAGAGGTTGGTCTTCTCCTTGATCTCTTCCGGCTCGATCGTCTTGTAGAGCTTTGGGTTGTTTCGATCGGCGAGATCGATGATGTAGATTCGCGAAGAGACCAGACCGGTCAGGACAGCGAATCGGCGTTCCTTATCGGCCTTGCCATGGCAGCTGCTGCAGGCGTTCCAGCCGAAGTGATGCAGCTCGTCCCCTTTGTGGGTCATCGGCAGCCGGTTGACGACCTGCGAATAGGTTTCCGACTCGGGATCGACATCGACGGTGGCAAAATAGTCCGGCTCGTCAATGTCCGTGCCGGTGTAGATGCCCACCGTGTAGAGCATCGTCTCGCGTGGCGACTTGATCGCGTCGGCCGGTGTGGCGTAGCCGGGCCCCATATTGGTGCCGCCGCCGTTGCTCTCGGTCGAGGCGGTCTCCGAGTTGCAACCCGAGCTAGCCAATACACCCGGCACCAAAGTCGACGCGGCTGCTGTGGACAAGAAATCTCGACGTTTCATGGCTATTTACTCCCTCATTGCTCGGATTACGACTCTCGCGGAAAAGACCGCCTGGCGCACATTCTATCCCAACCGCTCGTCAATTCCAGGCGGCCAAGGCAAATTTTCCGACAATCCACGCCGCATACGACCTTGTCACTCCGTTACTGCTCCGACGGCTTGAGACTCCAAGCGAATGGTCACGTTCTTAAACGCCGGTGTACGCGACGAAGGATCGACGGTGCGCGGCACCAGCACATTCGCTTCAGGGAAATACATCAAGGCGTTGCCCGGGCGAATCTCGGGGAACTCGCGAAGGAGAATATCATCCAGGCGACCGGTGTCACTGCAAACGGCAACCCGTTGCTCTGCCTGCAAACCAAGCCGGGCAATGTCGCTGGGGTGGAGCAGAATGATGTCGCGACGATCTTGGCCTCGATAACGATCGTACTCCTCGTAGACGACCGTATTGAATTGCCCTTCACTGCGCACCGTCATCAAACGCAGTGTACCGTCGCCACTCTCGCCATCCACCAGATCCGGCAATTCATGCACATGCAGCTTGGCTTTCCCATCCGCCGTGGCAAAATTCGGAGCATGGAACGTGCGGCCGCCAATCTGGAACTCCTCCTTGGTCTGGTCAATCTTGGCGAGCTTCTCAAAGCCAGGCACGATGGCGGCAATCACTTCTCGGATTCGACTCGTATCGCGCATCTGCTCCCAGTCGACCGGCGTTTGCCGATCTGTCTGCGAAAGTTGCGTGCCTTCGTCACTTGTGCTTCCAAAGAGATCCGCTCCGATCGAAGCGATCACTTCAACTTCGCTCTTGGGGCCTTGATAACGAGCTGGCCCGCCGTCACTCAGCCGTACATAGTTGAACATCGACTCCTGGGTCGTCGCCTGCGGCTCTTCATCGCGCGCCAGCACAGGCAAGATCAACGTCCGCTCCGCCAGCCCGTGGGCATGCCCGGTGTTGAGTGTGGTATTGAGGTAGACCAACGTCTTCAGCTTGCCCAAGGCCCGGGCGGCATACTGGGCATCGGGATTCGAGCCATAGAGATTTCCACCCAAGCAGAACCCCAGCTTCAACTGCTGCGAATCCGCTCGGTCCATACAGCCGAGCGTGTCGAGTCCGGCGGAGGTTGGCAGCTGAGCCCCGAAGTAATTCTCCAGCCGATTGAAGACGGCGTCCTTCAACTTGGGCGTTACGCCAACCGATCCGATTCCCTGCACGTTCGAATGTCCGCGGATCGGCAGCAGACCCGCGTGTGGCCGACCAACCATGCCTCGCATCAAGGCCAGATTGCCAATCGCTTGCACGTTCTCAACTCCGTTGACGTGATGCGTAATGCCCATCGTCCAGGCAAACACGACATTGTTTGCCGCGGCGTAAGTATCGGCCATCTCATCGATGACGGACTTTTCCACACCGCTCTTCGCGACGATCTCCTGCCAGTCAACACCGCGCAAGCAGGAACGAAGTGCCGACCAACCGTGACAATGCTCTTCCAACATAATGCGATCGATCGCGCCCAACTCTTCGATACGCTTGGCGACCCCCGTCAACAACGCCAGATCGCCGCCGATATGTGGCTGCACATACTGAGTGGCGATTTTGGTACCGAAGAACAGGCTCCAGACGTCACTCGGCACACTGAAATTGACAAGCCCTGTTTCAACCACGGGATTGACGACGATCACCTTGCCGCCGCGACGACGGACCTGTTTCAAGACGGTCATCATCCGCGGATGATTGCTGGCCGGATTGCCCCCAATCAAGAAGACAAGATCGGCGTGGGCCACGTCGTCCAGGACGAGGGTTGCCGTACCACTGCCCGTCACACTGGTGAGACCAACGCCGCTCGCCTGATGGCAATAGTAACTGCAGTTATTGACGTTATTGGTACCGTAGAGCCGCGCCAGCAGCTGCAGCAGGAATCCCGCCTCATTGCTACTGCGACCACTGAAGTACCAAAACGTCTCGTCCGGGTCGAGGCTCTTGAGCTCATCAACAACCAGCCTCAGTGCATCTTTCCACTCGATCGGTCGGTAATAGTCGTGCCCGCGCTCGTAGAGCACGGGCTGCGTCAGCCGTCCACTCGTCTCCAACTCCCGCGGCGAGAACTTTTGCAACTGCTGGATGGAATAGGTCTGAAAAAAATCAGGGCGAATGGCGCCCTGCATATCGGCCGCCATGGCCTGCATGGCCTTAACGCAGACCTCGGGGAAATGGCCCCGCTCGTTGACCATTCCCCCTCGCTGGCCTCCCATGCCCACGGCGCATGTTTTGCAGGCATTCTTACTCCGCAGGGCCTTGTAGAACTTCCACAGACCTCCCGCCTCGCGCGCTTTGCGAAACGAGTAGCGAAGCGACCCCCAACCTCCACCGGTCTTGGCATTTCTCATCAATCGCCCTTACTCCAATCACTCTCAATTTCTCTAATCGAGCGAGACGGTCACTGTCTTATCCTCGAGATAATTGTCCAAGGCCTTCAAACCCAGTTCACGGCCGATTCCCGACATTTTGAAACCGCCAAACGGGGCGGCGGTGTCCAGGACGTCGTAGCAATTGATCCACACCGTGCCGGCGCGTATCTTCGCCGCCAATCGATGCGCCTTGCCGATATCTCGGGTCCACACGGCGGCGGCCAGCCCGTACATCGTGTTGTTGGCTCGCGCCACAATCTCGTCGACATCTTGAAACTTCAACACGCTCAATACCGGGCCAAAAATCTCGTCCTGGGCGATGGCCATGTCGTCCTGAACATCGGCGAAGAGTGTTGGCTCGACAAAGTAGCCGCGGCTACCGACACGTTGCCCACCGGTGAGGCACGCCGCGCCAGCATCCTTCCCCAGCTCGATGTATTTCATCACCTTGTCGAATTGGGCCTGGTCGACCTGCGGCCCCTGTTTCGTCGATTCATCAAACGGGTCGCCCACCTTTCGGCTCTGGTTCAACTCGATCAGTCTTTCCACGAACGGCTCGTGGACCGACTCCTCGACAAACAATCGGCTGCCCGCGCAACAGCACTGTCCCTGATTGAGGTACAGCCCCAAGTGGGCGCCCGCGGCCGCCGCATCGAGATCGGCATCGGCGAAGACAATATTGGGGCTTTTGCCACCCAGCTCAAACGTCAATCGCTTCATCGTATTGGCCGCTTCTCGCTGAATCATCTGCGCCGTGGTATGTTCTCCCGTAAACGCGATCTTGTCGACATCGATATGCTTCACCAAAGCGGCTCCGGCAGTCGGACCGAAGCCTGGCACCACGTTAATCACGCCGTCGGGAAATCCAACCTTTTGGGCCAACGATGCCAAACGCAAACAACTCAGCGGTGTCTGCTCGGCCGGCTTGATAACAATGGTGCAACCTGCCGCCAGGGCCGGGCCCCACTTCCAGGCGACCATCAGCATCGGAAAGTTCCACGGTATGATCTGCCCCACCACGCCCGTCGGCTCTCGCCGCGTGTACGTGAAGTGATTTCCCCGTACCGGAATGGTCTCGCCATGAATCTTGTCTGCCGCGCCGGCGTAGTAGCGCAAGCAGTCGAGCACCAGTGGCAAATCCAGCTGGCGCGATTCTCCAATCGGCTTGCCGTTGTCCAGCGTCTCCAGGGCCGCCAACTCGTCGATCTCCGCTTCGATACGGTCGGCCAGGGCATAGAGAAGCTTGCCGCGTTCGCGCGGATGCATTGCCGCCCAGGGGCCGCTCTCAAAAGCCCGGCGCGCGGCGCGCACGGCGAGGTCGATGTCCTCGGCATCGCCCTCCGCAACCTGAGCGATCACTTCCTCGGTCGCCGGGTTGATCGTCTCAAACGTCTTGCCACTGACGGCCGGTTGCCACTGACCATCTATAAAACACTCGGTATGCTTGACGTGCTTGTGGGCAACATTCTCGATCGTTGTCGACATGGCTTAATCTCCCGCCGGCCTGGAAGGCTTATCAATCTGACCGCCAGATTCCAGATTCGCACTACCTCGCGGCCGAACCGTTGGAGGAAGATTGCGATTCGTTTCCCGGACACCTGGCAGATCGCTCCCCTACTGTGGATTGTATCGCTCCGATGGCTGACGAACTACTTGCTTTGCCGGCGGAATCACCCGATCAGGGGAGCGGAGTTCCACTTTCCTCCACCCCGTATCACGTGGTATAATCCTGTAGTGGTAAAACGTGAATTAGGCCGTCGGGCGATCTACTCGCCCCGGCATTCTCCCCTCCGACCAAATCGCCTCAAACGTGGAGACATAAGAACATGGGTATTAAGATCACCGAGCGAGCTGCCCAGGAAGTCAAGCGAATTATCGAAGAGCAGAAAATGGAAGAAGGCACCTTGCTCCGTGTCGGTGTTACCGGCGGCGGATGCAGTGGCTTCAGCTACGCTCTCGGATTCGACAAGGCCTTCGACGATACCGCCGACGCCAAGAGCGAACAACATGGGGTCACGGTCGTCGTCGACAAGAAGAGTGCCCTCTATCTCGACGGCACCTCGGTCGATTTCTACGATGGCCTGGAGAAACGCGGCTTTACCTTCGACAACCCCAACGCGGTTAAGTCGTGTGGTTGCGGAAGCTCTTTTCAGGCATAGTCCGCTGCATGACCAACTGAGTCCAAGAAATTACGGGCGTCGCGTTTCGCGACCGCCCGTTTTTTTGTAGGTCTGGTTCCTTTACTTTCCCGACGAGAGTCGGGCCGTGTTTCTCTTCGCCTCGGACATCCAGGAATCGTTGTGGTCCAGACGATCGAAATGAAACCCGTCGCTCAGCCGGTCAAGGGCGTCGTACGCCCGCCGGGTTCCAAGAGCATTACCAATCGGGCTCTGGTTTGTGCTGCGCTGGCCGAGGGTCGTTCGGAGCTTCACGGTGCATTGCAGAGCGAAGACACCGAGGTGATGATCAACTCGCTCCGCGACCTCGGCATCGTGATCCAGGATAATCAAGCGGCGGATTCACTGAATGTCATCGGTTGCGGAGGCGCCATCCCCGCAGCGAGCGCCGATCTTTACGTTGCCAACAGCGGCACGACCGTCCGTTTCCTGACGGCGCTCGTCAGCCTAGGCCGAGGCGATTTCCGCCTCGATGGGAACGAGCGCATGCGAGAACGCCCGATCTCCGATCTTACCAGCGCGCTCCATCGACTTGGCGTTTCCGTTCATGACGAAGCAGACTCGGGATGTCCTCCGCTTGTCGTGAAGGCGGCGGGCTTGCCCGGCGGTGAGGTGTCCTTGCGGGGCGATCTATCGAGCCAGTACCTGAGCGCCCTACTGATGGCGGCTCCTTATGCCCAAGAACCTACGACCGTCCACATTACGGGCCCCCTCGTTTCACAACCCTATGTCGACATGACCATCGAAGTGATGCGGCAATTTGGAGTTGATGTTCAGCAAAGCGAAGGCCCGACATTTGAGATTCGTTCCGGGCAGTCCTACCTCGGTCTGGACTTCACGGTTGAACCAGACGCCTCCGCCGCCAGCTACTTCTGGGCGGCCGCCGCCATCACGGGAGGAGAAGTAACGGTGGAAGGCCTCACGCAGGAGAGCCTGCAGGGGGACGTCGCGTTCTGCGATTGCCTGGCCAAGATGGGTTGCGAAGTTCGTTACCAATCGGATCGAACGACGGTCGCCGGCAAGAGACTAACCGGCATCACCGTCGACATGAAGGATATTAGCGATACGGTGCAGACTCTAGCCGCGGTCGCACTCTTCGCCGATTCACCGACAACGATCTCCGGTGTCGGCCATATCCGACACAAAGAAACCGATCGAATTGGCAATCTGGCCATCGAACTGAGACGCTTGGGGGCTGGCGTGGAAGAGTTACCAGATGGCTTGAAGATCGAGCCGGGGCTACGACGAGGAGCGCAGGTCCGCACCTACGACGACCATCGCATGGCGATGAGCCTGTCACTTGTAGGATTGAAAACTCCGGGCGTCATCATCGAAGACCCCGGCTGCACTCGAAAGACCTATCCCAAGTACTTCGCAGAACTTGAGGATCTTTGCAATTCGGCCTAGGCCCAAGCGGCCTAGTGCACCCTCGTCTTCGACGCCGCGCAGACAACATGGTACAGAATCCGCGCATGCGGCTGCCGTCAGGAGTGTGCGTAGCGAACGTCTTTCTATCGAGGCCTGGAGCGAGATTGCTCTTCAACTGTCGAGAGCAACTCGTCCGCCCGCTGCAGAATCGCCAGTCCCGACTTGTCGGGTGGGTAGGCTGCACTTGTGGGGTCACAGGCCTCGAACGTAGCACTGCAGTGTTGGCACACGACCTGCCGACCGAGATAGGCAATTCGGATGCGCAGATTTCGACCGCAAGTCGGGCACTCTTGAACGAAGTAGGTAGATTGCGACATGACAGGTTCCCTCCCCTTTATCAAACGGCCTAGAATCGGCCGCCATTCCACCTTGTAGCCCGCATTGTACCTGATGCCGCTGGCCGGGATCAATCATTCAATCGAGTTTTTTTGCTATCAGCACTCGCAAACCGTTTCAAAAGAACAACTTAGGGGGAATAGGGCGAGTGAAGATCCATCATTTAACGTCGATGAATTCGATAGGACCGGCCGAAACCTATAGTTGGGGACTGGGCCCTAGAGGGCAAGAGTGAGTCAATAAGACCATTTCAGAGTTCTTGGCGATACGAGATTGCGTTACTCGAATCGCAGTGCTTTCTGAGATACCGAAAGTCGAACCATGCGGCAATCAATCCTACTATCCGTCAGCTGGCCAACCGTCCTGCTCGCGCTGCTCACCGCTTCTACGGCCGCCGGGGCACCCAAGGCGGTCCCTGACCGGCTTCCAGAATTTATCGTGTTGAAGAGAATCATTCAGCAACATTTTGCTGACGAGCCGGAATACGACTCAGGCGACATCATCAGCCGCAGTCAGGTCAAGTCGCTATTGAACCGACTCGCACTGGCGGGCTGGCGGGTCGGGAAAGAGCATGGGATCACGAATTCCGTGCTTCCCGACACGGCTTATCTAGTCCGACAGCTGCGCACCTCCGATGGGGAGAAGTTCATGAAACGCATTTCCAGTTATCCGCTGGGATACGATCGGCTCCATCAGCTAGGCAGAATCCACAAGGGTCGCCAGCTCGTTTACGATCTGATTCATGGCGTCGGCGGCGACGAGATGGTGAAGTACTTGACGACTAGCAAGGGCGGCAAGGAACTCGCCAAACAGCTGACACGCGTACCACGCGGTACCGATTTCGACAAGCCGACCGGCCAAATCTATACAGAGGCGGATCTCACCAAGCGACTCGAAACAGCTTATTCCAAAGACCGCAAGAAGAGAGATGCGGCGAAATTAGGCAAGGCTTCTAAGTAAGCCTCGACAAGGTCCGCGTTATCTCAAACGCTTGATTGATTGAATCTCGATCGGCTCGAGCGGCACCTGAGCCAGATCCCCTTGCGCTGAGACCTGGACCGCACCAATCTTATCCAGGACTTCCATACCTTCGATCACTTCACCGAACACACAGTATCCAAATTCATCGGCAGATTCGGCACTCTTGTGGTCGAGATGTGCGTTGTCGGTCAGATTGAAGAAGAAACTTCCACTGGAACTGTCAATCATGCTCGGATCGCGCGTGAGCGCGACCGTGCCACGCTTATTGGACATGCCATTGTCCGCTTCATTTCGAATAGTCATCGAGGATGGAAGCCGCTCTAGATTCTTGTCGTATTCGCCGCCGGCTACGATGTAGCCGTCTTCAACCTGATGAAATATCGTCCCGTTGAAACGACCGTTGGCAGCGGACCACAAGAAGCTGTCGGCCGAGAGCGGTGACCGAACGGCATCAAGCTTGACCTTGATCGTCCCGCGGGAAGTGGCAATCGCCAACACCGGGTACTCATTGTCGAATTCCACCTCGGCATCGACCGGAGTGCTCGCAGCAAGCGCGCCGCCCGAACCGCTCGCTTGGTCCATGGCCGCTTGCGGAAGTTCAGACTCTTCAGAGCTACAACCCGCACATGCGAGGAGCATTAACACCAACAGGTTGGACCAGAAATATGTAAGTCGCCTCATGCGAATCGCCTCCATGCCTATGCAAAATCGTGCGGGGGGTTGAAGATATAAACGGAATGATCGACGCTTTGGCGAATTGATGCAAGGCGAAACTGACACATCCCATAGATGCAGGCCGCCCAGTCAGCATGCGGCCCGGCGATCGCGTACTTTCACATCGGCTCCCCATGAGCGCCCGGTCCCCGACTGACCAAAACTTTTCAAGTAGCGCGACGGTTATTCACCGGACCAAATCCCGGTTAGGTCCGATAGGTAGGGCATGCATCTCGGCAGCGATTCTCCCCTATTAACTACAAAATGATCGCCGTATAATCTGGGCACCCTTGGAGTTACAGACAAGCGTTCAATTCAAGGGCCTGCTTCCATCAACATTGAACAGCCCGCATGGCAACTCGCGAAACTAAAATCCGCATTGGCGCGGTCAATTACCTTAACACCAAGCCGCTCGTCCATCGCCTGCAGGAATTCGCCCCACAGGCCGAAGTCATCTACTCTTTGCCGAGCCGCTTGGCAGATGGACTGGCCGACGAGAGTCTTGATGTCGCGCTGATTCCTTCGGTCGAAGCCTTTCAGGATCCTGGTTACTCGATCATTTCCGACGCCTGCATTGGTTGCCAAGGACCGGTGCTAAGCGTGAAACTCTTCAGCCGGGTGCCCATCGAAGACATTCGCACGGTGGCGCTCGACGAAGGCTCGCGAACCAGCGCTGCCTTGATCCGAATCCTGTTGGCTGAGCAATTCGGCGTAAGACCAACGGTAACGGGCCTGTCGATCGGCGATGGCCTGGAAGACACCCAAGCCGACGCGGTACTGCTGATCGGAGATCGGGCCATCCACTCCCCCCGCGGTCCGTTCCAGGTGGTCTGGGATCTGGGCGACCGTTGGACGCAGTGGTCATCGCTTCCCTTCGTATTTGCCATGTGGACGGCTCGAGCCGGAGTATCCTGCGAGGGACTTGCCGAGGCATTCTCCGCGGCTCGAGACGCCGGCGTCGCCGATCTCTCGGACATTGCCAAGAGCGAGGCCGCGAAACTTGGCCTGACCGAACCGCAGTGCTACGACTATTTGAAGAAGAATCTACATTTCTATCTTGGCGAGCAGGAGCGCCAAGGGCTGGAACTCTTTTACCACCACGCCAGTCAGCTTGGCCTGGCGCCATCCGGAGTTGAACTTGAATTCGGACATCTCCACACTGCTCGATAAAGCGATCGCCGGCGAGCGAATCACACCCGATGAAGGCCTGAAGTTGATGCAGTGCCGCGACTTGGCCGCTTTGGGGCGTGCCGCGGATGAAGTGACGCGCCGACTTCATCCTGAAGACTATCGCACCTACAACATCGACCGAAATATCAACTACACGAATATCTGTAGTGCGGTGTGCGACTTTTGCGCTTTCTATCGTGGGCCCAAGGACCCCGAAGGCTACATCCTCGACCGAGAGGTCTTGCTGCAGAAGATCGAGGAGACTGTTGCTCTCGGTGGTGAGCAGATTCTGCTGCAGGGTGGCATGCATCCCAACTTGCCCATCGAGTGGTACGAGGAGATGCTGACCGATATCAAGAGCCGCTTTCCGGATGTCAACATCCACGGATTTAGTCCGCCCGAGTTGCACGCCCTCACCAAGATCGCAAAACTCCCGATTGAAGAGGTGCTTTCGCGACTTAAGGCGGCCGGCCTGGGAAGCATCCCGGGAGGTGGCGCCGAGATTTTGGTCGACCGAGTCCGCAAAGAGATTACTCGCGGCAAGGTCCTCTCCGACGATTGGCTGGAAGTCATGCGCGCCTGGCACAACATGGGCGGACGCAGCACGGCCACGATGATGTTCGGCCATGTAGAAACTCTGGCCGAACGTGTGGAACACCTGGAACGGTTGCGACAGTTGCAGGATGAGACGGGTGGATTTACCGCCTTTATCTGCTGGACGTTTCAGCCCGAGAATACCGACATAGCGCATATTTCTCCATCGGGCGCCTTTGAGTATCTGCGCACCCAGGCCATCAGTCGACTCTATCTCGACAACTTCGCCAACATTCAAGCGAGTTGGGTTACTCAGGGCCAGAAAATTGGGCAAATCGCTCTCCTTTATGGCGCCAACGATATGGGAAGCCTGATGATCGAGGAGAATGTTGTGGCCGAAGCGGGCACCGTGCATTACCTGTCGCTCGACCAGATTCGCCAGTCGATCCGTGACCTGGGCTACGTGCCACGGCAACGCAACGTCTTCTACGAATTGATCGATGAGCCCGATTCTGCCGCCACAGCGCTGGCCGTAAGCTAAGTTGTGGTATAGTATTTAAGGCCTGTCTTGGGCGGGGCACGGGACTGGTCAGCAGGGAATCGAGGTCGTCGATCGCGGGCCCGGGCTGTGGTCGGTCGCGGATTCCACCTGACCAAGGCATGCGACAGCCGGGTGGCTCTCTCAAAGAGCCAGCGGCTGGCCAGAGGATGGGAAAAGGAACGGCACGGCCATCATGATTCACGTCCGCGATCTCACGAAGCACTACACCGATCTGGAACGCGGCAAGATCGTGGCACTCGACGGGGTGAGCTTCGACGCCTTGGAAGGCGAAATCTTCGGTCTGCTTGGCCCCAACGGAGCCGGCAAGACCACCGCCCTGCGTATCCTCAGCACCGTGTTGCAGCCGAGTTCCGGCACGGCCACGGTCAACGGCTACGATGTCGTCACTCAAGCCTCGCAAGTACGCCATCAAATCGGTTTCGTCTCGGCCAATACGGCCGTCTACGATCGCATGACCGCTTGGGAAATGGTCGAGTACTTCGGGCGGCTGTTTGGTATCGAAGAAGTGGAGCTTCGTCGCCGCATGGAGGAAATCTTCGAGCGGTTTCAGATGAACGAGTTCCGCGACCTGCTGGGGGGCAAGATGTCCACCGGCATGAAGCAGAAAGTTTCGATTGCCCGCGCGATTGTGCACAATCCCGCGGTGGTGATTCTCGATGAGGCTACTTCCGGATTGGATGTTCTGGTCGCGCGAGCCATGATTGACGCGGTCTCGGAGCTTCGTGACCAGGGGAAGTCGATTATCTACTCGACTCACATCATGCGCGAAGCGGAGCGCCTCTGTGATCGCGTGGCCATCATCCATCACGGCAAGGTGCTCGCCCACGGCACGCTGGAAGAATTGCGAGACGAGTATCGGCAGCATGACCTGGAAGATATTTTCTTTGATCTGATATCGAAGCAACCCAGTCTGCTGGCTGCCGAAGGAAACGCATCCAACGCGGTCGCCCTGGATAATGAACCCACGCCAATCTTGAAGCTCAAGTAATATGCTTCCGCTTTCCCTGGCCGTACTCGCATCCCTCAACCAAGTACTCCACGATTCATGAGCTGGCAAAATATTAAACTCGTCTTCTTCCGCGAAATGCGGGACCAATTGCGAGATCGCCGCACGCTGTTCATGATCGCGGTGCTGCCGATTCTCTTCTATCCGCTGCTGGGGGTGAGCTTCCTGCAGATCGCCCAGTTCCTCAAGAAGCACGAGAGTCGCATCCTGATTGTGGGAGAGCCCTCGGTTAGAGAGATTCCGGGCCTGTTGGACGGCGACACGTTCGCAGCCGGACTGATTGACGAAGATCTCAAGGCTCATTTTGTGCCGCTTGAAGACATCGCCTTCTATAACCGGCACAAGGAATCGTTCATTCAGCCGGGTGGCCCCCCTAAGGAAATCTTCGCGGAGTTTCATGAGATCCTTAATGCTCTGGTCGATGAATACGATTGTGACGCAGTTGTCTATTATCCCCCTGGAATCCCGAAGCAGATTACCGGCTATGCCGAAATCCTCCGTGAGAGTAAGAGCAGTGGCGTCAAGGCTCCGCCGGTACCACAGCCCAAGGTTGTACAAGCTCCTGGTGACTCGGATCGAGTGCATCTTGGAAGCGCACGCGCAATAAGAGTCGTCAAGGAGCTGTCTGACAAGACTAGAAAGCACGCCGCAGCCGTGCTCAAAATGGATCCATTGGCAGATCGCCCGGAACCTGAATTCTACGCGAGCGGAGACACCGGCAAGCGAGTCAATGCTTCGCTGTGGTCCAAGATTCTCCCCTTTGTGCTGATGATCTGGGCCGTTACCGGAGCTTTCTATCCGGCCGTGGATCTGTGTGCGGGTGAGAAGGAACGCGGCACCCTGGAGACCCTGCTGAGCAGTCCGGCGCGGCGCAGTGAGATCGTGATGGGGAAGCTGCTCACGGTAACATTGTTTAGTGTCTCCACGGCCCTGTTGAATCTGTTTGTGATGTTCGGCACCGGCGCTGTGGTCCTCTCGCAAATCGGAGAGCAAGCAAGCCTGGCCAATGTCGGACCGCCTCCGATAGCCGCCCTCGGGTGGTCGGTTCTGCTTATCTTCCCGGTGGCGATTCTGGTGAGCGCCGTTTGCCTGGCATTGGCGGCGTTGGCCAAGAGCACCAAGGAGGGTCAACATTATCTGGCCCCCGTCATGTTGGTTGCTCTGCCGCTCACATTGTTGCCCATGGCGCCCCAGGTGGAGTTGAATTTCGGCTTCAGCCTCATCCCCATCTCGGGCATCGTGCTGGTCATGCGTTCGCTGCTGGAAGGCACCTTTGCGGAGTTGTGGCCATACTCGATTGTCGTGGCCATCGTTACCTTTGCCTGCTGCTGGTGGTCGATACGTTGGGCCATTGAGCAGTTCAATAGCGAGACCGTCATGTTCCGTGGCGGAGAGCGGTGGAACTTTGGCACTTGGGTCAAGCAACTCGCCCGTGATCGGCAGGCCACACCCACGGTCGCCCAGGCGCTGCTCTGCGCTCTCGTCATTCTGATCGTGCGGTTCTTTCTTACGCTCTTCATGGCGGGTTCTGACATACCTGACACATTCCGGGTTTTCTTTCAGCAGACCTTTATTTCCATCGTGGTCGGCGTTGCTGTACCGGCCATGCTGATGACGATCATGCTCACCCGCAATCCTCGCCGCACCTTATTGGTCGAGGAACCGCCACGCTTAATCACCATTCCCCTGGCCGCCTTGTTCGCACTGGCTATGGTTCCGTTGGCCCTGCTGCTGCAAAGTGGTCTCCACTCTCTGCTGCCATTGAATCCAAATATCCACCAGTATTTGAACAAGATGGCGCAGGTCATGGACAGTACTCCCTCCGCATTGCTGCCGATTGCCGTCATCGCCTTGCTCCCCGCTGTCTTTGAAGAGCTGACATTTCGTGGATTTATTCTCTCCGGCTTTCGCCACACCGGGCATAAGTGGCGGGCCATCGTGTTGTCGAGCCTGTTTTTCGCTTTGGCCCACGGAGTCATGCAGCAGGAGATTAACGCCTTTCTGCTGGGCCTTGTCCTGGGTTACATCGCCATCCAAACCGGCAGCTTGCTGCCCTGCGTGGCCTTCCACTTCGTCTACAATGCCACGCAGTACCTGATTAGCACGCACCGCTTCCCGCTGCGGGGTATCGTCGAAGATATCGCCGTCGATCCTTACCTGTGGGCTCCGATTGTTATCGCTAGTCTGCTTACCTGCGGCATGCTTGCCGTTTACTTGCATCGCCTCCCTTACCGGCGGACTCGTGAAGAAGACCTGGTGGAGTCGATTCAGCGTGAAAATGCCCGCCAGTTGGCCTCCTAATCGCATGTATGAATTCGATGTCGCGGCCAGTTGTATTGCAGGCACGTTACTTCTTTCCCGTCGATGGTCCGCCGCGTCGTGATGCCCTGCTCGTTCTGAAGGGGCACTGCATCGACTCTTTCGTAACGTCGGTACCAGCAGGCTGTCAGCTTGTCGATCTCGGCGACGTGGCGGTGATGCCAGGGCTGGTAAACGCCCATACGCATCTGGAATTCTCCTGCTTGGAGTCGCCACTGGGTGAGCCGGGGATGAGCCTAATCGAGTGGCTGCCGGAGGTGCTGCGATATCGCACTGAAACCGAGCATGATCCCGAATCGCCCACCGCCGTTGAGCGAGGCATCGCGGAGTCGCTTCGCCATGGGACCACTTCGCTCGGTGAAATCGCCACCGCCGATTGGCCCCAAGACTCGCAATTCGCGATGCGGTTGGACCTGACCGTCTTTCGGGAGTTGATCGCCCCCACCGCCGACCAGGCCCGCATCGCCAGTAACGTCGCCACGGCCGAGTCGCACGTGTCGACCGGTCGCGACGCGCCCTGGCAGGCCGGTCTGAGTCCTCATGCTCCCTACACGGTGCATCCGCAGCTGTGGCAAGAGCTGACTCACTCCGAGTCCCTTTCCTCAGTACCTTGGGCCATGCATCTGGCCGAGTCGCCTGAGGAGATGGAGTGGCTCCGCAGCGGTTCCGGTCCGCTGGCCGAGCTGATGGCCCCTTGGGGAATCTCTGGTTCGCCCTGGTCCTCTCATCGCCCCCTATCATTCGTTGACTCCTTGGCCCAGCTGCCCAAAGCGTTGTGCGTTCACGGCAATTATCTCGACTCCGCGGAGATCTCCCGGCTCGGTGAGCTTGCCGAGTCGGTCTCGGT
>Ga0180438_10003050_pt1 | contig 25990 bp, 25 predicted proteins | sample SS_ome_12_FD_132455 | JGI IMG/M metagenome (GOLD analysis project Ga0180438, IMG submission 132455) | Hypersaline lake sediment archaeal communities from the Salton Sea, California, USA - SS_3_D_2 metaG | ecosystem: Environmental > Aquatic > Non-marine Saline and Alkaline > Hypersaline >... | reverse complement strand
GATAGCTCCCGCGGTATTATATTCCAATCCCGCCAATTCCTAATAGTGCGCTCTGATACTCCCATAGTGCGGGATAAGTAAATGCAATCGGATTTTGTTAGTGTACGTAGAGACTTAATAAAGATCTCTTGAAGATCTAGATAAGAGATCCTTACCCCATCATCTAAAGTTATTACACCATTACCACTAACCGCTGCTTTTACTTTCATAAAGCTACTTTATTATATAATATAACAACCCCTATGTTAACTTCTAGTGGAAACCAGCTTCCACTAAATACGATTTCCCTAAGTGTTAAAATAACTCCAAATGGGAAAGATAGTTGAAGTCGGGATGGCAATTGCCGTCCTAATAATGATGGTAGCCTGGTTTATCGTACCAATTGTCACAGATGTTAATACGGATCCATTTACTGATAATCTCCAATCTGATACCGGGGTTGGAGAAACCACAGACAACGTAACACTCACTCAAAGCCATTATTACGACACACATGAAGGGATGAGTGTATCTTCTAACCTGGGCACAGACTCCCCCGTGATCCTTGGGTACACAGACGGAACGGAAGTGGTGCAAGTGGGCGGTTTAACTGCTTCAGCTAGTCGGATCCTAGCGCTTACCTATGTCGTTGAATCCAGTGATCTAGATATCTTTACCGGTTGGGAGCAATTGACTTTGATTCTACCAGCACTCTTACTTATTGTTGGGATTTATAAGCTCTTCCAATCCGGCTTCATGCAACGCATGGGATCAAGGTTTTAGGGTCGAAAGGTGGTTTATATACCGCCTGTGTATAAATCTATAAGGAGGTAAACGAGGATGAGTAAAGTAAAATGGGGACCCAGGAAGAGCGGAAAGGCTTCCAAATCCGGTGGCGGGAGTAGTGGGGCGACACATACCGGAACCATCATGGCGGGCGCCGTGGTGATGGGTATGGGCCTTATAGGGATACTCCTGATTATCACTGTATTTGGTGATCTAATCAGTAATACTAACCTGGATAACTACACCGGGCTAGAAAACGTCTTGACGATAATCCCCACAATTGCCTGTCTAGGCGTAGTGTTCAGTGGTGTGGGAACTTCATATATAGGCTCAAAGGGCGGGAATATGTCCATCCAAGAGGCCCTACAGGCGCCGATGATAATCGTTATCGGTGGCGTGATGGTTCCATTCCTGGTTGCTATTGCGGATGATGTGCTTAATGATGCCAATACGAGCTCATTTACAGCGCTCGATACAGTGATCTCAATATCCGTTACATTCTTTGCCCTGGGTATGATGGTAATTGCAGGGCGTTTACTATGGGCCAGAAAGCGCGGACTTTTCGGATGATGTGATGGCCTGGCCGGTTGTTTATGGTGAAAGTGTCTCAATGGATAAAACAAAAAATGAAGGTGGCGCCAGTATTGGCCCAAACCACCGATGGGCACCATTGTCTAATCGTAGGAGAGGACAGAAACACCAAACAGCAAATCTTAGAATCAACCGGCGAATTCATTTTAAATGAACGGAATGATCTCGGATATGATGTAAACCCTGATACGGTTAGGACTTTAGTTAAATTTGGGGTGCGGAATTTTTCCGCGCCCCATTCTATTCTATATGAAACCAGCGGGGCCCCATTTAATTTTAAGACCGGGAGATTTGACGCCGATGAATCATCTACGGCCCAGATCTTAAAAGACGGTCGGACCCACGCTCAAACCCAGGCGGTTATATACATAGAAAAGGAAGAGCAACAAAGTAAATTAGGCTTAGCTTTAACTATTTTATGTACTGGGTTTGCGATTATGTGCATTGTATTGGTGGTGTGATGAGTAGCGAACAAGATGCTATACAGATCTTCTTAGACCGCCTTTACCCCACAGAGCGGTCTTTAGCGGTAATTGACGATTATGCTCCAACCCTAAAGGATATCTTCCTGGATCCGGTGGATCCCAGGGACCCAGAGCTTACATTATTAACTTTAGTCACACCCGCCGGCAGTTGCATTAATATCCCTACGACTTGCCGACTACCGGAGCAATTTATTCATTGGGGAAACAAAAAGGAATATTGGGCCTGGACCCGGCTAGATGGGAGAACTATTAGCTCCACAGTATTACTGGAATCCCTGCAGAATGGCGAAATACCGGAAGAAGAGGATGTATTAAATGCTATCCTTGTACCAATGGAATATCCTTCACCGGATAAGATAAAGCGGACCTCAATGCAGTTGTATGGTTATATTATTACGTGTGCTAACGCCTGGCGGATGTTCTATAAAATGAGATTAAGATCTCAGTTAGGGAATTCAGGTAAATTTAGGGCCGCTGCCAATTTAATAGGCCCATTATTTATTATTCTGGTATTCATGTTAATCGTAGGCCTGGAGGCCATACAATGAGATCTAAACCAGATGATGTGTTAGGAATTTCCTTTAATCCCCAAAACAATTTTAGTGATAGTGGGAAAGAACTCCGGCGGCTTACTTCTAAGGATACCCCGATAGTCCAGGCGACAATTAGGGGTAATTTAACCGCACCGGAGGCCGCTTTACTTGGGATCATAGTGGATATAGCCGGCGATGATGAAGGGACTGCTACGTGTGTGATCCAAAATATTGCAACGACAAAGGGAGTGGATGGCATCACAAATTGGCAAACCATGATGGTACAAACCGGGGCCCTGGTTGAAAGGGCATTTCCTAGCTGGGCCACTCCGTCAAAGGCTTTCCCTGGGAAAGATAAAACTCCCAAACCTACTAATGGCGCCCAAGGTGGACCTTATTACCCAAACCAGCCGGCCATACACGAAGATTAACAGTAAAAATAATGGGAGATAACCACAAAGGTAATGGATTTAATAACGGCCGAAGAATTACGCGCCGAAGAGTCCGAGGATCCAGAAAAAGACCTAGAAGACTACGTTCTAGAACTGGCGACAGATGGCGCGGAATACAACCCTATCCCCAACGAATACGTGGCCCTATTGACCGGGATCAAAGGCGCCGGAAAAGATCTATCCCTGGCGCGGATCTGTTACCGGGCCATGTATCATAAATATCCTGTTTGGACCAACATTGAATTCTACCCCGAAGAACTAAAGAAACTTGGGATCCCCGAAGCATACCACCCTAAAACAATCCAAGTGGAGTGGATGCTTAATTTCCAAAAAGAACTCCAGGAAGGCGTTATAGCTATTAGTGAACTCGATACCTGGATTATTAAGATGAAAGCTAACTCCAATTTAAATATCCTTATAGGATCCTTCATAAAACAATTACGGAAACGAAACGTCAAAGTATTTGGATCCTTACATTATGATGATGCTATTCCCAATGATATTCATAAAGAAGTGGATCTATTAATCCATTGTAATGATGCTTTCTACACGGATTGGGGGAAAGAAAACCAGATCCCCAGGGGGAAGTTGATCTACCAAACCTATTATGATTTCAGCGGGGTTTTCACAGGGCATCGCCATAGCTTCATTCAAAGTTACTATATTGCACACGCTGAAAAACTATGGAAGATCTACAATAGTTACCAAACCTATGATCCCTTTACTGGCTTCCAAAAAGTTGGGTTCCAAGGGAATGAAATTCTATTAGATGTAAGCGGGAGAGATCATAATACCATACTAGGGCTCTGGAAAATGGAAGTTATTAGCCTGGTTTTAATGTACCCAACAGAAACCAAGGCCGGGCTATTTAACGATGGGGTTAATACCTGGCTTTTATTTAATCCCCGCCGGGCCGCCAGGGTAGCATCTAAGAATAATAATTATTCTCAGATTGCTGCGGAATTAGAGGCAATCCGGGGAATGAGGACAAAACCGTTTGTAAAAGCCAGAAAAGACGCTTGGGGGCCAATGCAAATTCAAGCATTACCAGATATGGTCCCGCAATTACAGCAAATATTAGGGGACCCCACCCAGGATGATGAGGTAGAAGATGATTAAATGGTATGCTATTATAATCATTTTATGGGTGGCTATTACAGGGTTATTATATGTATCCATGAACTCAGCGGCGGCCCAAGTAACCCCAGAAGGCAATAACCTAAATGTTACCTACACCCCGCCCGGCCAGGTCCGCGCGTATCATGCTGGCGGATCCGGGGATGAACTAGTAACATTTAAACAAGTGGCCTCTAATGTGTGGGATTTCTATATAACACCAGATCCAACTAAATTACGCGGTATGGATATAACCAAATACCCGTTTGAGGCTTTCTATTTAGTTGATTCTGGGTCAGAAATACCATATTTTCATAAAGTTCCGATAGACAAGCAGGAATTACTATGGACCGCCATACCATACGACAGCCGTATTACTGGCGCTAAATTAACCGATGGCACTATTGATTTAAACTTGAATCGCGGAGTAAGGTTAACTGTGAGTGTCCCAAGTATATTAAATAATGCACATATTAAATACGGGCCACATTCCAGCACTATTACGTTTGTTGGTGGGAATATTACGATTACAGGAAATACAAATAATATGCGCTATGACATATACACAGCGGATCAATTAAACGGCTGGAATGTGTTTCATACGTGCGGGACCGCCTGTTATTGTAGTGATGTTAGGATTGATATAGGAGATGGGACTACTCCATCTGATATTAAAGATCAGGCTGGCGCTCTTTGGTTTAAGGATATCTACGGAACCGCCGGGAACTACTATATATATATCCATAATAACACCACAGCTACATTCGGGGTTGTAACAGATGAAACAAATAGATATACCAATAACGGTATTAAGTTTTTCTTTGAGGAAGACCGTTACCGGCAGTATATAGGCGGGGACGGGGCCACAGCTAGAGGGTATTTCAACTCTTGCACATTTGAAGGTATGGATGCACATATGTTTTTATTTGGTATCGATACCGGTCATCTGTGGAATTGTACGTTTAATCGTTATATGTCACCGTACCAGTGTGGTGATAATCAATTTAATATCTATAATACCCAAATACTCCACGGTAATTACGGGTTATTATCGCATCGCAACGGGGACATCGAAGATTGTAGAATCATCGATACTGTGGCTGATTCCAGGGCATTTAATTTTGATGCTCCCGGTACGGTTATGGCTACCCATGTGTACGGCGGCAGCGGCACTATGTTCATGCGCTGTATTGACCAGACGGCTCCAGTTAATCTCTATAATGTGTATCATCATGGGCAGCCGTGGTTTGTGGAATGGCATGGGGATTGTAATAGTCAGCAATTATATCGTTATTACTCACTCGATTTATGTGTTAATGCTGGTACCGATCCGTTACCCGGCGCAGTAGTAGAAATTACAAATAACCCCGGCACGATTGTAGCATCTATAGTTACAGCCGGTACCGGGTGTATCCCTACGCAGTGGTTACTACACGGGTACTATGACCACAGTAACCCGGAAATAATGCGTACTCCCCACACTCTCACAATAACGCACCCTGATTATTACACTTACACATCAGAATTGTATATGGATGAAGAAAAAACTTTAGAGATAACCATGATCCAAGAATTACCTACAGCGCCGGGTACTACTGCCGGAGATGTAGAGAAATGGTTAAAAGATGAAGTTGCTACTAAATCATGGTGGGAGGATCATATGGAATTATTTATTAGTTTAGCCTTTGTACTTGCTTTAGTAGTATTAGCGTTTTGGAAGGATATTTGGTGGCTTTACTTGTTTTCTGGTATGGTTTCCCTGGGGTGGGGCGGGATAACTTATGAAGATGGCTTAGAGTATGGGATTCCTCTTTATTGCTTAGGGATCTTAATGATTGGGTATATGATTCGTAGGTCTATAACATCCGGAAAAGGGGGAAGGTAGCATGGAAAGAGATTTAGGGTATGTTTACAGGCGCCCTGTTTTGAGGCCGTGTGTGGCGCCATTGAAACACATGAAGAAAATCGGCCCTAATATGTGGATCTGGGACCGGGTAAAGATCCAGGGTAAATATTACCTAACACGCTTAGTTATTAGGGCCAAGGGCTCTTATTATAGCGCGGAGATCCCCACTAATAAGAAAGGTCAATTGCATGATGTAACTATGGCGATGAGGCTTCTAGACATAGAGGATGGGGACCGCCAGGGGCGGGAGAGAAACCCGTTAGTAGATTTCTCTACAAATGCGGAGATCCGGGCTAAAGAAAAGGATCTCCATAAAGTATATCGATGGTATTTACACCCAAATGAATCCGATATTACAGATATTGATACCATTAAAAACAGGTTTTGGGATATTCTATCCAAGAAGGAAAGCCTGAAAGGGCCGCGGGGGATCGTTATCACTGGAGGGACCGAATCCCAGCGCCAGGAGCTACTGGACACTATTAAGTCGAATTTTACTATTACTGAGAAACGGGCCCTGGCGGGGAATATTATGGAGATAGTTAGGCTCAGTGGATCCACTGCAGGGCGCTATATGATAGCCACGAAAGATGGGGAGAAGTGGGGACCTGGAATCATCCAAATAGATCCCAAATTTATCACGCCCAGGGAGGGTAATTGTGAGGTGTTTATCCATGAGGCGGTCCATTGTCTTCGGCAAAAGGATTCTACCCGCCCTGCAGAACTCCAGGCCGTAGGTTATTCAACTGGCCAGGATATAGATCTTGAAGAAAGTCTAACGGAAGCTGAAACGGTAGCCAGGCAACGGCCCTTTGAAAAGCATGAAAGTGGGACCGGTTACTATCAGTTTCTCCCTAAAGCTAAAGGTAATAAAGAGGTTAGGCGGGAATATATTAAAGAGGATCGCATCACTATTACGGATCCCGCAAAAGGGAAGGATTGGAAGTCGGTTCCCAAAAAAGGGAAACGGGCCCTGAATAAAGTTAAAAAGAATTATCCTAAAACTCATATTGGTAAACTGAAAATAAAAGGTCGGGCGGAAGCTGTGGAGCATTTTCACCGGGTAATCCGTGAAAAGGCTGGGGCCGGGGAGCCAGGCGCGGTTAGGATCCACACCTTTTCCCCTAATCCCACCCCAAAAACCACTCGTAATGTTAGGAAGGATGTTTCGCGGATCCCTGGTAGAGTTGTGGAGTTTCAGGACGGTAAGAAAAAAGAGATCCGGCGGAAAGGCCCAAATAGTATGTTGAAGATCCGGCGGAATAATGGGTCTATCGTTAAGAGGGGTAAACCTGGTGGGCGGGCCCGTAAATCCAATAAGGTGCTAGGGATGAAAGTAATCGGGAGAGGGAGAAATGGTTAGTGAGGCGTATATTGAGCGCGTAAGGAAACAGGCTGTTACTGGTACTGAGTCCCAGCGCCGCCATGCCCAGGAAGCATTAGAAATTTTAGGTGTACCAGAGTCGGCGCCGGCCGGATCCGGCGGATCCGCGCCTGGCGGGCCTACCCAACAACCGGTAGTTGCTCCCCAAAACCAAAAAGAGCGCCATATTCAACGATTATTGGACCAAGCCAACACAGGGACTATAGATGAAAAGAAGTGGGCCCTGGAGGCCCTTAAAATGAATGGGGTCCAGGTTGTAATAACCCCTGGTAATGCAGCCGAACGTGGCCCTAGCCAAACCTCTCCAGGCTTAAAACACTATGAAATATCAGCCCCAAAGAACTTAATTACTGAAGCAGAGGCAAAGGCTTTAATAGAGTTATCTGGCGGGGATCCATCGGATTACGTGAGGCCTAAGTTTTATGATGCCTGGCACCTAGCCAGGGATATAGCTATTAACCAGGCGCCGCGGGATATGGATCCTCAGGCATTTGATAAGATGTTTGGCCAAGGGGCTTATGAGAAGACGCTTAAACAAGTTAAAGGGAATATACGTTTAAAGTCTGGAACTTGGGTGGATCCTGGTTGGATTACAAGTCTCCCTAAAGAGGAAAGGCGTTATTTGGAGGAACGTGGTTTCAATGGTTATGTGGGGACCTTCTACGCGGAAGATCCTATAACTAATACTCAATATCGAAAGGCTGACATACTTCCATGGGCAAAAAGAACACAATATGGCCATCCCGCCGGGGAAATAGATTGGGGAAAACTAAATTACGATATGGCCCAGGCCGAAACCTGGGCGGTTTTGGAGAAAGGCCATATCAGATCCACAAAGGATAATAAGATCCAGGAGATAGCCGCTCGTTACAATTATGCGGCGCCGGCCACTAATGCTATTAGCGATACGTTAAGGGAATACCGCCGTTTGTCCGATAAAGAGAAGGCTATACTGCAAGGGCGGGTAGAATTCGCGGATCTGTCTGGGATAGGTGGCTTAATTGAATATGGCAGGGCCCAAACAACAAGGCAGGAATTAGGGAATAAAGTTTTGACTCATTATGCGGATGATGCTGGGAATGTAAATGTGGCCCAGATGGCCGTTGACACATTAAAGGGAGGGGGAAATGAGAAAGCTGTTAGGTCTGTATTAGAGGCCAGTGGTTATTCAAAGGATGATATTGGGAAGATTACTGGTTATGCCAAGGAATATGTGAAGCAATCCCGCCCAAAGAGTTACGGCCAGCAAGTGTTATCAAACCTGGACTTAATGGGCCGGATCATTGTGCCAGGTTATGACTTGGCCCGAAATTGGGATAACTACAGCCGGAACGAAAGGGTGGGTTATGCCCTTATTGACGCCTTAACATTACTCCCTATAATTGGGGCCGCCGGGAAGGCTGGATCGGTGGCGGGGAAAACAGCCGCGGCAGGATCCCGATTGAAGCGGGGAGCGGTGGCGGCTAGGAATATAGGGCGATTAGGTTATGAAACAGTTTCTATCCCGGTGGATCTATCCCGCCGGGGCCTAAAAGGTTTGGCCACTAGTGTAAGGTATCCTAAGCGGGCGGCGGGGGAGCTCGGCCAGGCCGTTAAGCAATTAGGTTCAATGGGGATCTACCCAATAATAGAGCCTAAAAAAACAGCGGTCGGGGTCGGCGCCGTTTTAAGTGGGAAAGTGGATCTCCCTTCCGGTTGGTTATTAGGGGAAGGGGCCCAGGCCTTAGCGGTTACTCACATGGTAAAACTCCAAATGAAAAACGGGGAAGAGGTGGTTTGGACCGGATTCAAGTTAGGCAACCAGCCATTGTTAGGGAAGGCCACAAAAACCGGTAAATGGCGCTTGGGATCCCCGAAGGATCTTGGTATAGATATTAATGATCTTGATTCTGGGGCCACTGGTTGGACCGCGGGGAAAAAACTAGAAGCAAAGATACTTAATCCTGGCGTATTAGAAGAGGCGGGGATCTCTCCTGAAGCGGCAAGAATGATAAAGGTTTACCAGGAAGCCGCTAAGGCAACCGGCCGGGTAAAACCAAAACATATTGAAAAAACAATCCCGTTAAAGGGTGTTGCTCACTTGGATGCGGATGGGGTCCAAGTGGTTTTGGATAAGATCGCGGATGAGGGGGGAGGGGTAATTTATGGATCCTTTATAACGGAAAAGCAACTCCACCCAGATATTAAACCTATAGCTAGGCAGCCCAGAGATATTGACATTATGACAGATTGGGGCCTGGGGAAAACGAAAAGGGTGGCCCAGGAGCTCGTTGACTCTCTTCAGAAGTTACATGGTAAAGGGAAGTTTAGGGTTAATCCTAGCCGTAAGACTTTAATAGAGGCAAAGATCCGCGGGGAATGGCGCCATTGTGTGGATCTCCATGCAAAACCTGAAACAGAGGTATTATTAGGATCTGAAGTAAAGACTAATTGGGGATGGGGCCAGCGGTTGGATATTAAGCCACCGGAAGTCTTTAAAACCCAATCTGGTTTGAAAATCCGGGGCCAGTCGATAGCTGAGCAGATCCGGCGAAAAGGTGAGGCTTCCACTAGGATCCTTAAAGGTGGAAAGGTGGGCCCGCCGGAACGCCGCGCAAAAGATCCGGGGGATTGGAGATTATACCTGGCCAGTGTGGCCAAAGAGAAAGGGGTTAATAAAGAAAAAGTTGAGAAGTTGATTAAGGAAATAGAAGACTACTTTGGGCTGGATCCTTTAGCTCTGAAGACTGAAGGGGTTAAGCGCGGGTTGGGCGGGGTTAGTGAATTCACTAATGAAGATAATCGGCACTTATACGAAACACTGATTAAAGGAAAGCGTTTATCTACGGATCCGCCGGATATTAGATCCTTGTCTACGGAAAAGTTTAACGATACCAAATATGATTTCATTCTCAAAGGCCAAGCAATTGATAAGAAAGGGACTATTGCCACCCATAGTGGCGTTTATTTAGGAAATTTCACTCCCACTAAAGAGCCCATCGTTTTATATGGGGAAGAGATGAAAGAACTCTTTTCACATTTTGAGTTAGGGGATAATATAGCGGGCTTTGCTATGGATTGGGAGATTCAGCCATACCCAGGAGCAAAGCCGGTTAAGCAGCCGGTTATTGTAACGGCCGAAAAACCAAACCCTGAACTGTATTGGCATGAATACGCTCATCACAAGTTAGGGCACACAGCGCCAAAGTTAAGGGACCTCATGTGGAGTAGGGAGGGGATAGCACGTAAGTTAACCGGTAAACAGTCATTGGCCAGCCTGATATCCCAGGAATTAGCCGCTGATGCGTATATGTTAGATAAATTAGGGAATAAGCCTATTGTTAGGCAAGAGGTGGCCGCTAGGGGGGCTATAATAAACGCTTTATCCCAGGCCATGGATTACTATGAGGGCGGGAAGTTTCTAGATGATGTTCTTCCAGAGGTAAAGAAGTGGGCCGACCGTTACGGCTACAACCCTGATATAGTCCAAGCTGGGATTGATGATTATATGGTAGGCCCGCCAGATATTAATACCCCATTTCTAACTGAACGATCCGCAAAACAGGCCGCTAATGTGGCCAGTGAATACCTTTTGGAAATCCCATCAAGTAAACTCACTAAGGCGGCCATAGAAGATATAGCCCACCAAGCGATTTCAGCGGGCCTAGCTGGCCAGGCGATAGCCCGCGGGATCTATATCCCACCATCTACCGCGGGGAGATCCGAGGGGTCCAGCGGGGCGGTGGGATCCGCGGGGAGATCTATTGGCCCAGGGCGGAGATCATCTACGATTGAAAAACCTGGTAAAAAAAGTGAAATCTCCCCGGGGAAGAAACCAGGAGGGGAAGAAAAAACATCAATTGACATTATTCTTCCTGAAGATAATAAGGGCCCAGGGCCGCCATTGGCTGAGCCTAAACCATCAAGGCCTGTGTACAGTGGCTCCCGGAGCCCTGGCGGCGGCGGCGGAAAGGATGGCGGTGGCCATGGCGGCGGCGGCGGAAAGGATGGCGGCGATAAGGACAGTGGGGGAAAGAGAGGGGGAAGCCAGGTTATAAAGGCGGGAAGTGCCCGAAAAGGCGGCCGGCGCGAAAAACGCGGGGAGCCAGGGAAAGTATTGTACCGGCGCGGGGAAGTCAACACACACGCTGGCCGGGTGGGGGTGTTTATTGAGGCTATCCATGATGGGACCATGATTGATAAAGGGAAGGGCGGGGTTAGGGTCCATGTAGGAAAGCCGCCGGCCGGGATAAAGAAAACCACAGGGACTCCCCAGGAAACCCTTACTGTTGTGGGAGGCCCACCGCCAAAAGAGTTAAATGTTAAGGTGGGGTTCTTTACTGATAAGGTTATTAATGGCCGGCGAATAGAGTTCGATAAATCCGGGTTGAAGATCCAGGGCCGGATTGTGAGGCCTTCAAAGGCTAAGCAGATAACATCAAGGAAAGGGAAGGGAAGGCCAAGGGGGAGAGTTATTTAATGTTTTCGTTTAACCCGTTGAAGATCCTCAGATGGCGCCCATTCGGTGGGTTTATCTGTTTTTACTTGGCGAGGATGGCGCTTTAAACTACTTGGTAACATCCAATCCAGTAATCCTAAGAAGTACCCAATTACTAATACCACTCCAACCGGTACAATATGAAATAATAGATCCATTTTGCATCACCTTCTTTCCCACAGGGTACAACCCAAAAAACGGTTTGTCAACCGTAGGTAAATATTATCAAAGAAACCCGCCGGATCCCCTGGGTTACTTGTCATAATACTGGTTATATGACCCATTATCACTTGTAAAGAGGCGTAGGAAATCTTTTCCTACCCTAAATTTGGGCTGTGATTTGACATAAGTTACCATTTTTAAGGGATCTCTTTTCCTACCCTACAGTAATGCACTATGTTAACTTTTACGGAGCTCCCAAGATAGTGCATTAAGCTAACATTTTATCTATGTAATTATCCATGAGTTATTTCATGGAATGTTTCATGGAATATTTGAGGACCGCGGGCCCTGGCGGATCTCCGCCGCCGGCAGTCCCAAAAAACAAAGGATAGGCCCGCGCCGGACTGTTTAATTATCCCTATTAGTAAAAAATGCGGCCCGCTGAAGGCCGTTAGAATGATAATTGAAGGGGATTAATTATTAATGAAAGGGAATGAGGGCTCCTGGCGATTTTAAGGGATATTAGCTTTAAAACGCCAGGCCATACAAATGAAAGTCTCCCAGATTTCGATTTCTCAGCTCATTTTTTAGAACTCATAGTTTTTAGACCCAGCCAGCACCTAGGGCCTCTTCTGAGTCCATGGCCTTAACATATCTTTCTAGGGTGGTTACACTTTCCCACCCACCGACTAACTGGACGTATTTAATAGGAACACCGGCCCTTAATTGTCGCATGGCCCAGGTACGGCGGAATATGTGATGGAGATCCTTAATATCTTTCTTAATCCCGGATCTCACCGCCAGGCGTTTTGTCCAGGAATCCATTCCACTATAAGTCATAGGTTTACCTTCTTCAGATACCCATAAGCTAGAGTGTCTATCCGTTCGGAGTTTTAGATAGCCATTTACCGGGCGCTGGGCATTACGTATAAATGGAACCCATCTTTCCTTAGATCCTTTCCCAACAACACGGATCTTTTGATGGTTCCAATCAAGGTCATTTAGCATAAGTCCTACTAACTCCCCGAATCTCATCCCGGTGGTCCATAGAAGCCAAATTACCGCGGATCCGCGGGCACCCAGGAATGTTGTAGGTGGGCAATATGCTAGTAGGTGATCCCTTTGAGTCTCAGTTAGGAATGGTTTTGCTATTTTAGGGATCTTAGGTGGTTTAATGTTGAGCGCTGGGGACTTGGTTACTATTTGCTCTTCCTGGCACCAATTGAAAAAAGTGCGGATCTCAACAAAAACACTCCTGATATATTCCGGGGCCCTGGCGTTTTCTTTAAGTATTAGTAGATAAACTTCAATATGTGAGCGGGTGATATCGGAGATCCTTATCCCTGGCGCCGTTTGTTCCACGAAGCGTAGAAACCTTGATAACCGGTATCGATAAGTGGATAAGGTGGCCGGGCTACAACCTTCAATCCTTCGGGATAATAGAAAGCCTTCTAGCTCCGGTGTTGGATAATCCCACGGCCGCTCCCAAGCGGACCTTGAAGCTAGAAGCCCAAAATTCCCCCGTGTTACACTGTCCTCTTTCATAAATTTTCATGCCACACACCCTATTTAGTTTAGCTTCAATCTGGTAGCGGCGGGTGGACTTGAACCACCGACCTTGGGATTATGAGGGCCGCGCGCTAAAACTAAGCAAAGAAGCTAATTAGGGGTGTTATTAAGTTAATCCGATATTAATTTAGATAAGAATTGATCCGGGTCACGCGACATTATATCCGTTATGAGCTCCTGAAGGTTTATAAAATCTTTTCTTTTCACGCGCTTTAATAACTCAAAAACCATACTGCTTAATGGTATATCCTGGCCATCACCACATTGGATACAAATGTCAGGGACTAGGCCTAGTATGATACCGGCTGATGAGTCGTACAACTTCATTAACTCTACAAAATCAGTAAGGCCAGGCATATAGCGGCCGTTTTCCCAATTTGAGATCTGTTGCTCAGTTTTATTCAATTGTAAGGATACCTGTCTTTGACTTAGCCCAGCCTTATACCGATGTATCCTTAATTGGTTCCCAATATACTTTTTTAGATGCTCAGTCTCCATACTTGCCATTATATAATATTTCCCTCTCTCAAATGTCATAAAAAGATTACAACTATAGGATAGTATAGACTCCATTGACTTTTGTATAGAGAATATCTTATAGTATTAGAAAATCTTATACTATAGGTGGAAAATGATTATGGGTTTTAAGAATACGATTAGACAGTGGCTCACAGAAGAGGATAGATCCCAGGCCTGGTTAGCTCGGAAAGCTGAAATCAATGAAACCTACTTTTCCCATGTGCTCAGCGGCCGCCGCCCTGTCAGCCAGGCTTTGTGCACAAAATTGGAAGATGTAATGGGTTATGATCCTGGTTACTTATGGGGATTAGTAAACTCAAACGGGAAAAAGTCCGGTGGGCTTAACTGATAAAAGAAGGGAGGCTGGCCGGATAGGGGGGAGAACGACTTTGGCGCGTTATGGCCTTAGCCACTATAGGAATATAGGTAAACGCGGAGGCCGGCCGACTTGGGATCAAACCTTATCTAAATCGCTAGGGGAAGGGCCTTGCAATAAGAAAGGGGGACGCCACACACCCGATCTGCAGGGCCCTTTTTCTATGAATAAAATTTGAGGAGTGAGTATGCAAAAAGGGACTAAAGTACACGTAAACAAAAAAACAGGAAGGGGGAAATCATGCCCATGATAAAGCCGCCTCAATATCAAGCCGGGGATCTGGTTTTCGTATCATCCCCAATTTGGTCTGGCCGGGGCACGATTGTAAAGATTGATGAGGATAATTGTACCCTTAAACCGGTCGATGGCGCGGATCTCCGGTCAGTTTACACTTATCAAATTCTTCATCTGGTAGGTAAGAGCCATAATATGGGGCTGGGTTGTAAATCTGGTTACACAAAGGGCCGGTGCCATAAGTGTAATATTTGTTGGTACTGGCCGGGCGGGGGAATGAAAGTGAAAGACGCCAGGTGCTCAAAATGTGGCGGGGAGCTCCGTAGGACCGCTCATTATTTAAGAAGCGCTGAGTGGAGGCCCTTAAATGTCCATTGAAGATTTTATGAATATGTTGGCCGGGGCATTATCGGGTAATGCAAAGGAAGACGCTAAGAACCGGGCCCGGATTCAGTTATGTGCTAAAGGGAAGTGTGGTGGTTATATCACCCAGCATAATATTCGGGAATGTATATTTGACCAAAATTGCCCTGTATTGGATGCCCTGGCCATCGCGGAATTCGGCCAGAAATACCCGGTTGGCAAGAAAGTGGCGGGCATAGTGGCTATTAGTGGAGGATGTGACTGGATGCCGCCCTACTATGCCGCTCCGGTGGATATGGGTGGGGATCTTATCCCCACTGATAATGGGAAGATAGTTGCAGAGCAAGTTATCACAAATCTCAGTAATAAAGGCCCTTACTTAGAGGGATATTTGCGGGCATACCTTTATAATTATCTCCCTTTAACGCGGGAAGATATTGATGATGATTCTGGGGAAGATTTTGGTGATGAAGGGGAAGGGGATTCTGTAACAGATGAGGAAGCCTGGGATTTCCTATATCCTAGAGGCCGATCCTTCTGTAATGGTTGGATCTGGGCGGTTAGGAATATAGTAATGGAGCTCTATAAGGCCGGTTTACTAGATCTTCAGAGGGATAAGTAATGGATCCGCGGGAGATCTACGAAGATTCTTTAACGCTTGGGTGTGAAGGGTGCTATTTATGTGATGAGGCCCGGCGCCGGGATCTCCGCCCTTTTTGCCTGGCGCCAGGCCCCATTGTTAAAGATCCAGTAACCGGGAAATGTCTAATTAATAATAGGGAGGATAGAAATGGGAGAAGAAAGTATGGGCCCGTTTCTCACAAATAACCATTTATCCCATCTAACAGGCTCCGCGATATCAATAGAAGTTATTAATGAGCGGGGCTATAAATCCATACTAGGGAAAAAAGAGTTATCAGATATAGGATTTTCAAAGAATCAACAGCGGCCGCCAGGTTTACTAATCCCATTACATGGGCCAGACGGATCCGCGGCCGGGTACCAATACCGCCCAGATAATCCCAGATCAAATAAGAAAGGGAAGCCTATTAAATATGAAACTCCCCCAAACAGCACATTATGTTTAGATATGCCGATTAGGTGCAAGGAAGATATTAAAAATCCGGGGGCTCCTTTATGGATAACTGAAGGCGCCAAAAAAATAGACGCTCTAGCATCTGTTGGTGCTTGCGCGGTTTCATTAAATGGCGTTTGGGGATTTAAGGGGCGGAACGAATGGGGATCCTCAACGGTGTTAGTTGATTTTGATTATGTGGCCCTGGCGGATCGGTTGGTTTATTTGGCGTTTGATGCGGATATTAAAACTAATAAGAAAGTAAGGCAAGCCTTGGACCGCTTAACTAACCATTTAAAGCGTAAGAAGGCAATCGTAAAGATTATTAATCTCCCCGCGGGCCCGGATGACCAAAAGGCCGGGGTGGATGATTACCTGGCGGAAGGGCACACCCTAACGGATCTTCAGAATCTAGCAATTGATGAGTTAGAAGAATTTGAGGAAGAGGCTATAGCTCTTCATAACCCTGTATATTGCGTCCACGAGGGCCAGTATTGCCTGATAAAGAACATCGAGGGAATGAAGGTAAAAAGCCCGTTATGTAACTTTACGGCCCAGGTAAAAGAAGAGGTTATCCATGATGATGGTATCTCTGAAACGCGGCATTTTATAATAGGCGGGCAATTATCAAATGGTAATTATCTCCCTGATATTGAAGTTCCAGTATCAAGTTACACTAATCTGGATTGGGTGCTCAAACAGTGGGGGGGGAAAGCGCTTGTGTGCCCTGGGAGCTCCACTAAAGATCATTTGAGGTATATGATCCAAAGGTCCATGAACGGCGCCGCGCCGCGCTGGGAATATGAGCACACTGGCTGGCGGGATATTGATGGTTCCAGGGTGTTTCTAAGTGCCACAGGCGGGTTAGGCCATGATGGGATCAATGTATCCTTGCCGCGCCCATTGGCCGGTTATGCCCTGCCGGTAGATCCTGAGGCGGTAGGCCCGGATGAATCTATGGGGAAGAGTCTTCAATTTATGGAGATCGGGAACCCGCGAGTCATGGTCCCTTTATGGGCTGAAATGTACCTGGCTCCCCTGGCTGAAGTGATCCAGCCGGCCTTTACTATGTGGCTTCAGGGTGGATCCGGGTCTTTTAAGAGCACATTAAGCGCCCTGGCCTTGTGCCACTTCGGAGAATTCACTTACTTATCATTACCGGCTTCCTGGCGGGATACAGATAATTTCTTATTGAGTCTATTAAGTCGATTAAAGGATCTCCCGTTAGTAATTGATGATTGGCACCCCGCCTCTACGGTGGCGGAGCAACGGGCCCTAGAGAAAAAAGTTGGGGTAGTGATCCGCGGCCAAGGGAATAGGGCTGGCCGTGGGAGGTTAAAGGCGGATGCTACCTTCCAGGACGCGCCGCCGCCGCGGGCCCTAGCGATATCGAGTGGAGAGCAAGCGCCGGACGGTGAAAGTAATGCGGCCCGGCTTTTTGTTTTGGAAGTGGCGCGCAGTGATATCGAGCCAGGTGCCCTTACTATGGCCCAGGATAATTCTTATCATTATCGGTATGCGATGGCCCATTATATACAATGGCTGGCTAATGATTGGAAGGAAACGGCTGCCTGGTTGGCCGGATCCTGGGCCCATTACCGGGCCTTAGCGGTGGATGAGGGTATCCATTTACGTTTACCTATGGCGGTGGCTTCCTTGTATTCGGCCTTAGATCTGGCCATGGAATATGCGGTGGATGTGAAGGCTATTAGTAAGGATGCGGCCGATGAGCGCCGGGATCAAGCCTGGGAGATCCTTTGTTTATTGGCAAAACGGCAAGGGATAACAGTGGACCGGGAGAGGGCCGGAGCTCGTTTTTTGTCCGCATTTAAAGTTTTGTTGGAGCAAAAGAGGATATGGATAATCCAAAAAGATCAATATGAAGTTGAGAGCCGGCGCCAGGGGCAAGAGTTTGTGGGGTGGGAGGATGAGGAATTTTGGTATTTAATTCCAGGGGCTATATATCGTGAAGTGTACGAGGTTTGTAACCGGGGCGGACAAACATTCACTTTTAAAGAAGAGGCGGTTTGGAGAGATCTAAAAATAGCCGGGGTAACGGAGTCCCAGGAAGGGAGAAATCAATCGGTAGTGAGGGTAGGAATGGGCACCGCCTCTTGTGTGCGAAGGGTTATCCAATTAAGGAAAAGCGCGGTAACTATTAATTCTGAAAAAGAAAGGGTGTGTAATGTTTAAGTCAGGTGGTTATGGTGGTTACAATAAACATTTTATTAAACTTATTTTATATTGTAACCAGTTTGTAACCAGTAGTGTGATTTCTTATTCTGTTATTGTAACCACTTGTAACCAGTTCATTAACTACTTTACAAATCGGAGTGGTTACACTTTAAATCACTCAGATAAAATAATTTATGTATCCACCCAAAATTTACCGTGTAACCACTGTCATCCCCATCGTGACCCGCGTTCAATTGTAACCAGTGTAACCAGTGTAACCAAAAAAAACATAATACCGGGAGGATTGTGAGGTGAACACAATAAAAATAATATTACTTTTGGTAGGCATCGTCGCCACTTCCTATATAGCAACGATTATTAGTTTATTTATACTGCATACAGTATTGTATATTATTTGTCGGTTAATAATAGCGATTAAGCCAAAAGGAATTGTCTAATAGAAATTGAAGGTAAATTAATCGTGGTGCCTTGTAGAGCATTACGGAAAGGAGAGAAATGATAATAGGAGAAAAAGACTTAAAACGGGTAGCCTGGCGGCGGTTTTATGATGAGGTGGTCTGGCTTAACAGGACTAGGAGATGGTGGATTCAAGGATGGGGGATGATCTTAATTATGGTGATATCAGGGGCTCTAATGGCGGCATCTTTTGCATTAGTGGATCTCACCGGAGATAAACGCTGGGGAGGATTATTCATAATAGGGGGCGCCCTGTATACCTTAATATTCACGGCCGGTATGTATTGGGGCAATAAAGAGGGGCCAAGGTATGTTGATAACTTTCTCTCCCAGGCGAAAAACGAAGGGGTTCAGGTGGATTATGAGTCAATTTCTACATTATTATAAAACCTTATGGAATCGAGTTGAGCCGCGGATCCCAAAGGTCTTATTACGGCCCACCATCGGCCAAGGGATGGCGGTGGCCATTATGTTCTTACCTATATTACTGGCAGTTCAAATTGTCCCACACACCAATCTAGAGAGTAACACAATCAAGCTGGCCATCTATTTATCTGTAGGCCTTTTAGGCTGGTTGGGAGGATCCAGTTTTTGGATTTGGGTGGTAAAATCCAAGCCAAAGAAATCAAAGAAGAAACGGAGATAAATCTATGGAAATAATCTTTACGCCACTTGTTTTAACATGCCCGATCTGTGGGGGGAGTAAATCTAAGGGCCGTGTTTTATGCGTTAAGTGTGCCCGACAATTCAACCCGAATCGCGGGGATGCCAGGAATATTATAGAAAAAACAGAGAAGGCCTTCCAAAACTTTGATAAGCGTTATAATGGGATATTCACTGAATTGGCTATTGGATAATCGAGAGTATCCAACTATAGCTATAACATTAATAATTGGAATTGGGCTCCGGGGGCTCCATTTAGCCGATGGGGCCCATTATCACATATTAGGGGCGGACTCTTACCACTTTCATTACTTGGCCCGCCAGATCCTTAACGGTAGCGGGCCCGCCCTGGAGCACTCCGGCTTATCTTACCCTGTGGCCTGGTTAGGATCCTTTACCTCACTTTATTTTGCTTCCTGTTGTGTTCCTATACTCCTATATATTGGCGGTAGCCTGGTTATTTACTATGGATCCAAATACTTATTTTCCCCTGGGGTCGCCCTGGGCGCGGTTATGTCTTATACGTGCATCCCTTTAAGTGTACTCACAACAGCGGCCGGGTATCTGGACCGGGATGGGCTTACTGTCATCATATTAACCATTATAGTAATAGGGTGGTATAAACTCCGGGCCCGGCCTATCCTGGCCCTGGGTTGCCTGGTTATTATGATTGAAATCTTGACCGTCTACTGGAGTAATACGGCCCGCTGGGTGGTTATAACTATTATGATTGGGTTAGTTATGAGCGTGTGGGTCACAGAGATCTACTATAAAAAGAGATCCCCAACCGGATCTTCTAAAGATCTATTAATCCGGCGCCAGGGAGTACCGGTATTAATAGCGTTAGGAATGTCGGCGGGAATAGGAGTGTTAGGGAGTATTCAAGGGATACATAACTTTCACCATCTGGCGGCTGAAAACCTAACAGGATCTAATGGGATTGTGGAAATGAGCCCGGCCACTCCGGCCCATTTCATCATATTTTATACTTATACCATAATAACCGGCTTTATTGGCGCGTGGGTTATGGTAGCCAGGCGCCTAACGGTGGATATAATGATCTTAACCTGGTTGTTAGGGATTATGGCCGGCGGACTAATTGCCCAAAGATTGTTAATACTAACGGTGCCCGCCATGGCGATAATTTCCGGGGTTGGCCTGGCTGAGATCTGTAAAGTGGCTGCTAGCCTCATGGGAGGCCCTGAAGGGAAACGGATCCGCGCGGCGGCGGCGGCGCTGGTTTTCCTGGTTTTCCTGGGCATTGGTTGGCAGTCGTACCGGCTGGGATCCGTGGACAGAATGGCGCCAGGGGAAACCTGGTTGGAGGCATTGGGATACTTGAAGGATAATACGGCCGAAGATGCCAAGGTATTAACTCATTGGGGTTATGGGTATTGGATAAAAGACCTGGCGGGGAGAGATCCGGTGGCTGCCGGCGGGCCACGGTACGCGGAAGAAGTAGAGCGGATCTGCCGGGCCGCGGATCCCCAGGAGATCTATGATATTATGGCCGCCCTGGGCGCTGATTATCTGGTAATAGAAATGGACAGAGTTGAAGGGGAAGGGCTTTGGAGATCTCCGGCGCTTGTTAGTTATGGGGGAATAAGGATCTTATCTATTCCATCGGAGCAAATTACCAATAGCGCCGAATAGCCCAGGTATAAAGGTTTGTGCTAAGCCATAGATGATCCCCATCGATATACACATCATTATAAAACGGGTTATTAAGAATCCGGAAGTCATCCAGTCGTATTTAAAGGATATGATATTAGGAAACTGCTTAAAGAACTCCAACCCCATCACAGGGATCCCTATCATTCCCTGGCTATCTAGCACTTGGAAATATGTCATATCCTGAATAACTTGGACCTGGGATTGCTTAATAAACTCACCTTCCAACATACCACCAACGATACCCATCACGATCCAAATGAACGATAACCCCATAATTATTTGCACTCTCATTAGAACGCTTTCCTACTTTCGTCTTTTAATAATAGCCCTGGGGTGAGCACACAACACATAGCAAAAACCCACCAACCCATCCAACTTTTAGAGCAAGCGAATAACAGTATCAACAATCCAATAACTGCAGTAACCAATAACACCCCTGTAATCCTATACCCGCCCAGGCCAGCCACTATCATTACTATTACTAAACCTGATAACCAGAATAACCGGGCGGGGATACTATTCTCCGGCAGCATCTCATTAACCGCTTCCATCCCCGGGAGATTCTCAAAGTTACGGCTAGCCGGATCCAGAATATACCCTGGCGGCGCCACAAATTGAGGTTCAAAGAAAGCCTCACACTCAGATCCGGTACAAGTGTATTCGGCCAGATTGGTAGGTTGGATATCCTCTATAACATACTCGATCCCGGCCGGATTAGGGGCCAAAGTGTAAGAAAAATCATGGGCATACCCAGATTGATCCATAATAGTTCCTGCCGATACATGAAGAGGCTCAAAATCTAGATCCAGTATCAAGTTACTATATAACGGGTGAGTGAATGTCGTTAGTTGGTTCCCATATCCGGTACCGCTATTATTAGCCGCATACGCCCGGACGTAATACAAGTCATCAAAGCGCAAATCTTCTGTGATAGTTCCTGAAAAGGAAAACGGGCCATTATAAGTCCCCGAAAAGACTACCTTGGATCCTGAATAGGTGGGGTGGCCAATTTGGTTATAAACAAATCCGAATTCTGTTACCACACTATCCCCACACGCCAACACGGATCCGTCCGCCGACAATATAGGTGGGGCATCACCTTCATTGTGCCCATGTTCAAACAGCCTATCAGTTGAAACAGTCGGGGGTACTTGTATTGTATATGTAGCTAAATAGGTATTCCCGCCAGTTTGATAGATAGCCAGATAAAGCAGATCATTTTGTAATACCAATCCTTGTTTCCAACCACCTGGGAGCGAAAACTCATCGGATAATTGGCTAGATGCTAATGGCGGATCCGTAATATTATACACAGCCCTTAATTTATCGCCGCCGGCCTCATAGCCGAATAACAGGTTATTATCGGAGATAATATATGCACACTCTCCAGCATCATTAGATCCAGGAGTATCAGCCAGCATAACAGTTCCAACAGACTGTATTGAACTAATATTTGTTAGGTTCCACCACTCTATTCCAATATCCGCATCGCCGCCATGGCCTGTAGGGGTTCCAACACGCCAACACGTCACATAATCACCGGCGCCGACAGAGCCGGTAGATATAGTCTGGCCGACATTTGTCGCTGAATTCTTTTGTATATCCCCAATATAGTTGGCCGCCCCGGTCCCGGCCCACATATTACACAGGGTTTTGTTAGAGTAGTTGAAAGTCCCGACCGCTAAACACTGATACGTTTCAGGCGGGCGCGAATCAAACACCGCAAACGCACGAATAGGGCCGCTGCTCCAGTCATCCAGGTAGCATAAGTCCCTAGCACCGGCCGGATCCGGCGCGGCAAACGCAAAAGTGGCATTTAGTGACAGTTCGCCATCACCGGGATCGATACCGATATATCTCACCGCCCCGGCTACTATGTCCAGAACCAGAATATCGGTACCAGATACCTGCGCTGAATCAGTGACGATATCACTCCCCCCATCTATTGTGTCCCCAAGATCTGATAGGCCACCTTCGGACGTTATGTGCACCGATCTATAAACAGGATTGGCCCCGCCGCACATGATAATTAGCCAGTTGTTATCCATTAAATGGATCATATTTACAGGGTTGCCACCGCCGCCCAATCCCTTATCGTTATATGTGCCAGTATCGATTAGGCCTACGATAGTTCCAGAGTGGGTAATCTCATAGGTTTTCAGCACACTATCAGTGGCCGTATTGTAGGCGACTAATACCACATTATTGCCGGCTGTATTCGTTCCTATGTGAAGCATTTGCCACTGAGTGTCATCATCATCCCACACCTCATAACCGGATTGCACCGGGCTCAATGGGGCGATAGCGCGGGCATGATCCACGACAGACAATGCACCGCATACGGCAATAACAGCAATCATTAGTATAAATACACACCTCATCATTCTACGCTCACATATATTTTCAACTCAGTGAGGTGCTCCGTGGAGTCGCTGCAATAACTATAGATCGATGGATAGACAACTAAGTTATCGATATGGTCCGCCGTCCACGGTTGCCCATTAGGCGCTAATGTACGGGTGCCAGTCCGATAATAGTAATATGTAGCATTTGAGAATGATCCAATGACAGTATCAGTAGCATAACTATATGAATCATTTCCCACCTTGATTGTACCGTATATTTCAGCTTCAGCTTGTGGGCACAGTACAGCGTGATAACTAGGATGAACCACCCAACCAGATACATATAACGATACACCAATAATCGCATCATTAGATCCGCCAGGGTAATCAGTTATTGCAAAGGCATTATTAGCGTACACAGAATCGTTACTATAAACCCAGCCATATCCGGTGGCCGGATCGGATTCTATTGTTACCCCGTTCGCCAGATATGAGGCCGCGCTTGAGTCTTCTGAAGCATAATCTGAGTTTACCGGGTTATCCGGCAAATCAATATTAATATCCGGCCCTAACGTGTACTTAGTGGAGCCTGGCGGCGGAGCTCCACCGGCCGGCGCCGCGATGGATCCAGGGGTGGTAATTCTAAGATGGTCAATAACGATATCCGCGCTTGCCATTAAGACGGGGCTCCCATTTACAACTAACCCGGTAGGAAGGATGGCCGATTTATTGTAATGGCCATCGGATATTACAATACTTTCCCCGTTATACCAAGCCCAAATATTTGCGGTTTGATGAGGGTGGGCGGATATAGTGGCCGAATGGATTAAATTTCCAGATCCGCTTAAAACGGACCATTTGTACCAAGGCTCTTCGGTTATATTACTTTGAGGGTATAGCTCCAATTTCCAGCTATTCCCTTTTCCTATTATTAGCTGCTTTGTTCCAGGGTATGTTACAGGGGTTATAATTGCCTGGATTGCAAACGGTTGGGTCCCTGGAAATGCAAAGGATCCCGGATTAATTTGGGTGCACACATCCCCAGGGGCGGCAATCCATGATTGGTCCCTAGTGGCCGTGTTGTTTCCTATCCACATTGTCTTCTGGACCTGGCCGCCTGGAGGGATGGACGTATAAGCCAGGCGCCAAGTGGCGGATCCAGAAGTTAGATCCATAGCGGTCACTGGCTCTTCAACCCCTAAATAAGTGGCTCTTACATCGGAAGCATCTTCCTTTATATAATGGCCATCCACCATCCCCGCCGCATTAACTTCGATATTTATAGGAGAAGAGATGGTTTGGGTGCCAGTGTTAGTTATTTCGTATTCAATGTAATAATTGAAACCCGAAAGGGCACCGGAGCTTTTCACTAAAAAGCCAATTGCGATAATCAATGAAACTAGAACGATTAACCTAAATTTCATTACCCTTTATCCAAAAAGATGATTTTAGCAGTAAATAACGTATAAAGTAAGGCCACAAACCCAACAACGGCCAACTCAGTAAACCGGAGCTCCGCCCCGATTGGTAAAGTATAAAGACCTATCAACATACCAGGCCTGGCCGTGTTCAGTTGGTGTTTAGATAGGGCCATTAATCCTATTATGAGCAAGACCGCGAATACATTCAAAGCTAATGTAGAATTCCCGTCCGTAAGCTCGTCCAGGCCTTCTATTGCAGATCCCACAAAAGTTCCATCATATTCGCTTCGATCTTTTAAGGTATCTCCATGGATAGGGGTCCCAGGGGCCAAAGGATCTTCAGGGCACGATACGTTTAAAGTGAATAGATCAGGGCAAAGATACCGGAGCCCAGGGATTACCCGGAGGAAATAACCTTCCCCATACTCAGATAGGACCGATTCAATAGAAACAGTGGTTAATGAGGTACTAAGTCCCCAATCAGTCTCTAAGCTCTGGGCGGTTTCCATTATCCAACCTTTTAACCAGATCCGGTTATCAACCTGGGGATCCGCCGGGCAATAATCGGTTTCCGCTAAGGTGTAGTCATCTTTAACCACCGGATCCACCCATCCCAGCTTAGTAGTTATACGCACAAGGTAAGGATTGTACCACTCTAGGCCCAGGATATCCACTTTATCCGCTGTGAAATAGAAACTGGCCACACCTTCTCCATAACCATTATCAATATAAGGGTAAGGGGCCATAGCCGCATAAGTTACAGAGCCAGTGTTAGTCATTAATTGGAATAAGAAATAATCATCCACCGGATCCGTAGGGTAGTCATTCTCATTATCCCAGGCTATCTCATAATGGAATACTATTAAGAGGTCCCCGGCTTCAGCTAGGTTTTTACTTACTACAGCGGAATGTATCTCTAAAGTATCGGGGGAGGTGCCAGCCAGGGCAACTCCAGGGAGAGAAAGTAAGAGGGATATTACGATAAGTAATAATAACGCACATCGTAGTTTAAGCATTTTAATTCAACCAAGGGATCATTTCCTCATCATCAATTTTAATAGTACACTTCCCTGATTGTACCCAGGAGATGGTTTCAAATACTAACGATAGCTCCCGCGGTATTATATTCCAATCCCGCCAATTCCTAATAGTGCGCTCTGATACTCCCATAGTGCGGGATAAGTAAATGCAATCGGATTTTGTTAGTGTACGTAGAGACTTAATAAAG
>Ga0180438_10003049_pt1 | contig 26011 bp, 18 predicted proteins | sample SS_ome_12_FD_132455 | JGI IMG/M metagenome (GOLD analysis project Ga0180438, IMG submission 132455) | Hypersaline lake sediment archaeal communities from the Salton Sea, California, USA - SS_3_D_2 metaG | ecosystem: Environmental > Aquatic > Non-marine Saline and Alkaline > Hypersaline >... | reverse complement strand
GAGTCCTCGTCGAGCCCGCCCTCGGCGTCGATCTCGAAGGACCCGTCGGACTCCTCCAGCAGGTGGACCTGGTCGTCGAGGTTCATGTCCGAGCGGACGAACTGCTCGACGTAGTTGCGCATCTTGCCCTTCGACGCCAGGCAGGGCTCCAGCTCGCAGTTCAGGCGGAACCGCAGCATGTCCAGCGTCTCGAGGTCCAGCGGGTCGGTGATGACGACCTTCAGCCGATCGCCCTCGCGCCCGAGCGGCAGGACCAGATGACGCCGGATCAGGTCCTCGGGGATCAGGTGCATCTCGGTGGGGACCACGACGTTGCGGTCCAGGTCGATGTACTCCATGTCGTACTGCGTGGCCAGGGCCTTGGTGACATCCTCTTCGTCGGCCAGGCCCAGCGCGATCAGCGACTCGCCGACCCGCAGGTTCTCCGACTGGCCGTGTTGAAGCCCCTCCTCGACACCCGATGGCGTGACCGCTCCCCACTCGACCAGTATTTCCCCCAGCCGCCGTCTCTGTTTTCTTGCCATATCCCGCTCGCCAACTGAGAACCATGAGCGCCCCGGGCCGCGCGGCCCCGGCTGCGCTTGACCGTACGTCAACGCCATGGGCGATCCGGCCCCACGTCAGTATAGGGACCTTCCGCCGCCCGACCAAACCGGATCGTAACCAACGAAACCTCCGAGGTCAAGAAGCGTTTCAGGTTACAGGGAGTTTCCCGGGTCGCCCGAGGCGTTCGGCGGTTTTGCTCTGCGCGTAAACGGTTGTGCGGGCTGGCAGTTCACTTCAGCGGGCCGAGCCCGTGGGATCGCCGGATCGCCCCGGCCGCCGCGAACAGATGACGCTCGGACCGCAGCACCCCGGCCAGATGGCTCGTCGTGACCCCCAGCGCTGCTGCCGCCGCCGCCAGCCGCCCGCCGGCGGATTCCAGCAGATCCAGCAGCAATGCCGACAGCCGCCAGAACCGCGGATCCCGCTTGCCGACGCTCAGCCGCGGCGCTCGCCCGCCCTGGCCGCCGCGCGACCGGGGACGCTCGAGGCACGCCTCGAGTGCCGCCGGGATCTCCGGATCGGACAGGTCAACCGGCCGGCGGATCTTGCAGGCCAGGTGCATCCGCAGCCGGCGGACGGCGCGGCGCTTGTTCTCGTGTTGGGAGCGAGACTCCTCGCCGGTGGCGCTGAGGCCCGTGGCCCGGTGATGAAGCCGAACGGCCGACGAGGTCTTGTTGCGATGCTGCCCGCCCGGCCCCGACGCCCTGTACGTGTGCACGTCACAGCCGGCCAGCAGGGCCGCGTCGCCCATCGCGAGATAGTCGTCGCGTTGAGGCATGGTCCCATGGTAGTCGGCCGCCGGGGGGCGATCCACCAAGAGGCGGAGAAGGGCACGGACGGGGAAGGCGACCGAAGGGGTCCGGCGGGGGGGAAGGGGACCGGAGGGCACAAGATGCACCGCAGCGCCGCTGTGGACGTTTTGGGGGTTGTCGAGAACACGGTGGATCGAGTACAATCGGTACCGTTGACCGGGGCGACGGCTGGCAAACGTTCAGGCCCACGTGGGTCCGGCCTTGCCGTTCCGGGTGGGAGGTGCGAGCTTTGTCGCGGACAGACGGAGAGCCGCTGAACGACTGGATGGACGCCGAAACGCGCGTCGAGCGGGCCCACTGCCTTTACGAGAAGGGCCGGTGGGCCGAGGCGGCCGCGGAGCTCCAGGCGGCCATCGCCATCAATCCTCACAACGCGGCGTGGCACTTCAATCTGGGGCTGACGCTCGAGGCGATGGAGGAGTACGCTCGCGCCTGTTCGGCCTACCGGGCCGCCCTGGAGTTGTCGCCGGAGGACATCGAGACGCTGAACTGCCTTGGGGTGAACCTGACGCGGCTGGGCGATTACGCCAAGGCGCTGGACTGTTTCCGCCAGATCGAGCAGTTGGACGCCACCTACGAGCCGGGCTACTGCAACCGGATCGTCACGTACGCGGAGATGGGCCAGCACGACGAAGCGGAGGTGATGTTCTACCTCGCCCAGCAGTTGCGGGAGGACTGCCCGCTGTGCTTCTACAACATCGGCAACAGCCTCCACGCCCGCGGGCAGCACGACCGGGCGATCTACTGCTGGCAGCAGACGCTGCGGGTCGACCCGAACCACCCCCACGCCAACGTCCGCATCGCCGAGGCCTGCTGGGCCAAAGGGGACCTGGCCCTCGCCCGCAAGCACTACGAGGCCGAGTTCCACGCCAACCCCGCCGACCCCGACGTCCTCGTCGTCTACGGCGAGCTGCTGGCCGACCTGGAGCTGTGGGACAAGGCCGAGCTGATGTACCGCCGCGCCCTGGACCTCGCGCCCGACAGCGCGGCGGCCCATTTCTGTCTGGGTGAGCTGGCGATGCGCCGCGCCCAGCCGGCCGTGGCCGAGGAGCACTTCCGCCGCGTCCTCCAGGCCGATACGGAGTTCCCCGGCGTCCACGCCAAAATCGCCGACTCGCTGATCCGCCGCGGGCGGATCGACGAGGCCGCCAAGCACCTGCTGACCGAGCTGCGACGCTGCGGGGACGATCCGACGATGCTCCAGGAGCTGGGCCAGTTGCTGCTGGAGGCCCACCTGGCCCGGCAGGCCAACGACGTGCTGCACCGGCTGGTGGCCCTGTCGCCCGACGACGCCCATGCCCAGCACAACCTGGCGGTCAGCTACTTCCGCATGCACCGCATCGAGGAGGGCATCCGCTGCTGCCGGCGGGCCCTGAAGCTCAAGCCGGAGTATCCGCTGGCGCTGTACAACCTGGCCCTGGCCCACCTCCAGCAAGGGCAGATCCCCCGCGCCCGCCGCTACGTCGCCCGCGCGCTGATGATCGCGCCGAACGACGAGCACGTCCGCCGACTCTCGAGGCGCCTGGGCGTGGCGGGGTTCTGGCTGAAGCTTCGCGCCCGCTTGCACTCGCGCAAGCGGAACCGTAAGATGCCGGGCTGATCCGCCGGCCGCCGCGGCGTCGCGCGGCCCGGGAGCCCTGCCGATGAGCGAATCCGCCCGCCCGGTCATCCTCGTCACCGAGCCGCTGAACCAGACCAGCCTGGACTACCTCGCCGAGCACGGCGAGCTCCGCCGCGCGACGGCCGAAACCGCCCTCGACGCCGTCGCCGACGCCGACGGGCTCGTCGTTCGCACGTACACGTTGGTCAACGGCGAGCTGCTCGACCGGGCGCCGCGCCTCAAGGTCGTCGGCCGCGCCGGGGTCGCGCTGGACAACATCGACATCCCCGCCTGCCGCGCGCGGGGCGTAGAGGTCGTCCACACCCCCGAGGCCAACACCCTCGCCGTCGTCGACTACACCGTCTGCATGATCATCCGCCTGAACCGCCGCTTCTGGCCGATGAGCGGCGCGATGTCGCCGGAGGGCTTTCACGCCGCGCGCCGGCGGACCTTCGGGCGGTTCGTCTCCTCGGCGACGGTGGGCATCGTCGGCTGCGGGCGCATCGGCAGCCGCGTCGGCCGGGCCGCGGTCGGCCTGGGCATGACGGTCCTCTACAACGATATCCGCCCGATCGAGCTGGACTACCCCGCCGAGGCGGTCGACAAGCCGACGTTGTATGCCCGCAGCGACATCGTCACGCTTCACGTGCCGCTGACGGAGCTGACGCGCGGGCTGATCGACGCGGCGGCGCTGGCGCAGTTCAAGGACGGGGCGCAGTTGATCAACGCCGCCCGCGGTCAGTGCGTGGTCTATTCCGATCTCGCGGAGGCCCTCCGCAGCGGGCACGTGTCGGCCGCCGCCATCGACTGCCACGACCCGGAGCCCCCGCCGGAGGACTATCCCCTGTTCGGCCTGGAGAACGTGATCCTGACGCCCCACATCGCCGCTCGCGTGCCCGACGCGGTCCAGCGAATGTCCGACGTCGTCTACGACGTCGTCGCCGTCCTCGAGGGCCGCCCCCCGCGCTACCCGGCTCAGCTCGACCCGACGTAGTGGCTCGTCGCCGTTGTTCCCGGCTGCTGCCCCGCGCCGGGCGAGGCGATGTTGCGGGCCCGACGCCCCTGCGGCGCAGCGGTCGCCTTGTCGAACAGCGGCAGTCCCGACGCCGCCCGCCGGGCGTAGAAGCGCACATTAGCTATTCGGACATCCAGCAGCGCCTGCTCGTCGGGCTCCTCGTCCTCGAATTCCGCGTAGTAACTGGGGCGATACGCGCGCATCGTCCGATCCTCCTTCTCCTTTTACCTCCGACCCGCTTGGCCAGACGCCGATGTGTAGCGGACCGCAAAACGGCCTCCGGGGCCGGCCACCTGACGCAGCCGAAGCCTGGGCACCCTCTTTATTGTAGACGCCTGCCCTGACCGAATGTCCCGTCAAGAAAGGAAAATCACCGGCATCGTCCGGGCGAGGCCCGGCGGATCGGCGCGATCCGGCCCCGGCCGATCAGTAGCCCTCCTCGGCCCGCCGCATCTCGCGCTGCACGCGCAGATTCATCGCGTTGGCCCGCTTCTGCTGCTCCAGGGCCATCGCCATCGCCAGGTTGCGGGCCAGCCGCGGGCTGCGAGGCGGGTTCATCACGGCCGAGGCGGCCGCGTGCTCGGCCGGCGTGCCGTGAAGCATCCGGCGGACCAGTTCCCTCGCCGCGTCGAAGCCCGCGTTATCGGCGAGCTGTCCGGCCGTCATCTTGCGGACGTTCACCTTGGCGGGTTTGGCCTCCGCCTGCTCAGGCGCGCCGATCCAGATCGCCAGACCGGCGATCAGCACGACGACGCCCAGGCACCCGAGAATCAGCGGCAGGCGCGAGCGCATCGGCGGGTCGGCGAGGGGCACGTACGGCCGGAACGTCGGCGCGGGCGCCTCGCCCTCAGTCTCCTGGCCCGTCCCTTCGGACGTCTCATTGGGCTGCGGCGTTTCTGTCATGTTGATCCCTCCTTCTCTACGGTTCTGTCTGTCCCCATGCGGCTGGACCGATCCAGCCGGGGGGGGCTCGCGCCGAGTGCGCATCGGCAGAGATTGCCGTGAGTCCGGCGCCTACGAAGGCGCGTGGCGGGCGAACTCACCGCCGGACCGGAACGTCCGCGGTTGAGCGTCGGAAGACGCAGAGGTGTTCGGCTGCCACCGCCACCGGGCCAGTGCACGTCGTAGCCCCAACACCGAAAGGCAATATAAGATACGTTTGACCCGAAACCGCAACCGCGCGCAAGACGCGACGGCAACGCCGGCCCCCCGGTCCCTGCCGGCCGCCCCATCCCCTCGCCAGCCCACTCCGCGAGAAAACGAGGCGGACCATCGCAATAAGGGCCTGTCTTGCCTCGTTTGGTGCTGAGGCCCCGTCCACCGAATCCGAGGGCATCCGCCCGAGTACGGAGCAGACGTGGATCAAGACCACGGGTCCTCCTTTCCGCGGGAAGCACAACGAACACGAAGAGCATCCAGCCGGCACAGGCTGGAGTGTCTGAGGAGCAAGAAGATGGAGCTTAGAGCAGCTACGACGGCACTGACCTTGATGGTGGTGACGTGCGGCAGTTGGGCGGATTGGCCGCAGTACCTTGGGCCCAACAGGAACAGCACGTCGGATGAGAAGGGCCTGCTGCGATCCTGGCCCAAGGACGGTCCGGAGGTCCTGTGGACCGCTCGTGTTCGTCCCGGCTTTGGCGGCCCCGTTGTCAAAGACGGGAAGGTCTATCTCCTCGACAGGAACGATAGGGTTGGCGACACGCTGCGTTGTTGGGACCTGGCCAACGGCAAGGAGCTCTGGGACTTCGGGTACAGGGCGCCCGGGAGTGTCTCATTCCCCGGGTCGCGAAGCGTGCCGACCGTTGACGGCAACCGCGTCTACTCGTGCGGCCATAACGGCGACTTGTATTGCATTGACCTGGCCACCCACAAGCCCGTCTGGAACAAGAACGTCTGGACCGATTTCGGCGGGAAGCTAGGCGGCGGGTACCCGCGTGGAGCCGGGCCCGCAAGCCGATTCCCGATCTGGGCGGTCACGCAGAATCCCCTGGTCTACGGCGACTTGCTCATTGTGGCGTCGCAAGCTCCAGACGCCGGCGTGGTGGCGTATGACAAGAAGACAGGTGATGTGAAGTGGAAGACGCCGTCTCTCGGCTATGTCGGCTATGTCAGCCCGGCAATCGTCAAGGTGGACGGAAAAGACCACGTTGTCATGGTGACTCCATCGACCAATCCCTTCAGACGCACAAGCCCAGATGAGAACGTCATGGGCAAGGTGATTGGCATGGAACCGCTCACGGGGAAGATCCTCTGGGAGTACAACAAGTGGCACTGCCACATCCCGGTGGCGAGCGCAGTGGATGCCGGCGATAGCAAAGTGCTTGTTGTAGGTGGGTATGAACTCGGCGCAACCATGATAAAGGTCGGAAAGAAGGGGGACGGCAGCTACGGTACGGCAGAGCTGTTTACGACCAAGGAGTTCGGGGATCAAACGAAGCCCCCGATCATGCACAAGGGGTATTTCTACGCGCAGTACGGAACCAATAGCCGGCGTGACGGCCTGGTGTGCATGGGGATGGACGGCCAGATCAGGTGGAAGACGAGACGTTCACCGGATTTCAATAAGGGCAGCATGATCTTGGCCGACGGCCTGATACTGGCAACGGACGGCGGGAATATGCTGTACCTCATCGAGCCCGCCCCGTCTGAGTTCAAGGTCCTCGCATCGGCGGAGGTGCTGGCTGAAGAACGGGCTGGGGCCGATGCTGATCGGGGACCGTCGAGGTTTGGCGGACGTTCGAGGTTTGGTGGACGGGGACGTGGGGGCCGAAACTGGGCGCCGATAGCGCTCTCCGATGGCAGGCTCCTGATCCGGAACCAAAGCCAGCTCAAGTGTGTCCGGGTCGCCAAAGCAGCCCCCTCCCCGTGAGTTGGCTCCGCCTGTAGCGAGGGGATTCAGTCGGCCGACGGGCCGGATGTGGGTATTCGGCGGAGACCCGCGAAACTCGCGAGTGTACCTTGGACAAGCTCTCTCAGGCGCTCGTAGAGCTTGGGAAAGCGATCAGGGCGATTGAGGTTCGCGATCTGGCGGGCCTCCGCAATCAGACGTGGTGCCGCTGGCGAACCCAATGCGGCGAAGTGGCTCCCTAGGGCCGCGAGGGTGTCTACCCACGTAACAACTTGCCGTCTCTTGGCGGAATCCCTTTGTCTCTCGTATCGGATTAGGTAGCCTGAAGGCAGACAATCAGGATGTGCGACGCGCCGGCTGATCCCCGGCGCGATCCACCTTCGCGGGGGCTTTGGCGAGACAAGAGCCATAGAACGAAGGCCACGCGGGGCCGCGTACTCGCGTGGCCTTTTTCTGTTGGGTCGCACGTTCGGGTCGCCCCGCCGCCGGCGGAGACACCCGCCTTCGCCGAGAGGCTACGGCGGGCAAGTTGCGGGAAGAGCCCTGGTGGGCTGTCGGGCCTCATGAGCCTGATGCGGCCGGTTCGAGTCCGGCTCCCGCCTTCGCCCTTCGGGCTACGGCGTGGCAAGCCCGCGAGGAAGGAACGGAGATGGGGGAAGAGCTGAACAACACGATCCGGAACAACGCGACGGGGCCGGAGTCGGCTTCGGGGGACGGCGCGCAGGTCAAGTCCTAGTGCTCTGTCGCCGGTGAATCGGTGGGTGCCGTGGCTTGCGAAGCGAAGCGGAGCAACCACGCGGCGCCGCTCCCGCGTGGTTGCTCTGTCCCTGTCGGGACTGCGCAAACCACGGCACCCGATCCATCGAAGGACCCGCGACAGAGTCCTAGGCTTTCAGCCCCTTCGTTCGGTCGGGCACGGTGTCCTTGGCGTCCATGATCTGCCTGAAGGTGACCTGCTTGCCTGTGTAGGCGGCGGTGCGGCCGAGGATGGTCGTCAGGTTGCTCCGCACGCTCGGGGCGACGGTGGGGTTGTCCACCTTGCCCTTGCCGATCGACTCGTGGAAGGTGGCGATGTTGTTGACGGCGCCCTGCGTGAAGAGGTTCTTCATGGTTCCGCCGGCGTACGGCGCGTCGCCGAGGATCTTGACATGCCCGAAGTAGTGCGTGTCGGCCGTGCCGCGGCTGCCGTGAATCCAGCAGCCGATGTCGTTGCTGCCCTTGCCGAACTGGCAGCCGGTGAAGGAGATCGGCACGCCGTTGGAGAAGCGATAGACGAGGTTGAAGTGCTCGTAGATGATCCCGTCGCCCTTGCGGAGCTTCCGCCCGCCGGTGCCGACGGCGTCTTCGGGGTCGCAGTCCATGAACCAGCAGGCCACGTCGATCGCGTGGATGTGCTGCTCCGTGATGATGTCGCCCGAGAGGGCCTGGTCCGACTGCCAGCACCGCAGCCGCGTCTCGTTGTCGCCGGGCTTGGCGCCGATCTGCTTCCACTGGTTGCCGAACATGAACCCGCAGTAGTAGCACGCCACGCCGTTGACGACGCGCCCGACGTCGCCGTTGCGCGTCCGCTTGACGGCCTCCTGGTAGATCGGCTCGGCCCGGGTCTGGAAGTCGACGACGAAGACGAGCTTCTTCCGCGTCGCCTTCCTGCCCGCTTCGCCGATCGTCAGGCAGCCGGGCACGTCGACGGCGATGGGCTTGGCGACGTAGACGTGCTTGCCCGCCTCGACGGCGGCCGCCGCCTGCATCGGATGGAAGTAGGGGGGGCTCTCGATCGCCACCGCGTCGACCTTGTCGGCCAGCACCTTGGCGTGGTTGTTCAGCCCCGTGTGGCGGCGGCTGTCGGGGAGCTTGAAGCGATTGCCGAGCCGATCGACGCGGTCCTTGAAGTAGTCTCCGGCCGAGACGATCTCGTAGCCGCCGTGCTTGTTGAACAGGTTGGCGATCCAGTTGCCCCGCCCCCCGCTGCCGATCACGCCGAGGGCGATCTTCGCGTTGGCGTCGTATCCGCGGACGAGCGAGGGCTTGGCGATCGTCACCGTCGCCGCCGCGGCCGCGCCCGCCGCCGTTGCCAGGAAACCTCGCCGTGTCATGTCGCTGCGACTGATCTTTCCGTCTGCCATGGTCAATCTCCGTAGAGGGTCTTCGCGGTCCGGTCTCGTGTGCTGCTCCGATGTTAGAACGGCGTGCGACGCGGCCTTGTTCCGCCGAAGCTGTCACGGGGGCCGGAGGGCGTCCGAGAGTCGATGCTGCCCGGGCAGTCCGACTCAGCGTCCATCCGTGTGGGTCCCCGCCTCCATGACAACGCGGAAGCCGACCTGCTTGAGTTGGTAGGCCGGTCGGACCGACGCGCGGGCGGCGGCGCGGCAGGCGCGGGGGTAGTGGCCCCACGATCCGCCGCGCGCGACGCGTTCGGCGCCTTCGGCCGGGCCGGCCGGGTCGGTGGCCGGTTCGGGCGCCACGTCGCGGGCGTACCGGTCGGCGCACCATTCCATGGCGTTGCCGTGCATGTCGAACAGGCCCCAGGCGTTGGGCCCTTTCGTGGCGACGGGTCGGGGTCGTTCGTCGCTGTTGTCGATGTGCCATCCCATCTCGTCGAGCTTTCCGGTTCCGGCGACGGGCCCGGCGGCGCGGGCGCGGCAGGCGTATTCCCACTCGGCCTCGGTGGGCAGGCGATACGTACGCCCCTCGGCGCGCCCGAGCTTGCGGCAGAAGGCGAGGGCGTTGGCCCAGGAGATCCTCGAGGCGGGCAGGTCGTCGGCCTTGGTCTCGGCGGGGTTGAAGCCCATCACCGCCTGCCACTGCTTCTGCGTCACTTCGGTCGTGCCGATGTAGAAGCCGCGTGTCAGTGTGACCTTCCGCTGCGTCTCGTCGTCGTCGCGGTTCGCCTCGTCCGGCGGGCTGCCCATCATGAACGTCCCCGCCGGGACGTACGCCAGCTTCATGCCCACCGAGTTGGTCACCACCTCGCCGCCGCTTGTCGGCTTCGCGGGGGAGGTCGTTGTCGTCGGCTTCGCGGGGGGGGCGGGCGGCGACTCGCGCCGACACCCGCCCGCTGCCAGCAGCACCGTCACGACCGTCACCGACCCAGCCAGGACTGCCCGGACGCCACGGCCGCGGTGTTCAGCGACCGTGCTGTCAAGCGTGCCGGAGACACGGCCGCAGACTCCGCGGCCGTGGCACCCGTGATTCTGTCTCAGTTCAGGTTCCAGCATTCGGCATGAGTCATTCTGCGCATGACCTCGGGGTGCACGGCCTGCTTGTCAGGCCGTCAGGCAGGCCACCAGACCGAGAGGATAAGGAAGCCAGGTGCATCGTCAAGCTACCGGCTTCTCCGATCGGCCAGGCGGGCCTCCTTCGCGTTTGGGGCCGCTCGGGCGGCGCATCGGTCGGCCCCGGCGGGCGGATCGTACCGGATCGGCGGGTACGCTTCACGCGATTTCCGCCGCCGCGCCGCGTTCGCCAATCGGGTATCATGCCCCGCACCAGGTGACCCCATCAGCGAAAGGACGACAGGCATGGACGGCATCACGAGACGGGGACTGCTGCGGCTGATCTCGGGCGGCGTGGCGGCGGGCTTCGGCGCGGCGTCGGCGACGGAGGCGAAGAAGGCGGCCGCGCGGGCGAAGCACAACGTCCTGTTCATCGCCGTCGACGACCTCCGCCCGGAGTTGGGCTGCTACGGACAGCGGATCGTCAAGAGCCCGAACATCGATCGGCTGGCGGGGCAGGGGACGCTGTTCACGCACGCCTATTGTCAACAGGCCGTCTGCGCCCCGTCGCGGGCCAGCCTGCTCAGCGGGTGCCGGCCGGACACGACCACCATATACGACCTCAGCACCCCGCTGCGAAAGGCCATGCCCGACGTGTTGACGCTGCCCCAGCACTTCAGGAACCACGGCTACCGGACGATCCGGCTGGGCAAGATCTACCATCACGGCAACGACGACAAGGTGGGGTGGACCGAGCAGCCGCGGGTCTGGCGGGAGCTGTACGCCAGCGCGGAGACGCGCCAGTTCCAGCGCCGCCGCCGAGCCGAGGCCAGGCAGAAGGGCTGGTCAGGCTCGAGGATGTGGAACTACTCGGTCGGCCCGTCGACGGAGTGCATGGACGTGGCCGACAAGGAATACGGCGACGGGGCGATCACCGACGAGGCGATCGCGCAGATGCGGAAGCACAAGGGCCACCCGTTCTTCCTGGCGGTCGGATACTGGAAGCCCCACCTGCCGTTCACCGCGCCGAAGAAGTACTGGGACATGTACGACCGGGGCAAGTTCCCGCTGCCGGACGCCTCCGAGCCGGCCGGCGCGCCGCGGCTGGCGTTCAGCGGATGGGGCGAGCTGCGGGCGTACAAGGACATCCCGCCTCGAGGCGATCTCGACGAGGCGATGACGCGGAAGCTGATCCACGGCTACCACGCGTGTGTGACGTACATGGACGCGCAGATCGGGCGGCTGCTGGGCGAGCTGGAGCGGCTGGGGCTTCGCGAGAGGACGGTGATCGTCCTGTGGGGCGACCACGGCTGGAAGCTCGGCGAGTACGGCGACTGGTGCAAGCACACGAACTTCGAGCTGGACACGCACGTGCCGCTGATCTTCGCCGCTCCCGGCACGGCGGGCTCGCAGCGGTGCGGGGCGCTGGCGGAGTTCGTGGACATCTACCCGACGCTGGCCGAACTGTGCGGGCTGCCCATGCCCGAACACTGCGAGGGGACGAGCCTGGCGTCGCTGCTGAGGCGGCCGGACCGCCCGTGGAAGAAGGCCGCCTTCAGCCAGTACCCGCGCGGCAAGGTCATGGGCTACAGCCTGCGGACGGCGCGGTGGCGGTATAGCGAGTGGATCGACCGGAAGACCAGACGGGTCGTCGCCCGCGAGCTGTACGACCACCGGGAAGGGCCCTTCGCGCGGGCGAACGTCGTCGACGAGCCCCGGCACGCCGAACTGGTCAAGCGCCTCGCCGCCCTGATGAAGGCCGGCTGGCGCGGCGCGGTTCCGCCGAAGGGGCAGTAAGCGGCGGGCCGGGTCAGTACGTGCACTGCCTGGCCGCCTCCGCGTAGGCGACGAGGTTGGCCCGCGGCGTCTCGAAGAAGTGGTCGGAGACCGACAGGATATAGCCCCCCTCCGGCCCGAAGCCCTCGAACAGCCGGCGGACCTCCGCGCTGATCCGCTCCGGCGTGCCGCGGGTCAGGACGTTGAACTGATCCATCCCGCCGATCATGGCCAACCGCCCGGCGAAGGCGTCGCGCACGGCGGCCGGGTCGGTGATGTTCCCGCCCGTCCCCGGCGGCGAGAGCGTCTCCGACGCGTCGGCCTCGTTGTCGGCGATCTGGTCGAGGATGTGCATCATGCCCCCGCACGTGTGGTAGGTGACCTTCGGCCCGGCGGCGCCGACGGCGCGGTGCATCCGGCGGTCGTAGGGCAGGCAGAACTCGCGATGCATCGCCGGGGAGATTACCGTGTCGCTGCCGGCTCCCCCGCCGGTCTCGATCAGGTCGAACTTCGCGCCCGTCAGCGAGTGCTCGATGAACCGCAGCTTCTTCTCCAGCAGCACGCCCAGCAGGCGGTGGACCCGTTCGGGGTTGTCGATCGCCTCGAGGATCAGCTCCTGGACGTCCATCAGGCAGCAGGCGTGCTGCCAGCAGCCGGCCTGGTCGCCCCAGACGCCCCCGCGGAGGATGCCCGCGTCGCCCAGCTCGTCGTAAGCCGCCGCGACGCGCTGCTGGTCGAGCATCGGCACGGGCATGTACTTCTCGATCAGGTCGATGTCCTCCGGCCGCTTGATCGGGTACTCGGTGATCCACGTCGTCTGCGGATTCGAGCCCGTGCGATACGTCAGCTCCCCTCCCGGCGTCTCGATGCGGTGGCGGGCCGACTGGTTCATCGGGTCCGGCCGATCGACCTCCACCGTGTGCCGCCAGTGCGGCGTGGTGTCGGCCCAGCAGCGCGTGTCGGGCAGCCAGTACCGCCCCGGCGCCCCCGAATACTGAATCGCCGCGTCCATTCCGCACGCCCGGAACGCCGACAGCTCGTCCATCCCGCCCATGTGCTTCTCGAGGTGGTACGGCTGCCACTGGTGTACGGTCACGGGCAGCCGGTCCGGCTTCTCGCGGTTCAGCGCCAACAGCATGCGCTCTTTGGAGGTCATCGCGACGTTCCTTTCGTCCATATCCTCTCCCGGCGGCGGCACGCGAACATTCGGTGCCGGCCGTTCATCGCTCGGCGCGGTCGACGAGGGCGACGAAGGCCTGGCCTCGCTGCTCGTAGTCGACGAACATGTCGTAGCTGGCGCAGGCGGGAGAGAGGACGACGGCCTGGCCGGCGTCGGCGTGTCGGCGGGCGAGGCGGACGGCGTCGGCCAGGTCGCCGGCCCGCTCGACGGGGGGGGGCGGGCCCGGCGCGTCGGCGACGGCGTCGGCGATCCGGTCGGCCGTGGCGCCGAGGACGACGACGGCGGCGGCCCGCTCGGCCAGCGCCGCGCCCAGCGAATCCAGCGCCACGCCCTTGTCGTACCCGCCGACGATCATCACGGCCGATCGCGGCGCGAACGCGCCCAGCGCGGCGATCGCGCCTTCCGGCGTGGTGCACTTGGAGTCGTTGTAGTACCGCACGCCGCGTCGTTCGGTGACGAACTGGAGTCGGTGGGGCAGTCCGGCGAATCCCGCCAGCGCCTCGGCGGCCGTGGCGCGGTCGACGCCGAGCTGTACGGCCGCCGCGCGGGCCGCCTGGGCGTTGGCCTGGTTGTGCTCGCCGACGACGGCCAACTCGAACGGCTCGCCGGCCGGGTCGAAGTATTCGACGCGCCCGACCGCCTCGCCCGCCCAGCCGGCGGTGGCGGCGTCGGCGGCGTTGAGGACGAGGACGTCGTCGGCCCGCTGGAAACGGAAGATGTTCTTCTTCGCGTCGGCGTAGGCCTCGAACGTCTTGTGGCGGTCGAGGTGGTTGGGCACGAGGTTGGTCACCAGGGCGACCTGCGGGCCGATCGCCACTTCGCCCAGCCGCTCGAGCTGGAAGCTCGACAGCTCCAGCACGACGACGTGGTCGGCGGCGATGGCCGGCAGGTCGGCCAGCAGGCTCCGCCCGATGTTGCCCCCCACGTGCGTCGTGAACCGCCGCGAGAGGATCTCGCCGACCATCGCCGTCGTCGTGCTCTTGCCCACCGTCCCCGTAATGCCCACCACGCGGGCGGGGCATCGCCAGAGGAACAGGTTGATCTCCGTGGTGACGGGCACGCCGGCGGCCGCGGCGGCGGCGAGCGGGGCCGCCTCCGGCGGGACGGCCGGACTGACGACCAGCAGGTCGGCCTCGACGAAGTCTCGCTCGTCGTGGCCGCCGAGGTGCAGCCTCAGGTCCAGCCCGTCCAGTTGCCGGACGGAATCGGCGAGCTTCTCGGCGGGCGCCAGGTCGGAGACGGTGACGCGTGCCCCCTGACCGCAGAGCCATTGCGTCACGCCCACGCCCCCGCCGAATCGGCCGAGGCCGACGACGGTGACCCGCCTGCCCGCCGGGTCCGTCGCCGCCGCCGGCGCGGCTCGGCGATGGGGCCGGGCGGTCACAGCTCCTCCAGCGGCCCGAGGGCCACCAGCGTCGCCGACGTCAGATCGCAGGCGGTCACCACGTCCAGCACGTCCCGGCGGGTGATCCGGTAGAGCGTCTCGATCTGGTCGGCCAGCGGGACGTACTCGCTACGGTAGACCCAGTCGTACCCGACGGCGGTCAGCCGCCCCATCGGCACCTCGCCCTTCAACGTCGCGCCGGAGGCGATCTTGTTCTTCGCCGCCAGCATCTCCGATTCGGTGGGGCCCTCCTGCTGGAAGCGGGCCAACTCGCCGCGCGCGATCTCGACCGCCTCGCCCGCCCGCTCGGGATCGGCCGAGATGAACGTCAGGAACACCCCGCTGCCGTCGAGGGCGTCGTAGACCATCGAGGCCTCGTCGGCGATCGCCGGGTCGACCAGCGCGTAGAACAGCCGGCTGCCCGTCACGTCGCCGATCACGGCGCTGGCGAGCATGGCGGCGTATCGGCGGTCGTCCTGGCTGGACGGCGCCCGCGAGGCCAACGCCGCCTGCTGCCGCGTGACGCTCGGATCGGTGTGGACCTTCCGCCGGGCGGCCGGCTGGACGGGTGCGGTGTCGCGGCCGGCGTCGCAGGGCTCCCAGTGGCGGCACGACTCGGCCGCGGCGGCCGTCAGGGCGTCGAAGTCCACGTTGCCGACGCCCACGAGCGTCACGTTGCCCGGCGAGTATCTGCGGCGGAAGTACTCTCTCATGTCGTCGGCCCGCAGGGCGGCGACGGACTCGGCCGTGCCGAGCACTCGGTTGGCCAGCGGATGCCCGTGGAAACACTCGGCCATCAGCAGCTCGTAGACGCGGTAGCGGGGCATGTCCTCGTACCGCGCGATCTCCTCGAGGATGACGTTTTTCTCGACGTCGAAGTCCTCCTGCCGAAGGGCCGGGCGGAGGATGTCGCAGAGCAGCTCGAGCAACCTCTGCTGGAACTCCGGAAGGACCGCGCCGTAGTAGACGGTGTTCTCCTCGGAGGTGAAGGCGTTGTAGTTGGCCCCGAACTCGTCGAACTGGCGGTTGACGTCGAGGGCGCTGCGCCTCGGCGTGCCCTTGAAGGTCATGTGCTCGAGGAAATGGCTGACCCCGGCGATCTCGGGCGTCTCGTCGCGGCTGCCGGTGCGGACGAAGAACCCCGCCGCCATCGACGCCGCCGACCGCCGCACCTCCGCGACGATCGTCAGCCCGTTGTCCAGTTGTGCGTGCCTGAATTCCATGGGGGCCGCTTCACAGTCAATTGTCGGTCGCCGGAGGGGGACGATGGGTTTCGACACAGAGACACAGAGACGCAGAGGAGAATACGAGGGGAACAAGCCCGTCCGCGTGCGATGCCGTACCCGCTGCATGCAGTCGGGCAGGATCCGGTGTCGGCCCGGCGAAGGCTCACATCCTGTCCGTCGCTTGGAGCACAGGGAGTAGGGACATTCCTGCCGCCCCTTCGGGGCTCCTTCTCTCTGGGGGCTGATACCGGGGGCTTACGCCCCCGGCTATTTCCTGCCGCCCCCTTGGGGCTCCGTAGGCGGCGTTCGGTTGGTGAGGCCGGGGAATTGGGACAGGCACCTGCGCTGCGCTCTGAAGCGAGTCCCCGTTTCCCTTCGGGGCTCCGGAGGCGTCCGTGCCGACCGCCGGTAAGCCGAGCCGATCCCGCCTGACCGGAAACGCCGTGGTCAATCGCCGGAAACGCCGGTGGACGCGGAGTTCCTGCTGTTGGTCGTACTCGTTCTCGTGCTCGGCCGTGTCTCCCGCCCGGCATCCGCATACTGGAGGTCACGGTCAACATTGTGGATTCAGCATTCGACATTCGGCATTGCCCCGCGGCCCAAGCCGGCGCCCTGCTCTCTCTGTCCTTCTCTTCTTCTCTCTGCGCCTCAGCGTCTCTGTGTCGCACATCTGTATGACGTCCTCGCGGCTCACGCCTCCGCCGCGCTCGTGTCCAGCGGCTCCGGGCCGATCACCAGCACCGTGAACGCGTCGGCCGGACGCTCGCGGAGGTAGGCCACCACGTCGGCCGCCGTGACGGCGTCGATGGCGTCGGACAACTCCGCGAGCCCGCGCAGGCGGCGGAGGTGGTACCAGTCGCTGGCCAGCGCGTTGGCCCGCGCGGTGGTCGACTCGCCCTGCATGATCAGCGCGCTCTTCAGCTGCGTGCGGGCGCGGGTGATCTCGCCCTCGTCGATGTCCTCGCCCAGCCGGCGGATCTCGCCGACGATCGCATCGAAGGTCTGCTGGGCCAGCTCCGGGCGCGTGCCGGCATAGGTGAACATGCCCGCGTGGTCCTTCAGGCTGTGGTAGTGCGAGGCGACGTGATAGACCAGCCCGCGCTTCTCGCGGAGCTCCGTGTGGAGCCTCGCCGACGCGCCGCCCGACAGCGCCATCTCCGCCATCCTCGCCGCGTAGTAGCGCTCGTGGCCGATCGGCACGGAGCGGTGCGCCAGCCCGATGTGGACCTGGGCGGAGTCTTTTTTCACGTGCATCACGCCGCCGGGCGGGTCTTGCAGTGGAGGCGGCTCGGCCGGCGGGGCGGACCAGTCGCCGAACAGCTCTTCCACCCGATCACGGAGCGTCGGCCAGTCGAAGTTGCCCGCCACCGCGAGGATCGTCCCGTCGGGCCCGACGTGGGCTGCATGGTGGTTCCGCAGCATCTCGGGCGTGATCGCGTCGAGCGATTCCGGCGTGCCGTACGCGCATCGGCCCAGCGGGTGCGGGTAGAAGCGCTCGCGGAGCTTCAGGCTGCACCTGCGGGCCGGCTCGTCGGCCAGCGTGGCCAGGTCCTGCTCGACCAGCGCCCGGCTGGGGGCGAACGTCGCCTCGCCCAGCCGCGGGTGGCGGACGACGTCGGCGAAGATCGCCAGCACCGGCAGCAGGTTCCGCCCGAGCTGCGCGGCGTTGACCAGCGAGTGGGCGCTGCGAACCGACTCGTGGTGCTGGCAGCCGAGCGCGTCCAGCGCGTCGTTGAGCTGGCGCGTGTCGCGATCACCCGCCCCCCGCAACGACCACTCGCAGAGCACCATCGCCGCCCCGCCCCGCCCCGGCGGGTCCTGCGCCGAGCCGCTCGGCGTCACCAGCGTCATCGCCGCCGAAGACACCTGCTCCATCCGCTGGCCCAGCAGCGTCATGCCCCCGCCCAGCCGCTCTATGTAGAACTGCTCTGCCACCGCGCATGCCTCTGATCGATCCACAGCCGATCCACAGAAGCGGTACATTCTAGACATTCCCCGCGACAAGGCAATCCACTAACGCCCCCAGCCACGCATCCGCATGACATGACGCGCCCGCGGGGCCGCGCTGCGATCTCCGCGATCGAACACCACGCTGGACATCCGCCGCCTCTCCACGCTACGTTGGCGCGCATGAGCCGCAAGATCACCGTTATCGGCGACGGGGCGATGGGCACCGTCTGTGCGGTCATGCTCGCGGAGAACGGACACGACGTGAGCCTGTGGTCGGCCTTCCCCGAAGCGGCCGAACAGATCGCCCGCGACCGCCAGAACCGCCGCTTCCTGCCCGGCCGCTCGCTGCCGGACGGTATCGCCGTCACCGCCGACGCCGCCGAGGCCTTGTCGGGCGCGGCGATGGTCGTCTCGGCCGTGCCGACGCAGTACATGCGGGGCGTCTGGCAGCGGCTCGGACCGCACTGTCCGCCCGACCTGCCGATCTGCTCGGTGGCCAAGGGCATCGAGAACGGCACGCTGCTTCGGCCGACGCAGATCCTGCGGGACGTGCTGGACGGCGGGGCCGGCAGGAGGGCGCTGGCGGCGCTGTCGGGCCCGTCGATCGCCCCCGAGGTCGCCCGGGAGCTGCCCGCCACCGTTGTCGTCGCCGCCGCCGACGCCGCGCTGGCCGCCGACGTGCAGCAGTCGATCAGCCGCCCGTACTTCCGCGTCTACACCAACGAGGACCTCGTCGGCGTGGAGATCGCCGGGGCGTCCAAGAACGTCATCGCCATCGCCGCCGGCATCCTCGACGGGCTCGGGGCGGGAGACAACGCCAAGGCCGCCCTCGTCAGCCGCGGGCTGCGGGAGATCACCCGCCTGGGCATCGCCTGCGGGGCCAAGGGCGAGACCTTCGCGGGCCTCGCGGGCGTCGGCGACCTCGTGACCACCTGCATCTCCCCGGTCGGGCGGAACCGTTCGTTCGGCGAGGCCGTCGGGCGAGGCCGCGGCATCGCCGACGCGCTGGGGGCCACCGACGCGGTCGTCGAGGGCGTCGCCACCACCGCCAGCGTCGTCGAGCTCGCCCGCGCCCATGGCGTGGAGATGCCCATCACCGAGGCCGCCCACGCCGTCCTCTTCGAAGCCTGCGCCCCCCGCGACGCCATCGCCCAACTCATGGCCCGCCCGCTCAAAGCCGAGCACTGACCGCCCTCGACCGGACGTGGCGGATCAGGAAGTAGACCACCATCGATAGCACCATCCCCGCCGGCACGGTGGCTGAGGGCATGACGGTGATGGCAAAGAGCACGAAGTCGGGGCGGCCAATGCGGACGGCGAACGCAATGCCGGCTGCCACCAGCCACGCACATCCCATCCCGATGACCACGGCGTGCAGCAGGCGCCTCAGGCGAAACAGCCGCCACACGCCGAGGGCGATCGCGGCTACGAGCAGTGCAGGCCACGACATCGTCAATGCGAACCCCACCGGGTAGTGCTGCCACAGAGGCCGCAGATCGATGCTCTCCCGCACCGATTGGTTCGGATCGAACAGCGCCCGCCCGTACAGGTAGTACAACGATTGGCGATCCGGCAAGGCCGCCAGCGCCGAGCACCCAGCCTGGCGGGCCTCGGGATAGCGATCCCGGGCCAGCTCGCGGAACCTCGGGACGAGGTTCGGGTCCTCGCGAAGATGGCGCTGCCACGGCGAATTGCGGGCCACGCTGCGCACCGACGGGTCTTTGTCGCGCAGGGACCGCTCGGCCAGTGCGGGCGCCGACGGGTGCCTGAGCTTCCGCAGAACGCGCAGGGCGACCCTGCGGACCACAGGACGCCAATGAGACACCATTCGCATGACGCGATCGGCGCTGTCGGCCCAGTTGCCGCATCGCATCATGAGGTGCCGCTCGGCCTCGCGTTCATAGGCGCGGTTTCTCATGAGACTGCGGGCAAGTAGCGTGGTTGCGTCGGGGCTGGGGTTTCTCACCACCAGGCGGCAGTACGTCTCCGCGTCCGTTTGCGCCAGCGGGGCCAGCAGGGCCAGGAACTCCGCCCTGTTGTGCTTCTCGGCCAACTCCTGGGCGAAGCACCTGTGGTGCAGGTCGCCCTGGGCGAGGAGCTTGACGAGCATTCGGCACTTCGACTCGTCGTCCGGAAGCGAGTCCAATTCGAGGACCGCTCGAACCATCTTCTCGGGCAGTTGGGGCTCGCGAAAGGCCGCCAGCAGCTCCGGGTGCGGCCGCTTCGCCTGCTGCCTCAGGAAGACGGTCCATCTCTGCCCCGGGGCGAATCCCAACGGCCGAAAGGCAGGTTGGTCGAGGGCATCGACCAGAAGCTCGCTGAACAGCCATACCGCGGGCGTCGGGTCGAAGGCAACCGTGTCTGTGGCGGCATCGCCTTTGAGCGCGCGCTCGACGGAAAACACCACGGGGCCGTCGGCTGTCCGGACCTTCCCGATGCCCACCCAGTCCGCCTGCCTGGTCAGTTCCGGATAGGGTGGCTGCGAGAACTCCGGCCTCGGGCGAGGGAACTCGAACTGCGGGACGGGCATGCGGAACCACAGCGGGTGGGACGTCGGACCGGCGGCCAGCAGCAGCATCGCAGTGCCCGTCAGCAGTGCGGCCATGGCGTTCTCCCGTTTCCGCCGAAGCGGCCTCACATCCATTAGACACCACGTTGGGCACAGCGTGCAACGGCGATCGTGGTGGGCCGGAAAACGGGGGCAGGCACCTGCGCTGCGCTTCGGAGCCAGTCCCCGTTTTCCTTGGGCGTCCGGCTCTTGCCGTGAATCGTCCTCGTCCTCGTCGTCGTCCTCGTCCTCGGCCGTTTCTTCTGCTCGACCCTCGATCGGAATCGGCGGGCAATCGTGCGGGTCAGATGGTATGTCTATGGCCGCATCAGGCCGCGTTGAGCGGCTGCGCGAAGCGCCGCCGGGGCCGCGAAGGAGCTGCGATGAACGTCATACTGATCCTGTGCGACACGTTGCGGCGGGACCACGTGGGGGCTTACACGGGCGGGCGGCCGCTGAACGAGTGCTGGTCGGCCGAGGCGCCGCCATGGGCCGTGCCGACGCGGAACATGGACCGGCTGGCGGCGCGCGGGACGACGTTCACCAACTGCTGGTGCGGCTCGACACCGTGCATGCCGGCGCGGCGGGACATCTACACGGGGCGGTACGAGTTTCCCTTCCGCGGCTGGGGGCCGCTGGAGGAGTTCGACCGCGACCTGCCCCGACAGGTCTCCGGCCCGCCGAACCGCTCGGTCCGCTGGACGGTCGAGAACGGCTACAAGGTCAGCTATCTCGTGACGGACCACTTTCATCTCTGGGAGCAGGGGTCGGGCAACTATCACATGGGGTACACGGGCTTCGACTTCGTTCGCGGCTGCGAGGCCGACGCGTGGCACACCGACCCGATCGACTTCGCCTGCCCCGAGGGCGACCGGCTGGGCAAGTGCGAGCGGCATTGGCGGAACGTCCACCTGTGCCGCAAGAGCGAGGCCGACTACTTCTGCGCCCAGACGGTCCGGCGGGCGTGCGACTGGCTGACACGAAACGCCGCGCACGAGGACTTCTTCCTGCACCTGGACATCTTCGACCCGCACGAGCCGTGGGACCCGCCGGAGGAGCTCATCCGCATGTTCGACCGGGCCGGGGCGTCGGTCGAGGGCGTCAACGCGTCGGCCCCGTACGCGCCGTGGCGCGGCCAGCTCAGCGAGGAGCAGTTCACCAACCTCCGCGCCCGCTACGCGGCGAAGGTCGTCTTCCTCGACCGCCAGCTCGGGCGGCTGTTCGACACGCTGGACCGGCTGGACCTGTGGAAGGACACCGTCGTGATCCTGACGGCCGACCACGGCACGTTCAACGGCGACCACGGGCGGATGGGCAAGCTTCAGACGCACGAGTTCGGCGCGGTGGGGCAGATCCCGCTGATCGTCGCGCACCCCGAGCTGGGCCGCGGCGAGCGGCGAGGCCAGCTCGTCCAGCTCGTGGACCTGTACCCGACGGTGCTGGAGGCGGTCGGGCGGCCGGCGCCGGACGGCGTGGAGCTGCACGGCGTGAGCCTCCTGCCGGCGCTGGCCGACGGGGGCGCGGCGACGCGCGACCACGCGATCGCGGGCCAGTTCGGCAAGAGCGTGACGATCACCGACGGCCGATGGGTGCTGCACCAGTCCCCCAGCGCCGCCAACGGCCCGCTGTTCTGGTACGGCTACTGTCAGGCGAAGTTCCTCCGCTACGACCTCGGCCCTGTCGTGGAAAGCCGCCGCGAGGTCCGCAACTGCGACACCTGGCCGGAGCCGACCTGGCTGAGCGACACGCGGTCCGACCCCAACGAGTTGATCAACCTCGCCCCCGACCGACCCGAGAAGCTCCACGAAATGCAGCTCGCCCTCCGCGATACGCTGATGCGCATCGGCGCCCCGGCCGAGCAGTTCGTCCGCCTCGGGCTGGCGCACGAGAAACCCGAATGACGACACCCGAATGCCAAGTCAATAACCAAATGACGAAACGCCGTAATCGGCTGAACTCCACAGCAGGGACGACCTTCTACAGGTATTCGGCATTGGGTATTCGTCATTGATTCGTCATTCGGGCTTCGTCATTTGTCATTCCAAAAAGACCCATACAACCTCACAAGCTAAGGAACGCACCATGACATCCCCCGCCCCCGTCCCCAACTACCTCGCCGACCACGCCGACCTCTACGCCGCCGACCCCCGCGCCGCGGCCACCGAGTGGTTCCGCAGGGCCCGGTACGGCCTGTTCCTCCACTACGGCCTCTACTCCCTGCTCGGCCGCCACGAGTGGGTCCAGTACCGCGAGAAGATCCCCGTCGCCGAATACGCCAAACTGGCCGACGATTTCACGGCGGCGGCCTTCGACGCGGCCGCCATCGCCGACTTCGCCGTCGAGGCCGGCATGAAGTACGTCAACATCACCACGCGGCACCACGACAGCTTCTGCCTGTTCCGGACGAAGCAGACGGACTTCACCAGCCTCAACACGCCCGCCGGGCGCGACCTCGTCGGCGAGCTGGCTCGGGCGTGCGACGAGCGCGGGCTGGGATTCTTCTGCTATTACAGCCACGGCCGAGACTGGCGGCACCCGCACGCGCCGAACAACGATCGCTACGGCGGCGCCGCCCGGCCGGAGTACGACCCGCCCGAGCCGACCTACGCTGTCGGCGAGGCCCACGACCTCGGCCGGTACCTGCGGTTCATGTCGGACCAGATCACCGAGCTGCTGACCCAGTACTCGCCGATCGCGGGCATCTGGCTGGACGGCGTCGCCGTGCCGCTCAACGGTGACGCCGACGCCTTCGAATGCCAGCGGCTCTACGACCACATCCACAGCCTCCAGCCGCACGTGCTGGTCAGCTACAAGCAGGGGCTGCTCGGCACGGAGGACTTCCTCGCGCCGGAGCACGAGGCGTACGTCGATCCGGCGGGCCGGCCGTTGGAGGTCTGCACGACGATGTGCCCGAAGTCGTGGGGCTACCTCGCGGAGGCGGCCGGGGCGCACAAGTCGGCCGACGAGGTCCGAGAAGAGCTTCGCAAGGCCGTCGCGGGCAACTACAATCTCCTGCTGAACACCGGCCCGATGCCGGACGGCAGCCTCGATCCGGAGGACACCGCGATCCTTCGCGCCGTCGGCGAGCGCCTGCGGACCGAGGGCTTCCCCACATAACCGAAAGGACGGCGAACGATGGACGGCAAGACGAGTCTCTTCGCGTTTGCAGTGGTCGCTTTGTTGTGCGGCGGCGTCTTGAGGCAAGGGGCGGCCGCCGCCAGTCGCGCGCCGCTGATGATGTACGACTTCGAGAAGGGCCTCGACCGCAAGCTCGTAACCGTCAACTGGGACGCGACGTTCTCCCTGACCGACGCCGACGGGGGCAAGGCGCTGCGCGTGGCGACGGGGCACAAGGCGGACTGGCCGGGCATCACGATGCGCGCCCCGGCCGGCAAGTGGGACCTGTCGAGCTACCGCGCGGTCAAGCTGTCGGTCCGCAACGCCGGCACGGGCCGGGCCACCGTCTGCCTCCGCGTCGACAACCCCGGCGCCGACGGGGCGAAGAACTGCCTGACCGGTCATCTCGACCTCGCCCCCGGTCAGAGCGAGACGCTGACCGTGCCGCTGACCAGCGCGCCGTTCCGGCTGGACCCGCCGGTGAAGATCATCGGCATGCGCGGCACGCCCGGGTCGATCGGGCCGCTCGACCCGGCCAACGTGACGCAAGTGCTCGTCTTCGCCCCGCGCCCGAAGGCCGACCAGCTCTTCGTCATCGACGACCTTCGCGCCGTCGGGCGCGTCGAGACCAGGGCTTCGAGGACCTTCCTGCCGTTCATCGACGAGTTCGGTCAGTACGTCCACGCCGACTGGCTGGGCAAGCTGCACTCGACCGACGAGTTCAAGCAGCGCATCGCCGCCGAGGAGGCCGATCTGGCCAAGCGCCCCGGCCCCGCCGGCTGGGGCAGGTACGGCGGCTGGCAGGGCGGGCCGAAGCTGAAGGCCACCGGCTTCTTCTATCCGGCCAGGCACGGGGGCAAGTGGTGGCTGGTGGACCCGGAGGGCCGGTTGTTCTGGTCGCACGGCCCGGACTGCGTCCATCCCAACAACGCCACCACGCCGATCACCGACCGGAAGGGCTACTTTCGCGGCCTGCCCGAAAAGGGCTCGCCGCTGGCGGTCTTCTACGGCCGAGGCTCGTGGGGCCCGCACGGCTACTACAAGGGCAAGCGGTACGAGTCGTTCAACTTCACGGCTGCCAACCTCCGCCGCAAGTGGGGCAACGGCTGGAAGGCCAAGCACGCCGAGCTGGCCCACCGCCGGCTGCGAAGCTGGGGCATGAACACCGTGGCCAACTGGTCCGACTCGGGCATCTACCTCCAGCGCAAGACGCCCTACGTGGTCTCCATCCACTTCGGCGGCCCGACGATCGAGGGCAGCGAGGGCTACTGGGGCAAGTTCCCGGACGTCTTTCATGACGGTTTCCGTGGTGGGCTGCGGCGTCGGCTGGCCGGGGAGAAGGGCAAGTCGGCCGGCGATCCGTGGTGCATCGGCTACTTCGTGGGCAACGAGCTGAGCTGGGGCAACGAGGACTCCCTCGGCGTCGCGGCGCTGGTTTCCCCGCCCGATCAGCCGGCCAAGAAGGCCTTCCTCGCCGACCTGAAAGCCACCTACGCGACGATCGACAAGCTCAACGCCGCATGGGGCACGAAGCACGCCTCCTGGCAGGCCCTCGCCGACAGCCGAACCGCGCCGAACAGGTCCAGGGCCACCGCCGACCTCCACCGCTTCTACTCCGCCGCCGCCGAGGCGTACTTCCGCGTCTGCCGCGAGGAGTGCAAACGCGCCGCGCCGAAGAACCTCTACCTCGGCTGCCGCTTCGCCTGGGTCAACGACCGCGCCGCCCGCGCCGCCGCGAAGTTCTGCGACGTGGTCAGCTACAACTTCTACCGATACAGCGTCGCCGACTTCCGCCTGCCCGCCGGGCTCGACATGCCCGTGATCATCGGCGAGTTCCACTTCGGCGCGCTCGACCGCGGCATGTTCCACACCGGCCTGCGCCGCACGAACGACCAGGACGACCGGGCCGACAAGTACCGCCAGTACGTCCGGGGCGCCCTGAGCAACCCGCAGCTCGTCGGGGCCCACTGGTTCCAATACGGCGATCAGGCCACCACCGGCCGAGGCGACGGCGAGAACTACCAGATCGGCCTGGTCAACGTCGTCGACACCCCGTATCCCGAGACCGTCGCCGCCGTACGCGACGTCGGCTACGCGATGTACGAGCACCGCGCAAAGGCCAAATAGCCGCCGTCGCGACAAGATGACCTGCCGCGCCGCTTGGCGCGGGGCGGCCGGCAGCCGACGGGTCGCCGGATCCGCGTGCCCCCTGGTGGGGCAGTGGGCCGAATACCGGCCTTCGGAACCGCCAACCTCGACTCGGGGCGACTGTCGGAACTTTGAACCGTGCGAGGCCATTCAGCCGTACGTCGCGACATTCCTACGGTCGCCGGATCCGCATATCCTACGCATTGACAAGATGATGCGGGTTTCGGCCTAGCGATTGTCGCCTGTTGCGCCCGCGAGGCGGCTGTCTGCTGCTCGATCAGAACCAAGTGAGCTTGTAGTCGGCATTCCCCGCCAGGACCTTGATGATGATGATCATGCCGGCTCGCAATCTGGCAAGCTCGTCGGCAAACCTCCTCCATGCCGGGTCGCTACCGTCGCAGCGGAGAGACTTCAGGTCGGTGTCTTTCCCGATGTCTCTGAGAAAGGTGTCGATCGCCTTCTGCAGTTGGTTGAGCGCGAGGAATAGTTCGGTGTCAGGGTTGACTTTCGCCCGTGTCTGGATGAGGCGTTCTCGGATCAACTCCAGAGAATCCAGCACTCGTGGCGGAAACTCATGGTCCATCCCTTCGTACAGAACGCGCTTGTTCTCAAGAAAAGAGACAAACTCTCGTGTTTCGTCGTGATACCG
>Ga0180438_10003048_pt1 | contig 26022 bp, 27 predicted proteins | sample SS_ome_12_FD_132455 | JGI IMG/M metagenome (GOLD analysis project Ga0180438, IMG submission 132455) | Hypersaline lake sediment archaeal communities from the Salton Sea, California, USA - SS_3_D_2 metaG | ecosystem: Environmental > Aquatic > Non-marine Saline and Alkaline > Hypersaline >... | reverse complement strand
CTTTAATTCACAAGCTTTCCTGATATACTCGTCTGTCAACAACACATTTTCGTCCATAACAATGTGCTTAAACTCTGTTGGATTCGGAATAGTCATAGTTTCTCCTTTTGTTTTTCGATTTCTCTGAATATTTTTGATTTCACGATCACTTTATCAAATGTCGCTCCTTTTCGTATCTTCATTAATTTAATAACATTCTTAACCGCCTTGATGAAATATTCGGGATAAAGCCGAACATTCTTTTCTCCATGCTTTTTCGTGAATGGTGCTTTTGGAATCATGCCTTCTCGTTCCCACCTTTTGATTGTCTGCCGATCCCTGTTGATCATATCAGCAAAAGCGGAAACAGGAAACAATTTAATTTCTTTCCCCTTGAAGGTGTGAGTCAGTGTTTTCATGCTTTTTGTTCCCTATTTATAATATATAATTATTTTTCGTTAAATCCAAATATTTCGTAGTGACTTTTTATTACATTAATCTCCCTCTCGTAGCCTGTGTTTTTTCAAATATTTTCGGGTTCTTCTGTGTTCTTCTCGCTCAATAATTTGTTTGCAATCTTCCATGAACGTGCGCCACCAAGTAGCTCGGCTCATTTCATGCATATCCGCATCAATAACAGCCTGATGAATCTTGCAAAATTCATTCTGCTGAAACCAACGGTCTGATTTATTCTGCGCTATTAAAGTATCAAGCCTGTCAGTAATTTCACTCGTAAACATAGCCAAATTAAATGTAGCGATACACATTAATAGACAATTCACAACAAGAAAAACAATCACAAGAATCTTTGTCTTTTCTATCATGGTTTCCCTTTCACCTTAAGGGCTACGGATTCCTTGATGTCCACAAGGGCTTCCAGATCCTTGTCGGAGATCATGCCTTGCAGATTCAGAGCTTCAAAAGAGTCCATGTCGGCAACGACTTCGGTATGAGTAAGCTGTTGGAGCATTTTCTTTTCTTCGGCATATTCAACCGCCTTGTCCTGATTCAGAATAGTGGACACACGCTTTTCCAGTTTGATCTCCGTTCCATCTTTGAAGGTGACAAATTCATTGCCCTTATCATCAATGGTTTTAGAGGGAAATTGTCCTACCCCAACAAAAAGTTCCTTCCGCAGTTGCGCTTTTTTTGCCTCAAGCTGTTTGATATCTTCGTTGACCTTCACATAATGATTTGCGGTGGCGTGAAGGTGCGCTTCCGTCATTCTTGATTTAGGGGCTTTGATTCGGTTCTTGAGATTGTCCAACCGTTCCTGATTCCGTTTCGTCTTTCTTATAGGCATCGAGATCTCCTTTGTATAGGGTTAATTTGATTTGAGTACCCTGCATGTGTATAGAATGTTCATTAGAAAATTTTGCCAAGCCTAAATGAACAAGCTCTCTACCAAGTTGAATCATTAAGTTAGTCTCGGCATCTTTTTCCAATTTATCTTTATCTTCTGCTTGTCTTATTAGCAAATCAGAAATTGTTTGTACACAAGTAACAACAGTGTCCTTTTTAAGCGCATCTTTTCTAACCTGATATTGAATCTTCTTTTTCATTTCATAGAGTTTGTCGTCCAGAAGATCCTTTACCTCTTTAAAATGATCAGCGTGAAAAATTGCGCCTACATAAACAATGAGTCCGGCAACGAGATCTCTTAAGAATAACCCATTATCATTATTAAGTATGTGATCTCGTAAAGTACAATTTACGTTCCTCATTCCAACTTCAAGAAGATTAGCAAAGGTCGGTGGTCTTTCAGCAATAATAGAAAGCTGTTGCTTAACAAGTTCATTAAAATCAATTTTTGGTACAGGACCAAAAGCATTTACACCCGGAACAGAAGCCATAATTCCTCCTTATAGGTTATAATCTAGTTCTTTTTTAATTTCAACGACCTGAAATTGTCCTAATTTTTTGTAGTTACGCCTTCTTTCAAGTGAATGTTCCATAAGCTTGTTATGAAAGTTATCCATGAAATCAATAATAAGAGCCTCATCCTTCATGCCCTTGCGCTTTTCCTTGGTAGTGGGTCGGGCAGAAACTTGAATGTTCTCGATTTTTGATTTGCCTCCCGAAGCGAATATAACACTCTTGCCTTTTATCTTAGGGTTCTTTAAGCCTACGAAATCGACACCTTCATTATATATCTTCGTGCCTATCAAGAAGGGAATAAAGCCCTGACAGAAGCGTTTCAAGACCTGTTGGCGGGTTCTCTTATCTTCTTTGCCATTCATAAAGCGAATAGCTTGAGGATTATTAACTACATTTAATAACAAATTCTGTATCTTCTTTCCGTGAACGATCTCCTTTACAATGATAAGGACGGTCATATTTGCCTTGTAGAGTTTTTCAGCCCATTTCATTATAAGCTCGTTCCTGTAGTCATTGTGAACAATACCCCACGCATACAGCTTGTTCCAATCCCTTGAGGACATGGGAAAGTGGGGGCGTTTATTAACGTGTTGCATCAAGATCTTGGTTTTATAGACAATATCCAGATCCTCTAATTCTTGTGTAGTTACTTTTGATATTATCTCTCCGCACAGGGCATTCAAAAGAATCCCTGCATCGTCATTGCGGAAAGCAGTACCCGACAGCCCAAATCGGTAGGGTGCGTTGAATTTCATGGCTCCCCGAAAGAATTGTATTCCGCCGAAATTATGCACCTCATCAAAGAAGATTAATTTAAAGTAGTGATATAATGTATCAAATTCATCCTTTTCCCTGATAAGGGTCTGAATCAGAGCAATGGTTATTTCCTGTAGCTCAAAACGACCAGATCCTATCATCCCGATTTCTTTGTGAGGAAAAGCCTGTTGCCACGATTTAATGGCTTGCTGAAAAAGCTCCTCACTCTTTACAACGAACAGGGTGGGTAGCCCGATCAGTCCGGCAATGACCTGGGCTATGACGGTTTTCCCTCCCCTTGTAGCTACATTTAATATGCCATGCCTGTGCTTTAATGCGCTTGCAACGGACGGCTTTTGATAAGGTCTTGCAACCCGAGTACAACGCCAGAGGTTGCGCCAAGGGTATTTTCTGCGGTCATTCAGAACGTAGGTATAGCCGTTATCATCGAGCCATTTTATGACCTTCGGCAGAAGCCCTGTAGGGAATTTCTGCGTTTGCAGGCTTAATAGGTTTATAGTTTGACCCTTAGAAGCTATCTTCTTTATAAGCCACAATGGTTTATTTGGCATCTTCGCTTTAAGCATAAAGAAATTTGTTGGAATATTGAAACTCAACAGGCTCCGCAATTCCGACAGGGGGGCAACGCCCTTAATTTCCGTAAAATTGTGCTTAACGTGTAATTCCATGATGTTCCTTATATTAGATTGAAAAAGCCTTTAAAGTATGATAGTATTATTCCTCTAATAGAAATATAACACATCTATGCAGAATAAACAAGTAAAATAGTATTAAGGTTATTTAAAGCGGAAGCGTCTGAAAAACTCCATAAAAGAGCGTCTTTTTGGCTTGACAGGAGGAGTAGGCTTTGGAATAAAATGCATCTGGCTGTACTGGCAGATATATTCGTCATGGAACCGATCCCAATCGAATAGCTTGCCGGGGTCTTTTTTGATATCTTTCCTGAGTCCGAGCTTATAAGCTGTCTGCCCTGCAACCCAATCATGCCCGACAAAGTGAATCATTTTGCCGAGATGTTGATTCATCAGCCGTTCATTGTCCTGAAGAACGGCTTCAGCAAGGGACTCATATTGTTCTTCTGTATAGCCCGAATTTTCTGTAGCGACAAGCTCATAGCCATTAGAGAAATTATTGACACTAGTTCTGTATTTGCCAAAATCAGTGTAACTGTCTCCAACATGCCAAGCCCTATCCCTAAGTGCAACGAGATTATATCTGTCACCATTACGATTAATAAGCCTGTGAGCAGAGAAATGATGAGTCTTGCCTCCCCATTCAACCCCCTCTTTGAACATACGAAGGATTTCTTGAATATTAAAAGGCTTGTCATGAAACCCCGGCATATTGATAGCGGAGATAAAATGAAACACGCCTACAATAACATCTTCATGCCTGCCTGTATAAGACCATTTAATAGGATATGTTGTTTCAGTATATTTCATGGCAATTCCCTGCAATCATAAAGTTCTCTATCACAAGGTTCTTTTTTAGTATGCCACTTTATAGGTTTTGAAGAACAGCCTATAAATAATAACAATAGAATTGCTATGTAGTTATATTTCATATTGAGGTATTCCACGATCTATGGTTCTGGTATTGGAGCTGATCATCTCAAACTCATTGCTCAAGTAGGAAATGGCTTTCATGGGGTCGCTTTTATCTCCACAGGACGATAAATCAATGGTGATACCCCGGTGCTCTGGATAAGTATGAAGGGTAAAGTGAGATTCTTCTAAAAGGAATATTAAGGTAATTCCCTGCGGTTTAAAGTTCTTTTCAAGGATAAGGTCTGTTCCGTCTGGATTCTTGGCTACTTTAATGTTAGAGAGCCTTAAAGCGTGTCTACAGGACGATTTAAGCCTGTCTATGTCCTCCATGTCCTCAAGAGACAGGTTTACACTCATATCGCATAGAATTTGCCGTTCTACACGCTTTAGCCCCTTATTCATAATTAAGTGTAGTTATTTAAACAGTGCGCCTTTGCCCCGGAATATCAGAAACCCGAGCTACGCCGTTAATGACAGGGCTTGCTTTCGTTTTCTTAGGCTTTTGTTGTCCACGAATGCGCCCGAATTTTTTTGAGTTCGCTGTGTTTGCCATAATATTCTCCGTAGTTATTTTTTTCTTTTTCGTCTGCCTAAAGGACCCTTTCCCTTGCCGATGCCGAGTCCACGTCCTTTGCCTTTAGAACGGATTTTTCCACCTGGACATTTTTTAGCCATCATTTCCCCTTTCGCACACGTTTTAATCGAGGATTCTTACGAACAGCTTTGGCAGAGGCTTTGCGTGTACTGGAAGCGAGAATAGCCCCGGCACGAGCCATTGAAACGCCCTTGCTCCCTGCAATTTTTTTCTGGACAGCCTTGAAACCGGGATGAGCCTTGGTTTTTTTAACGGAACGCATTTTTGCCATGAAATCCTCCTTAGTTACCGGGAGTAAAAAATTGTCGCCCGCTTCCGATAACTTTTCGTCCGTTCATGGAAGCCAAGCTTTTCATACCACGAGCATTTTCAGTTTCCATTGATACGGTGTTAAGTGTATCAGTCAAAGGAATTTGCTTTTGTTTTTTCTTGGTACGCTTTTTTTGACGTGCCATAAATGTTCCTATTGGTTAATGATTGCCTGATTCACGCCTGCATCAAATTCAGGAGTATTGCGCTTGTACACTCCAAATTGCAGGAACAGATTATGTTCCCTAAACAAATTATCTGTATTTACATAAGATATCTTATAAAAGACACCTTTAAAAGAGAACAGGTCTGTGACAGCAATTTCCCGATCATCAAAATCGGCTTTATGAACGGTAAGAATGCCATCAATGTCTCTGGCAGTACCAATCTCCTTCATAAGATCTTCGGACGGAGAAGTATCGAGTCTGCCCTTAACGGTGAATGGATCGCCAAAAATTTCAGTAATCCATTCATCAAAAACATCGTGGCGCACAGAGGCATTGAGATCGAGCTTCCAATGGGTAATAGTAGCAGTCAATCCATATTCCCACAGGTTTTGTCCGTCCTTAATGTACTCCTGCTCGTCTTTTTCGTCAACGTAGTCCCTTGTGTATTCACGCAAGGGAGAACGATCCATTTTGATTTCAGATTTAAGATCCATCTTAAGTTCCTACCCTTTGCATAAACATATTTGCAGAATAAATTTTTATGCTGTTAGTAGCCCCTATATTAGCTACCCATAATTCCAAGGTATCACCATCAGATAATTCTATAACACCTGATATGGAAACACAAATTCTTTCATCCACAGCGTAAACTGTAGCCTCATTTTGTAAATTTTCAAAAGCTGTGGCTCCATTATTTTTAAAAACTTTAAAGCGAATAAGATCTGCTGCATTAGTTCCAGAAAAAGTTGCGCTTATAGAAACAAAATATTTACCAGCAGAATCAGCAGTAATGTGATAATTAGTATAGTCAGGAGTAGCGCCCTCATAATCATCATTAGTAGTAAAACCATTATATTGATAATAAGTTCCGTCTACAGCAAGTGTTCTTGTTCCGGGGGAATCTATATTTGTATCAGAAATTCCTCCATAAATATTACTCAGACTTTCATGTGTATGCAAAGAATCTGCATCACTTCCATCAGAAAGAGTATTAAGTTGTGCGCCTGTAATAGTCGTTACAGTGCCTTTTAAAGTAAACACCACAGGAGAAGTTAAAGTAGATCCTATTGTAAAAGATCCAGATGATGCAGGACTAAAATCAAAAGTAGATCCTTGTCCTAATATTTGAAAAACGGAATTAACAGTATTTATACTAACGCTTTGAAAAGATAAATTTCTTATATAGCCTTCATAAGCACTGATTTTTCCAGATTCTCCATCTATAATAACAGCAACGTTTCCATTTGAAGGATTAACATTTAAAACAGAACCCGGAAAATCTGTTCCAAAGGGTACAGCAACAATGCCGTTTCTTCCTTCAAGAACAATCATACCGCCACTAGTAGCATGAAGTCCTGTTCCAGATCCATAATAAGTTCTTAGCTTTAAAAAGGTTCCCCATGTTCCAACAGCAGAATCAATTTGTCCAGACATTTCAATAATAGGATCACCATGAGAAGTAGAAACTCCTTGATCATCTGATAAAGCTCTGGTGACATTAATAAGCTGAGTAGTCAATTCTCCTTTATCAAAAGACGTGTTTCCGTAAGGCATCTGAATATGAGTACCTCCTACAAGCCTTTCTCTAGTAGGAGCTTTACAGATAAATTGTCCCCCCGTTAATCCGAGTTCATCTTCACAGAGAATAATCTTCGGAAGCTCTATGCCTTTCTTATGAAGTTGATTCCAGTAGTTTGTCACCTCAACAACGGTGTCTCTTAAAGTAGTAGGCAAAAGAGCCGCAAAAGCACCACGAATCTTTGCCAGTGCCGTATCAAGACTTGAAGGAACAGTCTGTAAATCGCTCTCGTCATTGTCAGCATCATGATCATAAGGCAAAAGAGTAGACCCTTCTTTATAATCAGTATCGCCTTTTACAATAACAGGAGTGTCCAAAGGAGAAGCCACGATTTCTTGTATGGTTGCAGTTTTTGAAGGACTTGCTCCTGTATCAGTAATCACATTGCCGACAAGGGGTGTTCCTTGAGACATAGTGACATAGAGAAGATTAGGAGCAACAACTTTTATAACTCTGCCAGATAAACGATCTCCAACATAAACATTTTCAACACCAAATGTGCCAACAGCATCCACCCGAAAAATATAGCGAGAATGAAGATTGGCAACATTTTCCTGAAAACTTGATTTAATTTTATCAAGAGCATTGATCTGATAGGTTCTGCGATCCCATAAGTAGCTGATATCGCCCGCATCAGTTTCAAAACCGACATAGCCATCAGTTCCTCCGACAATATCATAAAGAACGAAACGAAATGTAGCGATAACAAAATTTGCTTCATCAGAATCAACATCCCATCGATCCTTAACGAAATCAGAAACAGAGTTGTTACCAAGTTTTGTTATTGAATAAGAAGTTGCTTTTGTCAGGTCAAGCGCATTCGCCTTGAGGACATACACTCCATCGGTAACATCATCCTCACTCGGAGAAGCTCCAAATTCGTCAAGAATAGATTTTAAAAAAACATCAGAAACAATGTTGACAATGTTAAACGCCTGATCAGAAGCCAGATCAGTATAAGCATTCAAATCAGGAAAATGCAGTTGTTCCCCTGTTGCTGTTTGTTTGATATTAATTTTTTTAATATACCAAGTGGTTATTCCGCTTGCGTGAGCAGGATAAGAGTAAGGAGAACCAGGAACAGCTCCTAGAGAAGCCTGCAATCCATCATAGCTTCCTATAGCAGAAGAATAAATAAGTCCTGCACGTTCCGTATCTCTGCGGTGAGCTAAATCACCGCCAGTGTACAGTTCAGTATCAGGTGCTCCGTTAAATTCCTGAGAAGAAGCCTGATCAAAAGTAGGGGGGTTAGGAGACTGTAAATTAATATCTCCAAGATAATAAATATATCCTGTATATCCGTTTATTGCTGAATCCGCAAAAGACTCCTTTCCATCAAAAGCGTGTCCAGTGCTATCATCGAGAATCTGTGCTTCATTGGAATCTATGCGATCAACATTTGTTCCAGACTCATCAGAATCCCAATCAATATAAATATCCCACAAACGCCTTTCGACAACAGCAGTATCAACCTGAATCGCCTGTCCTGTTTTGTCTAAAACAGTAAGCTTTCGAGCAGGATCTAAATAATCCTGTTTGGCATGAACAAGATAAACACGCCCATTACGATTTACAGCAGGAGAAGGAGCTACTGATTTATAGTCTTTAGTTGTGTCAATGGTTTGGTTTGAAGCAATATTTAATCTGTAGCCATCCTGCCAGAGAGTTCCAGAAGATAAACTTAAAGATCCGCCAGAGTAGCTAAGAATAAAATCCGTAGAGTATTTTTTTCCTTGTGTAAATCCGTCAACAATAATCCTTCTCCGCATAAATTCATCAATGGCTGACTGCTCATTGAGATCAATATTCTGCGGTGCGCCTCCGTTTACAACTTTAGTCTTTTCGTAGCCGTTAGCTGAATTGAAGGTGTTCCGTCCTTCATAGTTTAAGAATTGCTCTGCCATTTTGTATCTCCTTTATAACGGATTATCGTCATTAAAAATTACAGATACTCCTGCTTGTACATATCGGTTAATATAAGTTTTTATGATGTTCATTTTTCGAGCGTAGAGAGGTCGATTATGAGTAAACTCTCCAGAAGAATCAATATCAATAATGAGTGTTGATGGGTAGGTAATTCTGCCTGCGCTTACATAGGCACCGAAAGATGTATTAAGAACTCCTGATCCTGATAAATTATATAGAGTGCCAACAAGATTGATAGTAGATCCAGAATCAGAATCAAGAATATTGGCAAGATTAAAGTAGAGCAATACAGATTTACTTGTTGCAGTAACAATTTTTTCCAATAAGAGATAGTTGCCATAATAACGGATATTTCCACCAGCATTAAATATACTGGGAGTAACTAAATTAGCAGGATATGTTTTAAACGTGCGGTAATATAAATTATACAGCAAGATGATGTCATTATCTGCGTAAAATAAAATGTGTCCGTTATAATAAGTAGCTGAATAAATAGTACCAGAGTAATTAAGATCTCCAAGAGTAAAAGTTTCTTCTCTAATAAAATCATAGCCCTTGAGAATGCCAGAGTCAACCCAAAAGCATTTTGTGTTAGAGAAACAGGCATAGTCTTTAACAACCATTATTTCTGTGAGTGTCCTTGTTGCCAAATCGAATTTGAACAAACGATTGTTAGCTGTATCTCCGTTGCGGTGTCCAATAAAATAAAATTTATCTCTGAATGTTTTGGTCTGATTACTTTCGGCTATGTCAATATTTGTGGTTCCTGCCGGAAGGGTAATGTCAGTTTCAGTTTCCCATACGTTAGTATTAAAATCATAATAGGAATATTGAGGCATGAATGTACCAGATCCATTCTGCCCAAAAAGAATGTAGGCTCGATTGTCATAGAAAAAAGCTATCCCTGCATTCAAGCCGAGATCGGGAATCACTTGATTATTAATGTCTGTTCCATCAAAAGTTCTAAAATCAAATAAAACAGATCCCAAGCCTGTATGAACGTAATTAACACCAACTCCATTCATGTAAGTAGCAGGCGAAGATGCATAATGCGGAAGCTCATCGAGATACATGATCCTGTTTGTGCCAGTGTCGGGATCAATCTCATAAGGATGAACGGCTGTCCATTCTGTATAGGCAAGCTGTCTTTCAAGAGCCACTCGATAGTTGAGCCAATCTACAAACATCATTGGATTGATGATCGGATAATGGGTAATGGAAATATCGTAGCCTGTCAGAGCTTTAATCCATAACCCTATTCCCTGAACATCAGTATTGTTTGAATCAAAAGTGCCTTTGCTCCTGTAAATTGTAATTGCTTTTTGTAATGCTCGTCTTACAAAGGTTTCAAGATCCTCATCGGAAGGAATTTCCATGCCGAGGTTATAGGCAACAGCCTTCAAAAGTTCGGGAGGACACTTTAACAGGTCGTAGATATCAAGAATCTGATTGTCTCGTTCATGGTGTTCATTGAATTGCTGTCCGAGAAAATCGAGATATTGCTCGTATTCCTGATAGTTTCTCCATGCAGGCGGTACAATATCTTGAAACGGTTGCGCCTGTAATTGGATAATGGTGTTTTCTGCTACTTCCAGCATAATTTTATGTAGTTATGGGTGAGTATTTTAAAATATTATTCCTGCTTCGCACCTCATATTGAGATGTTCCCATGGGTATATTTGAATTAAGAGTGTTATGCTCAAGCTGAAAAGCAAAAGCATAATCACCCGTAACGGTTGCCGAATAAATAGAAGTCTTGGCAATTATCTCTGTCCATACAGGTGTGCCGGAAACAACATCGTTTCGCTCATAATAAGCCAGAGAATAATTGATGCCTCTGAATACTCTATCCAGATAAAGAACAAAGCGGTATTCCTTATCGGAAAAAGCATCGAAAGCTATGTCAAGGGTTTTCTCAAAAGTTGTGGAAGATCCGTCCACATATTTGTAGCCGACTTTAAGCACAGGTTTGAATTGTCCGTCACCGGCAGAATATTGAACAACGATCTTGAAATAGATTTCAGTCGTTCCGTCCTTGAGCGTTGCAATGAGTTCGCCATCTCCACCTCCTCCTGATCCTAATCTCGCATCGACATATAATTGTGTAGCGAGATTAAATTCTTTTGTTCGTACACGATCATTGGTTACAATCAATGCTCCGTTGGAAAGTAAGGCAATTCCATCGGCAACAGTAACAATGCCAGAGTAATCCCATTCACTTGAAAGTGCTGTGCCGGGAAAATTATCAAACTCAATAAGATTATGCCTGTGCCTGTAATCGGTAATGACATCAGAAAGAGTCAGATCATGACCTCCTATCCGTAGCTCATCAATAAGAACGCCTGATTCGGTTCCTATCTTGGTGCTTCCACCATAAACAAGCTCTCTCGGTGCGCCAGAATCGCTGACAAATAAGGATGTGAGCCTTTCCTGTCCGTCTACAAAAACACGGATAATGGGAATGCCTGTTTCTCCATTTACAAGTAAAGATTTACGATATGTAACTACAAAATGTTGTATATAAGAAGTAGTGAGATAAGGCTGTTCAGTGTACCAGATAAGATAATTAGTCCCATCATCAATAGTTACTTTAATTCGTCCGGCAGGCGTAATCTCGATTTTAAAATTAGTAGTGCCATTGTAATTCTGATAGATCATTAATTCATTATTAATCTCAACAGAACTTTCAAGAGGCAGAGCGATCCATCCAGAAACGAACATTGCTGTAAATCCACCAGAAATATTCGGGTACAAGCAATCATCGGTGTAAGCCATGCTTGATCCGATTTTCTTAGGCAATAAAGCAGTTCCATATTGTCCATCCACAAAAGTTGGTTGATTTGCTCCACCGATAAGAGTAAGATCGTGTCCTTTGCCTGATTTATCCTCAAGCTTTTCAGCAGTAGTATCTCCATCAAAAGGATAGTACGCTGTCAGGTCTGAAAATTTATATTCAGCACCCGGTTCATGAAAAGCTTCATATTGATTAACGTAAGAGGCAACGATATTGAAATGCTCTGTTCGATAACGCTTTTGAATTTCTGCAAACCCATCAATTAAAAGCTGAAATTTCCTATGCCTGTGTCCATAAGGTCTACAGGTATAGGAATAATTTACGTTTGCATTATTGTGTAAAGGTGCAGGGATTTGAACGCCTTGAGGCAGACGTTCCGAGGGAATAGGCTCTACTCCTGCTCCGGCAGAGCCATATCCCCTAGTAGGAAGCAATCCCTGACCATAACCGTCAGTTGCTAGTATGCCCATTTAGTAGTCCTTTTTATGGAACTGCTACAATCTGCTGTCTTGATGCAATGTCAGTAGCATTCACCGTAGGATTGGTAGTTCCGTCTTTTGCAAACAGCCTGCTTTCGTAAATCACATCTCCTGATGAGTAAGGAGGTGTTGCGGTCTTATCGAAGATCTGTAACCATACCTGTCCGGCAGTTTTCCATGAAGGCTCCCAAGTGCGGAAAGGATAGGTCAGAGCAATGAAGTTCTTGCGAATCATTGCTCCTACAAGATCCTCATCTGATCCATAACCCGAAACGTCCTTGTTCCAGACAGCATCGGCAACAGTGGAAGCGGAGGGTACAGAGATTCCATCGATCTGATCCGAGATGTCTTTTAAGGTATCTCCGTCAGCACCGCTAAGATCATCGAGCGTATTGAACGTGCCTTGAATTACAACACGTCCAGATCCGTCAATCGAGAGGCTACTCCAATTGGTAGGCATTGAAGAAGCAAGTAACGCAGAGTCCGTTCCTCTCATATCCGTATTAGTTGTTGTGGTATCAACAACTTTTACGCCTTCGATCTTATTGGTAGCAGGATCGTAGCCAGAGTCGGCAAAGTCTTTGAGGTCTGTCATGGATTGTGCGCTTCCACCGATTGAAACAATGTCTGCGCTTACAGTGCCAGAGACAGTGACAGCAGGATGATTGATATAAGATCCACCAGAAAGCACGATAGTGCTAGTTCCTGATGCATCTATTCCTATACCAGTACTTCCTGTATCACGAATGACAAAGCTTCCTAAGCCTCCACCACTAGTGACATCAACAAACAATCCGGCAGAGCCTCCTGACAAATTAGCTCCATAACCCGAAGTGGCGATAGAACGGATGCCATCTCCTGTAACAGCAAGACTAATGCCATGCTGTGTAGAAGCAATATTGATACCGTTTTTGCTTGCATTAGTAGTATTGATGTCGATACCATGTCCCTGATCCACATCCATGAATATGCCTGATCCGCCTGCAACGCCAGAAGTGAGGTCAATCTCAATACCATGTCCTCCGCTATTAGCTACAAGTTTAACAACGGAAGCATCGGTGCTTTGTATATGCACACCTTCTGCTCCTACTCCGGCAATAACAACGCCTGCTCCTGCGGAATTCTGAATATTCAGTTGCTTGAGATTAAGTGTAGCGTTATTTCCATTCGTTGCCTGCCCGTCAATCTGAATAAGGTTGACATCGGTGACACCGCTATAGAGCTTATCCTGAATCGCATCAAGGTAGGCATCAATAGAATTGGCAGGATAAGGCTCGGAGCTTGTAGTAGGTGAGAGTTGCATTGCATCACGCACCTGCTGTTGAGTTAAGCCTCCTGATCCGCCCACGTTGTCCACGATCTTAGTAGTATCTCCGCCTGCATTCTGGAAGAACACGTTGAAGTTATCTCCGACCTTGCCTGACAGTGATATGCCTTCCATCGAAGTAACATCAGCAGTTACCTGATTAGTTACGTCAGTCACAGTTCCGACAGTTACGCCAGATTGATCAGCATTCAGATCCACATTAGGATGATTGACGTAAGACCCCGGTGTAAGAATAAGTGAAGTTGTACCCGAAGCAGAAAGGTTGCCAGTAATGACAACGTTGCCTCCGGCATTAATGGAGTCTCCTGTGATACCGCTAAGATTAATGCCTCTTGCGCCTTGTGCAACGTGGATTCCTGCATCTGTGCCTGCTGTGCCTGCGGTAATCTTAATTCCGTCAGCACCACTTGTAAGATCGATAGCAGGATTGCCTGCGCCAGAGCAAGTTACAACGACACCCTTTCCAGAGGTATTAGCGAGAATGGTAACAACGTCCTGATTAGATCCAATGGAGGACATTATGAGTGCGCCTCCTGCGCCTGTGCTTATAGCACCGCCAGTAAGTGCGACAGCATCTTCATGGCTTTCAATGTTGAGTCCATAATGACCATCTCCATCAGAGCCAAAGTACACAGCATCTCCATCAGTAGTGGTAACATTTACGCCCTTTCCTGATGTTTGACCACCATTAATCTGTAAGCCATCTCCTGTTCCGCCTGTTTGCTGTCCTTGAATAACACCGCCTTCACCAGATCCGTGTCCTTCAAAGATGAAGCCTGATCCATTGCCTCCGATAGAAAAGCCATGAATGGCATTACCGCCATTATTAGCAGTAATATATATGCCTGATCCGCCTGCGCCTTCGCCTGCAAGTATATATACGCCCTCAGTGCCGGATCTAATTTCACAGCCTCTTAAAACTCCATCCATACGAACTGCTGATTCAGCAAAAGAAGTAAGATAAACAGCACGTTTAGCAGATCCATTGGCATCCGTATAAATGCCGTGTCCAGAAACAGTAGTAATTTTTATACCATCTCCTGATGTTGTACCTCCAGCAATGTCAACGCCTATTGCAGTATCGCCTCCATCAATGTCAACACCTACGCCTGTTCCGTCACCGGCAATGATAAGTCCTATGCCGTTGCTTTCACCCGGAGCAGTAATAGAAGCTCCTGCGGTGTTTCCAGTAGATTCAATTCCAAAAGTAGATCCACTGGTATAAATTCCAGAACCCGCAGAATTGACAATGTGAAGCTGTTTAAGTTTTAAAGTAGCATTATTTCCGTTTGTAGCCTGTCCATCGATCTGAACAAGATTAACGTCCGTCACGCCACTAAACAGCTTGTCCTGAATGGCATCGAGATAAGCGTCAATGGAATTTGCAGGATAAGGTTCGGAAGATGAGGTCGGTGATAATTGCAGAGCATCTCTAACCTGTTGCTGAGTAAGTCCTGCGCCTCCTGTTCCGACATTATCCACGATTTTAGATGTTGCACCTCCGCTATTCTGGAAGAAGGAATCAAAGTTATCTCCAACCTGTGCTTGGAGTGTAACGCCCTCCATCTGAATAGTATTGGCATCAATAGTGGTATTGATATCAACCTTTCCAGATCCATTTGTATTAAAGCTGATCCCATGCCCATCAGTAGTTTCAAAAGTAAGGGCATCTCCTGACGTTCCACCACCATCGATCTGAACACCGGGAGAAGTTCCTCCTCCCTTTAGCCACATGGCTCTTGTGGTAGCTTCAATATCAATGCCAGTAGATCCGTCAATGTCAATGCCTGTTCCACTCTGCGCCCAGATATCAACGCCCATGCCTCCACTTCCTGATGCGTGTATATATACGGCTCTCTGTCCTGATCCTGTAGAGTACGCATAGATTCCACTTCCACCAGCAGATTTAGTCTGGATGCCATCTTTAGCAGATCCATTGGCATCAATGATAACGCCATGTCCATCAACGGTAGTGATATTAATGCCATCTCCTGATGTTGCACCGCCGTTAAGATCAACAGCGTGTCCTGTATCGCCTCCATTTATCCGCAAGCCGGGATTAGATCCTGAACCTCCAATCTCAACACCAATAGTAGCATTGCTTTGTGCATATAACGCACGTCCACCATTAGAATCAAGAACAACAGCATCACCAGATCCGCCTCCCTGCGAAGATTGAATATGAACGCCTGCATCATAGCCAGTTTGTATATAAACACCCTTGCCTCCAGAGCTACTGGCATTAAGATAAACAGCGTGTTGATTTGATCCAGAGGAATTAATTCTTACGCCATAACCTCCTGTGGAGTCCATGCGTAAACAATCACCGGCTGTGCTGTCAACATCAATGGCAGGATTGGCGGTATCATTATTGATGATGAGTCTCCGAATTGCAATATCCACATCTGCTGTATCGCCTGTTCCTGTAACAACTGCTTCAACATTATCTGCGGCGGTGCTTGAACCGGAAATCTTTACAGCGTCAGCAGAAACCTCATTAGTTACAGCAGTTGTTGTATCAACAAGAACAACGCCCTGTACCTTATTCGTTGCGGGATCGTAGCCTGCATCTGCGAAATCGGTGAGGTCGATAGCGGATTGTGCAACGCTTCTCATTTCCATGAGATTAGATTGTACAACGCCACCCACAGAAATATTGAGGGAGCTAAAGTTTGAAGGCAGATCCGCAGGAACAACAGCGTCATAGTCTGTCAGTGCGGTATCACATTCAGCATTGACACTGTTCTTCATATTAGTGGTCAGATCCAGAGTGCTTTCAAAAGTCTTGGTGTTGACATCGAGATTTCCGCTAAGATCCTGTGCGTCCGTAGAAATAAGGATCTTATGATCCGTGCCCTTTGCATTTTCGACCAGAAGTTCCAGATCATCGGCTGCGGTTGCATCGTCACTGATCTTCTTCGCATTGGCAGGAGTAGCTCCTGTGAAGCACATGATCGAATTGTCCTGCGAGTTCGTTGCAGTACACTTAATCATAATTTGATCATGGTTCATTTCGGCGGCGGTCAGGGAAATTTCATAAACCCCTGTCGAGCCTATTTCGGAGAAGGTGTCAGTAATAGCGAGGCTTGTCCACGCTCCTGCACCATCTTTATAGTAAGCCGTATCTGTAACCGTTTCCCCTGTCTTGAATGATTCAGGGGATGCTTTATCGATCATAGGGATCGAAAAATAAGCGGCTACATTTTTGTCTCTTTGACACTCCATATATTTTCTCCTGTGTTTGGATTATCTGCCGACTCCTCGTGCAACGCCATCCATGATGCCACGTCTATGTATGGTAGCAACTTCCAATGCCCATTCAATAGCGAACCAAGCAACAGAAACATCTCCATTGCCTGTAAATCGTTCATATTGCATATTGGTAGTGCTCGTAAGCTTTTTTGTGTGTAAACTTTCCTGTGCGGAATCTCCTGCTGTAGCATCCGAAGAAAAGTTCATAAAGCGATAATGGTTCATTATACTTGTATTGCTTTGATCAATAGTCGTAAGAGTTATATTTAAAGTAGTATTAGTATCGGTAATATTGCTAGTGCCATTTTGGACGGTTGTTCCATCCAGAAATTCAACGACAAACCATGTACAATAAAGAGTAATAATCGAAGGTGAAGTGATAATATTTTCCAGATACAAGGATGTTGAATCTGATAGATAATTTCTGGAAAGATTTTTTCCAAATTTTGTAGAAACACCAACATCAGAAGTAGCATTGAATCCAAGTACCCAACAATTATTTATAGTTACAGAAGATATTGTCACATCTTTCGGGCTTTGGTTATTGTTCCAAGATGCCGATCCGGTTTGAATAGAAACATCGGCAGAATTAAATTCAACAACCTGCCATGTCAAATAATAATCGTCAGTGCCGGGAGTAGCTTGAAAATCCAAGCGCAAATTAGTGGTACTTGTAAAAGAAGGTTCAGGCATAAATTCTTTTTGTGTATCGGCAAGCAGATCCGTTTTAAAGAATAATATGGGTACAGCTTTTCCAGATGTAATGGCACTTATCGTGATGTCCGTAGGATCTGCCGTACAAGCCTGTGCGCCTGATTGAACACTGATTTCTCCCGATTCAAATTCAGTAACCTCCCATTCAACATATTCATCATCTGTATATCCTGTTTCATCCCGTTCAAAACGAATAGTAGTAGTATCTTTAAGAAAGCACGTCCAAGAATCTTTATTGGGACGACTCTCACTTTCTGTTCTGATAGTATATGTAACTACAGCATTAGCAATCGTGACAGCCGAAATAGTGATTTCTTTATAGCTGTCAGAAGTGCCTAAATCACTCCAATTGCCTGTCTGTATAGATTTAATTATTGGCATTATTCTACCACATCAATTATTAAGGGCGTTTTTATTTTAAAATTTTTTGTTGAGTCAATAATCCTGCGCCTGCTCTTTTCAAAGGTCATTGTGTATTGAGCAACGCCTCCATTAAAATTAACACGAAACAGCCTTTGATTGAAAGGAAATTTTACTGTTTCATTAAAGGATTCATCAATAGAATCATCCTCTGGATTAAGCTTTCTTATAGTAAAAGTAATTTCTTCGGTTTTAATAAGCACCTCAGATTTATCAGCAATGATATCAAGATAAATACGCTCGTCAGGAGAAAGGGTAAGTTCACCATCTTCTTCGGTGATGTGCCTGTTTTCAAGACGTGCCGTATGTGCCATTCCATGATAAGCAGACATTTGTTCATCAGTTAATTCAACCTGACGAACATTCTCTGGACAGGGAGGCAATTCATTTGCCCCTGTGTTCTGATAGCCTAGAACACGGTCATTGCTAATATCAACGTTTACCCATTGTTTCATTTCGTTCTCCTTTATCCCACGCCAACCTGAACGCCTCTGCCAACGCCTGTCATAACGCCATGCCCTCTAGGTGTAACGCCTGCTTCGGCAAGAGTAATCATTAAAGGTTGCATTTTAAATATTTGCCAAGGATTTTGATGTACACGCCTGATCTCCGCACGAGAAAGTACACGACCCCATCGTAAGCATAAAATGGTATGTGTTCCTTCATCATTTCCAGAAGAATTATCGCTCGCTCCGACAAAAGGCTCATCGTAAGTAGCACCGGAAGTATAATAAGTCTTTCCCTGCAAGCCTGTATCGTTGCCAACATAATTTCCTTCTTCATCATAAGCTTCCAGAGTTAAATCAGAAAGAATAACGCCTGTCCTTTTATATGAACGTCCAGTTGCTATACTTCCAGAAACAATATCAACATTTGAGGTTTGTCCGTTGCCATCTGAATCTCGTGCATAGACAGAAACTTGTCCATAAGATTTCATAGATCCTAAACGTAAACCTTCATCATTTGGCCATGCAGAAGAACAATCTCCATAAGAAAATGATCCAGAGTTCCAAGCAGGCTGAATAGTAAAATATTCCCAACAAAAAATAGTTGAGCTTTCTACACCATATTCAACAGGCTCTCCTCCCTTATGATGAATCCTCCCTTGAAGCTGTGCTGATGATGCTCCAGAAATTGCCAAGCCTTCTTTTACAACAGTCAAAGTAGGAGGCTTTTGAACCCAACGAGCATTGGCGTGTCCTGCAACAAGCAGATCCTTGGCAAGCGGATTATTCCAATCCACCTGCTGTACAAAGCGGTTCGCTAAAGGAGTAAGAATGCGCGGTCTAACCATTATCATAATTAACTCAGTGTTGAAAGCTCCGACATATAGGCTTCAACAGTAACAGCCTGTCCAGTATTGCCGGTAAATTCCACTTCAAGATGCATCACAGAAGGATCTACAATCATGGCAAATTCTGTAACCTCGCTGTTTGCCGTTCCGCCTCCGAAAGAAGCGATTGTTTTCCAATCCGATCCTGCACTGGCAGCAGAAGGAGTAGCCCCATCATTATGAGCTATGAGAACACGCCCTTCACATTGTACAGTAGGACCCGTTCCTCCATTCGTGATCTTCATCGTAAGGATGCCTCCACCCTGTACAGTACGAAGATCAATGGTGGCTCGTGTGGTAGATCCTGCACCGTTTGACGTGGAGGATCTTATGGTTCTTGCGGTTTTTGTGAAAGCCATTATATTGCTCCTGTTCCGTCAGCATTTCTCAAAGCCATTGCCACGTCTTTTTGAGTGACAGTGATATTTTCCCCGAAAATATTTTCAGCACGAGAGCCTACTCTTTTAGTGAAAGAGTCAATATATTCCTGCGTTAGTAATCCGTCAGAAACAAGGGCAGAAAATATTCCCTGCATCTGCGGAGTGCCTACACCAATTTCCCTTAAGCCAACAAGAGTAGTGAGCATTCTGTCCCACTTTTTCTGAATTGCTTCATCCTTATTGGGAAGCTCAAGAAAAATGGGTGCAATGTGGAGAACGAAAGTGTCATGATCCAGATTCAAAATATCTATTTCTTCTGCACCATTTCCGGTAGTTGCGTTTAATAGCTCAACAAGCTGTGCATCCTGATTGTCCTCAACAAGAGGCGCATAGCCTATATTTTTAGGATCGGTGGAAAGCTCCGTTCTCAAGGTTTCAATATCGACCATAAGTTCTCCTTATGATTAATTTATATTATTCTCGCCTGTTTTGCTTCTTTTCAAAAAAATTTTCTGCATCCTTCCTGATATCAGGATTGATACTCTGCCAATTCATTAGGTGTCCAAAAATAAAATGGCAGTATTTTCCACAGAGTGTAATAAGGTTTCCCCATTCAAGTTCAAGATGTGGGCTTGTTGAAAAATCCTCAATATGATGTACTTCTAATCCTTTTTCTCGTCCACAGCAAGCACAGACATTGTTCGCTTTAATAAAAGCCTTTCTAACCTTACGCCAGTCAGAAGATCTTTTCTTTCGGACAACATCAATGATTCCTTTTTTAATCTGTTCACGAAAAAAAGCCATTATGTCCTTCCGTTAGCAATTTTATTTACACGTCCACCGAGTCCGTTGATATCAGCTTCAAGACGCTCATGATCTTCTTTATTTCTGTCACCTCTTTCGGTATTTAGCTTATCTCTGCTTTTGCGAATCTCCTCACAGCCTGCAATTGTCTGCATGAGATCCAACTTATTAAAAATAACTCCAAGTTTCTCGTTAATGCCAGAAGAAAATAATTTGACAAGCGGGATCACGAGAATCACGAAAATAAGAGTAATTACAGAAACTACATCTCTCACAGAAATATGCTCCATACGTTCTCCTAAAGGGTTTGATTTTGATTCAAGGGGTCGAATATCGAGGTGTATTCATCACCCTCTTGGCTTATCACAGTTATAGTAATCACGCCATTTTTTATTATTTCAAAGTCATCGACAGAAATATCAGCAATAGGCACAGAAACAGAATCAACCAAAAGCTCAGTGATGTTTCCATATTCTACTCCACTTGTGTTACGCATGACAGTATAGATAGAGTCTATATGAAGGTCTGCTCCAAAATCATTAATAAAGAGAGAAATTTTTCCGTCCTCTCCTTGAAGATCTGGCGGATCAGATACAGGGCTTAAAAGAGCAGTTAAATTATCTTTAACTTCATTTAATACGTCTGTTGCTTTCCCCGAATATCCTTTCTTAACCTTAACGGATACAGTCATGCCTACAACCTTATAAGTTGCCTGCATAATATTGATAACGTATCCCTGTTGACTCTTTGAAGCAAAGTATGTTTCCAAAGCAGTTTTAAGAGATTGTGTAAGCTCTCCTGCTGTGCTTGGCACGACAAAAATGTATATAGCCTGTGCAATGGCAAAGGATCTGGCAATGGCAACCCCATCAAAACGCTCCGCAAGGGTTTTAAAATCTTCCGTAGCGATTGCCCGATCATTAGCTTTAATAGAAGCAGGGATCGTATTCCTTGCAGAATTGATACTTTCCTGTTCCAATCCACCGTAGCTACGATCTGGATTAGTCACAGTGTCCACAGCTAATCCTTCCGTAACGAGGACATTAATAGCGTCAGCATCAACATTGCCTCTTTCTCCTCCTCCCACCCGATAGGTAGCAGAGATTGCGGAGCCTGCTTGCGGTATCAATCCTGTTTTATTATCTCCAAACACGATGAAGAATTTGTTTTCAGAAACTTCAATAGAATATTTGCGTTCAAGAGATCCTGCGTTGATTAAAGAATCTATGTATTCCCATCGACGTTGAATACCTCCTTCGGTAATGTCCACGTCAATAGCATATTCATCGTTAGCAAATACAAGGGCATCGGTGGGTACTTCAAATCGCTGGAAAGCCGATCCTTCTGAAACCCCTATTGAAACATCAGGAACAGTCTCGCCCTCTGTAGAAAGCACATTTCCTGTTTCGGAAGATCCAATGTACAGATCTTCGCTCGTTTCAAAGATAACCTCCTCGTCAGTTTTAACCTGAGTTCCTGCCGGAATAAGATAGGGCGTAGTTGTTCCTGCTGTAAGATCAAATTTTAAAAGTGCGGTTGCAGAAGTTTTAGGTCGAATAGATGTACCCGCCAGTAACGCAAAGTTCGCCATCTGCTTTAAGAGAGTAGCAGATTGATGATCAAGATTTTGGACAATAAAATCGTCATAACGTTTGAGTACATCGGTCATGTGGGCACACAGTTCCACAATAGCCATACCTGGCTCTGATGGAGCAAGATTTGTCCATTTGGCAGACAGTTCGGGTATTCTCCTGATTGCTTGCGTCAGCAATCCAGCGAGATTTACTTTTGTATAATCCCAATTAATGTTAGAAAGTGCCATAAGGTAATCCTATTGCTTGAGTGTCTAAATTTCCCGATTCCAAATCCGTATAACTGATATCAACAACAAGTGCTTTCTCGTTGTTGCCTGTTTCGTGAATTTTGAATTGAATTGCATTAACCCTTATTCTAGGTTCAACAGCTTCCAATTCTGATCGTATATGCTGTCTTGCAAGATCCATTAAATCAGGATCTAATGTTCCCTCAAAAATAAACGGTCGTAATCCTGCACCACGGTTATGCAAAATTCTTTCGCCAACATTGGTCATTACAGTTTGATAAATTCCTGCTTTTATGCTGTCTGATCTTTGAACAGTTTTAAATTCTCCATTGACAAGACGAATAGGATAATCTAGTCCATAACTGTAGTCCGGTTTTTCTCCCAATTCTCGAATAGGTATAGCCAAAAGGGGTGAAGCTTCGGACAAGTGAACGAGCAAACGTTCTCCCAATAACATTTGTGCTTGGACAGCAAAATACCAAATTCTGTTGGATTTAAAGTTAAAGAGTGAGTCAGCAATTCCATCTGAATCCCCATCGTTATCTGACGGATATCCTGTCAAGGTCATTTGATTATAAATCCTGACACTCTGCATATCTCCTGCATCAATGTACATTGGCATGAAATAAGGAAGTTGACTCTCATCAATGCTCATCCTGACACGATAAGAATTAGCAATCTGCGGTTGTTTTTTAGTCCATTTTATTCTGTAGTTACGTTCACCAAGACGTTCAGAATCAAGTTCATCAAGTTGGTCAAGATAATTCAAGCCCCCATTCACGCCCAAGCCTACCTTTCCATAATCTTGAATATATCCATAGCTTTCAGGAATAGGATCAGTGCCAGTAATATTGCCACGATAATTTTCCATCTCCTCAAGAGTGTCAATGGTGTACCAATTAGGAATGGTTTCTATTGTGGGCAAAGTTTCGGAATTTAATTTTTGAGCGGTATTAATGTAGTTATTTCTAATTACATCTGTAAAATCAGTAGAACCACTGTCTAGAATAAGAGCTTGAATTATATTATTGCGGATATCTACAGTTGCCGAAGAATTAAGGTCGGTAATTTTGAGAATACCGTCAAATATATTATTAAGTGTAGTTATTGTGCCTGTGTATGTAGAAAGGATTTCAAGCCCATTTACGCCTGTTTCGTCAAAAAGGGTATTCTCGATATGGGAAACAGCCGAAACCCCCTTAGAAAGCCTTATTCCGGCGTTTAAATAGGCAGAAATAAGCACATTATCGAGTATAAAGCCCTCTCCTTCGCAATGGCTGAACTTATTCATGGTATCATAAGATGAGATATAAGATTTCTGATAGCGATCTGCAACCATAATAAATTTGCCAACGTAATTTCCATTAGTTACAGTTAATATCGCATCAGCAGGAAGATACAGGCTCATGCCTTCTTCAACCGCAATTATCTCATCATCTGTAATTGTGAGAAGTATGCGATCAGACGGATCAAGAGCAGAGCCATTAAGCACAATGTCGCCAGAAATAATAGAGCCAATCTCTCGGACATAGCTACCTCCTTGCGGATTAGCTTCATCCTTCCAACAATAGATCTTTCCATCGTTTTCAGGCATAGCCGTAGTTGCATTTAATTTCGCTTGAGTGCTTCCCAAATTAATAGTACCCTGAGAAGTCCATCCCAAGCCGTTAGTAATATTAATTGGTAGTGTATATTGTTCTCTCACGTTATTGCTCCTGTGCCACTTCCAGAGCCGGGACCAGATACACCTACGCCAGTAGTAACGCCAGATACAGATGCAACAGTTACAGTAGTGTTGACTGTTCCAGTTCTGATATAAGCATCAATACGAGCAGATAATTTATCTGCCCATGCATCAGCTATCTGATCTATTTTATTATTTTGATCTGATTTTTGTTGAGCAGTTAAGCCCAAAGAATCCTGATTTAAAAAATCAGTAAATAAAGAAATAAAATCTGATTTTAAATCAGCTTTAAAAGTAACTACATTTAATGCCATTAGTCTTTACCCTCATATCCAACATAGTTATTCTTAGACAAGTAATAATTAGCTTGTCCTTCACTTTTTGCTAAATTATGAAAAGGCACAAGCAAAGAAGTAATTAAAGCTTTTAAAGCCGCACCTCCATCAGACGGAACAGGAACCCAGTTATTAAGTACATCAAAAAGATTATCAAGATATGCCTTGAGTTTATCTCCGAGTACCTGATGCTCTGCATTCTCATCTGCGCCAAGGCGAATCTCTCCGTCCTTGCCTGCATCAATAATAACCTTTCCCTTGGAGGTAAAGTTTTTTATTATAAGCTCATTATCTTCGGTATCATGGGTAATCTCAAAAGCCTTTTTCCCATCAGTGCCTTTTGTACGCAAGATAAAGTATGTTTTTCCGTCAACCTGTTCAACGAGAATACGGTTGCCCATAGGATCTTCCATACCCCAATGGAAATCCCTACTTGCATCAATTTTTTCCAGAGCTTTTTCAAGAGTATCTTTTAAAGAAGCATCTCTTAAATGCTGTCGGTTTAAATCATCGTTGGCAAAAAAGACAATTCCACCTGGGGTTTTCACAGGAGTAAATCTGTCGGGAACATTGAAACTTTTGGCTTCGGTATCTTCAACGACATTTATATTGCCTGATTTGTCCTTTTCAATTTTATAGACCGCCGCATTTCCTGTCCGTTCAGCTATATCTCCAACATAATTTTCAACGCATCGTCTTGGACGATAGCCCATGATAATAAGATCAGAGGTATCTTGTTTTCGTGTAGTTACCCACACATATTCCCCGACAGCAGGAAGCTGAAAAGTACGAAAAGGCATACAAACATCAGCCCATGTACCTCTTTTGGGATTGCCATGAATCTCAGGAACAGACACAAACATTCTGCCTAATCCTTGAGGGTCAATGTTATTTAATACTCTCGCTTCATAAAACATTTAAAAAGCATTCTCCTATACAATGACATTAGAAGATGAAATACCTTCTTCTGTTAATTCCCAAGGTTGTTCAATGGGCTTTCCATATAGTATTGAAAGAGCTTCTTCATAAGACACCATAGGAATGTCAGAATCTATTAAAACAAATTCTTCAACATCTTCATCGTGCGTATGCTTAGAAAGAATATTTTTATTTGGAAGCCCATTATTAATTAAGGCATCATAATCATCACTAGATAAGTGATGTCTTAAACTCGGATGAATTTTAGGATCTTCGGAAGCAACACGATCCCAAAATAAACTTGGCTCTAGGAAAAATTTACTTTTCCAGAGTCCTATAAATCCGTTTTTTCCTTCTTGGTTATTTTTTAACATTGCCTGTCGATCAATAGCGGTTATTCCTTGAATGGCTCTTGTTTTGCACTTCATACGCATAGTATAGCCGTTAGCTGTCCAATCGTGAGTAATTTCTTCAATGCGATAATTGCCATCAAAACGTTGTCCGGCTTCGGCATCTCCACTCATACCAATTATCTGAATGGTCATTCCTGCCATGATTTCTGGATTGCCCTCAAGAGTAACCTCTGCTTCAAGAATATCGGCTTCGGTTTGAGTAATAGATTTTATAAATTCTTCAATGGCAGAATTGTAAATGCTGTTTATAATTAAAGATCCTCCTGATTGGTCATAAACATCTTGGCGCACATCCTTTGAAGGAATAACTCTTATGTCTTTTGGATCTCCTAAAGGCTTATCTCCTGCAAAATTTTGCATTCTGTATAAATGTGTAGTTACATTATTTATATAATCTTCTCCCTTAGTTTCAGCAATAGAGCTTCTTATATAATTAACCATCCCATTTTCTTCATCATATTCCATTGCGTAGTAGTCAACACCTATTTTCAGAATGTTCAATTTAGGCGTAAAGGAAATAAGTTTTCCATCGAAATTTATATCTTCGGCATTCTGAGGATTACCATAGACATAAACAAAATCTGGAACAG
>Ga0180438_10003046_pt1 | contig 26029 bp, 18 predicted proteins | sample SS_ome_12_FD_132455 | JGI IMG/M metagenome (GOLD analysis project Ga0180438, IMG submission 132455) | Hypersaline lake sediment archaeal communities from the Salton Sea, California, USA - SS_3_D_2 metaG | ecosystem: Environmental > Aquatic > Non-marine Saline and Alkaline > Hypersaline >... | reverse complement strand
CGGGAAGGTCTTGGTCCCGGCAGGAATGGTCAGGTAGTAGAACTGCTTGCCGATGTCCGAGCCTTCCAGCTTCAGGAAGACATCATTGCCGGACTTGTTGATTACTGTCAGACGAACAACCCTTAGCATCGGGCCGGAAGCCAGAAGCATGGAGGCGATCATCACAACAGCAACAACGAGTATGATCGTTTTCTTCATTTTTTCCATTCTCCTTTATGTATTTGTTACCATAAATAGGTTTGTAAGTTAGCGAGATTATAGCAGTATGCTTAACAGAAGTCAAGTGTTTTCCTAACCAATTAATGTAAATCACTTAACAGTTTCTTAAGTTAGGAGGGTAAAATGGGCTAAAAAAGGATAGATTCGGGTAGAATTTTATGAAAATATTATCGTTCTTTTAAGAAATTGGAAAATTCTAATCTTTTTTGCTTAAATTTACACATAGCCACCTTTCTGGAAAAACTGCCGGCAAATGAATGCAGCCGGGCGGGCCGAAGCGCCGGGCGGGGGTTTCGGCGAATCAGCCTGCTGCACCTGCCAGTTAGTTTTCATATATAATACGCTTTTACATCCCGGTTATCGAATATGAAAATTCACCTGCGAGGATATCTGACATTCAAAAACCAGATCGGCGACCGCCAGATCGAACTCCCTGCCGGGGTTTCCGTCCGCCAGTTTCTGGTCCGATTAATAGAAGAGCTCGGGGACGAATCAGGATCGTTTATCCAGTTCAACCAGGAGGGAAACCTGGAGGGGAGCATGGTGGTTCTGGTAAACGGGCGGCACGCCAACCACCTGCCGGGCGGCCTGGATACCAAATTGGAAGACGGGGACCAAATCGCCATGTTCCCGCCAATCGCCGGCGGCTGTGGGGGGGCTGGCTCAGGAGAGGGCTGGGCATCCACCTGATCCAGGTGCTCACCGGCCGGGTTGAATACACCCGCACCCCGGATGGCGCGAACCTGTTGAATCTGTTCAAGACAGCCTGTAAAGAATAACTCCATCAAAGGTAAATATATCCATGGGGTTAAATTATTCGCAGCCCAAAATGAGGTTTGAAAGATGATAAAAAGAAGATTTCGGGAACGGCTGCTCAGCGGAGAAATGCTGGTCGGAACGCTCATATCGCTTCCCTCCCCGGAGATCGCTGAGCTGCTGGCATCCTGCGGTTTCGACTGGTTGTTCATCGACCTGGAACACGGGCCGGTCTCCTACCTGGAAGCCCAGAGGATGACCATGGCAGCCGGGTCAAAAGCAAGTTGTGTCCTGCGGGTAACTGTAAACAATGAAGAAGCGATTAAGAAGGCCCTCGATCTCGGTCCGGCTGGGATCATTGTCCCCCAGCTGCGCTCAAAAGAGGACGCAGAGCTGGCGGTCCGCTGCGCAAGGTATCCGCCGGAAGGTGAGCGCAGTGTTGGGATCGCCAGGGCGCACGGTTACGGTATGGATTTCCAGGGATATGTCGAGCGCGCCAACCGCGATACCGCCCTGATCCTGCAGGTGGAACATATCATGGCGGTTGAGAATATCGATGCGATCCTGGAGGTGCCTGGGATAGATGCGCTCCTGGTAGGGCCTTATGACCTTTCCGGAAGTATGGGCATTATCGGAGAGGTTAATGACCCGGGGCTGAAAGCCGCCATCACAACCGTCCGCCAGCGCTGCCTTGAGGCCGGCATGCCGGTTGGAATCTTCTCAGCTGACCTGCAGACCGCAAAAGCCTACATGGATGAGGGTTTCCGCCTGCTGGTAATAGGAACAGACACATTCATGCTCGGGAATACTGCTGTCAGCGTGATTAAAGAACTTAAAAATTCGTCTTGATCTTATTTGCAGTGCTGGTGGTTACGGTCAGGTTGATTCGACGCCTGCTCACTTGTTGAAATCGAGGCAAACTGGCTGGTTATCGGCAGTCCACCAGGTGTAAGAACCCGGATCCTGCGTATCCCGGAAGGGGTCTTTATTTGACCAGTCCTGTTCCTGGGAATCCCAGCCCGGGTTGAATGTAAAATGCAGGTGAGGCCAATCGGTGCAGCTGTCGCCGAGCGTGCCCAGGATCTGGCCGCGCTTTAGCTCTTGCCCGTCTTCGACCAGGATTTCCTCCAGGTGCACATAACCGGTCTTATGCCCGCTGTATGGGTGCGCCAGGGTTACCATACGGCAGTTGCCATGCAGGGTGGCATCCTCGCCGGCGAACACCACAATCCCGGGCGCCGCCGCCCGGACCGTGATGCCGATCACATTCCGGTTTGAATTTCCCCAATCGACAGCCTGGTGCCCGTCGGCGGTCCTTCCGCCAGAGCCGTATTCCATGGCGGTCTCGCCCCGGTAGTCGCGCACCTTACCCCGAGCCGGGTCCAGGTCATATCCGTGCGTCTCGGTGATGCGCTCCCGGTCCCGGCAGGCGAACGGATCCGTCAGGTATCCCTGGATCAGTCCAAGTTCAAGTATAGTATCGGCTGTTACTTCAAGTTCAAAAGGGTCCTGAATCGGGCTGACCCTCCCATCCGGTAGTAGTTGTTTCGCCACCCTGCGCCCGTTGATATAGTAGGCTGGCACATCCACATACCCGCTCGATTCCACCCGGTAGCGGAATAAAGACCCCCGCGCCTGGTCTTTATTTTCAACCAACAATTGAAGCGCTCCGCCAGGCAGATCTTCGAAGGAAAAACTCCCATCCGGGCCGCTGGGTGTGCAAACAGTGCGCTCCGGATAGTGCAGGCAGACCTGAATAGAACCAATCCCGGGTTCGCCCCCCGCTCTGATACCGTCGGCGTCCCTATCGAAGAATACCGTCCCCGCTAAAGTGAAGCCTCCGGAGCGGCCGATCATTCCCTGATTGTTATTATTTGGGTCCTGCTCAGCCTTTTTGACTGTGCTTTGAGGCTGAATCGAAGCGGTCGGGTGGTTCGCCTGGGATTTCTTCGCGGGTGCCGGCTCGTACCCGGCAGCATAGAGAGTAGTCAGGACCGGATTTCCCGGCTCCGGGGACGTTTCACTCCATACAGGGAGGACCGCTGAACACCCTGATGTTATAACAATAAGTATTCCCAGGCATAAACAAAAGCAGGATAACCGGATGATGTTATTCCGTTCAGGATGACATTTCGCCCCAATCACACCACCTTTTTCCAATCCTCCGTCTCAATCACTATCCGGTAGTACGGTCCCCGCTCGGGGTCGTCGCTGATCCTTTCTTCGGAAACAACCACCGTCCAGTAATTTTCGGCGTTGACCTCCAGCCGCAGGCCGTCATCCCCCGTCATTTTAATCTTGCGAGTCAGGCGCTGGGCAACCGCCGGGTCGAAGCTGAACTGGCGGTCGGGGATATTCTCGCGCAGCGAGCTGTCGATCTCCTCCTTGATCGCCTTCCTTAAAGGCAATTCCTCCACCCAGACATCACAGTTTATACGCGGCGAGCTGACCGCCTGCAGCAGGTGGCTTTCCAAACGGGCCTCGTCCGAAGCGGACAGCGAGCTCTGCATGCGGTTGCGGGCTTCGGCAATGCTGCGCACAAATTTCTCAGTGTACCTGCGCGAATCGAACGCCTCCTGGGCGTCCAGGAAGGACTCGCTGAAAAAGCGCGCCACCGCCCGATCCTCCATGCGCGACTGACGGTCGAGCAGCAGCATATCGAAATTGGGATGGCGCGGGTCAAGCGGCTGGATCACGGCGCATTTCTGCAGTTTTTCGGTTGTAAAAGCCATCGTTTCAGGCTCGAAACTGACGTAAGTATTGCCCTGGCTGTCCTCCCGGATAACATGCCTGAAGATCTGGGCCGGGTCAATTTTCATGATCGCCAGGAAGCGGGTATAAGGGTAGTTCTCAGCCGAGAAGAGCGCCACTGCCAGGTCACCCGGGGTGATGCGCATATCGTTTTCGATAATCCGGTAAAGCCCGCCAGCCAGGCGCTGGGAACCCTCCGCCAGGGTTGCTTCCCCATTCAGGATCGCCTGGCAAAAACCGGACGGCTGTTCCGGGTTTATATTCTTAAACCGGGCAGCTTTGATCGAAGGGTCTTTGAGGGTGTTCTCGATGTGGTTTGTGAAATAGTCGACCAGCGCTTGGTTGTTTTTAAGCGGAAGGTCAACCCCGGACAGCACCAGTCCCTGCCCTTTTGGATCGAGTATGTGGATGATCAGTCCCTGGATCTGGATATTGGCAGCGTCACGCATCTCTACCTCCCGGTATAATAATAATTCAGTGCGAATCTACTCTGATATTATAGATTAAAAGGAGTCAAACGTAAATCGGTTAAAGCAGAAAACAGCTTTCCAGAGCAATCCGGGGTTGCGGCACCAAAAAGGTGGTTTAGTGAGCCCTCATCCGGCGGAAAAGCCAGAGATCTATATTTATTAATTTGTCTGTACTATTAATATTACTGGTACCCAAAAATCCCGTTTTTATTGTATAATTTTTCCCAGAGGGAAGGAGTAAAATTCTCCCACAACGGTTTCGCTCACGCCAGTGGTCTGGCGCAAGAGCGATCCTTATTTATTCTCAAAGGAGATGAAACATGGCATACAGTTATACCAATTCAAAGGGAACCACTTATTTCCTGCACTCAACAACCCGTGTATTAAAAAGCGGCAAAGAGCAGACCCTGTTCTTCTTCGCGAAAGAAGTAAAACCCCAGGGCGCGCTGGATGCGGTTCCAGCCGGTTACGTCGTTTCTGAAAGCAAGAACGGCCTCCCGGTGCTTAAGAAGGCGGGCTGAGTCCGTTCGGAAATCGGCACCATCCAACCCTCCAGCAGCGACCATGGACTGGTAACAGAACCCATGCTGTTGGGCGTAAACTGCGGCCCGGTTATCTAACCGGGCCTTTATTTTAACCCCCGCTAAAACCATAGTCGTCGTGAAAAATTACTTTCCTGCCGGGAAATTTACCCTGAATCCAACCGTAATTGTTCCCCGGGTGGTTGACATTAACCAATTTTGGTCCGAATCTTAACCGTTTTATATCCATAGGAGCCGGATTTCCCACTAGAATTTATGTATAATCGAGCCAGACATGCTGGGCCGGTAACCCCTGAATGTCATTTATCGATCAAATTTCGATCTAACCAGGTTATTAAAATGGAAGGCGGATATGAGCAGCAAACATCCTACAATCAGCACCCTTATTATCTCTCTGATCGCTCTGGCGGCAGTCACAGTGCTGGGCGCCTGTGAGAGTTTCACCACACCAGCAGCCGTGGAGCCCACAGGGACCAGCCCTGCAACCCAAACACCCAAACCCACCCCTGAAACGGTCGCAAAGACCGAGCAGCCTGAAATATCCCAACCCGCTTCTATCCAGGAAGTGCAGAATACCGAATGGCTCTGGTCTGAACAGGTCCAGGCTAAACCCGCCTCCCGGACAGCGGTGGCTGATCCCGAGAACTATACACTCGTGCTCTGGAAGGATAACACCTACGACTTTATAGCCGACTGCAATTCCGGCGGGGGGGCCTACACCTCCTCCGGGAGCTTTATCACCCTCGAACCCGGCATAACCACCCTGGCGGAATGCGAATCAGATTCGCTCTACGACCAGTACCTGGAGGCGCTGGGACAGGTCGAATCATTTGAGCTTGATGGCGAAATGCTGGTGCTTAATTTAAAGGAAGAGGCCGGTTCGATAGTCTTTGATAACGGCGGAACGCTGAAACAGCCAGAGGACCCCGAGACCTGCGACGCAGGCATCGACCCGGTCAGCGTGGTGCTGGATCCGACCAGTTTCCCATACACCTTTGAGCCAACCTGTGTCAATGCAACCGAATATGACGACACCCAGCCGCCCGGCCCGACCGGACTGCCCGATCATATCCAGGTCAATTTTCTGCCTGATGGCGAAGAAACCTACCCCCAGGAACCCATTATCTACATCATCCCGGTCGATACATACCAGGAACTGTGGGACTCGGCCGGCGACCAGTCCGTCCCGGATGCGATCCAGGACCTTGCCGACCTGCTAGCCGAGCAGCCTGACCCGGTCCCGGCCTCATCGATACCAATCCTGCCGTTTGAAGAAGTGAGCGCCAGGCCTGAAATCCAGGTCGCTCCTGCCTATCTGGACACCCTGCAGGGATCCGGCATCCGCTTTGTCACCCGCTTCACATCCAATCCGGTGCCGGTCACCAATGATAACCCGCCCCTGTTCTACACATTCCAGGGTTTCAGCAGCGACAATCGCCATCTGATTTCCCTCTTTTACCCGGTCACAACTCCCTTTTTAGCGGATGAGGAAGAACTCTCCCAGGACGAGCTCGACCGGGTCAAGAACGAGTTCCCGCTCTACAAGCAGGAGAAAACCGCCGAATTGAACGGGCTTGAGAGCAGCGATTGGGAACCGGATCTGGCCAAGCTTGATGGATTGATCACCTCCCTGGAATACGGAGTGGTGCCAGAGCAGAGTGAAGCCCCGCCCTCCGATTTCGCCTACATTAACTGGCAGTGGGGCCAGCTGATCGATACCAACCCGGCAACCTTCGAGCTGATCCCTGATCCGCAGCTCTACAACCTGGTCTTTAACACCAACGGCACCCTGAACTATACCTCCGACTGCAACACCGGCGAGGGCAATTACACCATCAGCGGCGACCTGATCGAAATTAAACTGGGCGCCACTGCCCAGAAGGACTGCGGCACGACCTCGTTCTCGCCGCTGTTCATCGATTTGCTGGAGCAGGTCGAGCGATTCGAGCGCCAGGCAAACAGCCTGACCCTATACCTGCCGGAAAGTCCGGACCGGATGATTTTCCTGAGCGGAGGCACCCAGATTGTGGTTCCAACCCCGGCTGGAGATACTCCGCGGGCGGTCACAAAGGACGCCATCAATATCCGCAGCGGTCCCGGAACCGAGTACCTGACATACGGGGTTGTCCCCAAGGGCACGAGCTTTGAGGTGACCGGTGTGAGCGAGGATCTAGACTGGTGGGTGGTCGCGATCCCCAAGGAAATCGCCATCGACGGTATGGGCTGGGTCAGCGCCGATTTTGTGGACGCCTCCAACACCGAGAATGTGCCGGTGGAAGCGACCCCTTCCCTGAAATCGGTCGAGGTCCCCGAACCGGTCAGCAGCGCCCCGACCGCCACGTTTGCCCAGTCGATTGAAGTCTACCGCGGCCCCGGCACTGAGTATGCCAGTTACGGGGTGGTGCCGGTCGGTACCAGGGCTGAAGTGGTCGGCGTGAGCGAGGATGGCCTGTGGTGGGTTATCGAGGTGGCTGAGTCGGTCAACCCGGATAAGCAGGCCTGGGTCGACGGGCGCTATATCCAGGTGACCAACCTGCGCGAGATCCCGGTTATCCCCACCCCTCCCCTCCAGTAGGGAAGGTTTCCCAACCTGCCGGATTGTAGGGCACAGTCCGATCCATCTCGCTTAGCATCCCGCTGGCGAAGCACCCCGCCCTATTTGCTGGGTCGCGCAGCATTTGCGGGATCAACCGCGTTGCACTTGACTCCCTTTTCCTAAGGTGCAACGCGACAAGCACGTAGTGCAATGCACCTGCGAGGTGCGTAGCACTTGACACCCTTTTCCTAAAGTGCACTTGACCCCGTTTACTTAAGGTGCAACGCACTTTTTAAGTGCATCGCACCACCCACCCGATAGGGCAACGCTCCTGCTAGGCGCGTCCCTCTTGACCAGGCTGCATGCTCAGAAAAAAACATTTCCTAGACCCATGGAACGAAAGATGCCTGGAATAACTCCGAGACTCAAAATAACGCCCGTCTTATAGCCCCCAATTAATTCCCTCTGCCACATTTGACCTGACAGCCAGTAAACATTAATATATTTTAATGGTAAATATATTGACAATATATGTGCAATTACTTTATAATTGTAATTATAAGAAAGTTTAACCCGGCAAGGAGAAAAAATTGATGTTTACCTGCACAGAAACACAGAAAATTGTAGAGATTAACAACCTCCACAAGGTTTACGAAAGCGGAGGCCAGAAACTGGAAGTCCTCTCCGATCTTTCCCTTTCGGTTGAAAGCGGTGAATTAGTCGCCGTGACCGGACCGTCCGGAAATGGGAAATCCACTTTGTTGAATATGATTACCGGAATTGACCGGCCAACTCAGGGTGAAATACTGGTCAATGGCTGTGCGGTCCACCTGATGAACGAAAACCAACTGGCTGCCTGGCGGGGGAAAAATGTGGGCATCATCTTCCAATTTTTCCAGCTGCTGCCCTCCATCAGCCTGCTCCAGAACGTGGTCATGCCAATGGAATTTAACGGGATCTACCGCCGCAAAGAGCGCCGTGAACGGGCTCTGCACCTGCTCGATCAGGTCGGTCTGGCGGACCAGGCCAATAAACTGCCCGGAATGGTTTCAGGAGGCCAGCAACAGCGGGCTGCAATTGCACGCGCCCTGGCCAATGACCCCACCCTGCTGATCGCAGATGAACCAACCGGAAACCTTGACAGCCGGTCAGCCGAAAGCATCTTCGAGCTATTCCAGGACCTGGTGAGTGGCGGCAAGACCATGCTTATGGTTACCCACGATATGGAAATCGCCCGGCGTATGCCGCGCATTATCGAAATCCGGGACGGCAATATCGTTTGTGACTCCCTGCCCGCTCCTGAAATTTTCTCTCAAACCCAGCCGCAGCCCGTTCTGGTGGAGCGTGGAGCATGAGCAGCCAGTTCGCAAAGCTGTGGCACGATCTTTGGAATGAAAAAGCCCGCACCATCCAGGTTATCCTGGTGATCGCATTGGGCGCCTTTGCGACCGGCCTTGTAATCGGGGGGCGCAACCTGATAGCCGGCACGATCGCAGACCAATGGCGGCAGGCAGAGCCGCCCAACATCAAGCTGGCAGTCAACCCGCCTCTCACTGATGACCAGTTGAACGCCATCGAGCGTTTTGAGGATGTCTACCAGGTGGAAGGCACCCTGTCCGGTTCGGTCGAGTGGCGTTTCCCGGGCGAAAGTGAATGGCGGACTGCCCGCCTGGAAGCCCGCCAGGACTATAAGGACCAGAAGATGGAATTAATCGGGTTAGAAAGCGGGCTGTGGCCCAACCGCAGCACGCTCGGGTTGATTAAAACGGCTGATGAACTTTATGGAGTCGGCGAGGGTGACCGCATTGAAATCCGCTCCAACGACCAGGTCCGCAGCGTTAAACTTACCGGGACACTCAAGCCGGTCGGGCCTTTCCCGGTTGTCTTCCTCGGTCAGCCGGTTTTTTACGCCGACCGCGCATATTTTGAACGCCTGACCGGCCGGGGCACTTACGACCAGCTGCTGGTACGGGATGTTGTTTTCGACCGTTCCAGAGCCGAAGCGGTCGACCTCAAAATCCAGGATTACTTTGAAGACCTGGGGGTCGATTCGGTCGGCACCCTCTTCCCCTTCCAGGAGCGGGTCATCTCGCCCGACGTCCCTCCTGCGGCCGGGATCCTGAATGCCCTCTTTCTGATCCTCGGGTTGATCGGAGCCATCACCATCATATTAGGAATTTTCCTGGTATACACAACCATTAATGCCATTATCACCCAGCAGGTAGACCAGATTGGAGTTATGAAAGCGATCGGGGCCCGCTCCAGGCAGATTTTCTTCAGTTACTTTCTGCTGGTGCTGGCGTTCGGGGTGCTGGCCACCCTTGTCTCAATTCCGCTCGGCGGTTTGGGCGCTCGCGGCTTGCAATCCCTTTTCATTAATTTGCTCAACCTCGAAGACCCGGGATTTTCTTTTGACTTCACGGCGGTATCTGCCCAGATTGGGGTGAGTATGCTCGTGCCTGTCCTGGCGGCAATGATCCCGCTGTGGTCCGGGGTGCGCATCTCAGTTCGGGAAGCAATCAGCACCTACGGCCTGACCGGCAGCACTGGCTTGATCGAGCGGGGTTTATCCCGCCTGCGTGGGGTCCCTTACAGTCTGAGACTTGTGCTGAGCAATGCCTTCCGTAACCGGCGGCGGGTTTTCTTTATTGAGATTACCCTGGTGCTGGCTGGCGCGATTTTTATGATGGTTATCGGGATTAACGACTCCACCCGCTTTACATTTGGGAACAAGTTGACCAGCATCCACACCTACGGGATTTCGCTCCAGTTTGAGGATCCAGCCCGGGTCCAGCGCATAAAAAACCTTGCCTTATCAAATCCAAACATTACAGAAGTCGATTCCTGGCTGGTAGCATCTGGGAAAGCAAGATCTTCCGAACAGCCCGATTCTGAAGTAAGTGACCCCCGCATCCGGCTCTTCGGCCTGCCGGCTGACACTGTGATGTACAAACCCGACCTGCAATCCGGGCGCTGGATCCAGCCGGGCGACGACCGGGCTGCAGTTATTTCGAAAAAGCTTTCAGACGAAACCGGCTGGAATATCGGGCAGCAAATTACCGTAACAGCTGCGGACGGCCGCGAAGACAGCTGGCTGATTGTCGGCATTACATACGATCCGATTGCCGACACGGCTGTGTTTTTACCGCTTTCGGTTATGCAAAGAGAGTTCGGCCTGCAGGGACAGGCTAACACACTCTGGGCAGGGACTGCACTCCAGGGTGGCGATCAAATGGAAACGATCGCCCTGCAGCTCTCAGATACATTCACGGCAAGGGGTTATGACCTGGTCCCATCCAGCGTCTTCGGTTACAGTACAATCAACCAGATAGTTGAAGAGACTACCGGCGGTTTCAGCCTGATCTTGCAGCTGCTGGGGATCATGGCGGTTATCATCGCAGTGGTTGGCGGAGTGGGTTTGAGCGGTGTGCTCAGCCTGAATGTGCTCGAACGCAGGCGGGAGATCGGGGTTATGCGGTCGGTGGGCGCTTCCAGCTGGCGGGTGATCCGGCTTTATGTAGGCGAGGGAGTCATCCTGGGCTGGTTGAGCTGGATGATCGCGCTGCCGTTGAGCATCCCGGCGGCATTTTTCCTGGCTACCCGGGGCCTGTCATTCGCGCTCAACCAGCAGCTTGTATATACTTTTTCATTCTCTGGCGCCCTGATATGGCTTGTTGTGATCACCATTCTGGCGGTATTGGCCAGCTCGCTGCCAGCCCGCGGCGCGGCAAAGCTCAGCGTGAAAGAGAGTCTAGCGTACTGATCAGAAACCTATATATAAAAGGGAGCTATACCCCCAGGGGTTATAAATCACAACAATAAAGACGGGTTGAACCTTTCCATCCACCCCGCCGGATCGCAGGACTGGCCTGTCCTGAGTTTATCCTGAGCGAAACGAAGGATATTCGAAGGATCAAATACCTGCCGGATCGTAGGGCAGGTTTCCAAACCTGCCGGGTTGTAGGGCTGGACTGTCCTGTTCACGCAGGGCTAGGCGCGTAGTGCGATGCACCTCGCAAAGCATCTCCCATTCTTTGCAGGATCGCGAAGCATCCCGCGCTCTTTGCGGGGACAGGTGCGCTGCACTTGACTCCTTTCCTTTAAGGTGCAACGCTACAAACACGTAGTGCGATGCACCTGCGAGGTGCGTTGCACTTAAATCCTCTGGTTTAAGCTGCGCCGGGTATCAATCCTCGCGCAGGAACAGGCGGTAATCCCCCTTATCGTAGACCAGTTCGTAATGCTCCTCGAGGTATCTTTCCAGGCGCGGCAGTTCAAACAATACCATTAACACCTGCTCGGGCTGGTAAGTCTTAACCGTTTCCAGGATCTGCTCTTCGCTCAGGCTCCCGTTCAGCAGCCGCATGCCCGAAAATGTCGCCAGGTCAGGCGGCACCGGCCGTTCGATCAGGTAGGCATAGATCGGCATATCCGTCACTACCCAGCGGGTGTCCGGGGCGTGCTGTAGCATCTCCCGGTACAGGCGCAGTTTCTGTAGGGGAGCCTGGGTTGTAACCCCGCTGAAGCGCGGCGTGCCGGAAAGCTGTTCCAGCGCAGCCAGAAATGACCTGCCGGCTCCAAAACCAAACATAAGCAGGGTGGAAACCGCCAACACGGTCCGCAACCAGGAGAACTGACTGCCTCTGGCCAGCCCGATAACCCATAGCAGGCTCTCGCCCACTGCCACCCCAGCCAGGATCGCGGCCGGGACAGTGACCAGCAGCTGGTGGTGGTACCAGACCGGCGAGTAACCATCCAGGAACAGGTATGCCGCCAGTGCCCAGGCAAACGGGTACAGGCCCAGCCAGCGTTTTGCCAGGATGGTGAACAGCAGCCCGCAAACCGCCAGCACGATAAAAGGGAGGGCGTCCCTGAGGTGGAAGTTAAGGGTGAGTTCCAGCGCCTCCGGCTCGAGGGCGGCAAACTCCAGGTGCGGCTTGATTATTCCTGTAAGGCTGGCAGGGCCAACCAGGATCCCCCCCAGCATTAGCGTGACCCCGCCAAAACTGGCTCCCCAGATCAGGCCTGGCCGCAAACCCTGGAGGCTAAATTTTCGATCACCCAGCCGGCTGAACTGAGCCGCAGTTACTCCGAGCAGGAAGACTGGAGCCAGGATTCCTGTGAATAATTTGGTCAGGACCGAAAGCGCCAGCGCCATGCCGGAGAGAATTAGCCAATAATCCTTAGCCTTTATATGCCATAAAGCCAGCAGCAGCATCGAAAAAGCTGCCAGGGCGATCGCCGGCATCCCGATCATGATTGAAACACTCAACTGCAGGAAGCGCGGCAGGACCAGCAGCAAAAATCCGACCAGAACAGCCTGAAGCCATCCCCATACAAACTGGGTGAACTGGGCGCTGGCCCACACAAGCAGGGTCGCAAACAGCAGCACCAGGGTGCGCCCGGGGTTAACCCGGTAGCCTGTTATCCGCTGCAATCCAGCCAGCAGGTAGGTGAACAGCGGGGGCTGGTCGGACGATATTTCGTCATACAGCGAGTAGTCCTTTGTTACAAGCATGCTGCGCATCAAGTTGAAGCCCTCATCCACGTCGTACTGCAGTTTCTCCCGGAATGGGTGGAAAAGGACCACCAGGAGGAAGAAAACCAGCGCCACCAGCGCCGGGACCAGCAAATCCAGGGTTGTTTTGCGGTCGAATCTTGTGAAAAAGGCTGGGAAACTCATTGTATTATGGCTCGGCTGATAGTCTGATCCTGTTTGTTAAGTCAAATCATTTTAATTGTAACCCCAGATCGAGGCATCATTTTCCAGTTTCCGGTTAAAAAAAACAGGGAGGGATCGAAGCCGAACCCTCCCTCTCACCTGTAAGTTGAGCAGACTGAATATCAGCGCACTCCCAGCAGCAGTTCAATGGTAAGCTGGTCGAGGCGCTCATATTTTAAGCCCCTCTCGCCCAGACCCTCCCGGTCGAAGTCTGCGTTCAGGAGCGCATTCAGCTTCTCCTGGCTGTATTTGCCGGTGATCCCGGCGGTGCTGCCGTCGTCGGCGTTTATCTCCTCCAGCAGGTTCTGGATCTCGCGATCGGCGTTCCAGCGGGTGGCTTTTTCCTTCAGGATCAGGTATGTGCGCATACAGCCGCGGGCGAAGTCCTTGACCCCTTCATAGTCCTCGGTGCGGTAGGCGTGGGCATCAAAGTGGCGGCTGCCCTGGTAGTTGTAATCCTCCAGCAGTTTGACCAGGAAGAAAGCGCTCTTCAGGTTGACCGCCCCGAAGCGGAAATCCTGGTCGTAACGCCCGAAAGCCTGGTCGTTCAGGTCAATATGGAACAACTTGCCGGCCTCAATCGCCTGGGCGACCGCATGGGTGAAGTTCAACCCGGCCATGTGCTCGTGGGCGACTTCTGGGTTGACTCCCACCATCTCCGGGTGGTCTAGGGTTTCGATAAAAGCCAGCATATGCCCGGTGGTGGAGTTGTACATGTCGCCGCGCGGCTCGTTCGGCTTGGCTTCCAGGGCGAATTTCAGGTCGAAACCCTGGTCAATCACGTAGTCGCATAGGAAATTCATCGCCTGGCGGTTGCGCTTGATCGCTTCAACCGGGTCTTTAGCGGCGTCGGTCTCGGTCCCCTCCCGGCCGCCCCAGAAAACGTAAACTTTCGCCCCCAGTTCCACGCCCAGGTTGATCGCGTTAACGGTCTTCTGGAGGGCGTATGCCCGTACCTGGGGATCATTGGAAGTAAACGCGCCGTCCTTAAAAGCCGGGTCGCCGAACAGGTTGGTGGTCGCCATGGGCACTTTTAACCCGGTTTCTTCAAGGGCCTTCTTGAAGTCAGCCACAATCCGGTCACGCTCGGCTTTTGTAGCATCGATCGGCACCAGATCGTTATCGTGCAGGTTGACCCCATAGGCGCCCACTTCCGCCAGCAGGTAAACCAGGTCCACCGGGGACAAAGGCGGCCGGACCGGTTCCCCGAAGGGATCGCGCCCGATATTGCCGACAGTCCACAGGCCGAAGGTAAACTTATCTTCCGGTTTGGGTTGGTATTTGTCGTTCATAAATCCTCCTGAAAAAGATTTTTAGAAAAATATCTCTCCCGATTCAATCAGCGGGAAAATGTTAAATCTCCAGTAAATTTTTAGCCACACGCACTGCCGCGCTGGCATCCGGGGCAAATCCATCTGCTCCAATTTCATCAGCGAACTCCTGGGTTACCCCTGCCCCTCCAACCATTACTTTCACCCGGCTCCGGACTCCGGCTGATTCCATCTCGCCCAGGATAGTCTGCATCATCGGCATTGTTGTCGTCAGCAGGGCAGACATACCTACCAGCTCAACTTCTCCTTTATTGATTTCAGCGATAAATTTTTCGCCCGGGACATCCGGTCCCAGGTCAACAACCTCAAAACCAGCGCCTTCCCACATCATCGCCACCAGGTTTTTACCGATATCGTGAAGATCGCCTTTTACAGTACCGATAACAACTTTGGCGACCGGTTTTGCGCCCGTCTCTGCCAGCAGTGGGCGCAGCAAGCCCATGCATTCCTGGGTTGCGATTGCGGATGCCATCATCTCAGGGAGAAAATACTCCCCGTTTTCAAACCGGTTTCCGACTTCGGTCATAGCTGGAATGATCGTATTATCGATAATGACTTGAGGCCCGATACCCTGATCCAGCGCTTTTTCAGCAGCTTTCCTTGCGTTGGTCTTATTCCCGCTAATGACTGCCTCGCCAAGTTCGGCTAGAACCGCCGGCAGGGCTTCCGCTTCAGCCGCAAGCGCCTGGGCCTCTTCCCTTGTCATTGCCCGGGCGGGCATAATGTCCGGACTCTGGCTGGTCGTGGAGAGTTTTTCAACCTTATGTGGGTAATCCTCCCAGTAGGATTCCGACCGTCGTCCGGGCGCATCTGTTTCGCCATAAACGCCGTATTCCTGCAGCGCGTCCCACATCGCCATAATATTCTCTGGCGAGACATTAGCCTGGATATTGTGCACCGTTGCGGCGATAAAACCGCCGCCCGGGCCAAAATCATCGATCCGCCGCCTGGCTTCATCCCAGACCTGCCGGGGGGAGCCGTTCAGGAACACACCCTGCGTATCCACCAAACCTCCCCAGAATGTAATTGCATTTCCGAAATCGCGTTTAAGAGCTTTGGATTCCATCCCGGCTGCGTTCACCTGAACCGGGTTGATAATATCAACTCCAATCTCGATCAGATCAGGTATGATCTCTCTGATCGCTCCGCAGCTGTGGAAGAATATTTTTGCATCCGTGCGGGCTTTAATAAAGTCGAACAATTTCTTGTGGCGCGGTTTAATCATCGTTCGGTAGTCCTCAGGTGAAATTAAGAGGTCAAATTGGCCTGCGACATCATCCGCCTCCTGGACCACATCTGCATATTCACCTACCAGCGGCAGGGCTATGTCCCAGTATTCCATTTTTAATTCAGCAATTTTGTCCATCAAGTACTCAAGCCATTTGCGATTGGTCACAAAATCTGGATAGAACTTGGCAAAGCCGCGCATCCAGGCGGTCACTTCCACAACACCAGCACTCAGTCCGCCAATAATAACCAGCTCTCCGCGTTCTTCGGCGACCTTGCGGGCTCGTTCCTGAAGGCCTTCAAACCGGCTCGGATCGCTCGGATCCGGCCAGGGAAAATTATTAATATCCGCAATACTTGTTGCTTCAGACAGAGGATGGTCAAACATATCGTAAAAGAATCCGCCGTCCTTTGGTTTTCGCCAGCCAATGCCCCATTCATCGTGAAAAAAGTCGTAGCCAGGCATATCAGTGGAATTGATTTCGATTCCGAATGTTGCTGAAGAGCGCGGCGCCACATTGCGCACGTCTGAGCCAAGCCTCTCCCGGACATCTTCATCCACTGTCGCGATCTGCTGGAATATATCCATTACTCCGATATCCACATCCGGCAATCCCAGGGTCTCGCGAAGTTTGCGGTAAGCGTTAATATGGATGCTCGTCAGCACTGTGCCCCCCAGGTCAAAGGGGACCCGGTCTGCTTCTTTATGATCCAGCACTAATTTTCCGCGTTCTCTCGAATTCATCTTTTTCCTCGCATTATTAAAAAAATTGTGATTAAACCAATCATCCTAACAAGTTGAGCTCATCCCGGACCCGGTCACAGATCTGCCGGCAGGCTGCATGCATACTTTTCTCGCCCACTTCAGCGTCTGCATGGCGCGGATCGTCACCTTCACTTACGGTCCGGTCTGGAGTAGGCCTGCCTAAAAAAGTTGGGTAATCGACAATGGCAAAGTCTTTATTTTTAAGCGGTTGGTCTTTTGGAGGGAGTCTACTCAGGTCAACGGTATTCGGCGCCAGCGCGAGCATGACCGAGGTTTCAATTCTGGATGCGTGACCGACCTCAAATATCCCGGTATCATTCTGCACAAACGGCAGCGCAACCAGCACCCGGACCACTCCTCCAGCATTGAATTCGGCAGCCAACCGTTCTAATGTTTCAAGCTGGTTTGTGGCTGCATGCCCGCTGACCAGGACAATTATTTTAAATTTCATCCTCTGGATCAGGTGCAAATGCTCTCTAACAACAAGGGCAAACATTTCCTGGCTGGTGTACATACTTGGTAAGCTGTTATCCGGGAAATCCATCCCGATGATCCATTCAGGTGAATCAAATCCAAGCCAGTTCAGCATCTCCTGCGGTCTCTCGCGTTCGGTACCGAAATAAAGGGTAGGCATCACCAAACCGCCGCATAGTTCAGCTGCCATCTCGGCCACGCTCTCTGCGTTAAAGGAATCCACACCCATTGGAAGGTGCGGTCCGTGCCATTCCAGCAGCCCAAGCGGCAGGTATGCAACCGGCGCTCTATTTAACTCCGCCAGGATCTGGTCTGGCCTCAAGTACTGGATTTTCCTGGTGTCCATAATTGCTGTCTAATCTATAAAAACATTTGCCAATATTATGATCTCGCGATCAAATTCCCGGATAACGCCGAGTTCAACGCCTCCAGCCTTTTCTGGTGGGATGAAACGGTGATCCACAACTACCGCTTCGAGTGGGCTGACCTGGCAAATATGTTCCGATTTGATCCTTCCACCGGCTTGATCTATCCACCACAACTGCAATATACCGGCATCAAACACACCCAACTCAGCCTGCAGTTTGACGGTTGAATCCTGCCTGGTTGCAGTCAGGGGTTTCGAAAAACAGCCTCCCCCTGAAACCTCCCGGATCTCCCCCGGACAGCGGCAGGCGCCCCATTCGATCGAAAAACTGGTGGTTTCTCCCGGTTGGATTTCCCGAATTGTACTGAGCACCTCAGTCTCCATCAAATAAATCTCGCTTTTGGAATAATCAAGAGTTTCCACAATCCCTGCTCCAACCGTCCAGCATTCAACCGTCGCGCCGTCGTCCGGGTACACCCCGCCGGGAACATATTCAAACATTTCGACAAAAGAATATCCCTGGCTGGTGTTGCTGAAAGCGATCCAGCCTGCGGATGAATCAATTCCCACTTTTCCGATTTTCCACTGATAGGTAGCTCTAAATATTCCATTTTGCAGGTCGCAGGCCCATTGAGGGTTATCCTCTTCCCCGAACATCAGGTTGTATCCGTTTGGAAAGCGGCTGTTGGGATTCAGGGGGGTGGTGACAATACAACCAGGGTCATATGTCTGCCTCTGAGCGTTACCAGGTTTACCAGCGTTCAACTGCACAACATCCCAGATACTCCAGCTAACCTTTTTTTCTGAGATATTGCTAAAAGCCAGGTCCAGCTGAACCCTGCTGCTCCCCTGAGTGATGCCTGCCTGGCGGGTGATCTGGACTCCTGTTTTATGATCAGGCGGGCTGACCATTTTCACTCTGGCAGAAGAGCCATCACCGTCTAAACCATCCAGCTGGTACCGGCCTGTATCCAGCACCGGATCGGGCGGTCCGTGCCACTGGGATTCGTTTTCCCAACCCTGCGGGGCTGGCCAGGTCTTATCACCGCCGTAATTCTTCCAGTCCACCAACCTGCCCTGGCCATAATTTTGTTCAGGGCTGAACAATTTGCCTGCCAGATCCGGGTCAACATACAGGTATTCGTACGGCCCCAGATTGTATGCCATTATGCGCCCACCGATATCCGGCACCGCGACAAGGGTAATCAGATCATTTTCCAGAGTGACCGCTTTCCAGCCTCTGAATCTCGATTTTTTATACTTGACCTTACCCATTACCCATTAATTTTGCCGTTCCCAAGATCATCCAGCCAACCGATCCCAGTTCTATTAGCGTTGTTTGAATTTTCCGAATTACCGACCCCGGTGGCATACATGATTATCGTCTCTTCGTCACACTGCTCCTTCTCAAGAATTGCGGTGACCTCCTTTTCATGCATCACGACCACCCGGTCGGACATTGCCAGAATTTCTGGCAGCTCAGACGATATCAGCATTATGCTGATTCCCTGGCTTGCCAGTTGACGCATCAAGCGGTAAATATCCGCCTTTGCGCCTACATCCACGCCGTGGGTTGGCTCATCCATAATCAGCAGTTTCGGATTTATCGCCAGCCAGCGGGCCAGGGTTGTTTTCTGCTGGTTGCCGCCGCTCAGGCTGCTGACCGGATCTTCAAGCGATCCAAGTTTTATGTTCAGGCGGTCGACAAACATGCTCGTATTCTCATTAACCTTCCTGCGGTTAACGAACCCTCCGCGGCTCAGATCGCCCAGTTTCGCCACAACCATATTGAACTTGGTCGATAGCCCCATGAATAAAGAAAGATCTTTTCGGTCCTCCTGGACCATACCCAGGCCACTTTTTATTGCCTGGGACGGGTGCGAAAAATGTACCTGCTCGCCATCCAGGAATATCTGCCCGGATTCACAACGGTTGTGCCCGAATATCGCAAGCGCCAGATCCGACCGGCCAGCGCCCACCAGTCCCGCAAAACCTACTATTTCACCTTCGCGGATATTAAAACTGACGTTCTTAAATTTATCGGAGGTCAGGTCGCGGACCTCAAGACGAACTTCCCCGATCTCGTGCCCAACCCTTCCCAATTCCCGGATCAGTTCACGGCCCACCATCATATGAATGATCTTATCGACACTGGCTTCATTTTTGAGCAACGTTCCCCGGTACATGCCGTCTCGAAGCACGCTAATCCGGTCAGCAATATGCAATACCTCTTCAATTTTATGAGACACATAAATAATTGCGACGTCTTTCTTCTTCAGTTCCTCTATTACTTCAAACAGGCGCCTGGTTTCAGTATCAGAAAGAGATGAATTGGGTTCATCCATGATCAACAGGTTCGAATCAAGTGAAAGCGCCTTGGCAATCTCGACCAGCTGTCGCTGGGAAATGGTCAGGTCACTTACCTGTCTCTTTGGATTAATATCCAAACCAACTTCATCCAGCATCCGGCGAGTTTCCCGTTCAGCGTCTTTCCAGCGAATTCTCCCATTTCCAGAAGGCATCCTGCCCATAAAAACGTTTTCAATAACGTTCAGCTGGGGCATCATCGCCAGTTCCTGGTGGATTACCGAAATGCCTGCTTCAATCGCCTCACGCGGCCTTTCAAACTCCACCTCTTTTCCATTAAAAAGGACCACCCCGCTGTCGCGCTGAACAATCCCCGCCAGTACATTTATCAGGGTGGTTTTACCAGCCCCATTTTCACCAACAAGAGCATGAACTTCACCGTAGCGAACATCGAAATTCACATCCTTCAGCGCCTGGACGCCACCATAGCGCTTTGATATTTCAAACACTTCTAAGATATGGTTATTATTATTGTTCATCGGTATCGTACACGCTCCTGTTAACAAAAATAATAATTCCAAGAATGTGATCGGATGGCAAAACCATCCGATCACAATTCCAATTAACGGTTACGGCCAGAACTGGTCGATATTATCCTTTGTCACGATGTCAGCCCGGGTAACCAGGCGGCCGCACTCAGGAGCAACTCCGCCAACCAGGTAGTTGTACATCCGGATCGCAGGATCATGGCCCTGTGCAAACGGGTCCTGTCCGATTGTGGCGTACACCACGCCCTTCTGTACAAATTCCATGGTCTCGTCGACGAAGTCAAACGACACTACCCAAACCTCTCCGGCTTTGCCGGCGTCTTCAACAGCCGCAGCAGCCCCGAATGGTCCGCCGGCGGTCACGTAGATGCCTGCCAGGTCGGGATTAGCTGACATGAAGTCCTGCGCCTGGGTATAGGCGGTGTCGCCCTTATCCAGGTTCTCAACTTCACCCACTATCTCGATCCCGGGATATTCCGCCGCACACTTGTCAACAAAGCCGGTCCGGCGAAGCTCGTGCGCTTCAACTGCAAAGAAGCCGGTGATAATGGCCACTTTGCCCTCGCCGCCAATCGCCTCTGCCATCGCCTCGCAGGCGGTCTCTCCCTGCAGGTACAGGTCCGCACCCACAAAGAACAACCGGGCGTTCTCGACCTCTGTCTCAGAGTTGAATGTCGAGACCGGGATGCCCTGGGCTGCCGCCGTGTCGATGAACGGCGCCACTCCAGCATCGCCGGCTATCGTTGCGATCGCATCGTATTCCTGCGCTACCGCAGCCTCGATCGCCTGTCCAAACACATCAGCCGTGTGCTGGTCGCCAGGGACGATCCAGTCCACAGTCACACCGTAGGGCGCCAGCTCTTCGGCTGCCTTCTGGGTGCCTTCCTTTACCGGAATCCAGAACGGGTTGTTTTCCAGTCCCAGCACCGCAATCTTCATCTCGCCAGGCGGCTGCTTGTCAACCGGCTGCACCGTGCCCTCGTCTTCGGGCGTGCAGGCGCTGTCGAACGGCGGAGGAGGCGGCAGTTCAGCCATCTCTTCCTCGGCTTCCTCTGCTTCTTCCACTTCCGCCGGTTCCTCCGCTACCTCTTCAACTGCCGGCTCGGCTGCTGGTTGTGCGCAGGAAGCAAGTACCAGCGAGAAGACCGCCAGGATCGACAGGAGCAAAAATATTGATTTTTTATTCATTCCTCATTCTCCTTTTTAAACATTGCACATGGGGTAGTTATTGAAACTACATTTATATATACGACATGCTCTCCAATACTAAATCCGGTGTTCACCTCCTTTTTATTAATCAGGTCCTCCTCTTTCTTAATTGATCAAGCGCCACGGCGAGGATGATAACAACTCCAATTGTGACGGTTTGCATGTAGATCGGCAGCTTTAAAAGTACAAAGGCATTGCGGATCACAGCCATAATCGCTGCTCCAATAACCGCGCCCAGAATAGTCCCCTCGCCTCCCATAAGGCTGGCTCCTCCGATTACAACCGCTGCGATAACATCCAATTCAACCCCCAGGCCAAGATTGGTAGGCGCAGTTGAAAGCAAACCTGCTCCCATCACACCTGCCATGGCGGCCAGGGTCCCGGTTATGGTATAGACGAACAGGCGTACGTTTCCAACATTCACACCCGATAACCGGGCGGCTTGCTCATTGCTCCCAACTGCATATATCTGTCTACCAAGAACGACATTCCCCAGAAAATAGCTGAAAATCACCACCAGGATGACCATTTCGATTACCGGGAACGGCACCTGGCCTATATGGCCTGCCCCCAGGAAATTCACTCCCTCATTCCGCATGGGGATATTGCTTGCCACAGATCCCTGCAGCCCGGTTGCGATCAGGTAAGTCAGGCCGCGGGCGATGCTCAGCATACCCAGTGTTGTGATGAAAGGGTTGACCTTCACCCGGGTGATGATCAATCCATTTATCGCGCCCAGGATTGTGCCAACCGCTATACCTGCAGCAAACGCCAGCCATGGGGGCCACTCTCCGTATGTCATCAGGCGCGCTGCTGACATTGCGGATACTGCAGCCAGGGAACCAACAGACAGGTCAATCCCGCCGCTGACGATAACCATTGTCATACCGATTGCCATGATGGCGATAGTGCTCATCCCCCGGGCGACATTGAAGAGATTCTGAGGTTTGGCGAAGTATGGACTGGCTAATGTCATAATCATGCATAGCACAATTAACGCGAAAAACACGCCGGATTCACGGGTTGTAAAAATCCTCTTCAGGATCACCCTCGCCGAAATGGCGCCTTTTTTCGTCTCTTCAGAGGTCGTTGCTTCTTGGGTTGTTTCACTCATAATGCCTCCGATTCCAATTCATAAAAATAAATTCTTGTATACCCTAAAAGACCAGCGTTGGTTCTCGCAGTATCTCATCCAGGACAAGCGCCACCGCTCCCATCACAGAAGCATCAGTCTGGTGGGCTGATGGGACAATGGAAACATTTTCGCGGTTTGGCGCCAGGCTGTGAGCGCGCACTGTTTCTTCCACCACCGGTAGGATAAACGGGCTGGCAAGGTTTAATGCCCCGCCCAGTACGATCATTTCTGGATTGAATATATTAATCAGGTTAGCTGTGCCGATCCCGAGGTAGCGCCCGTTCTCATGCAGCGCGGCCAACGCGACCTCATCTCCCTCAGAGGCAGCCTCGAGTACCAGCTCGAACGTGATCTGTTCCAGGTCGCCGCCCGCTTTTTGACGGACGACCGAATCCGCCCCGGTCCGTAAAATACGGCGCACCCTGCGTTCCACAATCCGCGGCCCGACGAAAGTTTCCCAGCAGCCGCGCTTTCCACAGCCGCAAATCTCCCCGCCGGCATCAAAGGTCACATGACCCACTTCGCTTGCATAGCCATAGCTTCCCCGGAAAAGTTTACCGTCCAGCACAATACCGCCCCCCAGCCCGTACCCGGCGCTGAGAAAAATGAAGTTCTCGATCCCCCGGGCCGCGCCGAAATAATATTCGCCCAGGGCGGCCGCATTGGCCTCGTTTTCAACAAACAGGGGCAGGTCGAAATGCTCCTTCAAGATCTCCAGGACCGGTACATCCTGCCAGTGCAGGTTGGGAGCTATCCTGAGCCGCCCATCGTGGTAATCAACCAGTCCCGGCACACCCACCCCGATACCAAACTGGGTCAGACCTTTGACTTCCGGAGAATTAAGACCTTCCTGGATGATCTCCACCAGTCGATCCATAGTTGCGGTCTGTTCCTGACCGGGTGTGATCGAAACCCGCTTCCTCCACAAAATTTTAGCTGTAAAATCCGTGGCGATAGCCAGCAGGTAATCGACATTTATTTCCGCCCCCAGTGCGCATCCTCCGTTTGGGTTTAACTCCAATAACCTGCCCGGGCGCCCAATTTCAGGCTGAAGAAGTTCTGTCTCCCTGACCAGGTTCTCGGAGATCAGGTCATTGACAATGCTGGAGACAGTACTGGCGTTCAGGCCGGTTTCCTGGGCAAGCCTGGAACGCGAGTAAAAATTATCCTTTCTGAGTTTCCCCAGGATGAGGGAACGGTTCACCTTTCGAACCCAAATCTGGTCAGCGGTGCTGTTTTTTCGAACCGGGGGCATTTATTCCAAATTCTCTTCTCACTCTATTTACTTTATTGGGACAATAAAGTAACACCATTATATAGATTTAATATGCTCGTGTCAAGTTTTTGTGCGCTTTAGATACAAAAATCACATAAATAACGCAGTAATAACCCCGAACAAGGTTGAATCCTCTCGATATCCCAGAAAACAAGGTATCATTGGGGAATTGTAATAATTTACCTGGTATTAAATGGCCAATTACCTCTCCCTGACTTGTGAAGCCCTTGCCCGCAGCATCTACCTGACCGCTGCCGACTCGGCGAACACCGTCACCGTCAGGCTGTTCCGCCAGGGTTTGCACAACACCCCCAAAAAGCTGCGCTCGACACTCCAGGCTGAAATTGACCGGGTCGAGCCGGAAAAATATGAGGCGATCCTGCTTGCCTACGGCATCTGCGGCACATCCACCGTCGGGTTGACTGCCCCGCATACCCCTCTGGTAATCCCGCGGGCCCACGACTGCATCACCCTCTACCTGGGTTCACACCGGCGTTATGAAACCGAGTTCAAGCGCCACCCGGGTACCTACTGGTACAGCGTGGATTACATCGAGCGCAACGACGAGGGAGCCAGCGTAGCGCTGGGGGCGGCCGGTATTGAGGAACAGGAAGCCCAGTATGAAGAGTGGGTCGAGAAGTTTGGGAAGGAAAGCGCCGACCACCTGCTGGAGACCATGCGCTCCTGGTCGCAGCACTATACCAGGGCGGTCTTTATCGATACCGGTTTGGGGGAAAGCGGGCCTTACGAACAGATCGCCCGCGAAAAAGCTGACAAAGAAGGCTGGGTCTTCGAGCGATTGGAGGGAAACCGGCGCCTGATCGAGGCGCTTGTGGGCGGGGAGTGGAACCAGGCTGAATTCCTGGTCGTCCCACCCGGGAACATCATCAGGCAGTCCATCAACGACGGCCTGCTCAAATCCGAGCCGCTGGTAGCGGGTAATTCAGTCGATTAACTCAATATATCAGACAACAGGTCTATTTCAACCCCAATTATCTGACCTGGTGGCGAATTTTATTAAGCTGCGCTTCCAGCTTTGCCTGCATTTCAGCTGCGGCCGGGTCGGCTGGATATCTGTTCTCCAATTCATCAGGATCGATATCCAGGTCATAAAACTCAAACTGGTCCTTGTAATTTTTATAACCGTGATAGTAAACCAGTTTGCTATTTCCCCTGTACAGGGCCAGGGTCGCCTGTTTAAGCGGCCCGAATGTGGAATTATTTTTTGCCTCCAGCGCCCAGATGTCCCTGGAATGATCCCCCTCCCGGTTCCCAAGCGGCAAAACCTGGCCCGCAGTTGGGGTGGGAACTTCAACTCCCGCAATCGCCAGAAGGGTGGGAAACAGGTCGATGCTGCTTGTGGGCGTCCGGATATCGATGCGCCTTTTTTGGCCCGGGCTCGCGATAACCAGCGGGATATGCAGGAGCGGTTCGAATAATAAAGGGGTCGAGTGGCCGAGTTCGCCCCTTTCAAACAGCTCGCCGTGATCGGATGTCAGGATAAAATAACTTTTTTCCAGCAAACCCGTACTCTGGAGATATTCAAGCAGCCTGCTGATCTCGTTGTCAAGATTCGCAATAAATTCATCATATAATTGCCGTTTCTTGGGGGAATCACCCTGTGTTACATCTCCAAGCGGGTGGACGGTTGTGGGTGGAGGTTCCCAGCCGTCATTAAACACTTTGCGAAAGCCGGTGCTTGGCCTATATGGTGAATGGGGCGGCAGCAGGTGAAGGTAAGCGATGAAAGGAGTCGGCAGCCCATCCAGGAGCGATATGACCCCATCCATCACTTCTTCCAGCGTAAAATTGGCATAACACCCATCAACGCTTGGCATTCCAAGCGGGTACATTTCCCCCAGATCGCGAAATGCCAGCCGATAGCGGAGCAGATAGTTAAAATCGTGCAGCAGGGATAAAAACAGCGAACCGCGCTCAGGAGTGCGATTTAGCATAAACTGGTCATATGCCCTGAATCCTGCCACCGCCTCATTTCCCGGCAAGCGGGTATAAATTGTTCTGCCGCTGAAGTTGAAGCTGTCAGCAGGCAAGTGGCGGTCCAGGTACTGCTCAAACTGGAAAAGAAGTTTGTCGGCATATAAATTCTGTGAGAATGCCGCCGTGTGATATTTTTCATGCAGATAGTGGAAAATATTACTCTGGGCGGAGCTCCCGCTGATGGTACTCCTTAATGTGTAAGCATGATGCCCCCAGGGATATTTTCCGGTCAGCAGCGAGGCGGTACTGGGGGTGGTGAAATTGGCGGCTGAATGGTGATTGTGGAAAACAGCCGCTTTTTCCGCAAACCGGTCGATATTCGGGCTTGTCTTGCGGTGGTACCCGTAAAGGGAGAGGTGCCGCGCCGAAAGTGCATCCAGCACCAGGATAATAAT
>Ga0180438_10003045_pt1 | contig 26050 bp, 17 predicted proteins | sample SS_ome_12_FD_132455 | JGI IMG/M metagenome (GOLD analysis project Ga0180438, IMG submission 132455) | Hypersaline lake sediment archaeal communities from the Salton Sea, California, USA - SS_3_D_2 metaG | ecosystem: Environmental > Aquatic > Non-marine Saline and Alkaline > Hypersaline >... | reverse complement strand
CCGTTTTCGTCCGTACTGAAATAGCGCGGGATTACCTGTTGGTACGTGCCGGACAAGTTCCATCTGGGTTCGAGCGACGCCAAACCGAACTGCGATTCGGTGAGGTTTTGCGCGACTGCCCCGGCCTCAAACATTGCGGTATAGGGTCCCATCTGCCCCTTGGGGTACACAGAGATCGCATAGAGCTCGCCCGGGCCGCCCCCTGCCGCGACGACGTTGCGGCAGTTGAAGAGCACGAAGCCGTGGTTGTCTGCGCTCTGGTTTGCCATGTCCACGCACAGCAACCCACAGCATTCTTCTTTGTCGGCCGAGGGCGCCGTCAAGATGGATAGTACGTGATAACGATTGAATATGGGGATGCCGTAGCGGTTCAACTCGACGAGCAACTTTTTGACCATGAAACGCGAGGTCCATGGCCCGGCAGAGGTAGCCCGTTGACGGGGGTCGTGATCGGTTTTGTAACCGACGAAGCCGCCTCGGGCGTTATGCGGAAAGGGCACGCCGATGTCTACCAAGTGATAGAACCCGCGCAAGGAGTTTTCGCCCTCGATGAGGGCCACATCGGCATGGGTGCAACCGCCCGCCGTGAGGGTCGTCGAAAAATCGAGCGGGGTATCGGGTTCTTTGCCGTGCGTACCCAGCTTGTAGTACGTTTGTTTGTCCGAACCGGAGTTATTCGACGTGCCAAGTCCGATGCCGCGCGTGACGACGGCCACGCGATCCTCCGGGTCAATTACCCCGGTCTCCTCCATTTCACGAAACAGCCGCACCGCGCAGTTGAGTCCGGCCGCGCCGCTGCCGATCACTACCGTGTTAAGAGAGAATACAGGTATCTCGAGTCCTGCGAGTGTTACATTTTTGCGATTCACCATGGCCTTTCTTTCCTCGTCCTCCCCTACGAAAGGAATCTCCACGCGCGTTGGTGGGACGCACCGCCCCGCACCGGGGTGACGGCGCGGCAATCACTTGCCGCAGTCAGCTCAAGCCACTTGGCGAAGAGTGATTGCTTCGTCACTTCGTTCCTCGCAATGACACGTGTACTATGGCTGCGGGTACGCCGCCTTAAGAGGAGCGGCCCAGGTTCATAATCCAATCCAACCACCAAAGACAACGCAGTTCCAATGATGGCGCTAGAGCCGCGGCACGCCGAACCCCCCGCCGATCTCGATCACCGCGCCGGTTGAGTAGGCCAAGTGTCCTTCTGCCAGGCCGAGCACGGCCTTGCCGACGTCCTCGGGCGAGCCCCAGCGTTTTTGGAGCAAAAGCCCTTCGGCAATAAGCTTGTCGTATTTGTCCTTGACGACGGCGGTCATATCCGTGGCGATAATGCCGGGGCGGAGATCGTACACGTTAATGCCGTATTCGGCGAGCCGCACGGCGAAATTTTGTGCCGCCATGGCGAGTCCGGCCTTGCTGATGCAGTATTCGGCCCGGGTCGGGCTGGCCACGCCAGCCGATATGCTCGTCACAAAGACGATCATCGGCGGATTGGGGCCGCCCGCTTTCACCTGTTCGATCATGCGATTGGCTATCGCTTGGGTTAGGAAGACAGGGCCGCGAAGGTTAATGCGCATCACGCGGTCATAGCTGCGCTCCGCCATTTCGAGGATATCCAGCCGCTGTTCGGGGGCGACGCCCACGTTGTTGACGAGGATGTCAATCGAGCCGAGGGCCTCGAGGGCCGCGGCTATCATGCCCTGATGCATACGCAAGTCCGCCACGTCGCCCACAATCGGCAGACATTTCTGCCCGAGCGCTTCGATGCGGCCTTTCACCTCATATAGCCCCGTACCGGTGTTGGCCGGATCACCTACGATATCGTTGGCGGCGACATCATAGCCGTGTTCTGCGAGGGTCAGCGCTATACCCCGCCCAATGCCCCGCGCCGCACCCGTGATAAAGGCCGTTCCTTTGCTCATCTGCCTGTCTCCATTCCGACGCACATGATCTGCGGACCCTCGTTTTTGCAGTTCTGTCGGCAGCCATGGTGGCTACTGGCCGGCGGGCCTTCGCGCATCGTACTGCGACCAGAAACAAGGGCAACCATTTCGGTGGTAGGACCTTGACGTGCGTGTCAGCGCTGAGAACACGTCCCGGGACTTCCTCCGGGCGTTGCCCCGGGCTCGCCGCGTCTGGCCCTTCAGGCCAAGCGGCCTTTGACGCTCACAGGCCAAGTATAGCAGCTTGGGGTCCTGCCGGCCAGTTTATGGCGCGCTTTGACGGGGCAAAACCGAATTCGCGCTCGATTTGGCTTATCATTCGGCCTCGGGTATGATCGGGGTGTTGCCGGATACGCGGTAGCCGATGGTTTTTAACCCGAGAGCTTGACGGAAAGACATGGCCGAGATACATGACAAACTGAAATCGTTGTTGGCCGGCCAGGGCCTTATGACGGGGGCCGAATGGCGGCGCAAGCATGACGAATTGGCCGAGCGCCGGGCCGCGGGCGAGTTCGAAGTCGATACCGTCGTACCGGGCGAGGCCGTCGGTGATCAGGATACTTGTTTTTACCTTAGCCGGCAGACCTTCCCGCTCGATACGCCGCAGGGGTGTGTGCCGTTGGGGGCGCTTCTGGACGTTATCCCGGAGCATATCGCGTTTTCTGCGTGCGACACGGATCTCGAGGATTTCGATCCCATGAAATCCCTGTTCATCGATGCCGAAACGACCGGCTTGGCCGGGGGCACCGGCACGGTGGCCTTTTTGGTGGGCGTGGGCCGGTTCGAGGCCGACGCGTTCCGCCTGGATCAGTGTTTCATGCGGGACTTTGACGAAGAAGAAGCTATGCTGGCGCATCTGGCCGACCTCTTTGCGCGGTATGAAACCGTAGTAAGTTACAACGGCAAGAGTTTCGACATGCCGTTGCTGCGCACCCGTTTTATCGCGAATCGGATGCGGTTCCCGCTCGATGCGGCGGCGCACTTCGACCTCGTGCACGCCGTGCGCCGCTTCTACAAACGGCGGATTCAAGACTGCAGCCTAGGCAACGTCGAGCGCGCCGTTCTGGGCATCGAGCGCCACGGGGACGTGCCCAGCTCCGAGATCCCCCAGTTGTGGCTCGACTACTTGCGGAGTCGCGACGCGCGCCCGCTCAGGCCGGTTTTCTATCACCACCAAATGGACATCTTGTCGCTGGTGGCGCTAACCGCGTGGCTCTCGAACTGTATCGCGGCCCCGGAAGGCCAGGGATTTGAACACGCGGAAGATCGCCTGTCTCTCTTGCGCGTGCATTTCCGGCAGCGGCAATACGCGGAAGTCATCGATCTTGCGGCTCGGTTGCTTGAATCCGAGACATTCGAAACCATTCGGAGGGAATGCCTCGAACTCATGGGGTTCGCGTGCAAACGCGTCGGCCAGTGGCAGCGCATGCAAGATACATGGGCGCAGATGATGAACGAGTTCCCCAAGGACCTGCTGCCTCGACTCGAACTCGCCAAACACTACGAACACCGCACCCGGGACCTCGTCGAGGCCGAGCGGATCTGCGGGGAAACGGTACAATACCTCGAGACGCGCGCCGCTCTCGATCGCGCTATTGACCCCGTGACGTGGCGCCTCGACGCGTTCCGGCGTCGTCTCGAGCGCGTGCGCCGGAAGCTGGGCAAGGTTGCGCCGGAAGCGAACGACGTTGGCTAGTGACCTCGAACGCGGAGGCGTTCAACGATGATAAGGGCGCCTAAAATCGAGTGGCGGATGTTTGGGCCCTTCTTGCTTGCCTGTGGACTGCTGACGGGACTGTGGTTGACCAACCTGTACGGCTATCTGCTTTTCCACGGCCTGGCCGAGTGGTTCAGCGTAGCGGTGGCCGTAAGCACATTCATGCTGGTCTGGAACTCGAGGCGGTTCTTAGACGACTACTCGTTGCTGTTTCTTGGCATCGGATACTTGTTCATCGGCGCCATCGACCTTGTCCATACGCTCGCATACAAGGGCATGGGCGTGTTTCCGGGCTACGGCACGAATCTCGCCACCCAATTGTGGCTGGCGGCCCGGTATATGGAAAGCCTCACGTTTCTGATTGCGCCACTCTTGTCGACGCGGAAGTTCCGGCCGTCTTTGGTGCTTTTGGGCTATGCTGCGGCCACGGCGCTGTTGCTTTTGGCCATATTCTACTGGGAAATCTTTCCGACCTGCTTTGTCGAGAAGAGTGGACTGACCCTGTTCAAAATATTCAGCGAGTATGTCGTGTGTCTGATTCTGCTCGCCTCGATTGCGCTTTTCTTCTGGAAAAAAGACGCGCTAGACTACCGCGTGTTCCGTCTCCTAATTGCGTCGATCATCGTTACCATAGCGTCCGAACTGGCATTCACCATATATGACGACCCCCACGCCCCCGCGAACATGTTTGGGCACTTTCTGAAGATCGTTTCGTTTTATCTCGTATACAGGGCTTTGATCGTGGTAGGGCTGAGAGAACCGTACAACCTCCTTTACAGAAGCCTCAAACAGAGCGAAAACGAATTGCGTGCGGCCCGCGAGCGGCTCGAGGAGCAGGTTCGTGCACGCACCGCGGACTTGGAGCGGACGAACGTCGAGTTGCGAGAGGAAATCGCCGAGCGCAGACGACTTGAGCAGGAGATCCTCAATGTCAGTGAGGCCGAACAGCACCGCATCGGCCAAGATCTACACGACGGATTGGGCCAACAACTTACGGGCGTTGGACTTAAGTGCGAACTGTTGGCCAGAAGCCTTGCAGAACACCAACGCCCCGAGGCGACCATGGCGACACAGATCGAAGCCCTCGTCCGCGACTCGATATCGCAAACGCGGCGGTTGGCCAAAGGGCTCTCGCCCGTCGGATTGGATGCCGAGGGACTGATGACGGCGCTCAAGGAACTCGCCATCTACGTGGACGACCTAACCGAGGTCGCCTGCGTTTTCCGGTGCGACTCGCCCGTGGCGGTTGAAGACAGCACCGTCGCCATCCATCTCTATCGAATTGCACAGGAAGCTGTGAACAACGCCGCGAAGCACGCAAACCCCAAGCATATCACCCTATCGCTGATTCGCGACGACAGCACGATCCGGCTAACCGTCGAAGACGATGGTGCTGGTTTCGCGCTGGACGCTTTGATCGCCCCGGGAATGGGCCTGCGCATCATGCAAGGCCGCGCGCGGACGATTGGGGGCGTCTGCGAAATCCAACCGCGGGCGGGCGGCGGCACCATTGTGCGCTGTACGTGCCCTGCAGTAAAATCATCTAACGACGAAGCGCCCGAACAAGGCCCAAAACATGGCTGACGCTAACACAATTCGAGTGTTTATTGTTGACGATCATCCCATCGTTCGAGAGGGATTGGCGCAACTCATCAACCAGGAAGAGGACTTAACCGTCTGCGGCGACGCGGGCGACGCGGCCACGGCCATTTCGGCCCTGGGCGCATGCGCGCCGGACATTGCAATCGTCGATATCTCACTAGGCGACGTAAGCGGCCTCCAATTGGTCAAGGATATAACGTCCAAGTACAAGAAGATGGCCGTACTCGTGCTCTCGATGCACGATGATCGCGTCTACGCGGAGCGGGCGCTTCGGGCAGGCGCAAAAGGTTACATCATGAAGCAGGAAGCCACGCAGAAGGTCGTTTCGGCCATTCGCAAAATAGTGTCCGGTGGCGTCTATCTGAGCGACGAATCGGCGGCCCGCATGATGCACAGCTTCGTCGGTGGTGAGGAGGCGGGCGGCGCTTTGCCCGAAGACGTGCTTTCCGATCGGGAACTCGAGGTGTTCCAATTGATCGGCCAAGGGTTCAAGAGCCGGGAGATCAGTAGTAAGTTAAACCTAAGCGTTAAGACAATCGAGACCTACCGCGAGCACATTAAAGACAAACTGAGCTTAGAAGACGCCACGGAACTGGTTCGATACGCGATCCAATGGGTGCACGCTCGCCCCACGAAATAAGAATGTTCATCCCGATGCTTCCCCCTCAACTCCGTCGACGGCAATCCGGCCTGCCCCCGGGCTCTGGAACGAGAACCTGTCCGGTGGACGGCCTTAAGTCGCTTGCAGCGACTTCTTCACCGTCCGAGACGGTTCTGTCGCCATCGGGGGATCCCCCGATGGCAAAATGGGACAATTCCCTGATTCGGATCACCCGCGCCGTTTGGTGTAATGATTGCGTAGTCGAAAGGACAACAAGGGGGCTCCCAAGAAGGGCTTGGGCTATTGCGCCACAAAGGAACCGGGCGCAGAGGATTGATCGAATATGAGAATCACATGGAAAAACGCCCCGCGGCATTGCTCGGGCATGGCGCTGTTTGAACCCGCAGTCGACGAGATGATCGACACGGACCTGGCAGAAGATTTTGAGGTGAGGGTGCGCGACTATATCGAGGTGCTGTACGCCGTGGCGCTGAAGCTGACGCAGGACCCCAAGGCCGCTTTGGCATTGGCGGAGCGCGCGTTAGACGAAGCGCTCCGGCAATACGGTGGGTTGAGCCCAGGCGCGCCCATCAAGCCTTGGCTGCTCACGATACTCCGAAACACTTATATAGGCGAATGCCCGAAAGATGCGGGCCCGCTCAGTTTCCCCCGCGCCGACATCAACGCCGCCATGAGGCTGTGCGCGCAAACTGCGTAACCGCGACGCGCTGCGCCCGAGAGGCACCAGAGTCTCGCCGAGGGCGCGCCTCATATCTCCCCCCCCATTCATTGCGCTGCGGAACGCGCGATTTGACAGCGCCCGCCCCGGGGGGATATTATGACGCTTCACAATCGGGGTGTAGCGCAGTCCGGTTAGCGCGCCTCGTTCGGGACGAGGAGGTCGGAGGTTCAAATCCTCTCACCCCGACCAGATAACCTATTGCAGGTCAAGGGCTTAGAAAAGGAGCCTTTGGCCTCTTTCCTTGTCAATGGGCAACCTAAGCCCCCATTAAGCCCGCGCGTGTCTATTTCATGGCGGCGGTTCACCCTGAAAACGCACTCGGCAGCGCGCGCCGTCATCCCCCATTTGCTGCGCTCGAGATCTGGCGTGTGGCTTGGATTGGGAAACCACTGTCCAGGGCCAACGGTTTCCGTTTTTCTCGCCTCGGGTAGGGGTAGGTATCGACTTGACCGCCGATAGCGCCGCCCCACTGGCGTGGGGTAAGGGAAAGGGCCGAGGCGGCAGGCTACCCGCGTCATCCGCTGGCCGTTCCCCGCGAAAACCGTTGCTCCATACAGCAATTCTCGGCCTAACGCCCTCCGGGGTAGGGTCAACGTAGCACCTCGCGCGCTTTGCTCCGTTTTCTGCAAGGCGTCGGGGCTCTCAGGCGCGCAGTGGCCGTTCTGTGGCGTTGCCTCAAGCCGGGAACCGTGCGAGTAGTCCGGAACCTTTGCCGAACTCGATATCTCGGCGTCTCGACGCAGTTCCTGGCCTTGCCCGCATCAAACCCCCTCGGCACACGTCGATAGAAAGCCTCTCTGTCGCGAAGAACGTTCTAGCAGGCCAACGTTTCGGCGAGAACTCGGCCGCGTAAGGGTAGAAGGGCGGCCCAAGGGTAAATCACAGAAAGACAGGCGGAAAGCGGGGAAAATGGGGGCGAGTGCGAGGCCGTGTGCCGTGTCCTCGGCCTCGTCTCGAGATGCCGCGCCGGAGACTTGCCTCGTCTTCTTGGTCCTCCAACGAGACCGCCAACCCGACGCCTCAAACCACGTGACGGCAGCTTCTTCCACCACGGATTTGTCAAGAGCGGTTGCGGTCATCGGTTTCCGTTTTCTGCCGCTTCCCGGCAGCTACCCCGTGCTTCATGCACAGTCCTGCAAATCTGCTCGAATCCACGAGTTCAATGCGTTTACCTTTAGAGAAGTCTCTGCATTCCGTGGAGAACTGACCGCTCGTAACAATGACTCCCTGTGTGATGTCAGGTTGTGTTTGCATTACTCCATACAGTTCTCTAGCAGTCTGAACTCCAACCTTTCGAGCTGGATAGTGCTTGCATTGCACAGCAAGTAGGGTCTGTCCCGTGTCAGTAACCCGTTTGGCGTAGAGGTCAATGCCACCGTCTTTCGATGCACTCGTCAATCGGACATGGTACCCCATTGCTTCGTAGAGGTCTGCGGCCAATCTCTCAAATTCTGTTGGTGACATGGAATCGAAGAAGGCAGCTGGCTCCTTATTTCGATCCACCCCTTTGCCCTTACGATTAGGGTGCTTGAGATCCAAGAGTGCATACAATTCCTCCTCGGAGAGAGAAGTTCTAAGATCCGTGTCGCTGAGTTCGTCAATGACCTCATCGAAAAGCTGTCTCTTGGCTGCAAGAAGGTTGCGAATCCGTTCCTCAATTGTGTCAACAGTACGCAGATAATTGACGAATACGGTCTTCCTCTGGCCAATCCTGTGCGTTCTATCTTCTGCTTGGACTGCAACTGCCGGATTCCACCACAGGTCGTAGTGAAAGACATTGTTCGCTTCCACGAGCGTTAGGCCCGTCCCGCCAGCCTGCACCGACATTAGAAGCACTTTCTTACTCCCATCGTTGCGGAAGTCTTGAACGACCCGATCTCGTTCGTTCTGGGAGAGTTGGCCGTGATACCGCATGGGGCCGAAGTCCCTCAAATCTGATTCAATCCGCGCCAACGTCTTCTCGGGATACTGAGAGAAGACGATCGCCTTCTCCTCTTGCTCAGACATCTTGTCAAGTTCATCTTTCAGATATTCCAGCTTGCAGCTTTCCTCTTCCCGTGGGTCCAGATTACAGATCTGTTTGAGCTTGTTAATCAGTTGAAGAACGTGGGTTACGGTTAGAGCGTCGCCCTTCTTGTTCAATTCCACAACACCTTCTTCTTTAGCGCGTTCATACGCAGCTCGTTGGGAAGCCGACAGCTCAAGCCAGACCTCGTGATAGACTTTCTCCGGCAAGTCTGGCAACGCCTCCTTCTTGCGCCTACGCCGCATGTATCGCTTGATCTCGTTCTTGATCTTGTAAACAGGGTCGCCATAGTGCAGCAATCCTGGTTTGAGGACATCAAAAACAGAAACGAGCTCGTCAGTCCTGTTCTCCATTGGCGTGCCGGACAAGCCCCAACGAATCTTAGCATCAATCGTTCGTGCGGCCTGTGTTATCTGGGCTGAAGGGTTCTTTATCTTTTGAATCTCATCAAGTACAACCGCGTCGAACTGCCTTCTGGCCACGTCTTCGGCATTATCACCCTTTCTCACGGTGCAAGACAGGTCTTCACGAAGCGTCTCATATGTGACAAGGTACACATAAGCCTCGGTCTTCCACAGTACTTCTCTGTGACCGGCTGGGCCTGACACTCTTACGAGCCTGTTGAGTTCAGGCGCCCAGTCCCAGAATTTTCTCTCCCAGTCCGTAAGAACGGATTTTGGACATACCACCAAACAGTTCCTAACCTTGCCAGTTCTGAAAAGGATCCGGAGTGCCACAATGGTTTGAATAGACTTGCCAAGCCCCATCTCGTCCGCCAACAAAGCTCGGTCGTTTTCGACAAGAAACTTAACGCCCTCTCGCTGAAAACCATAAAGTTGCTGGCTAGGAAGAAACGCTATAGGGTTATCGAAGTCGTCACCGAGTGGTGGTTGGAGAATTGGAAAAACGAGATCAAAAAGGTCTATGACTGTTGCCGCCGCCCTTTTCCGTTCCTCTTCTTGTCTCCTGCATATTGCACACCAGCTCTCTCTAATGCCGTGCCTGCAATTTCGTTCCGGCTGTCCGGCTCGTAGCGCGGCTTTTCCTCCTTCTGCATCTTCTCTATAGGCCTTACCGTCACACATAGGCCTGCCCAGCCGGATATCGATCTCAAGGATTTCAGGATATGCTAGCACCTCACAGAAGTGAGCGTCGAGGTCTTCCCTTTTGGGGGCCGCGAGAACAGCAGTAAACTGATGTAGTTCAGGATGGGCGACACATAAATCATCACTTACCACGGGTGCAGCGATGGTTGCGATCGCTACGCGGTCGAGGTAAACCGTTGGCAGTTCCAGGCCAACCTGACCTATCCGCCAGATTTCTGCTCTCAATAGAGGGAGCAGCTTGCTCGCCAGACGGACTCTAAGACGTGTAAGCATTCCCATCAGGTCGTGTCCTTGATTGAATCCTACACAAATCTGTCGTCTTTCTGCCCAATTACCTTGACTGCGGAAAGGATTCTGCCAAACGGCTCCAGGGGGTCAAGATTCTCGGAGATTTCCTTCAACACATCGGATATTGTCTCACCGTCTTCGTGGAAGTCCGGGTGCGTTTCGCAGGAAACTGGCTGAAACCTACCACCGGGTGATTCTATCTTCAGGCGCAACCCTCCGTTGCTCAGTCCAACAGACTGTATCTCGATGGCTTCACCAGATTTTTCAACGTAGATAACTGGAAATTCGACAAACGGTCTAACTCCCAAAAGCAATTTCTCCCGGACCAGAATAGCGGCCGGGGAGTTCTCCAATGACTCAACTAGCGGCACTCCACACAGGTTCACCGCAATGTATGGCTTTAACTTGTCGCCGTAGAGTTTTTGCTGGATTGCCGTTGGCTTGACTGGACGGGTACATCTAAACTCCTGCGGTATCCCTCGAATGTCTGTCACGAGCAACGCGGATAAGAAGCCGTCTTTGGCCTCCGTCAGAAGGAGGTGGAGAAAGCCAACCATCTTGTTTCGGTGTTCATGTTTCTCGTGCATTGTTCCATCCTTCCTCCTACTTGGCTCACAAAGGCTGTCTCTGAGCGGGCGACCGTTCGTCGCCGACTCGCATCGGCTCTCGTGTGCCCTGTCTAGCAATTACAGGGCCTTTGAAAGAACTGAGGCAACCCATGCAGCGGTGTCTAGTTTGTCAAAAGCGGCAGCTATGGGGTTTTCCTTTTCCTTCGTTTCGACCTTGCAGGAGAAGAAAGTCTTGTCGTTCAGTCTCAGTTCAATTACGTAGTGATAGTCACTGAAGATTATACCCTTGTCCTCGGTTGGATAAGCCTTTATGGACAGACTTTCCCAAACATCCAAGCGCCCCCGATAAAGAGATTTTTGCTCTGTCTCTCGTAGTAGTTCTCTGAATCGTAGTTCATCCCTTATGTTCTCGTCTTCCAGTTTTTGGGCGTATGCCCTAAATTGGCCTTGTTCTTTCGTTCTCTCACGGGAACTTGCATCTAGCTTTGCTTGGAGTTCGAGAATGTTTGTGATTTCGGCTGAGTTTAGCTTCGTCTTGTACGCTGCGAGGGTATCTTCGAGACTGACCATCTCCCTACGGATTCGTTCCAAGTCCTTTTCCTTTTCCTGTCGCCAACGTGCTTCCTGTTCAACTTTCTTCAGGGCGATATCGCGTTCCCTGGTCAGCAGACGAATATCTCCCTGCAATCGCGTCGTGGCGCACCCCACGCTCAGATAAAGCGAAACAAGAACGACTAAACCACCTATGGGACTTACAAAGACTCGTCGCATTTCATGAAGGTTCATGGGAATCTCCTCCCAAGAGAGAAACGAAACCAGCAATATCAATTAGGCGCAGTGGCCGCAGCCCACGACTTTAATATTGTAGCGGCTGTCATGGACCTTCGCAAGACTAAAATGCTTCGTTCTGACGCCAATCTGCGCCCCACGGGGCGCTTCTCGGCCTTGCCTGCATAGGACAGCTCAGAAAGCCCGTTGCTGGCGAAAAACGTTGTAGCAGGCCAACGGTTCGGCGAAAACTCGCCTGCAGTAAGGGTTAAGTACCGCAACCACACACGACTTGATAGAAAGCCTAAAGAATGTTACTATGGGCAAGGCCAAAGGGAGGATAAATCCCCAAATCCTAATCTCAGCTCTGGCTAAGACATTAAAGGTTGATTATCTCATAGCCGTACTGCATGCGAGCGGTGCGATACCCGGGAGGGCTCAATGAAGCAAATGAGAACAACCTTGCTTGAATTCCTGTACTGGATGTGCATCTTCTTCTGCGTGCTGAGTCCCGCGCATGCCGAAACTACTCAGGAAATCGCCCAGAAGGCGCTTAGCTCGACAGTCCTACTACTGATGGAAGACGCAGATGGCCAGCTGTTTGCGCTCGGCAGCGGATTCTTGATCGGTGACGGCATGATCGCCAGTAACTATCACGTTATTGAGGACGCGGCCAGCGGGTACGCCAAACTCTTTGATAAGGAAACGAGGTATAGCATCGAAGGCGTCGTTGCTGCTGATGCCGACCATGATCTGGTATTGCTGAAGGTCTCTGGTATTGATTCTCAGGCGCTTCCTCTTGGAAACAGCGATACCGTTCAGGTCGGCGACCCTATTTACGTCGTGGGGAATCCAAAGGGATTGGAGGGCACGTTCTCGAACGGTATCGTCAGCGGCGTCCGTAATAAAAGCAGCTGGAGGAAGAATCCTAACCAAGGCCCGAATGCGGACGAACAAACTCGCTGCGGTCCTTTCCGTACCGGTTACGCCTGACCGACAGCCCGAGGACGCCGAAACGCACACCCCTGCGAGCAAAGGCGATGAACAACGAAGACAGCGCCACTGTGTCGGGCTTTCGTGCGGATAGCGTGATCGCGCCCGTAGAGGCCGCACCCCGTGGAAACAGACCAGTGATTGTGCTATGCTAATCCTCGCGCATCATTCAAAAAGGGCATAGGATGGGAGGACCGCACAGTGTTTGAGTATGCCTGTCCTCATTGTGGCGAACAACTGAGTTTTCCTCAAGAGTTGGCAGGTCAAACGGGAAGGTGTAGGAAATGCGGGCGTATCGTCACTATGCCGACGCTCTCAGACCGGCAGGCACCCCTTGCTAGACCAAGCCGCAAACGGGAAGATCCCATCATGTCAGTTCCCCTTGCGTCCACAAAGCCCTTGCCGAAAAGCATTTCGAGACTTGGGATTCTGACCTTAGTGTTTGCGTTGCTTGCCTTCTTCACGTGCGGTCTGACGGTCGTCCCCGCAGTAGTCTGCGGCATAAGCGCATTCATTATGGCCAGAAGGGCAGCCTGTCGAGTTCCCACATTAGTGATTCTTGGGCTCCTGCTAACGTACCCGTGGCTTGTACTTCCCCTGAGCTGGCTCAGGCATCATGTTGATCCAGACAGCGGACCACTTCCGCACACTTTGGCGCTGGACAAAGCGGGTTACCCAGCAGCTACTCGCGTTCGTGGGTTGACACGAGGAGACGTACGCGAGGGCACGCAAAGCCTCGGCCATTCTGTAGTGCCTCAAGGCATGGGGCTGACGGCGGGGACCACCGTCGCTTTCCTGACCAAGGGATCTGCCTCGGCGCTCTCCGCTGTTTCTGGTGTCGCTGTGGCCGGGTCTGTCTCGCTCTTCATATCATACTATGCGTCTCTTGACAGGTATGTGTGTGCCGAGCTTGATAAACAATTGCATACCAACCCAGAGATCACCCAGGCGGAGTGGGATGCGATCCACCTGGCAATCTCTGGGGAAGCAAAAGATTGGGCGCGAACGAGAGCAGTAAAGCAAGCCCTGTGGGATATGCTTCTGCAGGTGGTCCCAGTCTGTCTGGTGGGGATGCTGGCGAGGCGGGCAAAAGCCGCTCTGCACGCGCGCAAACGAGGGTGACCCTCTCACTGCTGCCTGAGAGGGAGGCCCGCTGGTCGGGCTTGACACGCTCACGGGGCGCTCCGCCATCATTTCTCTCAGAAAGATTCCCAGCGATAGAGCTATGGTCCACATCGACTGGTAGCACCGCTGCAAAAGCCGTGGCGTGGGATATGTTACACGTGCAGGGAACGCGCTCGACACAGCTACTTAATGGGGGTAGGCGAAGGCAACCAGCAAGCAGACTGGTTCAAGCGCACTGGCGGCCTGCGAGAATGGACACGGAGTGACCTCTCGGGGCAAAACCTAGAATGAGGTCTCCCTGAAGAACCGGGTAACAGAAATTGGGGGGGGACAATGAACAGGATCTCGGCAGTCTTCTTCGCAGTCATAGCGACACTGGCATCCGGTGTCGATCTGAGTCAGACGATCACAACACCGTCTGGCATCGTTGTACATCTACCTGCCGGGTGGCAGCAGATTCCAGACGATGTTCTCACTGCACTCTCTGAAGAAGCTTTCGGCGGGGCAGTGGGGACAGACTACGAAACTCTCTGCAAATCCTCCCGGCCTGAGCCGTCCTCTGTTTGTTTCACTCGTAAGCCGGGACGACGGTGGGGCCGTGTGGAACCCACCGGAAGGTTGTCGGGACGCGGATCGGGGCCGTGACGTCGAGGCCGTCGCCGCCGAGCTCGAAGGCGAAGTCGGGTTGGGCGGCAGGTTGCCGTCTGCCGGCGTATGTGGCCTGCTCGACGCCGAGTGCGAGGCCGCTGACGGAACCGTCGGGACGCGAAGCGACCAGAAGGGCGTCGCCGGTAATGGCGAGGTCTTCGATAGTCAGGGCGCTTTTCTCGACGCCGACTTTGTAGCTGACCTGCGTGCCGTCGGGCATCGTTGCCGCGAAACCCCGGACGGCCGGCGGGCCGTCCGACGACAGGTTCTCGACGGACGTGAACGGCGAGTCGACGCCCTGCTGCGGCACTATCAGGGTAACGAGGACGGATTCGCTGTCGCCGGGCCAGGTCGCGTGGAGGTCGACGGATGCGACGCGGCGGCCCGCGACGCCAAATGAGTACCAGCCGTAGAACGGCTCGATGCTGCCGAAGTATTTCGCGTATTCGATAGGTTCGGCTGAAAAGAGGTGCAGGGCGACGTTAGGGCCGTCTGGGTCGGCCGTTCGGACGGTGTTTGCGGACGCATCGATGATGACGTGCTCTTCGCCGAATCCAAGGGGCGGCGGCGGGAACTTCCACACCTGGGCATAGCGGTGCGGTTGCCCTGCGCGCATTCTATCGGTCACGATCCAGAAGCCGGCGGGTTTGACGAAAACGATCTGACGGGCATGTTCGACGTCGACGTTGACGTCGGGCGTGTTTCCGTAACCGTCGGCGTACCGTCCTTCGACAAAGTCGAACGTGTCCGACGTATGCCACCGCGCCGCGATCGGGTCGTTGTATCGGCGGACATCGCTCGAGATCTCACCGCACAACACGCGGCGTTGCGACTGCCCGTCGACGGTGACGGTGTTGTGCGAGAACGACATGGTTTGATAACGCCATGTCTTCTCATAGTAGGGTCTTTGTTCCTCGACGAGGTGGCCTTCGTCGTAGGGCGGACTGTTTGCGTCCGCGAGCAGGTGGCGGCCGAACGCGGCGACGGCCACCGAGTTGATGTCCTCGGAGGCATGGCCGGTGCCGCGTCGCGCGGCCATGAACCAGAGATAGCGGCTTTTGGTAGTCCATCCGTCACGCAGGGCGTAGAACCCGCTGTAGGGGAAGGCAATTGAGGTGAAGGCAGGCGGGCTTTTCTCGGCGGGGCCGAACAGAACGTCCACAAGCTGCTCGAGCAAGGGGTCGGTGAAGGGCGTTAGGCTGAGGAAGCCGTTTCTGCTGTGGCGCGCCTCTTCGTAGCGCCTTTTCTTCCAGTCGGCTTCGACGCTTTCGTCCTTCCACAGGGCGGGCGGATGCAGTACGGTGTTTGTGCCGGTTGCCGGCAACCCGCCGAAGGGGAACTGGAGCGCGGCAAACATCCGCTTGCGGAGCGTGATCGCCTCGTCGAACGGCGTCATCCACTCGGGCGCATGGCCCCCGAACAGGTCTTTTAAGTTATCGATCTCGCCGAGTATGCGTGTGTTGTAGTTGAAGGATTGTTCGAGGTCGCCGCCGTCGGGTAAAAAACCGCGGTTCAGCACGGCTTCGGTGAACCGATCGCGTCCCTCTGCCAACCACGCGTTGGCATCGCGAAACTCGTTCAACACATGGCCCATCGTGATGAGGGTCGCGCTGTTGTATGCGAGTTGGTTGGACACGGGGTATCGGGCATCTTTGATCATGGCGGCCACGTGGTCGGTGACGCACGAGATGAGAATCGCGGCGAGCGTGGGGCCGGGGACGGCGGCGTACTCGTGCGGGTCAAGTTCCTGCGCGATGAGGTGCAGGGCCCCGAGCACGCCTTCGACCCGTTCGGTCGTGTCGTAGCCCTGACACCAGGTCCAGGACAAGCGTCTCCGGAAAAAGTCCTCGTGGGCCTTTTCTTCGGGCGTGAGGGCGTCGAACTGGCGTTTGTTGTGACGCATGAAGTCGTCGGTCAGGGCCAGCCATTTGTCGAGGTACTTGGGTTCGCGGGTCTCTCTCCAGACGGCCACGAGGCTGCGTGTCGGCGTCAGGGCGCGGCCGGGACTATCAAGGCTGCTCTCGTCGCGGTACTGGAGGTGGAACCAGTCGAGTGGCGGCGAAAGCTGCATGAGCACGTCGGCCCTATTCTTACTGGGGTGAAATCTACGACTCGATGGAACCGTGGCCGCGCGCAGCTTGCCGAAGCAATAGTCGCGGTAGGCATTCAGGGCGTCGACGTAATCACCAGCATCGAATAGGCCCCAGGCGTGCTCGAGGCCTTCGGCCGAGGGATCAAGCAGGCCGAACAGGCGTCCGGCGAGCGTTGCAGCATCCTGTTCGCGCGGTTCGAGGTCGCGGGCGTGGGCTTCTTCCATTTCTCGGCCTATGGCCTCGATGCCAACAAGGCCGGCAGATTCGGGACGCGAAGAGGCCACGCGAAACCCGATGTCGAAAATCTGGTAGGCCGGGTATGTGTAATGGCGGGTGCCGCTGCCGACGTCGCTGTCGAGGGCCACCGAGCCGCCCCGAAGTATCCGCCACGCGCCTGCGGCCGGCCCCTTCGGGTGCTCGATTTCGCCTGCACCGGCGTGCGGGCCGTACCAGTCCCAGCACCATTCCTCGACGTTGCCGCTCATGTCGTACAGGCCGAAACCGTTGGGCGTGAGCCGGGCCACTTCGTTGGTATTGCCGCAGGGCGTTTCCCAGTTGTTGCACCAGGCATAAGGGTTGCCCGCGCCCGGCGTGGCGGTGTCGCCCCAGTAGTACCGGGAACTGGTTCCGGCACGACACGCATATTCCCACTCGGCTTCGGTGGGCAGCCGGTAGCCGTCGGCGTCCCACTTCACGGATTCGGCGCTGAGGTTCGTCTGGCCGGAGCGGAACACATCCACATGGGCCGCGTCAAGGTAGTAGACGGGGGTTTTGCCCGTGATTTCCGAGAGGGCGTTGCACCACTTGACCGCGTCGTACCACGTGATATTGCCGACGGGGAAATCGCCGCTCCCGGAGCCCGCAGCCATGTCATACCCGTGGCCGAGTGCCCATGTCCTGACGGCGTCCCATTGGGCTTTGGTCGTTTCCGTGGCGGCCAGCGCGAACGCCGGTATCGAAACCGTGCTGGCGTCGGCGCGCGCAAAGACGCCTTTCGGCAGAGAGACCATCTCGAGTTGTCGCGGACTGCGCGTTTTCCCGCGCTCGAGGGCCTGCGCCGGCGCCCCGATGCCCGCCACTGCAACCGCCACCATGAAAAAAAGAATGAGTTTCATCACGAACACCTCCCGCCTTCTTGGGGGCCTCGGGCCGCCTCATGCCGGCGGGTCGCCGAAGTCCGGCACGTCGAGAGTCTCGCCCTTCTTCAGGGCGGACTTGTGGGCCGTCACGCCCATCGCCATGTATCGAGCCGCTTTCCATATGTGGATTGCCGGTTGGCGGTCGTTGGCCACCGCATCGACGAACTCGTGCACCAAATAGGGATGCGATCCGCGATGGCCTTCGGGTGTGAAATCGGATCCGTCGACGGCTTCCGGGCGTTTGATTCGTTTGAAGGCCAGCGCGACCTCGGACGGCAGCGGATCGCGCATTGCTTCATCGGTGAGGCGTGTAGTTTTGAGGGGCTTGGCCGTAAACGGCGCGCTTCGGAAATTCTCTTTCCACATGCCGTCGTTGAATGTGCCGCGCGTCCCCACAATGCGAAACGTCTCGCTCTGATGAAGCGAGCCGGCGAGTTCCCGGAACTCGCAGATCCGCACCGTGGCCCCGTTGCTCATCTGGAACAGGGCGACCTCGTTGCTGAACGCGTCGTCCTCGAAGAATGGGTCGTTATTGTGGTTGGCGTAGCCGTATGCGGTAACTCTGAGCGCGCGGGCGCCCATGACCGAAGCGGGGCCCGAAACGGAGTGGGTTGGGTAATGCATGGGGCCGTCCTTGATGCCTGCGTTTCGGTATCGCTCGAGCGCCAACGGCCACTCTCGTCCGGCTTGGCCGTCCAACCTTGCACTGCGGACGTCGCGCAGCGAACATTCGGAAGAGTCGACGTCATGGAAGTACTCGCCCTCGGCATACACAAAATCGCCAAATGCGCCCTCGGCCGCCTTGCGGCGGCAAAACATCGTCTCGGGGTGGTAATAGGTGGTTTCGCCCAACATATAGCGGCGGCCGGTACGTTGACAGACTTCAATCAGGTCGCTGCACCACTGAAGGATTTCATCGCCGTCGGGAACACTGATCACGGGCACGGCGCTGTAAACGTCTTTGCCCGTCTCCATCGCCTGGATACACTGCGGCGCGTGAAGCCACGGCTGCGTGATGATGGCGACGGCATCGAGCGGCGTCTCAAGGACATCCTCGAGGCGCGTGTACATGTCGCGTCGGTTGAACTTCTTGTCCCAGCCGGGACGCGACGCAACGGCCTCCATCCGCTCCGGCTCGCGATCGCACAGCGCAACGCGATCCACCAGAGGATGGCTGCGGAACAAGTCCGCAAACGCCTGCCCAAATCCCCCCAAGCCCACCAAGCCGATGCCGATACCCATTTTGCCCCCTTCCTCGCGGAATGGCTGAGGTGCAATGACTTTCGCGCACGAACATACACTGAACTCGCAGGCGAAGACAAGGGAACCAGAACCGTCCCAAATCCGCTCGTAAAGAACGCGGCAAGGCGGAGCGATGTACGGCGCGGCGGCGGCCGCACCGTTTCTGGACTATGTGAGGCGCTGGTCAACTTCGGCGCGTCCGTGGCTAGGCCTAGTAGCCATATCCCGTTCTTTCCTGCAACGATAAGTCGTTATGACGATTGCTTGAATGGCTATCTATAGGGCAGATGTGCTATATTATCCTCAAAACTTCTGGCACGGATTCACTTACGCTGAAGGCATGTCGGACATCGAGTCGGCACCGGAGGGAGATCGAGGGAGTAGGGAGGGAAATACGATGTCACACAACCGGAAAGTGGACGACACACGACCCTTGGTTGACGCCAGGAACCTGATTCAGTCAATCATGAGAAGGGACGCTAACGAAGCGGAGACCAGGCGTCGCGTGGAACGGATATTTGAGCGGGTCATGGGTTACGACCCGTTGGTTCATCTCTCGCGAGAGCGTGCAGTCCACGGCGTCGGCGATACCGAGCATGTTGATTTCGCCGTACAGCTCGAAGAAGGCGACGAAGTAGCACCTATGATGATGGTGGAATTGAAGCGGGTGGGCGTCGACCTCGCCGCCAAACACGTCAAGCAGGCTTCAAGGTATGCCGTGGACGCTGGGTGCGAATGGGTCCTAGTCACCAATGGCCGCGAATGGCAGTTGCATCATGTGGAGTTCGGCCAACCGCCTGAAACAAAGATGGTGGAGCACTGGAATCTGCTGAACGACAACCTAGAGATCTTGGCGAGAAAATTCAGCTTCATCAGTTTGAAGAGTCTTAAGCGCGGCCTTCTCGATACACTCTGGCAAAGGACAGATGCCCTCGCCCCGGAGAATTTCCTGAAAGCGCTGGTGTCGAACGAGGCCATAGCCAATCTCAGGAGGATTCTCAAGCGCAACACCGGCGTTTCGGTAACGGCGGACCACATTGTTGCTGCTCTTCGGAGAATGCTTAATGAAGCTGCGGCGGCGATCCTCGAAAACGTTCAAGTGACTCTACCCACGTCACCAAAGCAACCGGAACGATCAACAACTCGGGGTGGCGGTGCACGAGTTCGGCTATCAGACATGATGGAACTTGGGCTTATCGCGGAGGGCTCTGAGTTGTTTGCGGAATACAGGGGAAATCGGTACGTCGCCCTTCTTCAGGGGAACGGGGAGATACTTTTCGAAGGCCAGACTTACAAGACGCCCTCGGCTGCCGGCGGTGCTATCACGGCAAAGCACAACGTCAATGCACCGAATGGATGGGTCTTCTGGCAGTCCATGGGTTCTGCCGGCGAGGCGGAGCCGCTTGAGAACCTGCGCCAGAAGTACCTTTCACAGCGGAGTGCGGGCGACGGAGACACTTGAATCCCCGCATCCGGGAATAGTCTGCGCAGGATGTGCAACTTGTCTATCCGGTGACCTCGATAACGGCGACACGAATCATCGGTGTGTACCGAAGTACGACGAAGTGAATATGGCGCAAGGCCACCAAACAATCCGCGCACATTGCCCGCTGGAGGTTACTGAAAATGACGAAGACAAAGACATCTGACTGCGTGTCGATAAAACGCAAGGGGGCCGAAAAGGTGCGGCAGGAGACTGCGGGGATGACGCTCGAGCAGGAATTAGCCTACTGGCGGCAAGGGACCGAGGAACTCCGTTCTCTACAGAGGTCCCGCCGCAAAGCGAAGCAGGTCGATAGTCCCCAATAGGAGCTGCTCTGGCTCCTCGGTAGCTGATGGCGCTTGAGCAGAAAGTACCGATGTCCCCGGGGAGATCCTACCGAGAGGCGTCTACCGAGTGCCGGTCTCCTGAGCACAATTCCTGCCGCCTTTGGCCACACGCGACGTGGCTCAGGCTGTGGCAGCCTATGCCTGGGCGGCTGGTGTGAGCGAAACTTGCACTTCATCGGTGCTCGGACCCGCCGTGCAGGTGACGGGCAGAAGCGTCTCCTGTTTGTCCTCACTCGCAGACGGCTAACGACCGCTTCCGTTCGGAGTCATTCAGGCTGCTCAGAATTGGCAGGCCCTTCTTCACTTGCAAGTGTGAGCGTGAATTCATACTCGGCGCGAGGCTGCACCTCGAAGAACCCCTGCTCAAACCCCGTCCGCTTGATGAAGATGTGAATCTCCTCGTCAACGAGATGCTCCACTCGAAACCGTCCATCGCGATCGGTTCTTACGTAGAGAGCAGTCGGAAAACTTTGTCTGGAGCTAACCTGTACTCGGGCGTCCGCGATCGGATAACCATCCGGGTCCAGCACGACGCCCTCTATCCAACCGGCGGCAGGGTAGATCGTCAAGTCGGGCAACACCTTCTCGCCATCCGGGGATATGGTGAACCACTCCCCCTTGGCGGCCGAATAGCCAAGCTTACCCACGGTGATGCGATGCCTGCCGTATGCCCTAATCTGAACTTCGAAGTACCCATCGTCGTCAGCATGGCCAAGGGAAACGCCCCCAACCATTCGATCGTCTTCCCCATCCTTGTACTCCCACTCCTCCGTCACGAGGGCTTCTGCAACCGGTTTTCCCTGAGTATCCAGGACCCGCCCTTTGATTCTTGCTATGGCCTCCCGAAGGTCGGGGCCTTCGCGTCGGGCAAGCTGGAAACCGACATCGGCGACCTCAGTCTCGTCTCCGAATACATCCACGTACCGCCGGGCCTGATCCTTGGGATACACGTATCCGTCAGGCACTGCGGCTATGTAGAACATCGACTTGCCAGTGGGCAGGCGGATCTCATAGCGGCCGTCCTTCTCCGTCGTGTACGAGCCGATCGACTCGCCGCCCATTCCAGGGTTCAGCGCCACGACAAGCACGCCGGCAATGGGGTCTCCTGTGTCGCTGTCCTTAACGGTGCCGGAAAACACGGTCCCCTTCTCCAGCCAGAGCTCAAGACCACCGGTAGTGAGTCCTGCTTCGACTTCAACTTTCGATTCAACAGCGGCCACGTACTGACGCGGCCACGTCATAGGCGCTACGACTACACAGTACTCACCGGTAGGCAAGCCGTGAATTCTGAACGACGCATCTCGTTCCACTACGGTCGCGTGTGGGTGAGCCACGCCCCCGGCCGAGCGAGTCCGCGCATACACGGAGTATCCCGTTGCAGGTTTTCCGGTGTCCGAAAACCGCACCGTCCCCTCGATGATGCCCTCGGGGGGCATGTCCAGTTTCACCGTTCCTGCGTTGGCTGGGTCGAAAGACATGAACTGGGTCTCCGCAAGTCCCGGTGCATTCGCCGCGAGGTAGATGCGGCCCGACTTCGGCAAATCATGAAAAAGAAATCGTCCACTGCCGTCCGGCCGCGTAGAGAACAGCTCGGACCAGCGCACCTCGCCGTCGTGTGAAGCTGGGAACGGCGTCCCGTAACGGCTCTTCCCATCGAGAACCGCAAGTGTCAGCACTTGCACTGTCGCGTCTGCGGGAATGAAGCCCTCGGGGACCTCGACCCTCCCTTCAATGGCCGTTCCGTCAACCATGATCAGTTCGGAGCTTTGGCCCGACTCGGCGCGCCGCCAAGCGCCTACCTTTTCTCCGGGCGTGCGCGCGTAGGCAAACAGGAGTTCCCGTTCGGGATCCTCGGATTCATCGAGAACAGGTAGCGCAACCCTACCATCCGCATCCGCCGACACGGGCCCGATATCGGTGGCCCTTGACGAGTTCTTCCCGAATGTTCTCACCATCGTCGGTGCGTCATTGACAATGTGCGTGAAATAGACCTCTGCGCCGACCACGGGGCGACCATCCTGATCGACGCATCGGAGAGATGCGCCAGCAGGCGGGGTATCCATCGATTCGTCTTCGGATTCAGTCGCCTGAGTCACTTCCGAAGTCTCAGTCGCAACGGGCGGGGATGGGGCTACTTCTGTTTCTGGAGCCTGCGCCACCATCTCAGCGGGTACGACCCCCTCGTCATCCATGCTCCGATTGAGAAGAATCCCGGCCGTGACCACAAACAACGAAACAACACAAACCGCTAGGAATCTCATCGGTAAGGTCCCTCCCTGAAAAAACTTAAGCTCCTTCGAGCCGCTTTCCAGGCTTACGGAAACGCCCCCGCTTTTGCCCGCTAACGCGTATTTCCCGAGCCGGGCCAAGAGCGCCGGTGGAGCTGCTGCCTCACTCACATGCTGCGTCAAAAGTCCGGCCAGAACCCCCACAGCGAGCGTGCGTATGCCCCGGTGCTCCAGGGCGCGACGAATCTGTTCCGTGCCTTTTTGAATCCGACGCGTCACGCCGGAGCGCGTCATCCCTAACGTGTCGGCAATGGCAGCATGCGTTTGACCCTCAAAGAAGTGCAAGAGCACGGGCACCCGCAGGTCATCCGGCAGTTCGGCGACTGCGGCGTCGATACAGTGCTCAATCTCGTCCCACGCAGGATCCGTATTCGTTGAACGGACAACCTGGAATACAGCTTCACGCGTCCGCCTCCGTTTAATGGCGCGAACGTAGTCGATGCTGCGGTGGGTGGCCATACGATGCAGCCATCCCGCGAGCGACCGCGAAGAACTCCCCTTTCTCTGACTTAGCTTCAGGAAGCACTCCTGGGTTACGTCTTCGGCGGCGGCCGGGTCGGTGATGATACGCCTACACGTTCCGTAAACCATGGCGGCATGCCGAGCTACAAGTTCCGCAAAAGCACCGGCATCGCGGTTCGATACCCATTGGTCGAGCAACGCAGTGTCAGTCGGCTCCATTGCCAACCTCCCAAGGACCTCATCGTCTCACGCACTTTCAGTAGTATAACGTCACGGGCTCCGATTTGGTGATTGCACGGCAGGCGCTGTGTACGAATGAGGAAAGAACAACGCCGTTTCAGGCGCAGGACTTCTCCACACAGGATGCACGAAAGGGTACGCGTACCATGGCTCGGGAGGTGGCGCGGCGGCGGCCGCGCCGTTTATTGGCTATGCAATTTCGGTTCTGGCCTGTTTGATGCGCTTGAGGAGTTTCTTCATGGTGTTTTCAATGCCGTCGAGCAGCTCTTTGATGTGTTCGGGCGCCTCGATACGAACCGCGCGCGGCGCGCTGGTCAACGGCACAGGCGGCTGTTTCTCGATACAGCGCACGAACTGCGGTTCTTTGCCGTTGGCATCGTCGCCTTCCGGCGCATAGCACCAGACGTCGGTGCGCTTCTGAACGCCGAAACGCCACGCGTCGCCAACCTTGTCGTATCCCCAGATCCAACCGGAAACGGTTCTGTAGTTCTCCGGATCCCCGTCCCGCTGCTCCTCGTGACGGCACAGATACTTGTCGACGCCACGGCGCCAGACGCTGACGCCGATGTTCATGTCGGCGAGACGCTTCTCGAGGTCCAGAATGGACTTGTTGAAGGAATCGGTTTCTGTGTTGAGTTCTTGAGAAAGCTTGGCGAGATTCTGCAATTGTCGTTCGTTGATCATGTCGTGATCTCCTTCGTGTGTGGATGTCCGCGCGGTTCCCCGCGTTCGGCGACAGCCGCCGCTGCCGGCCGGTTCGATGGGCGTATGATACGGGGGCACGCCGGAAGAATCAAGCCAACCAACGCGCCTTGCCTCGCGATGCCTGTGTGTCGCCAGATGATGTCCCGTTAAGCTAAGGCTGCGGGAGTGGTGTGAGGGCAACTCGCACTTCATCGATGATCGAGCCGGCGGTGACGCAGATAGGCAGGCGTGTTTCCTGCTTGTCCTCCGGTTTGAGGCGGATGCGCAAGGTGCCTGTTGTCTCGTTTCCTTTCTGGATTTCATCGAGAACCGTCTGAAACTTGAGGAACTGAACGGCGTCCAGGGCGGCGTGTAAGTTGCGGAAGGGTTCCGGACTCTTTGAGAGCCGGGCAGCTTCCTCGTGGCTGTAGTATGGATGCGTCTTCTGAACTGTGCCGTCCGGCATGACGTATTCAAGCCATACGCGAGTTGCCTCATCCGTCTGTGGCGTCGTAGGGGCGTCCTCGGCGCGTATACACACGCTCTCGGCGCCGCAGGCTACCGCATCGCTGAACCAATGGCTTGAATTGAGACACCGGGAATACACGTGCGGGTCTACCTTGCAGCGGCCTGTCTCGATCCATTCGCCGGCCAAACGCGTGAATACCTCCAACAGGCCGCGCATCTCACCGTCGCGGACAAGCGAAACGACTTTCGGGGGGAACAGTTGCGAGTGTTGTGCAAGCGCTTCGGAAAGTGTGCTGCCGGCCATGACGGCGTCGAGGATCTCTTGGACGGCAGCGCGCAAGGGATCGGATCTCGCCGCTTTCGCCCAGTGATCGAGTACCATCCCTAGGTTCTCGCCTCGCGCGAACCGTTTTGCCATGTCCAACAGGAAAGCGATACGTTCGCGGAGCGTATCCGGGGCGGGCGCGTTCCCTTTCAAGGTGTCTTCTACCATGTCGAGCACCCTTTCTCGTAGTCTCTTCCGTGCTGAATGGAGGCGATTCTTGACGGTGGAAACCGGCACGTCGAGAAACTCGCCCACTTCCGCCATCGAGTAGCCGTTGATGTAAAATAGGGTCGTGGCGATGCGTTCCTTCTCAGGCAGCGCTCGAACGGCGCCGAGCACCCTGTCTTGCCGCTCTCGTCTCTGGGCATGGCTCAATGGGTCGTCTTTCGTTGCGGCGCCGCCTATCGCCTCGTCGAGCGGCACAGTCGGAACGCGTTTCCCTCGAACCAGGCGTTGGCTTTCCCCGAACACGATCTTGCGGAACCAACCGGGAAACGCCTTCGGCTGCCTAAGCTTGCCGAGATCCCAGTACGTCCGGATGAAGGCCTCTTGCGCCGCGTCCTCGGCCAAGCCGAAATCCCCAACAATCGAATAGGCATACCCCACCGCCATGTCCTGAAACTGCCGCACAAGCGCGCCAAAGGCCTCGACATCGCCCGCCTGCGCACGCGACACCAATGAACTCAAGTCTTTCACTTCCGATCTCCGAGCACCTCGAAAAGGCCTTTCACTGTGCAAGTACCAACTTCTGGCATAGAAGTTTGCTCTCGAAACACGATAGCACCGCTCTGCGAGCGGAAACAAAGACGGGCACGCGCCTCTATATGGTTAGCGCCATGGGTGCGAGACGCCTATACAGAGTCGGGTGTTCTCTTTTGAAGACCTCCCCATCGGAGAAGACCTCATCGACGGCAGCTCTATTTTCCCGTCATTGCGAGGAGGCGCAAGCTGACGCGGCAATCACTTATCGACGAGTGGCTTGCGCTGAAGTGATTGCCGCGTCGCTCGAAGACTCACTCCTCGCAATGACGGGGTAATTGGTCTCTTGGACTTATGTCCACGGCATCTCATAAGGAATCCGCGACTAGAATAGATACAGGGATTGCGGATTGGCCACAGAGGGCACAAGAAGCCCAAGAAAACTTGGGTGTTTT
>Ga0180438_10003044_pt1 | contig 26069 bp, 45 predicted proteins | sample SS_ome_12_FD_132455 | JGI IMG/M metagenome (GOLD analysis project Ga0180438, IMG submission 132455) | Hypersaline lake sediment archaeal communities from the Salton Sea, California, USA - SS_3_D_2 metaG | ecosystem: Environmental > Aquatic > Non-marine Saline and Alkaline > Hypersaline >... | reverse complement strand
GAGTACCACAACAGCACGAGGTTGAAGCAAGTGGCTGAGCATTCTCGTTGCCCCATAGTGGTACCCAAAGCGGAGTACCAGCCGGTTGATGAGTACGCGCCTGATCGTGATGACATCATAGAGGACATACTGACTGGATGCCGTTTGAGTCACCGTAGCGAATACTGCGTTGGCGCAAAGGTGATGACCACGATCAACAACTACCAGGCTGGTTTCGTGAATGGCGACATCGGCCGTGTGACTGGGTACTTCAGTGCGTACGAGCGATCCGTACTACGAGAGGACCTGCTCGATGCGCTGGATGGTCACACGAAGTCATCCGGTGTCTTCTTCCAGAAGTACGATCCACCGATCGGTGATCATGTCGTAGGTTTGCGCGTCTGGTTGGAGCGTAACAAGCGTGAAGTCATCGTTGGTCAGATGGAAGAGGAGATGCACAAGCCAAATGGTAAGCTGTCGTATACGATCAATGGCTTGCCAATCCGTTTGGCCTATGCCTTAACCGTACACAAGACTCAAGGTGCCACACTCGATCGTGCTTACCTGGCTATGGATTCGTTGTGGCCGGAACACGGGCTTGCCTACGTAGGCCTGTCCAGGACCAAGACCATCGACGGACTCTTCCTGCATTCTTGGCGACCTGACTTCATCCAATGCGATCCGGTAATTGTTCCTTATATCTGATTCGTAATTGACATATTCAAAAAACTGGATAGCTTTGCCCGTATGGAATGCGAGGTACCAGTGGGTGAGACTCTGTCTATTGCTGAGATTCGTGAGAGGCTTGGTTGGTGTCGTCAGTGGGATCGTCTCACTTTGGAACTCCAGGCTTCGTTGGTGACCGTTCTGGATGCGCATGATGCTATCCAAGAAGAAAACAAAAAGCTCAAACAGTTGCTGAGCAACAAAGCTTCTACGCAAGAAGAAGCTGACGATCGGATACCTCGGCACATTGTCGTGGAGGTGCTGGCTAGAAGGTTTGCTGAGTTGCAGAAGCAATGCATTGATAAGCAAATCTCCCATGAGCTAGCTCGGGCTAGGATCAACGAAACACAAACGATCAGGGAGCGGTTGGATATACCTATCGATGAATATGATGCCGCTCTTCGCATATGGTGTGCGTCGACTACTTCAACGAAAGCTGCGAAGTAAATAACTTTTGGCAGGCTGGGTGGTCCGCCGGAGCCAATCGGGGTAGTGTGCCTCGACAGTAGAACCGGTCGGGATCGCGGGTTGGCAGCAGATCCCGACCACCCAGTAACATTCGGAGGAATGATGGCAAAGAACAGCAAGAACAAGAAGGACAAGCAGCTCGTTACGAAGATCCCACAGGGGGTCAGTGTCGGAGGTGAAGTGCTGGATACAGTCGGCAAGTTGGAATCAGCAATCACCAACCTGGGTAGCAAGATCAAGCGAGGTGACGAGTACAACGCCGCGCGAGGTATGACAGTGCCTGGTGCGGGCCGCGAACGCAGACGGCGTGAGATGTTCAGTTCGATCCTGCAACGAGAGAGTACCTACCATGACTGATACGAAACTGTGCGGAGCCATCTTGTCCATTGCTGACGACCATGGTGACAACACTGCGACTATGAGCTGCCAACTACCTGAAGGGCATGGTTGCAGGCATCGCAATGAGTACTCGTCTCACTCTGGTGGCAACGTTACTGTGGAATGGGAAAAGGACGAACGAGTGAACTGCGGCGTCTGCGGTAAGCTTCGTAAGGACTACGTGCGTTGTATGCACAAAGGCTGTGACAAGCTCCTTTGCGAGGAGTGTGCTGAGGTGCAGCTGAGTGACGGTGTCTGGTACGATAAACTACGTTGCAAGGAACACATGCACGAACAGGAGAAGAAGGATGACGACAAGGGCGAAGACTCCACACCAACAGCGTGTCGAGGAGTTCATGAAGAAGGCCAAGCAGGAAGTTCCAACCAAGCCGACAATGCCGGACAAGAAGACCAGGCTTCTCAGGGCTAAGCTCATTCTTGAGGAGGCCATGGAGACAGTGGATGCGCTCGGCATAGACGTGTGCTTCCGATCGTATCCAAGTCCTGTCCGTAGTGTCGTAGATGATGATGGCGGCGATGACCACATACTGGAGTTCGACATCCTCAAGCTGCAAGTGCGGGAAGAAGATTCTATCGACCTGGCGGAGGTAGCTGACGGCTGTGCGGACATCAAGGTTGTGACCACCGGCACACTTTCGGCCTGCGGAATCGCAGACGTATCGATTCAGGAGGAGGTTGATGCCAACAACCTGGCCAAGTTCGGGCCTGGTCATTCATGGAACGAAGTTGGTAAACTCATCAAGCCTGCGAACCACAAAGGCCCGGAGCTGGGTCGTGTGCTGGATGAGCAGGTTGATGAGGTGTTGTCGCATCAGTCCGCGCACAAGTCCGTAGGATTGTAGGTGCGCAATGCGTGGTGAGACACAAGCTGATGTAGTGCTCTACTTCGAGATATTACGTAAGCGTTTCGAAGAGTTGGGTCTATACATAGAGTGCACGATGGAGTACTTCCTGATTCGTGGTCCAGAGGATGATGAGAATCGGGAAGCTTGCAATGTACGCACGTTGCATGAGCTGGAAGCTTACCTCCGTGGTGTCCAATCTGTCTGTCATGATCGCATCCCTTCGTTAAGGACGCAGAAAGGTTGTAGTGGTGTCTAAGGAAACCAAGCTTCGTGAACCGGTATTGGTCGTCTATGCTGAGAAGAAATCTTTGGATGATGATGCTGGTTTAGTAGAGTTGGAGTTGCATGCCGAGACGATTCATAGCTTTGAAGAAGCGATAGCTTTGGAACACCAACTTGAGCTACGAGCACACTGCGGTTGTGAGCAGGCTGCCTACTACTCACCATACATCCCTGGTTTTGGTAGCATAACCATGCAGCTACTCAAGGCCCTCTATATTGCGCAGGACCGGGCCTACGTAGAAGAGATCAAGTACGAACCAACCACACCGAAAAGTACTGATGTCCCGAACGAGATAACGCCGGAGTGGTTGGCCGATCATTTGTCACGTGCTCTCGGCGTTCCTGTATCCAACGTGGCTACTGACGCAGGTTGGGAACTGGCCAAAATGTCTTGGGATACTAACAAGGTCAAAGAGCTGGAGAACTTGTGGGGCCGTAGTATGGTCGACCTTGACATGCTTGTGGTTTTCACACTCGCTGTGAAGGGAGCTTACTACAAGTTGTCTAACGTCGAGGCTTTGGGCGTTCGTCAAGTTGGAGATGCATTCCGAGTCTACTTCAAGAGAAAGCACGAAAAGGAAGAGGAGTAACCATGCCGGTAGACGTCAAGTTGAACAAGCGTATTGGTGCCGAGATCAGAAGTATTCGAGAGAAGAAGAAGATGACCACGACAAGTCTGTCTGAGGCTGTTGGTGTTAGCCAAGCCCAGATCAGTCGTTTGGAAACTGGTAGTCAGGGTCTTCGCATGTCCGTCTTCTTCTCTATCTGCAAAGCACTCAAGGTGAAGCCTTCGCAGGTGCTCAAGCGTGTGGAAGGAGCCCGCTAGTGTTGTGGGAGAAGGCTCAGAGCAGCAACATCGATGCTGTTGGGTACGATCCGACCAGCCAGGAACTGCAAGTCAAATTCAGGAGCGGCGCGACGTACAGGTACCTGATGGTTCCGCCTGAAGTGTACGACGAGTTCAAGGACTTGAAGTTCTCGGGTAGGTTCCTCAACAGCACGATCAAGGGCGCGTTCGAGTACGAGCGCATTGACTGAAAAGGGGACGGCCGTATGAAGAGCAAGTGCATTGAAGATCATCTCGATCTTCTCGGACTGAAAGTCACTGACAAGGTGACCGGGTTCAAAGGTGTGGTCACAGCTGTATCGTTCGATCTGTACGGTTGCATCCAAGCAATCGTCTCTCCCTTCGCCTCCAAGGCGGAGAACAAGATCGAAGACTCACGCTGGTTCGATGTCACCAGGTTGGAGGTGGTGAACAAGAAGCCAGTCATGACCCTTCCTGATTTCGACAAAGGTTACGTTGCTGAGGGCAAGAAGGGCGCGGCCGAGAAGCCGAAGGGCATGCGCTAGTCCAATATGACAAGAGAAAATTGGACCGGCCCTATCCGGCCTTGTCGTTGTAGGATCTCTCAGTGCATGTGTCATGGCGACGGTGGTCGCAACTTCTGGCAAGTTTGTCATCATGCCATTGACACGTATTTGCCGAAGTCAATCCTGGAGTGGGGAACAGGACACTTCGGCAAGTATGCACTGAAGCGAGGAATCAAGTATACTGTTGTAGCTCCTGATTGGATAGAAGCGCCTCTCTACCTTGAAGAGCTTGGAGCTATTTGTGAGATCTACGAGTTGGACACCTCTGAGTATGTCAAGCCGCCGGGCGCTTACGACGATTTCGACTTCTACATAGTGGACCACAGGAGACGCAGAGAGATCCTGGCGCACCTCTACACGCAAACCACAGATGCTTTGATCTGCTTGCATGATGCTCAAAGAGAAAGGTACCACGCAGCACTTGAACTGTTTCCGCGTGTACACTTCATGAACCGTTCGTTTGCGATCATGTCCAACACACCGGAAATTGTTGACAGCATCGCTGGGGCGTGATACCTTCTTAGACTCAATGGACGAAGAGGCACAATTTACTGCTCTCTTTGGTATTGAATCTACTAGGAATGGGGTGGATCATGTAGGACAACTACCGGTTGGTGTTTCAGACGTGATCATTACGTAGGAAATCCCATATCGGCAAGCAGCTCAAAAATTCATGTGCGAAGAGTTAAAAATCGGCGGCCCTACTACCTAGCGTGGTGGGGCCGTTTGATTTTCTTAATAATTTCTTCTTGACACGATACTTTGAATACCTTATTAAGGTAATAGGAAAGGACGTGTCATGGGAAAGAAAACAGACGGTTACATACCAAAGCAGAGTGATATCGAGTGGGCGAAGAACCTGCTCAATATCCTGAAGGACCAGTCGACTTGGGGCGTGCCACGGCTTGGCACCTATATGGTGAACAAGGATGCCAAGACGTTGACGCTCGTGCAGCAATGGGGGCCAGACAGGTTCTTTGAGATGGATGTAGCTGTGTTCGGTGCCTGCGGCTACAAGGTGAGCAAGGCTTTGCATAGTAAGTCTGGCAGGAGCGGGTGATGAAGATACCGTACACATTCAAGAAGATGAAGAAGCAGACGCTGCTTGTCATCGCCCAGGCGATCAGAATCATCGAGGGCTATGAGAAGATGGGGTTGAGGCTCACACTTCGTCAGCTCTATTACCAGTTTGTATCACGGGACTGGATACCCAATACTGAGGAGAGTTACAAGCGTATTGGGTCCATCATCAACGATGCCCGCATGTGTGGTCTCATCGACTGGGATTCGATAGAGGACAGGACACGCAGCCTACGCTCACACAGTTCATTCAAGAACCCTAAGGAAGTCCTGCGCGCAGCCGCTGCGTCGTACCACCTTGATCGGTGGGCCAACCAGGAATGCCGCGTCGAAGTGTGGTGTGAGAAGGAAGCACTCATTGGTGTATTTGCTCGTGTAGCGACCAAATGGGACTGTCCTTTCTTCGCATGCAAAGGTTACCCATCACAGACCGCGAAGTGGCAGGCTGCTCAGAGAATGATCGAGTATCAGAATGCCGGACAGTCACCGGTCCTCCTGTACTTCGGTGACCATGACCCGAGCGGTATCGACATCACCAGGGACATCCGTGATAGCATGGCGACCTTCGGAGCGTCTGTCTTCGTCGAGCGCCTGGCATTGAATAAGAGCCAGGTAGATGAGTACGCGCCTCCGCCCAACCCAGCGAAGATGTCTGACTCACGATCCAAACAGTACGTCGCAAAGTACGGGATGTCGTCGTGGGAGTTAGACGCACTCGATCCCCCGGTGCTCATGTCACTGGTTGAGGATGCAGTGAAGAAGTACCGCGATCTGGATAAATGGATCGAGGTTGTGGAACAGGAGAAGAAGGACCTGGCCGCACTCAAGGCTATACCGTTTGCATGGCCGAGGCTCTACTCATACCTGGTGAAGAACGAATCGGAACTTCTAGACAAGATGGATGAGCGTATCTTGGAGGAGGCCGGTCGGAGATACGATCTTGAGGTTGCTTGCTCTGGTTATGATGGCGAGGGGATCGTACAAGCGCAACTTGGTGGTGCTGCAACCTTCTGTTCTGAGTGCGGCATACTCCTCGAAGGAGACGGTATCGACATAGGTATGTGCTGGGACTGTGGGGAGGGTGCTAGTTGATATGCAGTACTGTGAGAACACCAGGAAGCACAAAGGTAAATACCAACACCAGTGCCCGCACTGCAAGAAGTGGAACGACTTCGGGGCCTATGGTGTAGCACAGAATTCGGTGTATGCACTGACCTATACCGGCTGTTGCAAGAAGTACAAGATTCATCGGGGCACGGTCAATAGCATTTGATTGGGGGCGTCATGTTGGATGCACTGGCTGCTATCGGATTCCTCTACCTGATCTACGCGATGATCGCCTGGATGATCGGCTTCGCTGTCTGGTTGGGTGGTGTGGCGCTCGGAGCGGCCTTGGTAGTGCTGGCCATCATCGGCTACCTGGGCTGTCAGATCTTTCTGTTTGGTCGTGATGTCGTTCGGAGGATAAGGCAGCCGTTGGCAGGCGGCCGGTGGCACTGAGGGGGTGGACCATGTTGGGAACAGCGTTCGCAGTGGTGGCAGTACTGGCGCAGGTCGAGGTCGTTGAGGAACCGAATGCACACCTTACTGTCATGTGTCAGACGAAGGGAACCAAAGTACTAATAGATGGCACGGAGGTCGGGGAGGTCAACAGGAGGTTGGGCATAGTTGCAGGTGAGAGACACCTCACGCTCGTGCGGGATGGTTGCTGGGATGTCCACTACGATCTGACCATCAGGAAGGGACAGAATGCGCGATTGCGGATTCGAAGGATGCTGACTGGTGTCAACCTGTCTGATTCCAGGTACAGCGTTGCCTCTCTTCACACTCAGATGCTCGGAGTACGCGGCACCCCCAAGAACTACACGATCAAGCGAACCGCGAACAAGATACGTGCTGAAGGTAGGCCGTTCGAAGGACATGGCCTGCATGTGTATGCATACGACTTCAGAAAGTGGCGACACTTCGTTGTGCGCCTCGAATACATCATCGATCGAGGAAGCCAAATCACGGGAGCTGGCTTCTTTGGGTGGAAGGGGGCGTCCCCGGTGATTGATGGCAGACCGCACACCGTGATCGTGGTGGTCGGCCCAGACAGGGGTTTTGCAATCCATGACTACAAGAAGGTCGTGCGCGACACCAGCCTGCGCGGCAACGACATCTGTACACTGGGAGTCGGATACGACGGCAAGTCGAAAGCGCGAGGAGCCTTCACCCTGCAGAATTTCTTCGCCCGGGAGCTTACTGAGGAAGAGTTCACGCGGCTGGCCAAGGCGTATGGGGTCATCAAGAAGTGACTACTGGAGGTTGAACGATGAAGATGTGTCAGAAGTGTCATAAGAAGCACAAGGAAAATGGTTGGTACATCAGCTATGCGGACGAACGGTCCACTGTTGATGAATGCCAGGTCCATCCAAGACTCGACAACTGGCGAGTTCAGCGAACACTTAGGACTCTTCAGGTGTGGGGAGTTGATGACGGCCTGCAGATCACTGTCGGGCGCGGGCAGAAGGTGACAGTCAATGTCGGTGACGGTTGGATACATGAGCGAACAGCATTTCTGAAGCTGTACGACTACGAGCATCCTTTTGTCGATCTTCTGGTCAAGGAGGATCTGTTGGAGCGCCGGGGATGCGTACGTACAATCGGACAGGTTGAACCGCAGGCTGTTCGTGTAACCATGAAAGGTCACGTTTGGCTGAAGGAACTGCAGCTTCGCAAAGAGGCTGAGAAGCAGCTCGAAGAGAAGATAGCTGTTGAGCGGGCTCTATCGTGACTAAGTGTTCGAGCTGTGGTTTTGGTGCAGGTCCTGGCAAGAGCATCAAATGTCCTACTTGCGGCAGGATCGTCTGCCTACGGTACTGTTGGCACAAGGATACGAAGTCCTGTAGTCACTGCCTTGCTGCTGCAGCCAAAGCTAGTCGATACAGCCAACAAGACAGCCTGAGAGCCGATCGTTCCGACGTCAGTAGACACAACGAGGAATAACACCAAAGTGTCCCACGAATACGTTAGATTCGTTGATGAGATCTGGATGCTTGCCTTCAGTCGCGGTGTGAGCACCTGTAAGTACGCTACGCCTTGGTGCAAGCAGAACTGCTACGCTAGGAAGTTCTACGCAATGGGCTGGGCCAAGCAGGAATGGGACGCTGTCGATGACAACTGGTGGCAGTCGATCGAAGCAAATGATTTCGTGAAGTACATCGAAGAGAAGTACAACAGGCACCCAGAGCGATTCCGGTTCTCTATCAAGGGTGAAATCTGGAACCATCCTACTGACGTAATCAAAGTCATGCGCATTGGCCAACTGATGCCAACAACCAAGTTTTGGATTCCTACCCGGGCCTGGCGTGACGAGGAGATGCGTGAGTGTATTGAGCGTTACATGCGATGGTCATCGAATGTACGTGTGTTGGCGTCTGTTGACCCGAGTAACACTGAGGCTGAGATCGAGATGCTACGAGAACAGTCCTGGTCGATTGTGGCTACCGGCGGTGTTTGGAATGATCGAAACCAAATGATGCTGACGCCGAATGGCGTAGCCCTCAGCCCGGTCTCCGGCATGCACAGGTGTGAAAAGACCTGGGATCAAAACACTGGTCATTGCTTACAGTGTGAGGATGGGTGTTTCAAGGACGGCCGGGTAGAGATACACCTGAAACGACACCAATGAAATTATGAATAATTTGCTGCTTGACAGCGATGGTCTACATTGGTATATAGGGGCATCATGAGAAACAAAAAATCAGTCCAGTTATCGATGTACATCGATGGTGTTGTACTTGGCGGGCTTGAGCAATACCGTAAGGCCATTGACGTAATCAAGACCTACAGGATGTTGTGCAAGAATGTCGATGCACTGGCGATGGTTTTCGATTCGGTCAGTGCGACACCAGTCTACTCTCCTGGTAAATCCAAAACCAAAAAGACACGGGCTGTTTCTAAGGGACCGAAGCTTGTTACGGATCGTAAGCTGGCAAAGCAGATGGCTGCATTGTTTTCTAGCAACGGTGAAAGTGACAATGGTGGTAAAGCAGCACTTTACGCATACCGGAAGCATTGGATGCGGTGTGTTGCCGGTATAGTTGAGGCCGGTGGTCCGTACTTTGCCAGCCATGTTTACGATTCTGCTCGCTTGCAGCTTCATGCATTGCGTTCAACTGAAATGGTTGATTACGGCAATGCCTCGCGGTCCTGGCTAGTACAACAATCTGTGATTCGACCATTGACGTTACAGAACTTGGGTATCCCTATCTTGCGTAGTAAGGATACGAAGTACTGTCGCCTCCTACGGGATGATCGTGGTTGGATAGTGCGGTTGCAGTACGGGCGTAAGGACGATTTTCTAGAACTGCTTATCCACGGGGATGTTATCCAGGATGGTAAGACATACACGGCCAGGTTGGACAATCAGCAGAAGTACATACTCAAGAACCTGCTGAACAACAAACAAGGCTGGAGCTGGCAGACAACAACGCTCAATATGAAGGAGAAGCGAAAACACGGTAACAAACATAGGACTCCTACATTCTGGCTGCAAATCCCATATCGCAGGCCGCCTCGGGGTACAACATCGTTGAAGTCTGGTAAGGTGTGTGAAGTAACGTTCAAACGTATGCTTGGAACTGAGCTTCCTAAGAAAAAGCACGATACCGGAACTGATGACGACAAGACCTTCATCATACATGCCAACGCAGGTTCTTGGGGCAAGCACATTCACGTTGATGGTATCTCTTCGTATATGGTAAACCGGCTTCAGAGGCGTCGGAAATTGGAGTTAGTGCGCGATGGTCGCAGACGGATGCCGAAGACGTTTGTGCGCCCGGTACAACAATCGCTGGCAGCAATGGCAGAGACGCGAGACAACCGTATGCGACAGCAGAACCATATCTGGTCTACGGATGTCGTGATGTTTGCTGTTCGGTCGCGGTGCTCGGAGATCAAAGTTTATGATGTGCCGGATACAGGCCTGTTGTTGGATAACTCGATCCAGTGGGCCTGGTGTCAGTTCATGCAGTTTCTGAAGTACAAGGCGGAAGAGAAGGGTATCGTCGTTACTGTGATTGAGTCAAAAGCTGCTGAGAAGTTGAATGCAGCACTATTGGGAGTGGGTGATTGATGAAGCGGAGAAAGTACGGGGCCGGGTTGGAGCAGCAAGACTTTGATTCAATGTGCGACGGACTGTCGAAGGCCATGGCACGGCTGACGGCAACATGGTCAAAGCGTGTACTAGCTCTGTTGCTAGAGCGTGCACAGCTGATCGCCACCTGCTCCAAAGTGCAGTTCAATGAGCTAGTCCGCGTACTGACCGGCCGGGTGCACCGCATCAAGGATCTTTTGGACAAGGTACAGTGTTTTGGCTCCGGGATAATGCCAAAGCATCTTGTGGGCAATGCTGGCATCACTGCCGACACGTTCCTTGCATTGCGCCCCAAAGAGCGTGCAGTTCTGACCGATGGCGTGGTATTTGTGAAATCACGCAATGACGTCCTGCATATTCGCGCAGACAAACTCACAGCAGATCAGCTGTCTAAGGCTGTAAGGAGTAGCACATGCGCCGCCGGGGCCAAAATTCTGGCACCGCATGAACAAAATGCGCCACGCCCAAAGCGGGAACCTGCGTACTACACACCGATCTCCTACAACATCTGTGGAGAATCTCTGCTCGTTACATGTCAGCAGAACCGACGTACAGTACGGGTGCAACTCACTGATGACGGCCTCCGTTTGTTTTTGAAGGCCGTTGCTGAACTGAAGCGCAAAAACAAGACGAAGCATAAGGCGGCCTAGTCAGACGTCGTTGTTCTATGACAATTGAATACAGCTGTGGGGCACACCAGGTCGTTAGGGCAGCATCCCTGCCTTACGCCGTGCCATTACTGGCATGAGCAAAGCCCGCAATCACGCGGGGTCCCTGCATATCTTTACGCAATATACTGGTGTTGGCCCCACGCATGTGGGGATGGGTGGCCGCGAGGAGCTTTCACGCTTCAGAACTTCTTGTTGGCCCCACGCATGTGGGGATGGGTGGTACTTGCCCATGAATCGGAAGGGCGCGGGCATGTTGGCCCCACGCATGTGGGGATGGGTGGTACTCGTGCACCACCATGATCATCGTGTGCATGTTGGCCCCACACATGTGGGGATGGATGGGAGGTCAGTTCTTGATGACCCCATACGCCCTCGTTGGCAGCACACATGTGGGGGTGGGTGGAGGCATCAACGCAGCAATGCGAAGAGCATTGAGTTGGCCCCACGCATGTGGGGATGGGTGGGCCACCAAGCTGGCTCTTCACTCGGTGGAGAGGTTGGCCTCACACATGTGGGGATGGATGGTCAGGCCCGAGGAGAAGCCGTCCGGTCGCACGGTTGACCCCACACATATGGGGATGGATGGGGGATGGCCCGACAAGCGCAAAACAAGGCAGCAGTTGGCCTCACACATATGGGGATGGATGGCGAAGCTTGGTGAGGGCATTAGTAGGCGGTTAGTTCCGCATATGCATGGGATGGATGGCCTGCAAGAGGTCATTTTACAGTGAGTGAAGTTGGTTCCACACATGTAGGGATGGATGGAACACGCGCGTGCACAAGCATCTACGGTAAGGACGGCTGAGCATGATAGATAGAGTGAAGAACGTGTTGTCGACAGCTGGCTACTCAATAATTGTGCTCATGAGTGTGGCAGCAGCTCTCACAGCGGATGACGTTCTGATGATTATCTACCATGCTGGCATCGGCAGCATAATGTCGTTTCTTCTCTACCGGCATTTGACGAAGACCTACAGCGGCTACGGTGATTGGTAGCAATCCGGTAAACTTATTGACTGAATCAAGTTGATGTGCTAGGCCTGCCTCCAGAGAGGAGGCAGAAATGCCCAGTAAACCCCGTGCGTTGTTCATCGGTCGTTGGCAGCCTTTCCACAATGGACATAAGCATATCATTGACGAAGCCCTGAAAGAGGGCGAGTCCGTGTTGATTGCTGTTCGTGATACTGAACTTTCAGAGTCTGATCCTTTCACAGTCGAGCAGCGTATAAGAATGATCAGAGGTACATACTGTGATCAAGATGTTGAGGTCATGCGAATACCAGACATCTCCTCAGTACGTATCGGCCGGAAGGTTGGCTACGACGTTGTACGGTACGACGTACCTGAGGATGTAGCTGGCATATCTGCGACACAGATCCGTGCGAAGAGAGAAGCAGGTGATGACACTTGGCGTGATTTCGTTCCTGCAGCCGTTGCAGAATATCTCAAGAAACCTATCAAGGTCATATGGTTGACTGGCCGCCCGGCTGTTGGCAAGACCACGATTGCGAAGAAATTGCTTGAGCGGAATCCGTTCCCCGTCCACCTGGATGCAGATGTGATCCGTAAGATGCTTTGGCCGGAGTTGGGTTACACACCAGAGGACCGCAAAGAGAACGTGCTTCGATTTGCAAAGCTTGCAAAGCAGGTCAGCGGTAAGCTTGGTACGGCAATCGTTTCTATCATTAGTCCATACGAAGCTGTCCGACAGGAAGCCTTGAGGCTGATCGGTCGTGAAGAAGTCTGTCTAGTCCATGTGACGTGTGATCACGAAACTTGCCTCAAGCGTGATCCAAAAGGCATGTACGCCAAGGCGATCAAGGGAGAGATCCCGAACTTCACGGGCGTGTCTGCTCCGTATGAAATTCCTGAGAATCCAGATCTGACGATCAATACTGATGAAGTAGCTGTCGATAAGGCAGCTGATCTGATCGTTGCCGCTGCTTGGAGGTAACCGCGCCGATGTTTGACATCGAATTCTTTCAGGAGTTGCATGGGCTCAAGAAGGTGTTGAGCAATGCACCGGTTCTCAATGACCAAGCCAGGCATGAGGCCTTCATGGCTTTGAATCGTGCCAGAAACAAGACGCAACCGATCGTTTACAACATTGAGACTACTAACGCATGCAACATGAAGTGTCGTATGTGCCCGCGTACAACGATGATGACCAGACCTGTCAAGACTATGGATCTCGATGTCTATGAGCGGATATTGAACCAACTGCGTCCTTGGTACCCACATGAGTGGAAGCAGTGGGAAGACTTTGTTGAGGAGACCTACGGCATCAAGAGCACGGATATGAGTGAGAACCACTTCTACCTGCTAGTGATACCAAAGGTGCTGCAGCTTCATGGTTATGGTGCGCCGTTGTTGGACAAGCACCTGACCAGGCGTGTCTACTTACTGACATGCAAAGGCATCCCGAGTTATTTCTCATGCAACCCGGCCAACATCAACATCGATACTTTCACCGACTTGATGAAGGCCGGTTTGAGTTACGTGAAGTTTTCGGTCGAATCCGTGGATGATCAAAGACACAAAGACATCCGTGGAGAGGCGTCCAACTTCAGCACGGCGTACGAGAAGATCTTGGAATTGTTGGAAATGAAGGCATCGCGTTACTACCAAACTACAGTGGTGATCACGATGCTGGATCTTGGCCAGGAAGATCAGGACGTTGAGTACGAGAAGCTGAAGGAGAAGTTCAAGGACCATAACGTATACATCTACCTGAAGAGCCAGGATCAGCAGTGGTACGATGGTAGCGCGCACCAGACATCTTCTGTGCATTGGTCAGAAATCTGTCACCATCCATGGTCCTCAATGACAGTGAAGTCAGATGGCAAAGTGGCTATGTGCATGGAGGACTACAACAATGAAGTGATTCTTGGTGATGCAACCAAGGATCGTCTTATCGATATTTGGAATGGGCCGGAGTACCAGAGGTTCCGAGAAGCACATTTCCGTGATGGTGGCAATACCAAGTGTGCACGACAGTGTGATATGGAATTGATTGGCTCCAACTTTGACGAGGAAGATTGATGATCACGGATTATGACGTCATTGTTACCGGAGCTACCGGTCGTGTTGGCCAAAGCATTTGTCGCAGCTTTGTGAGCAGTGGGCGGAAGGTTTTCAAGATCGCAAAGTCATTGGGACATGATCTCACTGATGAGGTTGTGACGCGAGAAATACTACACGACCACCGAGCACCGTACCTGATCAACTGCTTCGCGCTCAACGATCAAATCGATAAGGATCACAAAGGTGATCTCACAGTTGCAAAATTCCGGCAGTACATGGAGGTAAACGTTACCACGCTCTACAGCGTCTGTAAGGCATGGTTGGATTACAACCCAAAAGGCACATGGTTGGAGCACAATCCAAAAGCTAACCAAGATCAGGACCGAGCCATAGTGAACTTCTCTTCGGTCTATGGGGTAGTAGCACCTGATCCAGATATGTACGCAGGTGTTGGTGCCAAGCACCCTGGTTACTGTGTCTCGAAGGCTGCGGTCATCGGACTCACAAAGTATCTGGCATCCTACTATGAGAGTTGGGCCAGGAGCAACTGCATAGTTCTTGGTCCACTCAATAGTCTGCACATGCCAGAGAAGTTTGTGGACCGCATGAACGCGAGGCATCCAACACAGATCTTTGGTGAAGCCAAAGATGTAGTTGGTCTTGTCGATTTGCTTTGTTCCAACCGTTCGTCTTACATGAACGGATCTGTAATAACGCTTGACGGCGGCTACACACTCACCTAGATTTCCTCCACAACTTATTGGAGGATTCAATGACCAGAAACACCAGTCTCGAAGCTTACTACAGTATAGTTGACCGAATGGCCCCGGGTCTCCGTCAAGCTATCTGCAGACTCCTACTGCAGCACAATGAACCGATGACCACTTCAGAGATCGCCCAAGGATTGGGTAAGCCTAGGGACTCTGTGTCTCCTCGAATGAAGGAACTGATCAACAGGGATCTGGTCAAGGAGTGTGGGGAGCGACCGTGCCGGGTGACTGGTACGAACAAGATCACTTTCTGGATGACCGGACACCAGGAGGCGAAGGTCAGCAACCAGAACAAACGACCAAGCAAAGCTGAGCTTGAAGCTGAATTGGCACGGGTCACACGCGAATTAGTTGCTGCAATTGATGGTATTCCCATTAGCAGGCCTCACTTTGTAGCGCAGATGCAAGGCTGCAAGAGTGCGCTCACTTGGGTTCTTCATGGTGGTCCTAGGCCTATAAAGGATGCTTACTAGCATGAAAATCGTCAATTACCTGACTGCACACGACCATGTTGCTACAAAAGCTCTTGCGACTGAGTTGGTACGTCGCGGGGCAAGGATCATTAGTATCAATCCTGTATTTGGTTCAAATGACATTTGGTTTGAACATGAATCGGCTGATGATGACGACTGGTGTTTTTCAGTGCATGCAGCGGCATCCGGTAAGAAGGAAAAACAAGATGGCAAGAGTGCCATATCAGGGTGAGCTTGTTGGTGATTGTGATGTGTGTGGCAGCCAGCGCATAGTCCGCCGCAACAGCAAGAGCGGCGAACTGTTCATAGGCTGTACCAACTACCCAAAGTGCAAGAAGACTTGGCCGCTTGATGACTATCACGAAGCTGGAGACTTCTCGTGGCGAAACAAGTAACCGAAGATTTGACACTTCTGTACGGTATGATTTGGACCAAATGCAAGACACGAAAGCCACAGCGTTGCTGTGAATGTCGTGAAGACTTTCCTCCAGGACGACAAATGTTTCGACCACAAACTAACGGGTACGATCGTATGAAGCGCATGTGCCCTACCTGTATGGGAATAATGGTCAATGCTAAGTAAGAAGAAACGAGCACACCCGATCGAGCAGTTCGAGAGGTTCATGGTACCATGCACAGATCTCGGTGATGATGGTGTGACTCTTGCGCGAACCGGCAACGGTTACTTAGTTTGGTTTCCAGGTCGTACCGGTTGGGCGGTGTCTAGTAAGTGCCGATATCGTCCTGTCTCACTCTACTGGATAGAGCAGAAGCCTGATGGTCAGTGGAAACAAACACAACTTGCTGCGGGCGGCCGGTTCAACAAGGCGAGATACACCCTGCTGCTACCAACCATTCGCAAGCGTATGAAGGCCGACATTCAGATTGACGACATCGATGTCAGCCGTAGACGATTCACTACTGTGTTCAGTTGATTATCCAATAAGGTATTGACATAATCAAAGATCCCGCTAGTCTACCTACACGGGAGGGCATTGGTATGGCCAAAGCAAAGACCACTAGTGTGGCGCAGCAGATATTCAGGTTGGGCAAGACGACCAAGAAGCTGGAAAAGGTCGAGATTGCCAAGAAGCTCAAAGGCGATGAGGTTGCTGAGCAGGTGGTCTACCATGCGCTCAATCCGTACTGGACCTATGGTGTGCTGCCCAAGAAGATCCAAGAGATCCCGAGCATAGCTGCAGCCAAGAAGCTAGATACTGCACTCACGAAGAAGTGGCCGAAGATTCGTGAGGTCCTCAACTCCCTCATCAATCGTGATCTCACCGGTACTGCTGCGCGTGAAAGTGTTGAGTCCTTCGGCCCGGCGGCCCCGATAGTAGAGCGCATCCTGGCCAAAGACCTGCGTTGTGGTGCTCACGTCTCTACATTCAATGAAGCCATGGGTAGGAACTGGCTTCCAACTTTCGATGTAGCCTTGGCAGATGAGGGCATTGTCATCATAGGTGGCAAGATCGTACAGAACGTTGATATCGATTACCCGATCTGGGCGGAGCCGAAGTACGATGGTATTCGTACTATCGCGGTGAATGCTTCTAACGAAGGCCTCAAGTTGTTCAGTCGAAAAGGTAAGGAGTTTGAGAACTTCAAGCATACAGCCCAAGCAATATTGGCCAACGATGCGTTGCAGGGCATGATGCTCGATGGTGAAGTTTTCGGTGCCACATTCGATGCTGCTACCACGGTAGCACATACCAAGAAGGGCAAAGACGACAAAGCCCTGATGTACCGAGTGTGGGACTGCATGCTTGTGGATGAATTCAGAGAGCGCAGGTGTGAGCGACCACTGTGGGAACGCCAGAAGATGTTGGGTGAGCTGCTACAAAATGCTACTTCCAGTAAGGTAATGCAAGCGCCCGGTTGTCTCATCCAAAATGAAGATCACCTACTCCAGGTCTTTGCCAATCTTCGCGCAGAGGGTTACGAAGGTGTGATACTCAAGCCGCTCGACTCGATGTACTCCTACAAGAGATCGAAGGACTGGATCAAGGTGAAAGAAATGTTTGCGGATGAGTTCATGGTCACCGGTTTTCATGTTGGGAAGGGCAAGTACGCCAAGACCCTCGGTGCTCTTGTCATTCGTGTTGGCAAGGTGAATGTTGAGGTGGGCTCCGGCTTCACAGATGCTCAGCGCAAGGACATCTGGAAGAACCGAAAGAAGTACCTCGGTACCATGGTTGAGGTGAAGTACCAAGAGAAGACCAAGGACGGATCTCTGCGGTTCCCTACGTTTCTTCGTTGGCGGCCAGACAAGGACTAGCAGCTATGAGTACTGAGACCATTGTAATTCTTGTTCTTTACTTGGTTGGTATGCTCGCACCCGTGGCGATTGCTCGTGGTGTCGGGTTCCCGGTGTTTGGAAAAGTCGGTGGTGGTTTCACACCGGAGTCAGTACTACAGGGTGTTGCTGCTATGCTCTTCTGGCCACTTCTGTTGGTCATGTTTGTGATCTTGTTCCGTTCAAAGGAGTGAGTCTGTGGTTACTGCCCGATCCTGTTGCGTCGCAGACTGCTACTACTGTGAGCCTGGCTTTGGGGAGACAGTATTACAGACACCTGCTGGGGTAGAAGCTTGGCGTGTTCGCTGTGTTGTATGCTTTGCTCAAGGTCCCGTATGTGCTACGGCTGAGGAAGCTACACGTAAGTGGAATAGCGTAAAGCACAGGTTGGTGGAGAAAAAATGAGATCAAACTTCGCAGCAACGATCAGCCGTGTATCACGCGGAATGATCGAGTCCGAACAGCATGACGAGCAGCTGAGTGCCATCAAGGACTTGCTTGGAAACTGGAACTCAGCGTATGCAAATGACGATGCCACGTCTATAGGTGAGATCATCGTCGACAACATGGATAGTTCAGATAGCGGTGAGATCTTGGACTACCTGTTGACCGGCTTGGATGGTGAGACTCTGCATGAACACCTGACAAAGAATAATGGGGATGAACTACAGGACCTCATCAAGCTGCTGCTCAAGGACCTCTCTGACGACGAACAGGCAGTGATCTTTCAGGAGTTTGGCTTCTACAAGATAGAATCGGAGTAGGCTGATGGAAAAGCCAACGGCTAACGAATGCTTGGACGTTCTGTCGATACTGTGGCACCATTCGGCCGAAAAGTCATTCAGTGAACTGATCGATAAGCTGAATCGCAGTTGTCCAAATTGGCGTACTTCTCGTATCCCGGTAGACGATAAGACCGCCGCTAGTATGACGGTGCTCAAAGCGTGGGATAGGTGTAAGACGATCTTGAAGCGGGCCAATAGACTGTAGTACCAAAGCCATGGAAAAACGATACATCTTCTTTGGTGGCCACGGCAGATCCGGTAGTAACTGGCTGTCATCCATGTTCAACCTCAACCACGCTGAGGAGTTCTTGTCTTCTGAGCACGACTACTTTCTTGGTAGCGACATCTTTGAGAAGTTGGATTTCTGGGAAGAGCGCCCGGGCGTAAAGATTCAAGTCAGTAGCGAGAACGGTCCGATGATGGGCCTCCTGCACGAACGATTCCCAGAAGCTCAGTGGCTCTACTTGTGGCGGGACTATGAAGCATGGTTGGGCTCCGTCCTGGCTTATAACAGCATGCACGGCCACCTGGGCCACGCTATGGTATGCATCAACTACAGACTTGGTGCCCGGGAAGCAGAGCTTCGGTTGGCAGAGCGTTTGGGCATCAAGATCCAACATGTTTGGTTCGATGACTATATCAAGGAATCTGGTTTCAGGGCTTTGGCCAAATTGATGAATGTTCGCTTGCACCCAGAGTTGAAGTACTCAGATCAGATCAACCCAATAAGCAGGTTCAAGTGTAGGCCGATCTCCCGTCGGACAGAACATCCTGAGCTTTACCCGGCGCTACACAAGTTGTTCGAATCCACTGAGTATGCTTACCAGGCGTACATGGCAGCAAAGAATTCTGATCAGCTTCGTATGTAACCCTAGAGTTTGAAGAAGGGAGGCATACGATGTTGCAACAGCTATTGTGTTTCTTAGGTTTGCACAGTTGGGAGCCATACGAGTCTACACGGTGGGGTCAAACGATTTACTATCGTAAGTGCTCGCGCCAAGGCTGTAGGGTCCGACAGCGTTGGCACCGTAACGACTACAGCAACAAGTTGGATGATACAGGATACTGGGCCTAAAGGGGACGGCCGTGGGAAACATAGGTAAGGTCAATGCCTATACGTGTGAGAAGTGCGCGAAGAAGACGATAACTCGTGATGCCGATAACGGCGTCACCCCATTCATGATTGATTGTGTCTACTGTGGCGGCATGGCGCAGTCGGCGTTCTACCGTGTGCCGCAGACACTGATGCCCACCCATGAGTGGTATCATCCTGACAAACCAGAACTACTAGAAATGGTAGCATACCCAGAGCTGCTCTCTACTATAGAGCATGTCGCACAGGGAGGGCTACTCCTGAGAAAGATCGATGGCCCAAGCTGGTTGGAACGTTGGAAAGACCGATTGCCAGCCGGTATTGATCGTAAGCTGGCAGAAGTACGTTTGATGAATGATACGCCGGGTCCTCGTTTTGTTGTTAGTGGTTGCCAGCACTGCAGCAAGTTTGAGATCACCCTGTGGGAGACAGCTCAATACGCAGGTGCGTGTACTGAAATCTACAGTACACATGAAACGGTGGTTGAAGCCGTAAACATAGCAAGGTTATGGGGTGGTATTCTTGATATCCCAGTTGAGATCGAAAATGATCTCGTTGAACAGGCAGCAGAAGCTGGTGTACTAGTTAGGGGAGAAAATGGCAAAGTCTGCACAGGTGGAAAAGAAGAAGAAGATACCAATGGAGGATCTGCAGCCGGAAGTACTGGAACGGATGGAGTCCATAGCCGGAGCGATCGAGGAGCTAGCGAATCTCGGGGAAGCTCTACTGACCAAGACAAAGATGAAGAAGCGAACGATCTGCCTCTTGATCCGGGATGCCATGCCTAGTTCGATTGGTCTCCGAGAGATCGCAGATGTTCTCGATACACTGCCGGAGTTGAAACGGCACTTCTTGAAAGCCGAGTAGTCATGACCATCAACGACAAGTGTGGCAATACCAGGTGTCCAGATCGTTACCTTTGCGCGCTTCAGTTGAAGGAAGATCCTGGCTTTGAGTTTCATGAGTGCGGTAACTGGCGAGATCCAGAGCAGAAAGGTATACGTCGTGCCAACAAGAAGAAAACCAAACAGCGATCCGTTCGTGCGAAAGCTCGTAAGGTCCCTGGCCGAAGACAACGTGAAGGTTGATCCAGCCAGTCTGCATGTTGTCGGTGTTCATGGCACCAAGACTTGTTACGTCTGCAAGGAGAAGTTGAAGAACAGCATTGGTGTTCTCGCGTTTCGTGTGTTTGGTAGGGCGGCGAGAATTGTTCGAAACAGGATCTTGGATGTTATGCAGTATAGCTGCCTTGATAGGAAAGCTTGTCACGCTCGGGCAGAAGAGAGAAAGACCAACTACACACCAAAGCGAAAGCGAATGGACGAGATCAAGCGCATGAAAGATCGCGTCATTCTATAGCACGGCCTTGAAGGCAGCGGAGCATGTTTGGTCCAATGGAAATTGAGCGAATACAGTTCACAGGCTGGCGCTGGACCCGGCTAGCAGACATACCGCTGGAGTCTTATACCTTTGGTGTCGATGCACTGTATCGAAGCACACGTTTTCATTGGTTCTTGAAGAAGACAGTAGAGTTCGAACTGCGTGGTCCAAGGGTCTCGATCATGCAGTTCATAGAGAAGAAACTGGGGGACGGTTCATGTCTACGAATCAAGATGGGGAAATCGTTGCAGCGAAGGCTCCAGAAAGCAAATCACTGAAGCTGAGATTTCTTGGTACCGGCAGTGCATTTGCTCCGTTGGAATTGGGCCAAACAAATGCTTTGCTAACAGACAATGCCGGTCGAAATTTGTTGATCGATTGTGGTAGTGACTGTCGGCATATGTTGGCAAACCACGGATTGGGTGCCAAGGATATTGATGCTGTTTACATCTCGCATCTACATGCCGATCATGTTGGCGGGCTAGAGTGGTTGGCATTCAATACGTACTTCAACCCAAATGTTGGTAAGCCAGCGTTGTATGCGAACCACAGGCTGATGCACCAAATGTGGGAGAAGAGCCTACGTGGTGGTTTGGAGTCTGTGCAGAACAAGGTTTGTAATCTTACAGACTACTTCGACTGTCGTTCAGTAGTCAGCAACACTTCCTTCTTCTGGGGGCATGCAAAATTCTCTCCGGTACAAACAGTCCATGTCATGAACGGGTTGGAGATAGTTCACAGTTACGGCTTGATGGTGGATCTCGCACCGGATTTCAATGCGAACGAACGCAACAGTCTGAAAGGTCCGACACGAATCTTCTACACAGCTGATACGCAATTTGCTCCAAAGCAGCTACTTGATTTCTATTCTGTAGCTGATCTCGTTTTTCATGACTGTGAGACCACGCCATTCCGATCGAACGTACATGCTCACATAGATGATTTGGCAACGTTACCAGATGATGTGAAGAAGAAGATGTTTCTCATGCACTACAGTCCGATTCCAGACGAGGATATGGATCAACTTGCTAACAAGTTGGGTTTTGCTGGTTTTCTCAGGCCCGGCGAAGACTTCGACCTGAACACATACCGACGGCCGTTGTCTAATGAAATGCTGGAAGTGGTAGAAGCAGCTGGTTGATTAACCTATTGACAAAATAGGTAGCTGCCGTAGTATGGCGTTCCTATCGATAAGGAACATCCTGGAGGGTCCAATGCCATACAACAAGCCGGAATTGTCTTCTGCTCACCTTCTCATCGTTACTGTCGGTCTCCCGCGATCAGGCAAGTCTACATGGGCCAAGCAACAGCGGATACCGATCGTAAACCAAGATGCCATACGGTTGGCTATCCATGGGCAGCGGTGGCTCAAAGAAACAGAAGAGCTTGTGAAGACCATGGCTCTCTATATGGTCAAGTCACTCTTCCTGGCCGGGCATCACCAAGTTATCCTTGATGAGACATGTGTTACAAGGAAGCGTCGAGACTTCTGGTCCAGAGGTCGGCCTTGGCAAACAGTGTTCAAGTATGTCAGTACACCAGAAGCCGTGTGCTTGCTACGCGCCGCTGACGACCCAGATATCCAGCCGGTGATCAGGAGCATGGCCAGAGATCTCGAACCTCTGGGTTCAGCTGAAGAGATCTATGTAGAGCCCAACTATGAGCAGCGAGAAGTAGGCATTGACCTAGCTGCAGGAAAATCTGAGACAGTCAAAGTCATTGTAGAGAAGACGAACACCGAGAATCATGAGTAAGTTACAGCGCACGCATGGGCTCGTTGGTGACTGGTTGGCTGATCATCCAGAAGTCATACATGAAAAGTCCGTCCAAAACGCGCATGGTCGTTATCGATATGGATTCTTGACTGTTACGTGGTACAAGACTGGTACTGTCCTAGTCCAGGGCGTAGGTGTAGGCAACCTGGTATTCAATCGTTTGAATTGCACAACCTGCCAAGGACAGCCAAAGATCATTCAGGCCCTCAATTGGATGGTCCACCAAATGAACCGCAAGGTCAAACTTGGTACTGCAATCAAAATGGTGTCCCAAGCTGAACGTCGCCGGGAGCTGGATCGTCGCCTCAGGGAACGTAAGAAGAGAATGCAACCGTGAACTGCCCAACGATCACACTATCAACATGCTGTCGTAATCGAACAGAGCACCTGAAGCAAACGTTCCTGAAGAATCTCGAAGACAACCCACAAGACTACGTTCGGTTCCTGTTGTTGAATTACAACTCTCAGGATGATCTTGATGATTGGGTGCGTAGTGAATTATCAGATCATGTTGAGAGTGGTCGTTTGCTTTACGTGCATGAAAAGACTGCTGAACGTTTCAAGCACGCGCATGCTAGGAACGTTGCTGTACGTGCGTGCAACACTGATGTGATCTGTAACGTGGATGCTGATAACTTCACGGGTACTGGGTTTGGGGAGTGGTTGTATCAGATGTACCTTGATGCTGCGGACCGTCCAGTCTTTACCGCGTGGCATCGTGGTTGCCCAGCTGGCGATATCTTCGGTAGGATCTCATTCCGTGTACGTCACTTGATTGCCCTCGGAGGCTACAGCGAGGAATTGAACCAGTGGGGAGTCGAAGATTGGGATGTAATCAAACGAGCAGAGCGTGCCGGGCTGGAATGTATTGACTACCCCAACAAGTTCGAGATACCAGCTATACCACACGAGGGAACCACGCGCATATATGGTACTGGCTACGGCACACCGTTAGAATCTTTGGAAGCATCAGCGAAAATGCAGATGGCGAAGTTTGGCACTGGTCAAAGTCCAAATGCCAAAGGAGCCTGGGGTAGAGCCACAGTGGAAGTGAATTGGGATAGAACGGTCGATCTGCCTCTGACTGCCGGGGAGACATTGTCATGAAACCACAGACTGAGTGTGACCACAGCCAAACCAAAGGTGAAGAGTCCATAGACGAAACCGTTGGCCATATTCATTACTGGACAGTCAAATGTGTGGCCTGTGGTCACGTAGTGCTAGTGCGAACACTAGGCTGTAACTGTAAGAAAGAGAAAGGTAGAAGACATGCCAACTGATAGTAGCCGATGTGATTACCGTACAGATGCTGGCTTGTGTCAGCACAAGGACGCAAAGAATAGGCCTTGTTGGGTCGATGACGGTCGTGAGGATCTTTGCCCGCGTAGCCAGGATTTTCAAGCGGACAAGCTGGCCCAAGAGGAAGACTGCGGGGAGCGATAACACCAATAAAAAATATTGGTGTTATAAAGACTCAAACTTCAGCATATCTTTTGAAAAGAAATGGGACCGTGATGCCGGAAACCAAAGACTTCGTCTACCGTGTAGTTGAGCACTCATTGATTCGTTGGTTCACAAACGAGGCTGGCGATGTGATGGCTTCGAACACAGCTATCACAGAACGTATAGCAGAATGTGGTGAAGAACCGCCGACCTTCTGCAGGTTTCGTGGGCGTGGCGTTGTAGACGTTGAAACGGTGCTTGGCTGCTCACCAGCCACTTTTGAGTTCGATATCCCTGGTGCCACGACTATTGAAGAAGCGTTGGCCGGTATAGATGCTGCAGAAAAGTCAGCACAGCCTGGCGTGGTTGAGGCAGCGAAGGAACAAGCCCGAGCGCAGTATGACAAGCTCAGAAGTAGGATAGCCTTACCAGGCGTACCACCATCTGGTCGGTTGCCTATAAATCCTCCTGGGCACCCGGGGCCTAGTGGGCTCATAAACCCAGGTAGCTAGCGTTTTAGCAACTTTCATTCCGGCTCTCCTGCGTATATGTAGTTGTGACGTGTATCTTCCAACTACATAGGAGAACCAGATGGAAGCCCCGAGCCAGGAACAGCTCAAACAGCAGATTTCAGACTACTACAAGACTACTCTCTCATCCGGTCTTCGCTGCGAAGTGAAGTCCTTGTCTATGGCGGAGGTCGAAGAGACCGGCGGAAAGAACATCACCGCCACTGTCCGCTTCATACACAATGCAAGCGGTCAAGGTGAAGACTCCAAAGTCCAGATCCCATGCGATGGTAAGGGTAACCTAGACTGGACGAACACGAAGTTCTTGGACGAAGACGAGCCACACACTGTCGATCCTTCGAAGACCTCCCACCCAGAAGTTAAGTCGCCTGAACCACTCCCAGCAAACAACCAGAAGCCGAAGGATGGTGGTGGTGGTCAGCCTCCCGAGAAGGGAAAGTACATACAACCGCCGAAGAAGGTTGGCGCTCAGGGTGGTAAGAAGGTCAAGGCCGGAGAAGCTAAGAAAGCAATCAAACCACCCAAGCGATATGGTACTGACGAACTTGGGTGGCCAACAGCAGACCAGCTTGAGCTGGAAGAGCAGCAAGAAGAGCAGCGCCAGGTTGCTATGCGTGAGGGCTACGTTCATGGTCAAGATGACTGGGGTGTTGACGAGTCCGCAGGAACACCTGTAGATGCTGGCGATGATTTTGATGTATTCACGGAAGCAGGTATCAGCCCAGCCATGGTGCAGCAGGCTGCGGCATCAAGGTTGGGCGAAGACTTGACCTCGCCCGAGGGCTACGTTCATGGTCAGGACAGTCTGGAGGAAAACATGCAGGGTATCAAGCCTGTGGCGCTGAAGGGCGAGGACATACCGGTCGCTTTGGTTGAATACAGGGCCAAGTCTCTTGTTGAGGGTACGGACACGACATTGTTCGAGTTTGGAGTTCTCTTCGAGAGCGAAGCGGTTCGTGATGAAGCCAAGACAGCTGTTGAGTCTATGGACGGCGTCGAGGATGTCGAACTTCTCGAAGACGTTGGGATAGCTGTTGTGTGTCGTAAGGATGAATCTGTTGATAATCCTGCAGCTCCATTGGCTGTCATCTCTGAGTCTCTTGGTCTCAACATGATCTGGGACGATGGAGAGAAGGATCGTTTCCACCAGGATCTCAAGGAGATGTCCAAGGACACGCACAACTACACGGACAACAAAGGTCAGTATCATACTGGCGTTCAAACCTCTGCGAATGATCCTGCAGCCCCAGGACTTTCCGGCGATCAGCAGAAGCCTACCGGCGAAGAAGGTGGCCCGAAGAAGCGAAAGCATGCAAAGACTTCGGGTGACCAGGGTGGCGATGGCCTTGGTGGTGCGAAGTCAGCGTCAGCTCCGAGCGTAGGACCTGATGGCAAAGAGTCAACGAAGCAGGCTGGCCAGCAGGCTGAGTCACTCAAGGAGCAGGATTTCCTGGATGACGTAATGGCCTATGACGACGATGATGCTGCCGGTGACGAGCCAGTTGATGATGAGTACGACGCTGAAGGCGAAGCACT
>Ga0180438_10003043_pt1 | contig 26070 bp, 27 predicted proteins | sample SS_ome_12_FD_132455 | JGI IMG/M metagenome (GOLD analysis project Ga0180438, IMG submission 132455) | Hypersaline lake sediment archaeal communities from the Salton Sea, California, USA - SS_3_D_2 metaG | ecosystem: Environmental > Aquatic > Non-marine Saline and Alkaline > Hypersaline >... | reverse complement strand
GCCTTGGGTCGACAGCATCCATGAACCCGTCAGCCCCCAGGACGACGTCTTTGACCTGAGAATCATTGGCCACCATGATGATAATCATCTCGCTGTCGCTGCAGTCTTTAGGATTCTCGGTGACCCGGAAGGCATGTCCCTTAAGCTTCTCGAGTGCCTGCGCACTCTTGTCACATACGGTGACCTGGTAGCCAGCACGCACCAGGCTCCTTACCATTGGACCTCCGATGCTACCCACGCCGATAAAGCCTATTCGTTCCATACTCCTCCCTCTTTGCACGGCTCTCGCTTCGCCAGGATGAGGTTCCTCGAGAGCTACTGGCAAAACTGCCGATGGATGTCAAGATCCGGCCTGGTTAATAAAACGCACCATGAATTTTCTACTTCTCGGCTCTGCTTTTATGGTGCTCCGATGTCTCTCTTTCTCTACATCAATCCCTTTCCTTTGTAGAATTTTCTTGCATCCTCCAATATCGTCTCGATATCTTTTTCTTGATCGGGTGACAGCGGTGTGGGTTTGTGCGTGGCAAGGATCTCCTCCATCTTCTCCCTTGCATAGTCGAGGCACGTCTTCTTGCCTGTTCTGAGCCACTCTGGATATGTCAAGACATCGGCTACTTGAGGAAGGAACTGTTCAGTTCGCCACCACTTCCTTGTATGAGCCTTGCTCAGGTATTCCCCCGGGATGGGGCCCACTTCCGCGATCAGATCCAAGGCGAGCGTTTCCTCGTTAATTTCGACACCTTCTATGAACCGTCCGACCATCCCGACCAGGTCATCATCGATGATGGCTTGGACAGGGTGGTGGGTCAGTTCACCATGAACCGAACCTTGGACGAGCTGGAGGTTTACCCCGGATAGGGCCGCGTTCAAGGCAATCAAGGCCTTTTCATAGCCGAGTTGCGAGTCAGATACCTTCGAGTTTGGATAAGCTGTCGTCATTCCTACAGGTATCCCGTATCTTCGCCAGATCTGATTGAATATCACTCCGTGGAGAGAAACGCCGATATTGGCAAACGCAGGGGCTCCTGTCTTCATGTTTTGGGGAAAGGTAAAATCCTTTACTTCGACCCTTAGCCCTGGTCGGATCAATTGTAAAATAACGACACCTGCGATGATTTCCGCATTGGCCGTAAGCACGGAACCGGCTATAGTTGCCGGTGCAGTTGCCCCAGAAACCGGTCCTGTCAGCACGCGAGCCGGCATTCCGGCTTCGGCCAATCTGAAAGCGCACTCCATAGCTTCGCCGTAATAGGTCAAGGGTGGAGAAGCCAACACGGACTCCATGATGTCGATTCCGAGGGCCTCAGCCATCTGGATCACGAAAACCTCACAATCATTCGAATGGCCTTCAAACAACCATTTGCTCGAGTTCCTGATTTTGGCGGCGCAGATTTCAGGTATTCTCATCACCGGAGGAATGTCCTCGAATCCAAAATAAGGGGTGTAGGAAGGAAGGAAATGTATGTTTGGAAGTGCATCAAGGACTGTCAGACAGTCGTATGTTTCCTTTCTTGTGGCTTCACGAGGCTCCCACGTATCGATATCGACAGTCTGTTTTCCAGGGGCTGGCCCGAAGTATACGGTGTTCCCTCCTATGATCAGATCGTTCTTAGAATCTCTTGCCCTGACCCGAAAACTGCTGGGAGCCTTGCGGAGGCATTCTTCGACCAGGCCAGGGGGAAATTTCACTCGTCTACTCGAATGATCCACGTGACAGCCGTTCTTCTCAAGAAGACTTAAGGCCTTTTTGTGTTCGATGCGCATACCCACGTTCTCAAGCACGTCCAACGTGCCTCTGTGAATACTCTCAAACTGCTCATCGTTGAGTATCTCAATCGGCTTGATTCTTCTCGTAAATCCTTTCATGGCCATGTTTTTTCCCCTCTCATTCTTCCCCAATCAGTTTTTTGGCGAGGACGCTAGCTTCAGGGGCTGTGGCAGCATATCCGTCAGCCCCGATGCTCTTGGCAAATGATTCGTCTATTGCCCCACCGCCCACCATGACTTTCACCTTTTGCCTCAATCCTTCCTGGTTCAGGGCCTCCATGACAACCTGCTGCTCTTTGGCAGTCGTCGTCAGAAGCGCAGACATGGCCAGAATGTCGGCATCATGTTTCTTGATGGCAGCGATAAACTGCTCCGCTTTCACGTCAATGCCAAGGTCGTGTACCGTGAATCCTGTCGCAATGAGTAGAGTGCTGACCATGTCTTTTCCGATACTGTGGATGTCCCCAAGAACTGTCCCGATGACAGCGGTTCCGATGCCTTTCTTGTGAAGACCCTCTTTTGCTATTTCTTCATTCAACGGAGTCATCGCAGCTTTCATGGCGCTCCCGGCTCCGATCAGTTCGGGAAGGAAAAGATCCCCCCTGCTGAACGCCTCACCGATATCTTCCATGGCTTTGGTAAGGACATTGGTGGCCTTCATGGGATCTACTCCTGTTTTGATGGCTTCCTCGGCCAGAGCAGCACATGCAACCTCATCATATGCTCGTGCGGCATCTTCCAGTTTTTTGAGAATCTCTTCGCCCATAGTTTCCTCCATGATCTTCGTGTTATGCTTTCTTGACCTGTTTGACAAATTCCACAAATCCTGAACCGTTGTCCGTCCCATGCAGTCGTGTTTCCCATTCCATTCTTTGATGGCTTCCTGTGCCTCTAAACTCAACGACGGCTTTGCAGTCGCCGCGCCTCATCGGCTACCGCTTTTGGACTTTGTTCGCGGAAGTGGTGGTGCCACAACAGCGATGAATCGAAGAACAGAGTCTTCCTCATTGATCACAGCATGGACACTACCAACCGGGAAAAGAACACAATGGCCTGGTCCCACATTCATCTCTTCGCTATCGATGCTCACACGACCCTTGCCGGATAGGAAAAAGACCACTTCCTCCTTGTCATCGTGACTGTGAGGATTGCTGCTGTTACCCGGCTGGATTTCATCGGTTGCCAGCCAGATGTTTCTCGTTCCCAACGTCCAGGGTGCTGCCAGAGGCTTGATGGTTCGAGCATGGGGTTCCGGGAAGACATCCCCTTCGGCTTGTTGCTCAACGATACATTTGAGCGTCTTTTGATCCTGCTCGCTTCTGGTTTCAGCTGGTTGTTTGTCCGGTCCTCTATGTGAGGATTCGAAGGTCTCGCGGGCAAAAGGCGGAGCCACTGCGATAACAAATCGCAAAATGGAATCTCCGACGTTAGAGACTTGATGGGAAGACCCTATTGGAGCGAAAGCACAGTATCCTGGGTCAACCGGGATTTCATGGTCGTCCACTCTGACGCAGCCCCTGCCGGAGAGAAAGAAATAGACCTCTTCGTTCTGGTGAGCATGGAGATTGCTACTGCTACCAGGTGGAATTTCATCCGTCGCCAGCCAGAGATTTCGGGTTCCCAGTCTCTCGGGATCGGCCAATATCTTGATTGCCCGGGCAAAGGGCTCTGGGAAGACCTCTGCTTCGACTTCTTGCTCAACAGTGTACCTAATCATTTTCCGGACTCCCTTCATCGGTTCTCAACGCTGGACTATTCAGCAGTACCTGCAACCGATTGGACAGGTATCCTTGGTGCTACCAGGCGTTGCATTAGATAACTTTTCGGTTGTTTGTCAAGCTGCTTACTTCTTCGAGAATCAGTGGGCTCTCAACGAGCTCAAGCCGTGTGCCTTCATCTGTGATCAGATAGACAAATTTTCCTCCTTGGTGAGGCCCTGAGATCACAGGTTGCGGGGGCGATTTGGAATTCATGCCTTTTTTTGTCAAGTGGCGATAGCATATGTCCAGGTCCTCGACGCCAAAGCAGAGGTGCGTAAACCCAACTCTCTGCATCTGCCACGGTATGGGTGGGAGAATCTTGACATTCATGGGTTGTATGAGTTTCAGGCACGGACCCGTGGGGGCGCTCAACAAGGCCCACCGCACCTGTTTCGTCGAACCATGCTGATCAACACCTGTTCTCGCAGTAGAAGTCTGATCTTGAAGATGAGCGACTTCCAAGCCTAATACGTCCCGGTAAAAGGCAAGGGAACGATCGAGGTCCTCCACAAGGAAAGCCGGACAGAGCATCCTTTGTGATGATACTCCGATTTTTTCCTCCCCACCTCTCCCTTCCGCAAGCCTCAGAAACAAGCCATCCGGATCGTGAACCATCTTCATCCGATGTCCTGGATAGGTTTCCTCGTCTGTGTCTCCCAAAAGCTCGGACCAGGCAGGCCGATCGTCCTCAAAGGACACAAGCCCCTTTTGACTATTCAGCATGAGGTCAGCATACAGGAACCCAGTTCGGAGGCCGGTTTCTTGAACGCCTGAAATCGTCTGTGGATTGAAGAACTGGAAAATTTCCAGGTGACGACAGGTTGCCACCGACACGTACACGGTGCGCGAATGAAAACCACGGATGCCGGTTGCCTTGTCAATCAGCTCTCCTTTCCTTTCGCCATCGCTTAGGACCTGGAGGCCAAGCCTCCCCATGTAGAACTTCAAGGACAACCCCAAATCGTTAACAGTCAAACCGATATGACTGAGTCCCAGAATCATAACGCTATACCCCTGGAGAAAGACTCATGTTGCCGTGGACTCGTTATCCCTCTAGGCCCGTGGCTCCTTCTACGATGAATTGAATCAAGCCTAGATGGAATCTGAATTTGCTTCCAGTATCGAACCAAGAAGCCTCCATTCATGATTTTGGGCCTCAGCGGAAGAAGAGCCCTGGCAGCCACAAAGTAAGAGGCGGAAAGAATATCATCAGAACCAGGACCAAAACCAACATGAAGAAGTAAGGCACGTAACGACGACATAGATCAGCGAACGGAACATTAAACATACTTGAAACCACAAATATGTTGATTCCAACTGGAGGAGTCAGATAGCCGATGAAGAAATTAAGCAAAAAGATCTGACCGAAGTAAATTTCATCAATGCCAAACGAGTTGTACATTTCTTTGAGTATAGGGACCAAGATCACCATAGCCGAAACAACATCCATCAAGCAGCCGGTTACCAAGAGGAAGAAATTGACGATAATCATGAAGATCCACTTATTATGGACGAAGCCGAATACGTAACCTGCCCACATCTGGGGGATCTGTTCGAGCGTCAAATAACGAGCCAGGACCATGGCACCTGAGACCAGAAAGAGGACCACAGCGGATGTGGTGCCCGTTTCGAGCATGAGCCCAGGCAACTCCTTGACCTTCACCCCTCGATGGACGAAGACTTCAATGAACAACGCATAGCCAGCGGCGGCGGCGGCGGCTTCCGTGACCGTAAAGATCCCGCCGTAGATTCCACCAAATATGATGACTGGCATCCCCAAGGCGGTCACCCCGTTCTTCAGGGAACTCCCGATTTTCCTCAACTCCGGTCTTCTGAACTTTCGGTCAGGGAAAAACCGCCTACTCATAAAGAAAATATAGATGGAGAAGAAAAGAACCACGAGAAGTGCTGGCATCACACCAGCCAGGAACAACTTCATGACCGAAACTTCCGCAACGAGCGCATAGAGGACGTCCGGAATTGACGGGGGGATCAACATGCCCAAAAGAGCACTTGGGCCGAGAATTCCCGCAACGAAAGTTTTGGGATAGCCGCGGGCGACAAGGGCCGGGAACATGATGCCACCAATTGCAGCTAAGGTAGCTAAGTCAGATCCTGTTATGGACCCGAATAGTGCGGAACCGACGACCATAGAGATAGCAAGTCCTGCGGGAATCCATCCCACCAAGGCCTCTGTGATGTCCAGAAGTTTGCGTGCTAACGTTCCGTGAGCCATTATTGTTCCGGCGAGGATGAAATATGGAATAGCTGAGTACGAGTAGGATCGGATATTAAAGTACAGGTTTTGGACCACAACACTGAGCGGGATGTCGGCTACGAAAACATACACTCCGATCGAAACTGCAATCATCGAAAAGGCGACAGGAACGGAGATGAACACGAGCAGTATGAGAATCAGGAAAACAATAGCACCCTCCATCGCGTTTCTATCTCCTTTCTAGTCAATACGAGAAATTGAGAAAAACAAAATTCACCTGGAAGACTCGTCGAGACATTTAGAAAGCAACATTGAGAGATTCAAGTCGTTCTTCTCTTTGCAGTAATCTGTCCGGTCTGGTCATCGTCCTTGTCATCGATTTCATCACCATTTCGCTGTTTGAGTAAGTTGCTCAGGTTTCTTAGAAGTCTGAGGATGGTGGCCAAATACCCTACTGGCATAATGATAAGGGGAATACCCAGAGGTAACCAATACATAGAGGTAACCCTTTGGCTACTCACCAAGAGGCTCGCCACAAACTGAACGGCAAAGACCAGTAGAACTGTCATGACTCCAAGAGCGATGATATCCGCGATTAAATCCAAGTAGCGTTTTGTTTTAGGAACGAACTGGATGAGCATGTCAACTCGAAGGTGAGTGCCTTTCCGCACAGCTGCAGAAATTCCAACACAAACCATGACCAACAAGAGAAATCCGGCGGCTTCTTCGACAAAACCCAGAGAGTTGTTGAGAACGTATCGGAAAAAAACGCCGACAACCGAAATAGTGATACTGGCCGAGAGAGCAACAGTCAGACAGATAGTCTCAAATCCGCTAATTGTTCGGAATATCATGTTCATTTCTTTGTCTCCATGATCAGTGGGTGTCACCTATCCCGTATCGCTGTTGAGTTGGGCTATCTGGAGATCCTATGGGGGGGGCTGGCCGGCCTCAAAAGACCGTCCAGCACATCCCCCCCGCTGTTCTACAGAACACAGGCCTGTGAAGAGCGATTCATTTGATCCTTATCTGAGAACGACTGAGCATCCTGACCTTTTTCGACAAGGCAAGTTACTAGGCCTCGTCCTGAATCCGCCAGAACGGCATCGAAGGCTACATGCTGCTATTGACCCAACACTTCCTTGTCGTAGTTTCGTCCTGTGGATTCAAAAACGACCCGCAGGAATTCCCTTCCATCGCCGCTTTTGGCATCAATCTTCTTCTCGTGAGAAAGCCATACTTTATTGGTAGCTTTCACCCAACGATCCATTTCTTCATCGCTTAGAGTCCAGATCTTCATGCCATGCTCGGTCTTACACTCCTCAATGGCGTTTTCATCATAGTCCCTCATTTGTGCTTGTTGCCAACGACACGCTTCGCCGATCGATTGGATGACAATCTTTTGCATATCAGGAGACAGGGCTTCCATGGCCTGTTGCCTGACCCAGAAGATGTGGGTGCCGAAGAAGTGATTGGATAAGGTCATATTGTTCACGACCTCATAGAGGCGCCCTGCAGTTGTCATTCCCGGTGGCGTCGTAAAACCATCGACAACCCCCTGCTGACAAGCTTGATAAACCTCCGGCCAGGGAACGGGGGTTGCGTTTGAACCCAAAGCCTCCAGGGTCTCTTTGATGCTGTAAATACCAGCGGTTCTTAACTTTTTCCCCTTAACGTCCTCCAGTTTTCTGATTGGCGGGTCCTTGTATTGCAGTGCGTCGAAACCATAGGGAATCCATTCGATGCCGAGGATTTTGTGGTCCTTCTTTAAACAATCCAGAATCAGCTGAGCGCCTGGGCTCCCCACCCATTGGTTATTGAAGCTCTCCCAACTGCGAAGCACATAAGGGCAAAACATGGTGGTGGCTTTCGGATTGAGTGTTCCGGCGAGAGCGGCACTTATCGTGGCGAACTGAAGCGTGTTACCTTTCAGCTGACTAACAATATCTGCTTCGCCTCCTACCTGGCCGCTGTGGTACCATTTTCCTTTGAATGCCCCACCTGTCTTGCTGTCCATGATCTCGAGAAATTTGGAGCCCGCCTGGGCATAGGGGTGGTTTATGTTTCCTGCGCTCGCGCCCTTCCACTCAATGGTGTCGGCAGCCCCGGCTAGTGAGCCAGCGAATAGGGCTAGAACGATAATGCTGGCGCACATAAACAAAGATCTCTTCGTCTTCATGTTTCTCCCTCCTATCGTTTTTGGTTTTTATCCAGAAGCGGCTCTGCTTGAGAGACTGCAATCTATCTCTCCATCAGACTTTCGTCTCACCTCCTTTCAGCCCTTAAAGAGTATTGATGAGTATCATGTACTCAACCACTCAGACGTCCCTTCAATCTCTCTGGATGAGCTCGATATAGACCCCATTGAATTCTTCCGCTTTGAAATAAGCGACCTTGGAACCCTTGCTTCCTGTCTTGACCTCATCCCAAACGAATTCCGTTCCCTTCGAACGCAGCTCATGAAACGTTTTTTCGAGATCCTCCACTTCGACCGCGATATGGTGAATCCCTTCTCCGTGTTTTTTGAGGAATTCAGCAGCCAGCCCATGGGTGGCTGCTGTCTCCACGAGTTCGAGATTCACATCTCCAATCGGGAGCATGGCAACCCGATAGACAACGCCTCCCACTTCGAGTTCTTCAGATTCTTCCACGTGCAGTCCGAGAAGTTCCCGGTAAGGGAGAAGGCTTTTCTTGAGGTCTTTCACGACGATGCCAATGTGATCAATTCTGACAACCATTCAACCTCCTCATAACCGCAAATCTTTTCAGATCCTCCAGATTTGCGGATTTTTTTCACAAGGCCTCCGACGTCCTTGTTCTCTCTATCGTGGTCCTGGGTAACTCTTTTCGAAACTCGACATATGTTGGCACAACCGAAGTGGTCATTTCCTTCTGGCAAAAGAGGAACAGCTCCTCCGGGCCCAGCGTGTGGTTTTCTCGAAGGACAGCATAGATTTTGAGGTATTCCTGGCCTGACGGCTCGTGAGCAACGGCCGCTGATGACTTCAGGACCTTTGGATGTGAGTTGACGATTTTCTCGATCTCAACGAGTGAAACAAGGTCTCCCCCGAGACGGATACAATCCTTCATACGACCGACAAAATGGAAGAAGCCATCTCCATCCTTGTATCCGATATCCCCGGTATGAAGCGCTCCCCCGTAACGAGCCTCCAGAGTCTTGTCGGGTTGTTTGTAATATCTCAAAAACGTGGAATGGGGCGTCTCTTCCCTAATCACAATTTCACCTGCTTGACCGCTAGGGATCTCCTGATTGTTTTCATCCCAGATCGTCACATCGCAGAAGGGGGTTGGCTTTCCGATAGAGCCTATTTTTCTGTTATGAGGCAGGTTACTGAGAGAAACCCCCCCGGTTTCGGTGAGCCCATAGCCCTCGATTATTCCAACCTGGAACCTTTCCTCGAAATCCTTCCAGATCTCTGGAGAAGCCCCTGAGCCAAAGGCAAGACGGGCAGGATTCTCAGCATCGTCTTCTCGATACGGTTCTGCCATCAGTTCTGAAAGGGTGTGTCCGGTGTAGTCGAAAACCGTGGCTCCATAACGCCGGATTTCATCAAAGAACCCCGATGCCTGAAAGCCGTCTTGAAGGACGCACGGACGTCCCGAGACAAGCGGCGCAATCATCGTCCGTACCTGAGGGTGTATTCTAAAGAGGGGCAAGCTTGTGAAGAACACATCATCTTCCCGGCAGTGGATAATGTCTTCCGTCCACACACGGGCTTGAATGACATAACTACTGTGGCTGATCATGACGCCTTTAGGGGGGGCTTCAATGCCCGAGGTGTAAAAGATCCCCAACAGGTCTTCGTCCTTCACATCTTCGATGTGGAGGTCCTTTTCTTCACCGGATCCCATCAGATCATGCAAAGAGTAAGAGCCGTCTGCCGAGCGAATCTCATCTCCGTGCCAAACCGTCTGCTCAATACCTGGTAGATTTCTTTCGATGCGCGTGTAAATATCATGATATCGCTGGTCGACGACCATGGTCGCCGCATCGGAATGATTGATGATGTATTTGAGGTCGTCTGTTGGAGCGACTGGATTCAAGGGAACCATCACGCCACCGGCTTTTGCCAATCCGAACGACGTATAGAGGAACTCTAAAGAATTAGGGAGCAAGAGACAGACATGATCCCCCTTTCTAACCCCGAGTTTTCGGAGCGCGTGGGCAACCCTGTTGGCCTTTCGATTCAAAGCGGCAAAACCGACCGTCTGACCCTGAAAGTGAACAAACGGATTTTCGCCGTCCTTCTCTGCCCTCGTTTCCAAAAAGTCGTGAATGGTCATGCCGAGCCTTTCACAGATCCGCAACACCAACCACAGAGACCCTGCCCCTACTTCACGTCAAGAAAAGATCAACATGGTGCTTTCATAAGGCCTGGCGAACCTCGTCGATGAATGCCCTGACCGCAGTGTCCAGATCGTAGCGAGGCTTGAAACCGGTTTCCTTCTGAAGCCGTGAATCATCGATGTCAGAGGGAATCGTCTTGACAATCTCGACACATTTGGGATCCGGATTGAAGGTTATTTCTGCATCGGGGACAACAGAGCGAATAGAGTTGACCAGGTCGATGGCAGCAACTTTAATCCCGGCCAGGTTGTAACCGATGGTCATTATGTGTTCCTTGGGAGCGTGAAGCAGGCAACTCAGAGCCTCTACCCCATCTTCGTAGTAAGACACGGGCATCTCGGAATTCTCTTCGATCCACATCTCAAAGGGCTCACCCTTTGCTGCTGCCTCAATCACCTGTGGTATGCACTGAGCAACTCCCGGTGTTCTGACTCCGGGGCCAATGTTTTGGGAAAATCGGATGCATCGGAAGTCCAGGCCAAATCTTCGACGATAGAAAGTTCCCAGTTGCTCTCCAAAGACCTTGGTTACCCCGTACATCCCGATGGGCCTTTGGATGGTTTCGTCGTCAACGACGGGGGGAAGATGGAGTCCGTAGCAGGCGAGCGAGGATGTGAAAACGAAGCGTTCAACACCGAAGATTCTGGCTGCTTCAAGAGCGTTGCGAACTCCCATGACATTCACGTCGAAAGTCGACCACGGATCTTCCTCAGAGGGGGCAGACAGACGGGCGGCTAGGTGCACAATCCACTGTATCTCATGATCCTTGACCGCATTCATCAGATGAGCTTGGCAGGTTACATTTCCCTGTAAGAAGGTTGCTTTTTCCAGCTCTGGGTGATCTTTTAGAGGTTCTGAATTAAGATCCATCAAATAGACAGAATGATCTCTTTCCAATAGCTTTCTCGCGAGCTTCAATCCAATGAATCCACATCCGCCGGTCACAAGGATATTCATCGTTATCCTCCCTATCGTATGGATTGAGATTCTATTATGAAGATACCAACTCGGGTTAACTGATTTCTTTTTGGTAACGGAGAAATCTGACGGCTCGTTTTAGGTGTCTCCTCAAACCTTCGGCAGTTTCAACCTTTTCAGTCAGGCTCTGACCAGCCCTCGTCTTGAGTTGAAAAATTCCAGAAAACTTGTATACTCTAGCCTCGCATTATCCTGATTGATCTCCTTCGGGTCAATCCTCTAGAGTTGGGTTTTCGACATCGCCGTTTTTGGGTAGCCAGGAGGGGTTTTTCCATGCTCGGGCGCCTCATCTGGAACAACAGAGAGTATATTCTCGGAGAGATGAGCCGGCGGTTGAATCTTCTCCCACGATGCCCCTATCAAGATTTCATCCTTTGTACACAGGAAGGGCAGCGCCGCTTACGAACATGGCTGGACATTTTGATTCGTTCTCTGGAGGGTGAACGGGAAATCTTCTTCAGGGACGAGGAACGCGTGGGCTATTGTCGGGCGATCCAGGGTTATACGCTGGAGTTCAGCTCGCAAATCTATCTCCATTTCCAGAAGATAGTCGGGGAGATCGTGCATGAAGAGGCAAACACTGGAAGATTAGATTTTGGTGATGCCTGGCCAGAGATCCAGAATTTAAATGAGACTTTATTAGAGGCGCGTAGTATTATTGCGACGTCATTTCTGAAAACCCGCGAAGAGCTCGTTACTGAAAAGGTGACCTACCTCCAGCAGATCTATGAGTTCACTCGAAAAATCATCACCATTTTCGATTGGCAAGAGATTCTAGCCTATATGTTGCGGCAGGTAACATCGTTCTTCGGAGTAGAAAAAAGCCTCATCCTCCTCCTCCGAGATGGTCAAGCGCAAGGCGTTTATGAGTATCCTCTCGGAAGAAAGGAAGGATATGGGATCCAGCGTCTTGTGGAAAGAACCTTTCAGGAAGGTATCGCGCTTTATGTGGATGAAGGGAAGAACGTTCACGATCGGATCGATCACTCTCAACTGAAGCGCGTTGTGTCTGTCCCTATCGAAGCCCACGGGAATTCGTACGGGGCCTTAGCCATGTGTAATACGAGCAATGGTTTTCGGTTTACCGGAAAAGAACTCGGACTTTTAAACCAACTCCTTCACGTAACCGCCGTGGCGCTGGAGAATGCTTTCATGCTGGAAGAGATCGATCGGGGTCGCCAGGAGCTTCGTTTCTTGACCAGTAAGATGATCACGATTCAAGAGGAGGAACGAAAACGTCTTGCATCAGACATCCACGATACCTTGGCCCAAGTGCTAACAGGTATTGGCTACAAGATTCAATACTGCAAGGAACTTGTCAGAAAAGACCCAGAATTGTTGATAGGAGAGTTGGAGAGTCTGATCGAGACGGTCAATCAGGCAATTGATCAATCAAAACAACTTATGACAAGTTTGCGACCGGATCTTATTGACACGATGGGTCTGGTGCCGGCTCTCAAGAGGCATATAGACAACTTCATCCGTGAGACCAACATCCAGGTCACTGCCCGTCTGCCCAGAAGTATCCGAATCCCCTCTGAGATGAACATTTGTTTTTTTAGAGTGGCTCAAGAGGCTTTGACGAACATCTACAAGCATGCGGACACAGAATTTGCAGGCGTAGAACTTAAGAGGGAAGACGGAAGTGTCATTCTCGTGGTGGAAGACAGAGGAAAGGGTTTTGACATATCTCAAGGCAGTTACTGGATGAAGGATCAAAACAAGCTAGGCCTGCTGTCCATGAAGGAACGGGTAGAAGCGGTTGGAGGAACACTGGTCATCGTTACAGCAATCGATGAAGGGTGCCGAGTCGAGGCTAAGATCCCTGTTCCCAAAAGGTAGCGCCCAATGTCGAAAATCAAGGTTATGATCGTCGACGATCATGTTGTGGTCCGGGAAGGCCTCAAGAAACTGCTTGAGGTCAATAATGACATTGAGGTGATTGCAGAGGCGGGGACCGGATCGGAATGTCTGCAGCTTCTGGAAAAATTTCTCCCCGATCTTATCTTCATGGACGTCAGGATGCCGGGCATCGGTGGCATTGAAACCGCTCGATTAGTCTGCCAGAGGCACCCGCAAATAAAGGTTGTCATGCTCACCATCTATGAGGATGATCACTATGTCACTGAAGCCATCAAGGCCGGAGCGAAAGGTTATGTCCTCAAGAACGTGAGTCGAGACGAGTTGATCAGAATTGTCCACCTCGTGATGGACGATCAAGCCTTCTTAGACCCTACTGTGACTGCGCCGGTTCTCGACTGCGTGAAACATGGGATAACCGGACATATGAGAGAAGAGAAACCGGTCCTTACGCAGAGGGAGCTTGAGGTATTGGTGTACATTGTGGCAGGTCATACCGATCAGAAGATCTCCGAATTACTCTCTATTTCGGCGCACACCGTCAGAACTCATACCAAAAGCCTCTACAGAAAGCTGGGGGTGTCGTCAAGGGCGAAAGCGGTTGCTAAGGCCATACACGACAGGCTGGTTCATGTTGACGATTAGAGGCGAATCGCAAAAGATACCAGGTTGGTATGAGAAAGGAAGTTCGTTGTAAAAGGACCCAGGGGGAGATTCGAATCCTGGTCCCCCAGCCAGAGATAAATGAGGGCCTGGCCCCTGAAGGGGTTGGCTCTCGCTGTTTTAGAAAAGGGCTGTGACCAGGCATCCCCGGAAGGCTTGACTGCGCGTGGGTCAGATCCGGCAACAATTGTGGCAGTTTCTTTTTCCGGGGCTATTGCCTTCGGCGGCAGTTCTCTTATCATTTCAACTTGAAACGCACACCCTACGACTTGGGCTGCCACCTTTTCAGGCTTGGAATCACGTCCGCCATCATGGCTCTCGCCTGTGTTTCCGGCATGATTCCTTGCCGTGCCATGAGCCCCACGCACTTGTCGATCATACGTTGCATACTGATATCCGGCTCGGTGAAGGCGCCGTTTTGAAAGCAGTAGCGGCAATAGTCATTGATCCTGAATCCATCCGCGTTGGTGCCAAAATCCTCCGTTTTCTCAAGGGGCATGCCACAGCTCTGACAGAACGGTCCTTTGGGTTGTTCTCCGGGCATGGTGCACCTCTCTTCTTTTTGTGGGCATTTTGATTCGTGAACCGAGTCTCAAAACTAGGTATCACCGGGTCCATAGGATGTCAAGCATCGGGCCGGTTGCCACAAGGAGAGACTCCCAATGGTGAGTTCGTGTCGTTCTGAGTCACTCGGTTGATTTCACCAAAAACGATGAAGCATTATATTCAAGGGGGTCGTTCATCACCGAACTGGCCGAATGGAGAAGCGCCGTCCAGGTGGGGATCATGCAAAAAAACTTGACTCCTGCACAGAGTGTGCTAGGATGGATTCCTTGACGCTGGTGGCTGACGGGGGGTAGGACAGGGTAGTTACAGAAGACAAAGTCTGGCAACAGGGCCTGCTCTTTCGTGTCTGGATGAGCGGGCTTTTGTGTTTTCTGACGGTCAAGCCAAACGGTCGGTGGATGTGGGGAATACGGGTGTCAACGTGAGGGGAGTTGTCTCTGAAAGAATGGTCTCTCTCAGACTCCCAGAAAGCTGAGACGGGGAAGGAGAGTCCTGTCCCAGGGAATGGAGGGAAGACGATGAACAGAACCATCACGTTTATCATCGCGGCGGCCATGATTTGTTGTCTTTGGGCACCGGCTGGCGCCTCTCTGAATGATGGTTTGGTTGCCTGCTATCCATTCAATGGAAATGCCGACGATGAGAGTGGGAATGGAAATGATGGAACCGTGGAGGGTGCGACTTTGACGGCGGATCGGTTTGGAAATCCGGACAGTGCTTATATCTTTGATGGAGAAGATGACTACATCAGAATACCGGACTCGGAGAGCCTGGACATCACCAGTGATTTGAGTGTCGCAGCATGGGTGAAAACGACCGGTGACGACGGTCTGATATTCAGCAACATGGTCGAAACCGGCGACCATGAAGGGTATCAGGTCAAGGTGGATGGATTTTGGGACGGTGCCATTTTGTTCATGTCAGGAGGCAAACAGTTCGTCGGGTTTGAATCCGTAACAACAGGCACATGGCGACATGTCTGTGTCACCCTTTCTGGTACGACGGCCACGATCTACATCGACGGCATGCTCGACAATTCTGGAACGGTCGGTGTGCCCACGGCAAACAATGTCGATCAGACGATCGGGGCGTCATACACACCCTGGTACTTTTTCGATGGTGTCATCGATGACGTCTTCATATACAATCGTGCCCTTTCGGCGTCTGAAGTCGAGGAGCTTTATGGTACCGTGAACATCGACATCGAGCCTCGAAGGGACCCGAACTATATCGTTGTCACCCGGCGGGGGCGGTGTTTCCCCGCCGTTTTGCCCGTGGCGATTCTCTCGACCGAGGATTTCAGCGCATCCGATGAGGTGGAAAGGGATTCGCTGACATTTGGAGCCACCGGCGACGAGGACAGCCTCATCTGGTGCTCCAGGTGCTCCGGTGATGTTAACCATGACGGGTACAGAGACCTGGTGTGCTATTTCTGGACACGAAGGTGCTCATTCGGTGAGGGTGATACCGAGGGTATCCTGAAAGGTGTCAGAAAAGACGGGACACCCATCCGAGGAAGTGATTTCGTAGATATCATTGTCTTGTCTGGATGGTGAGAAATAACTGGCGGAACGTATCACAGTGCTGCTCTACTCCGTCGAAAAGCACCGATAAAAACCCGGCATGAATGACCATGCCGGACCCATAGACCTCATCATCATCACAAGGGATTTGCAGAAGGTTGGGTAGGTGAGGAGAGAGCCCGGGATGGCCGGTTCGGAGCCACGGTGGAAACCCGTCACCACACGGCCTCATAACCCTCCGGAACGAGATCCCATCTGCGTCCGTAAACGTGGACGCGTCGTGTCTCTTTCTCTCCGTTGACCAGTTCCCCGCCGGCATGTGTCCAGGCCAGAATGCTTCCCTTGAGATTATAGGCGGTGAAGCCCTTTTTGATGAGACCCGCCGTGTAGTGTCCGCTCCGGCTCCCGATGGTGCAGTAGACAACGATGATCTTGTCCCTGTAGTGTTCAATATTTCTCTCGAATTCCCGGGAAGATATGGCACCGGGAATCATGGAGACTGCCTGCTCTTTTCTCTTTCGCCCGTCAACGAGGACGACGTCTCTTTCTTTTTTCATGGAAATAAGTTCATTTACCGTCACGTCGGGGACATCCGGAAAGGATCGCTTGTACGTCCGGTACAGGTCGTCAATCCTCGCCAGCTTTTGCCTGTCGGTCAGCTCCTCGGCCCGCCCCATGGGGCCGGTCATCGGCAAGAAAGCGATCACCAGGATACAGAAAAAAGACGTCAAACCCCTCTTCATGGTTCTCCTTCTGAGTTGACGAGGTCATGCCGGCTCGGGTGTCGCCGGGGGGAAAACATGTGATCTTCCGCGCTGTGTCCCGCGGGAGACCGTCTGAAAAGGGGAAGCATGGCCGGATAATTGACACCGCAGACCATGAGCGCACCAGCAGCAAGGCAGCCGAATATCAAAGCGGGCCGCATCATTGTCCGTTCAGATGCCAGTCATAGTCGAGATACCGGATGTTGATCTGATTTCTGCTCTCTGACAAACGGTCCTTAAACTCGTCCCGAGCGTGCTCCAGGAAAAAACCGACTACGTCCCCGCCGAAATCCTCCCGGAACCATTTGAATATCTTGCTGACGTAAAGCGTGTCATCCTCCAGCCGGTTTTCCTCGGGATCGTTGAGAAAATCCCGTGTGTTCGCGTCGAGCTGTTCATCCAGGGTGCTCCCCTGGTAAGGTTCGGAAATCAGGGGCGGGCAGCTTTTGGAGGCGCAGTTGACGGCAAAATGGACCCGCGGATCTTTGAAACGGGGGCGAATGATCTCATGCTCGATCTCATCCAGGGTGAAGGCCTTGCCCCCAATCCTGCAGAACCGGATTTTCCAGGGACCCTTGAGCCAACCGCCGATATCTTTGATGGACGCCACGGGGTGGTTATCCAGAATGAGCTTCAGGGTGTATGCATTGTAGGCATTGACATAGAGGGCCAACTGCTCGTTCCGAGACAACGCATCGGGATTCGTTTGGTCCAGAAGGTCCAGGTACTGATCGAGTGTTCCCTCCTCCGTCTTCAATCCGCGGTAGTCCACCACACCGTCTTTCACATACTTTTGGAGCAGGTTCCCGTAGAGGGTGTGATCGACCGTGTCCCCGGACCAACCGGCCGTGACGAGGGCCATGAGAAGAAAACACCCTATGGAAACAAATCCTGTCATCCAGTTTCTCTGATTCATGACGATGTCCCTGTCTTTGACAAACCCTCTTGATCACCCTAGCAATTCCGGGCGTGACGATTCAATGATCGACATCGATGAGATGGAAAAACTGATGGAACACATGGTCTCAGGTGTGACGGCGGTTGCTCAAAGAGCGGCGCTGGCAGCTATTGCAGGCCTCCAAGATTGTGTCAAGGAAATGGGTGAGGAATACGAGAAAAGAAGAAGAGTCATTCATGAAGGGCTGAACGAAATTTCAGAACGGACCTAGCCCAATCAATTTCGGGCAAACCAGCAGAAGTGTTTTCCGGTCGAACCGGGTTCGTTATTCGATTTTTTTGTCATAAACATTTTTCCTGTGCCCAATTCTGAGTATGAGGACGTCGTCACCCAGAATAGCATAGATGACCCTGTAATCACCGACGCGATATTTTCGTAGACCTGCAAATTGCCCTTTGAGGACTGGATAGGTCCCTGCCTTGTTTGAAAGCTCTTCCTCAACCTCATTGAGAACGCGACGAGCGTCTGTCTTGGACAGCTTTCTCAGATCACGTTGGACCGACTTCTTGTACAGGATTCTATACGCCAAGGGATTTCCTTAGGTCTTTGCCTGAAATAATAGGGTCGGTCTTATCATGGAGTCGGTCGAGGGCCACCTGGAGATCCGCGTAGTCTTCGATGTAAGACTCAAGCGCCTTCTGGACGATGTAGGAGCGAGGTCTTTCTGTTTCCCTGGCTATGCTGTCCAGCTGATCCGCAAGATCTTTAGGGAGTCTGACTGATATTGCTGTACTCATGAAGCGCCTCCTGATGCTACTGTATTACATCGTAAACGATGACATACAAAAAGTCAACCCCCAGGGAGGGTGACCCCCGATATTCACGTCGGCAAGAATTTACCATCTATTGCCTCGTATATTTCCCCATCAGTTGACCTTCAGCCACGATGTGCCCTTTCATGGTCTTCAGAAGCTTTCTTTTCGTTATCCCGGCCTTGAGATTGATTTCCGTATCCAGGGCATAAACCTTGAAAAAGTACCGATGGGTCCTGCTTGGGGGACACGGACCGCCGTAGCCGATTTTGCGGAAGTCATTGATTCCATGGATCGCTCCGTTTTCGAGTTTCTTATAAGCTGGTAGACTTTCAGGGAGCTCTTTCGTGTCCGGTGGGAGATTGAACAGGACCCAATGCACCCACGTGCCCCTTGGCGCATCTGGATCATCGCATATGAGGGCGATGCTCTTGGTTCCCTCGGGGACGGCGGACAAGGCGAGGGGAGGGGAAACATCGGCACCATCACATGTATATCGCTCTGGTATCATACCTCCCTCTTCGAAGGCCGTGCTTTCCACCTTGATTTGCTTTTCCCCTCCCATTGCCACGGTGCCTTGCCAAAGGAAAAGCAGGAAGAACCCCATGAGCCAATAACATAGCTTTTGTGCCATGCGTATGCCCTCCTTTCGTCAAAATCACGATTGCATTGGGCGTCGGGCGCCTCACGGGTCTATGGTATCAGAACTGTGCAGGATTCACAAAAAAAGCAGGGCCAGCAATAAGCCCTGCCTTTCGGCGGATGGGTGACGCCAATATTTTACGGTGTCCAGCGCTGCCGCACCTGGGCCTTCCAGGACATAGATCAACTTCTAGGGCACGATGTTCACCGTGTCGGTACCCCAGATGTCCGTGCCGGCATAAGTAAGATCTTCCAGGGTGACCTCGGTGCTGTTTTCGTCAAGGCTGAGTTCTTGGGTCTTGAAGTGGAATAGCAGGTCCTCGTCGCCGTCGGTATCCACGTCCTCCATAGTCCAGCGCAGCGGACAAGCGCTGGCGAGGGAGACGGTTTCGGGATCAATCAAAGCAGCACCGTGTGGGGCCGGATGAAATTGTACTGTTGCCGGCATCTCTCGATCACAATCGATCACCCGGGCCTCTCTGAGGGTGTAGAATATTTCTCCGTTGAGTAATTCATCTCTCAGTTTTCATTGAAACTCTCGTTGTAACCATTCTCCCAGGGGCTACGTGGCTCGATATAGAAGGTGTGCACAGCCAGACAGCTCAACCACTGACGCACGGCATCAGCCGTGAACTCCACCGTTGTCCGATCGGATATACTCGAGAATCCCGTGCTTGACAAATAGGTGTGTGAAGCAAAAAGCACATCATAAGCCCTTAAGCGTGGCTCTGCCATAATGGCCAGACACCAGCGGGGTATTCATCAACGACTGTGAGGATTTTGATAGCCCGCCCCTCCTGGGTCCGGGCCATGTCATCGTTTATGATCGTCTATGATCGTATCATATCGCTGTGTTGATTGAGACTGACCCATGGCTCGGCAAGCTCGCGGCTGTGAAACACCCAAATCCATCTCGGGGGCTCCCACACTCTGTCTTCACCTTTCGGGACTAGGTATTTTCCCTCAAGGGCTTTCCACAGAATCAGTTTGTCAAGGGCCAGATCAGCCACCAGCTGCTTCAAGCGAGAAGTCGCGGTTTGCAGTTCATCCAGACGTCTTGGCTGAAAAGTCTTCATTCCTTTGTCCAGAATCGATTCAAGAAATAACCTAAAATCTTGACCATGTTTTGGGGTTCAGGTAGAGGGTGCCGGAATAGTCAGAAAACCCCGGGTAAATTTTTCAAAAAAAACTTGACATAGTAGGGCCGTAGATGGTATCTTAGATAGTATACTAAATGGTATATGATTTTTTTCAATCGTTTTCAAGAGAAACGTGATGGCAGAGAACATAAGCAAAACCGACGCGGTATACAAAACCCTTCAGGACAGTATTGTCGATGGAACGCTTTCTCCAGGAGAACGGCTGGTGGAGAAAGACTTAACGGAAAAATTCGGTGTAAGCAAAACTCCTGTCAGGGAAGCGCTGGCCAGATTAAAGCAAGACGGCCTGATAGAAGGAACATTATATCAGGGTGTTTCTGTGATCCGTATTTCCCGGAAAGATGTCGTGGAAATCTACGATCTGCGTGAAGCTTTAGAGGGAATGGCGGCTGGAAAGGTCGCAGAGAGAATAACGCCGGATAGGGCTGAAAGACTCCGCTCTCTCATTCAACTCTCTGAAGAATGTGTTAGAAAGGGCGCCGCCGCAGAATACGCTCATCTTGATATGGAGTTTCATAACCTGTTGAGGACCTTCAGTGAAAATGAAAGGTTATGCTATATGATGCGGAGTCTTGATTATCAAAGCCGGATCTTATTGAAGACCTCTTTGAATTTGCCAAAAAGAGGACCTGAAGTATCTTTGAATGAACACAAGAAAATTGTAGAAGCCATACTTGTTCATGACACCTCTGTAGCCGAGCAGATGGCTAGGGAGCATGTTAAAAACGCCAGCAGAGCTGTTCTTGACTGGTTGAATATGGCGCATTGATAGGCCAATGACAAAGTAAGTTTATTTAAGCGGACAGCAAGATAGAGATTGCGCCTCTGAACAGAACCATGGATTGGAAACCTAGAAAGGGAGGTTTGAGATGAAAAGCCCTGACAATGTATTGTTCAACAAAATATATGGATGTCTTGCTGCAGGCTATGTGTATGTTTCAATGGGCGAACTCACTCGAAGACTGGGTTCATATGGTAAGAAGGGCTATGATCCTTTTGAGGGTTACCTGGGCCCCCTGGAGGGTGCTCACTATAAAGCGATAGAGAAGGAGTACGGAAGAATTGAAAATTTGATGGCTCGTACTACCCAGGAGAGGACCTTTAGGTGGGCTAACGGTCCCAAGATGCATATTCCCCATTTCGAATATGAAATTGGAATGACCGAAGATGGCGCAGAAAGAAGGTTTTTGGTCATAAAGGCTCTCATGGATAAAAAAGGAAGAATAACTGCTGAAGATGTGCAGGCTGCTTGGCTTAAGTACATCAGGCCGGAAAATTTCGGCTATCTTTTGACACCTCGTGATTCGGTTACCTACGAGAATATGAAGAAATATCCGGCTCGGGAAGTCGGAAGATATGATCGGTGGCCGGGTAACGTAGACGTATTGATGATGATCCCGCCTATTGGGATCGTGAATGCCTGTAATCCCAAGCAAGCTGCGCTCGACGCTCTCGACGCAGCGTCTGCGATTCAATCTCCTTTCCTCAGCTATGCTCCATACTCTGCTGCAGCTCTTGCTGCTGGCATTGCCGAAGGTCTAAAGCCTGATGCAACGGTTGATTCCATGATTGATGCAGGTATCAAATACTGCGGAGAGAACAATGTGGCTGATGTAATAGAGGAAATTCTCAACATTGCCAAAAAGAACCTCGACATATACAAAGTGAGAGAGCCTCTATGGCAGAGATTTGGCGGTAGGGTACCCACTGACTCTCTTGAAGTTGTGTCAGAGAGCTTTGCCATGTTCTATATCGCCAAAGGAGATCCTCACATAGCAGGAGTCGGTGGAACCAATTTGGGAAGAGATGCGGATTGTGTGGCGAGTCTTGCCGCAGCTCTGGGGGGCGTTTTCAAAGGAGTAGAGAGTGTTCGTCGAGATTGGATAGAGAAAGTTGATAAGGCGGTGGAAAATGATCCTCACACAGTGATTGATATCTCTATAGAAGAGCAGGCCAGAGGGCTTTATCAAGTTTTACAAATCAACATAGACGAGTTAAAGGCTCAAGTGTCGTTAGTTGAATCGCTAGCACGCATCAAATGAGGTTCTGAAATAAGCGCACAACGAGGCTTCTGCCTGGACATCCTCTGGGGCATAAAGAACGCCCCATGGAGGTGCCCGAATGACCGCAGAAGAGAGGCTTGCCACGCAGCGATTGAGTTTTCTCCAACTGGCCGAGGTCTTGGGCAATCACTCTGAGGCCTGTCGGCGCAAAGGCGCCCATGGAGGTCAGCTCTACGGGCCCATGCGGCGGTTTCAGACGCATTGCTCATACGGTGTCAACGATCTGCCCTCGGTCCCGAAATCCCTTCCGATGGCCACTCGCAAAGAGGTGGTCAACCGAATCCTGCAATTAAGCCTCGCACACCCGTCTTGCGAATGTGTCTGTTGGAACCACGCCCTTTCCATGACAACAAAAAACCCCATCGGGACGACAAACACATGGGAGCGTGCCCCATTGAAACCACTGACACAAATATCAGAGATGTCCAAAAGGCTGCCAAGTGAGAGATGCCAATAGCGCAAGCCAGAAGGTGGATGCCATGTCGTCTATTGATATACGCACAGAACTGCCAGGGGCAAAAAGCCGTGAGATCTTAGCCCGGAGAGATGCGGCTGTGGTCCGTGGACTCGCTCGTTTGACACCCGTTGTCGCCAAGTGGGCCCATGGGGCAACGGTTGTGGATGTTGATGGCAATACATTCTTGGATTTTGCCGGCGGCCTCGGAGCGCTGAGTGTTGGTCACACACCTGAAGAAGTCTGCCGTGCGGTCCGGGAGCAAGCCGAGCAGCTGATACATCTTTGTGCCATAGTTGGTACCTATGAACCTTACGTTGCACTGGCTGAGCAGCTCAACCACGTGGTACCAATCTCGGGACCTAAGAAGACACTGCTCTGCAATGCGGGAGTCGAGGCAGTCGAGAACGCAGTCAAAATTGCGCGTTACTCCAGCAAACGCCCGGCCATCATCGCCTTCGAGGGGGCGTATCATGGTCGCAGTCTGTTAGGGCTTTCGCTCACCAGCAAATATGGTGTCTTCAAAAAAGGATTTGGCCCATTTCCGTCCGAAATTTGTCGCGTTCCCTACCCCAACTGTTACCGCTGCCCTCACTGCCGCGAGGAAGGTTCTTGCACGATGGCATGTTTTGAAGACCTCGAGCGGGCTCTGGTAGCGCAAGTGGATCCTTCCGAGGTGGCTGCGATCATTATTGAGCCAGTGCTGGGAGAGGGCGGCTTTGTTCCGGCTCCCTTCGAATACTTACGTCGTCTACGTGCCTTGTGCAGCGAGCATGGCATATTGCTGATAGCCGATGAAATACAAAGTGGCTTCGGACGCACCGGCCGTTGGTTCGCCTTTGAACATGCGGACATAGAACCCGACATAGTGACCATGGCCAAGTCGATTGCCGCTGGTCTCCCGGTGGCGGCTGTGACCGGTCGGGCCGATATTATGGACGCGCCTCATGTTGGTGGACTGGGTGGCACCTTCGGCGGCAATCCTCTGGCTTGTGTGGCAGCACTCAAAACCATTGAACTCATAGAGCGGGATCAGTTACTAGCCCGCGCCGAACATATTGGCTCCATGACGCTGGCGCGTTTCCAGACCTGGAAGGAACGTTACAGCATTGTGGGAGATGCACGCGGACTGGGAGCGATGCTGGCCTTCGAGCTCGTCACTGACGTTGCCAGCCGCAAACCGAATATGGAAGCCACATTGCGCATCACCGAAAGGGCTTTTCAACGCGGATTATTGTTACTTCGTGCGGGCTTGTACACCAATTGCGTTCGGACTCTGATGCCGCTCACGACCTCTGATGAACAACTCGAAGAAGGATTGGTGGTCTTGGAAGAAGCTGTTGCTTTGGCCGATTCCGACGCGTGAGCGTTTGGCCAATGAATAAACGCCGATTAAAGGGGGATCGGGAATAACAAAAACCATAGGAGGTGAACAAAATGAAAAAGATCAGTATTATTTTGCTGGCGGTTATCTTATTGCTTGGGCTCGCCGGAGGAAAAGCCTTGGCCGTGCGTTCTGGTGGGACCCTTAACTTTATGGCACCTTACGGAGGAGATGTTGGAAGTCTTGACCCTCACCGGACTGGCCGTATCCAGGATTGGTTGATCACCATGAATATTCACAAGAGTCTCTATGAATGGGATCCGGTCAGTAGTAAGCCTGAGCTGGCGCTCGCTGAAAAGGTGGAGGCATCCGACGACGGTCTAACCTATACGTACACTTTAAGGAAGGATGTGAAATTTCACAACGGACGGGGGCTCACTGCGGACGACGTTATCTGGAGTTACAACAGGATTATGAAACCCGAGACCGGTTCCCAAACTGCCCGATTTATCCGAAACATCAAGGGCGCCAAGGACGTCGAAGAGGGTAAAGCGGAAATGATGTCAGGTTTGAAAAAAATAGATGACTACACCCTGGCGATTACCTTGGAGCAGCCGATCGATCCTTCCTATCTTCTTTTTGAGCCCGGGGCTGCCATCCTCCCTCGCGAAGAAGTGGACAAAAAAGGCGACGCCTTTGGTACCGATCCGGTGGGTTGCGGTCCTTTCCAGTTTGACAAGTGGGTCAGGGGAACCGAAGTCACCCTGAAAAAGTTCCCGGACTTCTACGAAGCTGGAAAGCCTTACCTAGACAAGGTTGTCTACAAGATTATGCCCGAGGGCGGGGCCCGCGACATGGCATTTAAGGCCAAAGAACTGGATGCCAACATCGTTGAGCCGACTCAGTATCCGGAATACAAGAAACACCCGGAGATCTCAAAAAACATGATCGAAGTGGACGAGTTGTACACTATTGTTGCCGGATTCAACCCCGACTACGAGCCCTTCTCCAACAAGCTGGTGCGCCAGGCAATTAGCTATGCCATTGACCGCCCTTTGATCCTCGAAAAGCTCCTCAAGAATAAGGGGACTCTGGCCGTAGGTTATCTATCGACCACGTCTCCTGCCTTTGATCCCAAGGCCAAGGGATATGTATACGATGTGGCTAAGGCCAAGGCCTTGATGAAGGAGGCGGGATACGAGAAAGGCTTTACCGTTGAGTGGCTCGGCACACCCAACAAAGCGTGGGGTGTCCCTGTGGTCGAGGCTATGATACCGTACTTGAAAAAGATAAACATCACGGTTAAACCCCAGCTACTGGAAGGGGCCGCCATGCGCGCTCGACTCGTTAAAGGTGATTATCAGGCCTTTATTTGGTGCTTCAGTTGCGGTCCCAGCCCGCTGCAGGCCCTGAGACGGTGGCGTTCTGATAATACACCTGCTGGTGGCAACTTTGTCCACTACAAGAACCCGGAATTCGGCAGACTTCTCGATGCAGCCGGCCAGGAGCGGGATGAGGCCAAAAAAATCGAACTATTGCAAAACGCTGATGCCGTCCTAAGAGAAGACGCACCGCTCTGGTTGTTCTGTTACAATGGCGCGGCCATGGCACATCAGCCTTGGGTCCATGGGTTGAACCCGGTGGCTATTGAGATGATGTATCAGGACCTTACAAGCACGTGGGTTGACGAGTCTTCTCCGCGGGCCCACAAGAAATAATAGGGAGGATGAGTCGATCACCAATGCTCGACCCCGTTGGCACCTTCTGCGCCCGGGGTCGGGCGTCCTCTCATGCTGTCCGAACTGGCTCAGAAGATGACGGGCTTCAGGTAACAGAAATGCTCACTTACACCATTCGCCGTCTCTTGCAATTTATCCCCACCATTGTTGCTATTTCCCTGATCATGTTTTTCTTGCTCAACGTCCTGCCCGGTGACGCTGCTTTGATGTCTGGCGGTCTAAGACAGCAGACAGATCCCAAGGTCATGGAACATATGAGAAAGGAGTGGGGTCTGGATAAACCTCTCCATCTTCGATACCTGGTTTATATGAAGGGTCTGGCCCAGGGAGATCTGGGTGTTTCCTTTCTTCGCCGCGAAAGGGTCAACGATGTTGTGGCCGCCCGTCTGTGGCCCACGTTCAAGTTGGCAATATCCGCCATGCTGATTGCCGTGGGCATAGGCATCCCCCTCGGCTTTTTCTCAGCTTTGCGACAGGGGACGTGGTTGGACACCTTTTCCATGGTG